>Ga0182740_1000242_pt1 | contig 85014 bp, 76 predicted proteins | sample eDN5th37CKraftBY_FD_128872 | JGI IMG/M metagenome (GOLD analysis project Ga0182740, IMG submission 128872) | Enriched backyard soil microbial communities from Emeryville, California, USA - eDNA 5th pass 37_C Kraft BY (version 2) (version 2) | ecosystem: Environmental > Terrestrial > Soil >...
CCAGCGGGTGACGGTGCCTTCGGTGACGGATTCGCCGAGTGCGGGCATGGTGACCGGGGTGCCGTTCGCGGCGCCGCCCTGGGCGGGTGCGGGAGCGGCAGCGGCGGGGGCCTCGGCGGCCGGAGCCGGAGCGGCAGGTTCGGCCGCAGCCGGAGCCGGAGCGGCGGGTTCGGCCGCGGCCGGAGCCTGGGCGGCGGCAGGAGCAGAGGCCTCGCCGGCCTCACCGATGACGGCGAGCTCGCCACCGATCTCGACGGTGTCGTCCTCCTGGGCGACGATCCTCACCAGGACACCGGCAGCGGGGGACGGGATTTCGGTGTCGACCTTGTCCGTGGAGACTTCGAGCAGGGGCTCGTCGACTTCGACCGTGTCTCCTTCCTGCTTGAGCCATCGCGTGACAGTTCCCTCGGTGACGCTCTCACCAAGCGCTGGCATCTGGACGGAGAAGGCCATGTCTGTTGACTCCTCGACGGTTGTTTCGTGTGTGTTGAGTTGTACCGACTCGTGGTCGTCCGACCATTGTGTGGTCGTTGACTATTGTGCTCGAGCCCGAAGACTCGCGCGGGTACTTCGTTGGTGCGTACGGTCCACACCCGGCAGGCATGGCCTCGACCATCCTTGCACTGATCACTTCCGGGTGTACGGCGAGGGGCACGTCACGTTGCACCGGGCGTGCCTTCCGGGCACTCGAAGGCACCCGGAAGGCACGCCTGAGGTCAGCCGTTGGCTGCGATGTCCTCGATGACCGCGAACATCGTGCGCACCGGCACACCGGTCCCGCCCTTGCCGATGTAGCCGAACGGACCGCCGGTGTTGAACGCCGGACCCGCCACGTCCAGATGCGCCCACTGCACACCCTCGGGGACGAATTCCTTCAGGAAGATCGCGGCCGCCAGCATCCCGCCCCACCGGTGCGGGGTGACGTTCGCCAGGTCCGCGACCCGCGAGTTGAGGTCGGCGCGCAGCTCCGCCGGCAGCGGCATGGCCCAGCCGTTCTCCCCGACGGACCGCGACAGCTCCGCGACCCGGTCACGGAACTCGTCGGTGCCCATCACACCCGGGGTGCGGGTGCCCAGCGCTACCATCTGCGCGCCGGTCAGCGTGGCGGTGTCGATCAGGTAGTCGGGCTCGTCCTCGCAGGCACGCACGATCGCGTCGGCCAGGATCAGGCGACCTTCCGCGTCGGTGTTGATCACCTCGACCGTCGTTCCGCCGTACTGGGTGAGCACGTCCCCGGGACGCTGCGCCGTCGACGACGGCATGTTCTCGGCCATCGGGACGGTCGCGGTGACGTCCGCGGCCACACCGAGCTTCGCGGCGAGCACGACGGTCGCGATCACCGCGGCCGCACCGCCCATGTCGGAGGTCATGTTCTCCATGCCCGCGGCGGGCTTGATGGAGATGCCACCGGTGTCGAACGTGATGCCCTTGCCGACCAGCGCGACCTTCGGGGCCTTGCGCTTCTTCGACGAGTAGCTCAGCCGCACCAGCCGCGGCGGACGCGACGAACCCTGCCCGACACCGACGATGCCGCCGAAGCCCTGCTTGGCCAGGGCCTTCTCGTCGAGCACCTCGACCTTCAGGCCCGCCGCGGTGCCGAGCGCCTTCGCGCGGTCGGCGAACTCCGCCGGGTACAGGTGACTCGGCGGGGTGTTGACGAATTCGCGGGCGGTGGCGACGGCCTCGGCGATCGCGGCCGACCGGGTCAGCGCGGCCTTGGTCTCGCGGGCACGGGGCGAGGCCACCAGGAACTCGATTCGGGCCGGCGGGCGCGCGTCGTCGCCCGGCGCGGACTTCGCGGAGCGGAACTCGGTGAACGTGTACGCGCCGAGGGCGAAGCCTTCGACGGCCGCACCGAGATCCACCTCGGACAGCGTCGTCGCGACGACCGAGGCACCGTTCAGGGCCCGTGCCGCGGAGCCGGCGGCGCGTCGCACCTGCTCGGCGTCGATCTTGTCGGCGGCACCGAGACCGACTGCCAGCACGCTCGTCACCGGCAGCGCCGCCGGGGCGGGGACCCGGGTCAGTTCCTCGGACTTGCCGGTCGCGCCGACCGCGGTCACGGCGTCGAGCACCTCGCCGAGCACGGCTTCGTCGACGACGCCGCCGAGCAGCGCCTCGGGACCGTCGTCTCCGGACGTGAGTCCGATCACGAGAACATCGGCTCGTTTCGAGAGGGACCCGGCGAGAACGAGTTCCGGGAGGGTGGGAGCGGGGGCACTCACGGGCATCTCCTATGCAGAGGGTGGCGTTGCGTCGATGCTAGTGATCGTCGGGTTCGAAGCCGTGGAGGCGGTCCCGGCCCGGCACGTGGGATACCGTCATGCGACATGAGCGACCAGCAACTTCAGCAGGGCCCGATCCACGCCGTCCACGTCGAACTCGGTGCGACCTTCGCTCCGTTCGGCGGGTGGGAGATGCCCGTCTCCTATGCCGGCACGGTCGCCGAGCACACCGCGGTCCGGGAGAACGTCGGCCTGTTCGACGTCAGCCACCTCGGCAAGGCGCTGGTCGCCGGTCCGGATGCCGCGAAGTTCGTGAACTCGACGCTGACCAACGACCTGTCGAAGATCGGGCCGGGCAAGGCCCAGTACACGCTGTGCTGCACCGAATCCGGGGGAGTCGTCGACGACCTCATCGTGTACTACGTGTCGGACGACGAGCTGTTCCTCGTGCCGAACGCCGCGAACACCGCGGCGGTCGTGGCCGCGCTCGCGAAGGTCGCGCCGGCCGGTGTCACCGTGACGGATCAGCACCGCGACCACGCCGTCTTCGCCGTGCAGGGACCGAAGGCCGCCGACATCCTCACCGGTCTGGGACTGCCCACCGACATCGAGTACATGGCGTTCGTCGACGCCGAGTGGAACGGTGTGCCGGTGCGGGTGTGCCGCAGCGGCTACAGCGGTGAACGCGGCTTCGAGCTGCTGCCGCGCTGGGCCGACGCCGAGCCGCTGTTCCGCGCGCTCGTGTCCGCGGTGCGGGCTGCCGGCGGCCAGGTCGCCGGGCTCGGTGCCCGCGACACCCTGCGCACCGAGATGGGTTACCCGCTGCACGGACACGAACTGTCGACGTCGATCTCGCCGCTGCAGGCCCGCTGCGGCTGGGCCGTCGGCTGGAAGAAGCCGGAATTCTGGGGCCGGGAGGCGTTGCTCGCCGAGAAGGAGGCCGGACCCGCACGCCGGCTGTGGGGTCTGCGCGCTCTCGACCGCGGTGTCCTGCGCCAAGACCAGACGGTCCTGCGCGACGGCGAGCGTGTCGGCGTGACGACCTCCGGAACGTTCTCACCGACCCTCAAGGTCGGTATCGCGCTCGCGCTGATCGACAGCGCTGCCGGTCTGTCCGCCGGTGACGAGGTCGCCGTGGACGTCCGGGGCCGGTCGTTGCGCGCCGAGCTGGTCGTTCCACCGTTCGTCGAGGACCACACGAAGTAGGGGAGCAGGGGCGTTCGATAGGATCGGCTTTCATGACCGGTGTCCTGGAATTCGCCCACATCCCGCATCCTTCGCCGACGACCCCCGAGCGTCGGCAGGAGATTCTGTCGAATCCGGGCTTCGGGAACTTCTTCACCGACCACATGGTGACGATCACCTACACCGAGGGAACCGGCTGGCACGACGCGACGGTCGAGCCGTACGGCCCGATTCGGCTCGATCCCGCGGCGATGGTGCTGCACTACGGGCAGGCCATCTTCGAGGGACTGAAGGCCTACCGGCAGGCGGACGGGTCCATCTCGTCGTTCCGCGCGAACGCGAACGCGGCACGGCTCAACCGGTCCGCGGAGCGGATCGCGATGCCGGCGTTGCCGGAGGAGCTGTTCCACCGCGCCATCGTCGAACTGCTCGAGGTCGACCACGAGTGGGTGCCCAAGGCCGGTGGTGAGGAGTCGCTGTACCTGCGGCCGTTCGTGTTCGCGACCGAACCGGCCCTCGGGGTGCGCCCGGCCCACGAGTACAAGTTCCTGCTCATCGCATCCCCGGCGGGCGCGTACTTCCCGCGCGGTGTCAAGCCGGTGAGCGTGTGGCTCTCGCGCGAATACGTGCGCGCCGCGCCGGGTGGCACCGGTGCCGCGAAGTTCGCCGGGAACTACGCCGCGTCCCTGGTCGCGCAGGCCCACGCCGCGGAGCAGGGCTGCGATCAGGTGGTGTGGCTCGACGCGATCGAACGCAAGTACGTCGAGGAAATGGGCGGCATGAACCTGTACTTCGTGTTCGGGTCCGGTGCCGATGCCCGGCTGGTCACCCCCGAACTGTCCGGCTCGTTGCTGCCCGGTATCACCCGCGAGTCGCTGCTGACCCTCGCGAAGGACTCCGGTCTGGTCGTCGAGGAACGTCGTATCAGCACGGACGAGTGGCGCGAGAAGGCCGCATCCGGCGAGATCACCGAGGTGTTCGCGTGCGGTACCGCGGCGGTCATCACCCCGGTCGGCAGTGTGAAGGACGCCGACGGGGAGTTCTCGATCGCCGGCGGCGAGCCGGGCCCGATCACGATGGCGCTGCGCGACACGCTGACCGGTATCCAGCGCGGCACCTTCGCCGACACCCACGGCTGGATGACCACGCTGCGCGCCGCTCAGTAGCCGACACCGTACGAAGACGCCACGGGCGCGACCGTCACCGACGGTCGCGCCCGTTGTGCGTTCGTGGGTCTGCCGGGGAAGGTCATCGTATCCGGGAGTCAGAGTCCGGCGCCGAGGGTGATCGCGACGGCGGCGACGGTGCCCTCGAGTGCCGCGCCGAGCACGTCGCCGTTCACCCCCTCGAAGCGGACGACGCAGTGCCGCACGAAGAGTGCGGACAGCGCCAGCGCGACGAGAACCACGATCGGGCCGAGCCACGCGGTCGCCGGCACGCACCACACCCCGGCGACCGCGGCGAGCAGCGGCCAGCCGAACACGCTCGCCCACGACTGGGTTCCGGCGACGAGCGCACCGAACCCGCTCCCGGGGGACGCGACGATCCCGTTCCGGCACGCGAGGACCACCGCGATCCGTCCCGCCGCGACCGCGAGCACCACCGCCGGCCACGCGCGGGCCTCGGCGAGGATCCCGAACGACCACGCCTGCGCCCCGAGCACCACCACCAGGGTGGCGACGCCGAACGGTCCCGCACCCCCCGAGTGCATGACCTCACGGGCCCGCTCTGGCGGGCCGTAGCAACCCAGCCCGTCGGCGGTGTCGCTGAGACCGTCGATGTGCATGCCGCGCGTGGCGACCGCGAGGAACCCGACGCACAGCAATCCCGCGAGCGGGGGAGCGCACCCGGCGGCGAGCAGCAACCACAGCACCCCGGCCGCCGCGGCGCCGAGCAGTATGCCGGTGACCGGGGCGGCGCGGATCGCGCGAGCCGCCGCCGCCCGGTCGATGTCGGCGGGACCGCGCACCGGCAGCACCGTCAGCCACGACAGTGCGAGCGGCAGCCCGCCCATCACTCGTCGCGCGGATCGGGAACGGTGGCCTCGTCGGAATCCGTGTCGCGTCCGCTGATGCCGGCCTCGTCGAACGTGGCCATCTGTGCGAGCACCGTCACTGCGCCCTGCAGCACCGGCAGCGCCGTGACCGCGCCGGATCCTTCCCCGAGCCGCATGCCCAGGTCGACGATCGGTTCGAGATTCAGGTGACGCAGTGCGATCGCGTGCGAGGGTTCCGCGGACCGGTGCCCGGCCGCCCACCAATCGCGAGCTCCGGGGGCGAGTTCCTCGGCGACCATCGCAGCCGCGGTGACCACGACACCGTCGAGCAGCACGGGGGTGCGGCGCACAGACGCCTGCGCGAGATACCCGGCCATCGCGGCGAAGTCCGCGCCGCCGGCCGTGCGCAGCAGCGCGATCGGATTGCGGGTGTGCGGGCGGGCGCGGCGCATGGCGTCGCGGATCGCGGTCACCTTGCGCATCCAGCCGGCGTCGTCGATGCCGGTGCCGCGGCCGACCGCGGCGACCGGTTCGGTGTTGGTGAGCGTCGCGATGAGCACGGTCGCGGGAGTGGTGTTGCCGATGCCCATGTCACCGGCGATGAGCAGGTCGGCACCCTCGTCGATCTCCCGGTCCGCGATCGCCCGGCCCGCGGCGATCGCCCGGATCGTCTCGTCCTCGGTGAGCGCGTCCTCGCGGTCGATGGAGCCGCTGGAGCGGCGGATCTTGAACTCCGACACCGACGGGTCCGTGTCGGAGTCGACGGCGATGTCGACGACCCGCACCCCGGCCCCGGCGACGGTCGCGAGGATGTTCACGGCGGCGCCACCGGCCACGAAGTTCGCGACCATCTGCGCGGTGACCTCCGCCGGATACGCCGAGACGCCGTGGCGGGTGATGCCGTGGTCGCCGGCGAACACCACCACGCGCGGTCGCCGGAACGGGTGCGGCGGGACTTCACCCTGGCAGGAGGCGATCCAGCAGCCGAGGTCCTCGAGTCGGCCGAGCGAGCCGGCGGGCTTGGTGAGTGCGAGCTGGCGGGCGTCGGCGCGTCGACGGATCTCCCGGTCGGGGCTGACGACGGGAGGGAAGGTGGCGTCGAGGCCGGGAGAGGTCGGCGCGGGTTCGCTGCTCACAGTGCACCTTTCGAGAAGTGATCGGGGTAGACGCTACCAACCGCAGAATTGGCAGGAATTCGACGGGAGATGTCGTATCTGCCACTGTCGGCGGCAGTGGCGCGAGCGCAGGATCGGACCATGTTCGAATTCGCCGTGATCGTCGTGTTCATGCTCGTCGTGGCGTTCGGAACCGAACCGGCCGCCCGCAGCAACGGAGCCGCCCGATGGGCGCGCAAAGCCTGGTTGCGCCTCAACCACTTCCGGCCACAGGACCCCCGGAAATCGGAGGAACCTGTGGCCGGAGAAGAACGGTTCGTGATGGCGGCGCGCGGTGCGCCCCACCACTGAATCCCGAACGTCGGACCGTGCCGCCCGTCAGACCGCGTCGCCGGGCTTGACCCGAGGCAGGGGTGCACGCAGCTTGCGGATCTGCGAGGCGCGCACGAACGCGTACCACCCGAGACCGAAACCGCCCTCGGTCGCGTCGGGGAAGCGGGCCCGCACCTTCTTGTTGATCATCCGGCCGAGGTAGATGCCCTCGATGACCATCAGCAGCATCATCACGAACATCGCGAGCGTGACGTACTGCTGGATGACCGGGCCCAGGAACATGGTGGCGATGAGCACCAGCGCCAGCGGCATGAACATGCCCACGAGGTTGCGGCGGCTGTCGACGAGGTCGCGCACGTACGCGCGGACGGGACCGCGGTCGCGGGGGAGCAGGTACTTCTCCTCACCCGCAAGCATCCGGTTCCGTCGCTCGGAGGCGGCGGCGCGGCGTTCGGCGGCCTGAGCCTTGCGCTCGTCCTTCGACATGGACTTGCGCGCGGCCTTCTTGCGTTCGCGCGCCTCCTTCGCTGTCAGCGGTGCGGGCGCCACCGGGCCGCGGCGACGGCCCTCGGCTTCGCGGCGCTTGGGCGTCGGCCGTCCCTTGCCCGCGGTCTCCTTGCCACCGGACACCGTGGTGCCGGACTGTGCAGGCGTGACCTCGGACGCGGCGACGTCGGCGCTGCCGGACGACGAAGAGTCGTGGCTGTCGGATTCGTCGGAACTCCCGCGGCGTAGCAACTTCACCTCTCCAGGCTATGGGATATCCGGACACGTGGGGAAATCACCCCAGGTCTCGATCGGTGGAGAGGTCGGTGGCGAGACGGAGACAACGCCCCGCAGTGGGTGAGGAATAGATGTACGCGCGGTACCGTTGACTCATCGGGGTCGTCTCCACACGACCTCCAGCAACGACTGCTTGACACGAACCACCAGGGAGCGCCCATGACTGTGCAGGACGAGACCGCCACTCACGGCGTCATCATGACCGAGGCCGCCTCCGCCAAGGCGAAGGCTCTTCTCGATCAGGAGGGCCGCGACGACCTCGCGCTGCGGATCGCAGTGCAGCCCGGCGGCTGCGCCGGACTCCGGTACCAGCTGTTCTTCGACGACCGGACTCTCGACGGTGATCTCACTGTGGACTTCGGCGGCGTCACGCTCGCAGTCGACCGCATGAGCGCCCCCTACGTCGAAGGTGCGTCGATCGACTTCGTCGACACCATCGAGAAGCAGGGCTTCACCATCGACAACCCGAACGCCACCGGCTCGTGCGCGTGCGGCGATTCGTTCAACTGAGTCCGCTCGACAGGGCCCCGGCACCGTGAGGTGTCGGGGCCCTGTCGTCTGCGGGTAGCGTGTGAGCCCGGCTTTCCCGACCTCGCCGTGACCTCCGTGCCCTGGTGAGGCCCGCACTCCTGCACCCGTCGAAAGGCACAGCACCGTGACCATTGCCGTGACCGGTTCCATCGCGACCGACCACCTCATGCGATTCCCCGGTCGATTCGCCGAGCAACTCCTCGCAGACCAGCTCAACCACATCTCGCTGAGCTTCCTCGTCGACGACCTCGTGGTCCGCAGGGGCGGTGTCGGTGGGAACATCGCGTACGCCATGGGCGTGTTCGGCGGTGACCCGGTGCTCGTCGGCGCGGTCGGCGCAGATTTCGCCGAGTACCGGGCCTGGCTCGAGTCCAACGGCGTGAACTGCGACTCGGTGCTGGTGTCGACCACCGCGCACACCGCCCGTTTCGTGTGCACCACGGACGAGGACATGGCGCAGATCGCCTCGTTCTACCCGGGCGCGATGTCCGAAGCCCGCAACATCTCCCTCGCCGAGGTCGTCGAGACGCACGGCGTCGACCTGGTGCTGATCGGCGCCAACGATCCCGAGGCGATGGCCCGTCACACCGACGAGTGCCGGGAACTGGGCGTGGCGTTCGCGGCCGATCCCTCCCAGCAGCTCGCCCGCCTCAGCGGTGACGAGGCCGCCCGGCTCATCGACGGCGCGGCGTACCTGTTCACCAACCAGTACGAGTGGGGTCTGCTGCAGCAGAAGACCGGCCTCACCGAGGACGAGATCCGCGCACAGGTCGGGCTGCGGGTGACCACTCTCGGCGGCGACGGCGTCGAGATCGTCGATTCGGACGGCAACTGGGTCCGCGTGAGCGTCGTGCCCGAGCGCGCGAAGGTCGACCCCACCGGTGTCGGCGACGCCTTCCGCGCCGGCTTCCTGCTCGGTCACCGCGGCGGCCTGAGCCTCGAACGCGCCGCCCAGCTCGGCTGCCTCGTCGCCGTCTACGTGCTCGAGACCACCGGCACCCAGGAGTGGACGTTCGACCGCGCCGACGCCCTCAAGCGCCTGACCGACGCGTACGGCGAGGTCGCTGCCGAGGAGATCGGCGCGCTGCTGCCGTAGTGCGGCTTCGCCGCCCGTGTGCCTTTCTGGCGGCTCCCACCGCCAGAAAGGCACACGGGCCGTCAGCGCCTACAGGCTGACCGGGTAGACCGGCTCCTGGATCTCCGGCACGATCCGCTTCTCGACGAAGATGCCGTGCCACACCATGAAGCACAGGATCGTCCACAGTCGACGACTGTGATCGGACACCCCGTCGCGGTGCTCGTTCAGCATCCGCGCGACCGCGGCCTTGTCGAAGATGTGGTCGGTGCCGGACTCGGCGATCTGCTGGTGCGCCCAGTCGAACAGCTCGGTGCCGGCCAGCCAGTGCCGCAGCGGCACCGGGAAGCCCAGCTTCGCGCGGTGCAGCACGTGCGGCGGAACGATTCCCTCGAGCGCCTGCCGCAGCGCGTACTTGCTCGTCTGCTTGGTGATCTTCTGCTCGAGCGGAATCTGCGAGGCCACCCGGAACACCTCGGGATCGAGGAACGGGACGCGCAGCTCCAGCGAATTCGCCATCGTCATCTTGTCGGCCTTGACGAGAATGTCGCCGCGCAGCCATGTGAACAGGTCCAGGTGCTGCATGCGGGCCACAGGATCCCACCCCGCCGACCGCGCGTAGATCGGTGCCGTGACGTCCTGATGGGTCCACTCGGGGCGGAAATCGCGTAGCACCGACCGCAGCTGCGCGTCGTTGAAGCTGCGTGCATTGCCGTAGTACCGCTCCTCGAGCGGCATCGAGCCGCGATGCAGCAGCGACTTGCCGCGCGTGCCCTCCGGGATCCGCTCGGACAGCTTGCCGACGGCACGCCGCAGTCCTGCCGGAAGGTACTCGAACGGCTTGAGCGAGATGGGCTCGCGGTAGATCGTGTAGCCGCCGAACAACTCGTCGGCGCCCTCACCGGACAGCACCACCTTGACGTGCTTGCGGGCCTCCTTGGCGATGAACCACAGCGGCACCAGCGCCGGATCGGCGACCGGGTCGTCGAGGTACCAGATGATCTCCGGGATCGCCGCGGCGAACTCGGCGGGGGAGACCACCCGCACGATGTGGCGTGCCCCGATCGCGGCCGCCGACTCGGCGGCCACGTCCACCTCGGAATAGCCCTCCCGCTCGAAACCGGCGGTGAACGTGATGAGGTCGGGATTGTGCCGCTTGGCCAGCGCCGCGATCGCCGTCGAGTCGATGCCGCCGGACAGGAACGACCCGACGGTCACGTCGGCACGCATGTGCTTGGCGACCGAATCCTCGAGCGCCTCGGCGATCTCGCGGTACCGATCCTGTTCGCGGCCGGCGGCGAACGGCCGAACCGGGAAGCGCGGCTCGAAGTACCGGGTGATCTCCGGTTCGCTACCGGGCCGGACCCGCGCGTAGCAGCCGGACTCGAGGCGACGGATCTGCCGGTGCAGCGTCTCCGGTTCGGGAACGTACTGCAACACGGTGTAGTGCTCGATCGCCCGCGGATCGAGGTCGGTGCCGATGCCGATCGCACCGGCCAGCTCGAGCAGGCTCTTCTTCTCGCTGCCGAACGCGGTCCCGCCCGAACCGGTCGCCAGGAACAGCGGCTTGATGCCGAACGGGTCGCGGGCCAGGAACAGCTCCCGTGTGTGGGTGTCCCAGACGGCGAACGCGAACATGCCGCGCAGGCGACGCACCGCGTCCGCACCCCAGTGATGGAACGCCGCGACGATCGTCTCGCTGTCACCCTCCGTCGCGAAGACGGCGCCGTGTTCCTCGGTGAGTTCCCTGCGCAGCTCCAGGTAGTTGTAGATCTCGCCGTTGAAGGTCAGGGCGTACCGGTCGGGCTGGTCCTGCGGTCCCCAGCGCAGCGGCTGATGCGAATGCGCGATGTCGATGATCGACAGGCGGTTGAATCCGAAGATCAGGTCGTCGTCGTGCCAGGTGCCGTGCTCGTCCGGTCCGCGATGCCGCAGACAGTGCATGGCGGAGTCGACCAGTGCGACGGCGTCGTCGCTGGTGCCGTCAGTGGTCAGTAGCCCGAGCAATCCGCACACGGCGTCCGTTACCTCGATTCCAGTAGGGGAGTGCCGGACCCATCGGGAACTTTCCCTCGAGGGCCGACGTTCGTCATGTGGAGTATGCCGCAGTGCGGGAAATCGAGCGGAGCGCGCATACCCGGAAAGTCGCTGTGACGTCGCCTGTCACCCGGCGACACGGCGTCCTGCGACGAGGCAATGTCTCAGGATCGACACGTTGTGCGCGCCCCGAGGGTGGATAGCGCGCCGGTTTGGTCTACGCTGCGTAGTAATTGGGCCTGCCCTCCGGGGTTGCCCTAATGGAATTGCGGCGATCAGGAAGGCGTGAACGTGGCGCAAGGTCGGATCCTTCGGCGGTTCGGACTCGCAGCATCTCTTGGCATTGCAGCCATGATGTTGACCGGGTGCTCCAGCGAAGAAGTCCTTCGTTTCGGCTGGCCGGAGGGCGTGACTCCCGAGGCCGAGCGTATGCGTGAGCTGTGGACGTGGTCGGTTATCGCCGCCCTCGTCATGGGCATTTTGGTGTGGGGTCTGACCTTCTGGGTGGTCCTCTTCCACCGCAAGAAGAAGAACTCCCCCGAGTTCCCGCGGCAGACCGCGTACAACGTGCCCCTCGAGCTGGTCTACACGGCAGCTCCGTTCGTGGCCGTGTGTGTGCTCTTCTACTTCACCGTCGTGGTCCAGAACTACGTCCTGGAGAAGGAAGACAACCCGAACGTCGTGGTCGACGTGACCGGCTACCAGTGGAACTGGAAGTTCGGTTACCGCACCGTCGATCTCGGTGACGGCACCGCCAAGTACGACGGCACCGACTACGAGGCGCAGGAGGCCGTGGCTCAGCCCGAGCACGTGGCCGCCGAGGGTGACGAGCACGCGGTGGTTCCGCCGATCCACGGAAAGCCGGTCGAGGACCTCTCGTACCTGCACTACGACAAGATCGAGACGATCGGCACCAGCAACGAGATCCCGGTCCTGGTTCTCCCGACCGGCAAGCGCATCGAGTTCGAGCTCGCCTCGTCCGACGTCATCCACGCCTTCTGGGTCCCCGAGTTCCTCTTCAAGCGCGATGTGAACCCGAACCCGCGCGAGAACAACTCCGATCCGGTCTTCCAGATCACCGAGATCGAGCGTGAAGGCGCGTTCGTCGGCCGCTGCGCCGAGATGTGCGGTACGTACCACGCGATGATGAACTTCGAGGTCCGCGCGGTGTCGCCGGAGAAGTTCGCGCAGTACATCGAGCTTCGCAAGCCGGCTGCCGAGGGCGGTCAGGGCCTGAGCAACGCCGAGGCCCTCGAAGCCATCGGCGAGTCGCCCGTCGCGACCACCACGTCCCCGTTCAAGACCGACCGCACCGACCGTTCGGCCAGCGGCGTCGCCGGCGAGTGACCGAACCCACCATCGACAAGGACAAGTGCTGATATGAAGATCGAAGCCAAGCTCTTCGAGGTCGTGACGGTGTTCTTCGTGCTCGTCGCCATCGTGTACGGAACGTTCACCGGCCTGTCCCGCACGGGCATCGAGTGGGCGGGCCTCACCGCGATCGTGCTCTCGGCAGGCCTGACCCTGATCGTTGGCACCTACTTCCGGTTCGTGGCGCGTCGCCTCGACACCCGCCCGGAGGACTACGAGGATGCCGAGATCAGTGACGGTGCCGGCGACCTCGGCTTCTTCAGCGCCGGTAGCTACTGGCCGATCCTGCTCGCGGGTGCCGCGGCTTTCGCCGCCATCGCCCTGGCGTTCTTCCACCCGTGGATGATCGTCGTGGCGGTCTTCCTGATCCTCAGCGCAGCCGCGGGCCTGGTGTTCGAGTACCACATCGGACCCGAGAAGCACTGACGCAGAACGATTCCGCGCGACGGGCGCCGCACCTTCGGGTGCGGCGCCCGTCGCCGTTTCGGATGATCCTCCGGGTCGTTCGCATCCCGGGAAAGTCCGTGCACGTCCGGGCGGAGGGACCTGACCGACGGAACGTGCCGGTCCGTCAGGAGAGCTCTACGGCGCCCAGGCACCCAAGGGAACGTACCCCGGGGCGGCGAGGGCGCCCTACAAACCCCGCAGCGGGGGCCAGGAGGCCCGCTGCGGGGTTTTCGGCATGGGGAACCCACTTTCGGGGGAGGGTGTGGCCCGTCGCGGTCCCGCACGGGAAGCCAACCCGATTCGCCGAGCCACCGGACAGCTGCGCGCTGCCGCCGACAGCGCGCAGCTGTCTACCTGCTCGGCGGGAGCGGCTCAGCGCGGTTGCGATGATGGAGTCGCCCTCTGCCATCTGCACCTCGATGCCGGCAAGCGCTACCAGCGCAACTGCGTTCGGCGGGCCTGAACTCGTGTCTCACATCAACGTAGACAGCACATCCACGGCGTTGAAGGCTTGGGCACCCCGGTCCCGCACGGGGACCGGGGTGGAGCCTACTCAATCCGCCGAGCCACCGGACAGCTGCGCGCTGCCGACGACAGCGCGCAGCTGTCTACCTGCTCGGCGGGAGCGGATCAGCGCGGTGGCGACGGGGGAGAAGGGGGCCCTACAGAGAGGCTCTACAGAAACGGGTGTGGCCCCGAACCTTGTCGGTTCGGGGCCACACCCGTGTGTTTCGGAACTGCCTGGCGTCAGTGCGCCTGGCCGTCGCCGTCGCCGCTGCCGGCCTCGAGGCTGTGCACGCGGTTCTGGTAGTCCCGCAGGACCGTCCGCTGCTCGATCTCGGCCTCGTGGTGGGCCGCTTCGAGCGCTGCCGCCTCGTCCGCCGGGTCGGGGGAGAGGAAGCTGCCGGCGCCGGGCTTGCCGGCGAGGCCGAGGCGGTTCATGCGCTTCGGCACCGGGGCACCCTGGTATTCCAGCGGAATCGGGTGGCCGTGCTCATCCACCGGGCCGAGGGGCTGGTGGATCTCGATGTACTCACCGTGCGGCAGGCGACGGACGATGCCCGTCTCGATGCCGTGCTCGAGCACCTGGCGGTCGCTGCGCTGCAGGCCCAGGCAGAACCGGTACGCGATGTAGTAGGCGAGCGGCGGCAGGATCACCATGCCGATGCGGCCCATCCACGTCGTCGCGTTGATCGAGATGTCGAACTTGTACGCGATGAGGTCGTTGATGCACATCAGGGTGAGCACCAGGTAGAACGTGATCGCCATTGCGCCGATACCGGTTCGAACCGGAACGTCGCGCGGACGCTGCAGCAGGTTGTGGTGCGCGTCGTCCTTGGTGAGACGCTTCTCGATCCACGGGTAGACCGTCATCAGGACGAAGACCAGACCCATGATCACCGCGACCCAGAACACGGCAGGAATCGTGTAGCGGCCGAACAGGTAGATCTCCCAGGCCGGCCACGTACGGGCCAGACCGTCGGTCCACATCATGTAGAAGTCGGGCTGCGAACCTGCCGACACCTGCGACGGGTTGTACGGGCCGATGTTCCAGATCGGGTTGATCTGGAAGAGACCACTCATCAGAGCCAGCACCGCGAACGTCATCGCGAAGAACGCGCCGGACTTGACCGCGAAGACGGGCAGGATGCGAACGCCGACGACGTTCTGCTCGGTGCGGGCAGGGCCGGGGAACTGCGTGTGCTTCTGGTACCAGACCAGCGCGAGGTGCGCGGCGATCAGGGCCAGGATGACGGCCGGGATGAGCAGCACGTGCAGGACGTAGAAGCGCGGGATGATCAGGTCGCCGGGGAAGTCACCGCCGAAGATCGCCCAGTGCATCCACGTACCGATGATCGGGATGCTCAGCGTGATGCCGGAGAACGCGGCGCGGAGGCCGGTGCCGGACAGCAGGTCGTCGGGCAGGGAGTACCCGAAGAAGCCTTCGAACATCGCCAGGATGAGCAGCAGCGAGCCGATCACCCAGTTCGCCTCACGCGGGCGACGGAACGCACCGGTGAAGAAGATGCGCGCCATGTGGACGATGATCGACGCAGCGAACATCAGCGCTGCCCAGTGATGGACCTGCCGGACGAACAGACCGCCGCGCACCTCGAAGGAGATGTTCAGGGCAGTCTCGTAGGCCCGGGACATGCCCACGCCACGCAACGGGGTGTACGCGCCGTCGTAGGTCACGTGGGCCATCGACGGGTCGAAGAACAGGGTGAGGAAGACACCCGAGATCAACAGGATGACGAAGCTGTACAGCGCGATCTCGCCCAGCAGGAAGGACCAGTGCGTGGGGAAGACCTTGTTGATCTGGCGACGGATACCGGCCGACAGGTGGTAGCGAGAGTCGAGATTCTCGCCGATCTCTGCGGCGCGGGTCGGGGTTGCGGTACTCACGGGCGACGCTCCCAAAATGCCGGGCCGAGGGCTTCGATGAAGTCACCGTTGGCGACGAGAAAACCCTCTTCGTTCACTGTAATGGGCAGCTGCGGCAGAGCGCGAGCGGCAGGTCCGAACACCGGCTTTCCGTACTCCAGGGCATTGAACTGCGACTGGTGGCACGGGCACAGAATGCGGTTGGTCTGCTGCTCGTAGAGCGACGTCGGGCAGCCGAGGTGGGTGCAGATCTTCGAGAAGGCGAAGTAGTCGCCGTAGTTGAAGCTCTCCTGACCCTTGCGCTTGATGGCGCGCTCGGCGTCCTCCGTGCGCAGACGGATCAGCATGACGGCGTTGCGGATGCCGCGCAGGCCCTCGAGCAGCGCGTGCTCGTCGCCACGATCCGACTCACGGAACGGGAAGACCGTCTCCATGCCGCCGGCGTCGAGGTCCTCGGGACGCACCAGCACGATGTCCTGGGGGCGACCCGTGTCGCGACGCAGGTAGATGGTCTCGCCCTCGTAGCGGGGGGTCCAACCCGACACCCACAGCGGGGACTCGTCACCCTGTGCCCACGGGTTCTTGATCAGGCCACCGAGCGGCATGATCAGGCCCACACCCAGGGCGCCGCCACCGAAGATCGCCGTGCGCTTGATCAGCTTGCGGCGGGGCAGCGTCGACGTTTCCAGGGAGTCGGCGAGCTCGGCGACGATCGTCTTGCGATCGACCTCCTTCGACGGGCCGTCGTGCCGATCCTGGATCGACACCTCTTCGGGGATGAACTTCTTGGTGAACTGCACCGCGCCCACGCCCACACCGAGGATCGCCAGACCGAGGGTCAGGCCGAGCAGCGGCGTGTACAGGTTGAAGAAGGTGTAGTTCTCCTCGCCCGGGCTCTGGTACTCCCACGGCCAGAAGAGGTAGATGGCGATGAACGCGAGGGCCGACAGGCCGGCGAGAGCGAACCAGAACGCGACGTTGCGCTCGGCGCGCTTCTCCGCGCGGGTGCCTTCGACGGGCCACCGCTCCTTGCGGAACGCGACATCGACACCGTCGAGGTTCGTTCCCAATGCGACGAGGTCGTCGCGGCTCATCTGATCGAGGTTCTCGATCGAGTGCTTGTTGGGCGTTTCGTCGCCACTCATGACCTTGCTCCGATCCACAGTGCAGCGCCGACGACCGCGACGATGCCGACAATCCACATGGCCGGGCCCTCGGTACCGGGGCCGAACCCGCCCAGTCCGTAGCCGCCGGGGCTCGCCGTCTCGGTGGACGCCTTGACGTACGCGATGATGTCCTGCTTCTCGTCGAGCGTGAGCTGACGATCCGAGAACTTCGGCATGTTCTGCGGGCCGGTGAGCATCGCGGTGTAGATCTGCTGCTCGCTCGCCGGATCGAGCGGCGGCGCGAACTTGCCGGACGACAGTGCGCCACCGCGACCGGTGAAGTTGTGGCACGAAGCGCAGTTCTGGCGGAACAGCTCACTACCGCGGGCCACGTCGTCGCCGCGTAGCGAGGACTGGGCGATCTCGCCGTTCTCGTCGCGGATGACGGTCGGGCCGCCGCCGTTGGCCTGGATGTACGCACCGATCGCGTCGGTCTGCGCGGCGTCGAACTTCGGTTCCTTGCGCAGGACCTGGGCCTCGTTACGCGATGCCGGCATACGGCCGGAGGAAACCTGGAAGTAGACGGCGGCCTCACCGACGCCGATCAGCGACGGACCGCGGTCCTCGACACCCTGCAGGTTGACGCCGTGGCATGTGACGCAGGAGGTCTCGTAGAGCTGCTGGCCCTTGCGGATCAACGCGACCTGGTCCTCGTTCGCCGTCGCCACCTGCGGGGCAGGGGTCAGCGCGGAGGCGATGAAGCCGGCGCTGAGCAGGCCGAGCGCGAGCACCAGCGCGCCTGTGAGGCGACGACGGAACTTCCGCTGACGACGGGACCGGGCAGCGGACGCTGCCTCGGACTGACCGGGCATGTCACCCTCGGGTGTGAGAGGTGGGGATGAACTCATCTGTATCCCTTTTTGTATGTCGGGACGGACTGGACGTCAGGGGGCTGCCTGGGCGTACAGCTGGCTAACGGATGAAATAAATCGTGGCAAACAGGGCGATCCACACGATGTCGACGAAGTGCCAGTAGTAGGACACGACGATCGCCGCGGTGGCCTGAGCCGGAGTGAACTTGCTGACCCGGGTGCGGACCAGGAGGAACACGAAGGCCACCAGGCCGCCGATCACGTGCAGGCCGTGGAAACCGGTGGTCATGTAGAACACCGAGCCGTACACGCTGCTCGAGATGGAGGTGCCTTCGCTGACCAGGTTGATGTACTCGTAGCCCTGGCCGAGCACGAAGAACGTGCCCATCGCGAGGGTCAAGACGTACCACCGGCGGAGCCCGAACACGTCACCACGCTCGGCGGCGAACACACCCAGCTGACACGTGAAGGAAGACGCGATCAGCACCAGCGTCACCGGCACCGCCAGCAACAGGTTCAAGTGGGTGGGGGCCGGCGGCCAGTCACCGTGGGCCTGAGCCCGTGCCACGAAGTACATGGCGAAGAGCCCTGCGAAAAACATGAGCTCACTGGACAACCACACAATGGTGCCGACGCTGACCAGGTTGGGCCGGTTCAGCGAGTGCACGCGCTGGGTGATTGCAGTTCCTGAAGTCCCTACTGCGCTCGTCACGCTGGCTAGTATGACCCGTCGTAGTAAGTCTTGGGCAATCGGGGCGGAATTCGGCGCGTCTTTGCAGGTAATCGCCTGGTCCTGGCCGTGCAGCGACCGGGATGTGCCCCCGGCCACCGACCGTGCGATCGTGGTGTGCATGAGCGGTGTCACAGGGATCTGGGAACGTCTCCGGCAAGCGCTGAGTGGGGGCCGCCGACCGCCCCTGGATCCGGCGCGGACGGACCTGGTCGTGGTGGTGTCGTCCTTCGACGACGCCGAGTCGTGTTCCGGTGCCCTCGAGCGAGGAGCCGCGACCGCGCCGCGCTGGGTCGATGGCGACGAAGCCATGCTCCGGCACCATCTCGAACTCCCCGCCGACGCCGTGGACCGTGCCGTCGAGCTCGCCGGCCAGGACGGGTACGTGAAGGCAGCCCCCGTGCACACCCCCACGAACGGCCGTACCGGGTTCGTCCTGCAGCGGGTGCAGATCCTCGACGCGATGCACTGCGCCCAGGAGAAGTCGCGGATGGCGGGGCTGGCACAGCGCCTCGGCGGAACGGCCACGGGATGGGACGCACTGCAGCCCGATTCCGCAGCTGACTAAGCTCCCAGCGGAAGGGGCGCGGACGGTGCCCGGTAACGGAGCGAGGTGCGGCGAAGGTGGGTGCGATGAACGCGGGACGACCGTCGGACGAGGTGGCGCAGAGCTGGCCCGCGGTGCTCGGCGCATTGACCTCAGGCCGTGACCTGACCAGGTCCGAGGCGCAGTGGGCGATGGACGAGATCATGTCCGACAATGCGACCTCCGCGCAGATCGCCGCATTCGGCGTCGCTCTGAAGATGAAGGGGGAGACACCCGACGAAGTTCTCGGGCTCTCCGACTCCATGCTCGGGCATGCGCGACTCGTGCCGGTCGACGACGACGCCGTCGACATCGTCGGCACCGGCGGCGACCGGGCGAACACGGTGAACATCTCCACGATGGCGTCGCTGGTCGTCGCGGCGACCGGTATCCGCGTGGTCAAGCACGGCAACCGCGCGGCGTCGTCGAAGAGCGGGGGCGCCGATGTCCTCGAGGCGCTCGGTGTGCACATCACGCTCGGCCCGGAGCAGGTCGCGCAGTCGCTCGCCGATGCGGGAATCGGGTTCTGCTTCGCGCCGGTGTTCCACCCCGCGCTGCGATTCGCCGGTCCGACCCGCAAGGAGATCGGTATTCCGACGGTGTTCAACGTCCTCGGCCCGCTGACCAATCCGGCGCGGCCCCGGGCAGGGCTGATCGGGTGCGCGTTCCCGGGCCTGCTCGACACGATCGCCGGGGTGCTCGCGGCACGCGGGAATTCGGCGCTCGTGGTGCGCGGAGACGACGGGCTCGACGAACTGACCCTCTCGACGACCTCGACCGTGCGGATCGTGCACGAGGGCACGGTGCGCACGCAGACCTTCGATCCGACGGTGCTGGGCATCGCCCGGGTGCCCCTCGAGGCGTTGCGTGGTGGCGACGCCGTCGAGAACGCGGCAATCGCCCGCGCGATGCTCGCCGGGAAGACCGGGCCGGTCCGCGACGCGGTCCTGCTCAACGCGGCGGGGGCGATCGCGGCCTATCGCGGAGTGGAAGGTTCGCTCGAGGATGCGCTCGCGGCAGGTCTCGAAGAGGCCGCTGCCGCCGTCGACAGCGGCGGTGCCGAGCGCGTGCTGGCGACGTGGGCGGAAACCACGACCCGGCTCGGCGCCGCCGGCTGATCCGCGGTTATTCGCCGATCGAGAATCCGGCTTCGACGTCGGAACTCGAGTACGACCGGAACGCGATGTGCGTGACGGTCCGGGAGACGCCCTCGACCTTGTTGATGCGGCCGGTGACGACCTCCGCGATCTGCTCGTGGTCGCGGACCCGCACCATGGCGATCAGATCGACGTCGCCGGCGCAGGAATACACCTTGTCGACCCCGTCCAGGTCGGCGACCGCCTGCGCGGCTTCCTGGATCCGGTCGGCCTCGGCGTCGATCAGGACGATGGCGTTGATCATGAGCGCTCCTCACTCTTGCTCGCGGGTGTGCTCAGCCTAGAAGGTGCCGCACGCCGGCGGCGGGGGCCCCGTCGGCGGTGTCCGACCAGGCGACTCCGTCGACCGAGTTCGACCGGGCCTCCCGCGCCTTGTCCACCCAGTGCATCCATGCCCCCGCCCCACGGGCCGGTTCCGTCCAGCCGTGCGTGGCCCGGACGATCCGGATGCCGTCCTCGTCGAGCCAGCGGGCCACCAGCCCGATCTCTTCCACCGAAGCGCCACGCAGCGGCGCCGCGGTCGGTCGCACCGTTTCGGCCGCGGCCGCGATCGCCTCGACCACCGGCATCGGTGGCACGTGCCGCGCCGCGACCCCGGCCGACGCGAGTCTTCCGGAGCGGATCACGGCGAACTCCCACCCGCCCTCCGGACGCGGTTTCGCCGCGATCAACTCGTCGACGGCGGCGAGCGCGGCCAGTCGCTGCGTTCTCCGCAGTGCCCGCACGACGTCGGCGGCGCGGTCGCGCAGCCGGGCGGCGTTCTCGAACAGTTCGGCGCCGGCGAGGTCGGTGATGCGGTCGCGCAGCCGGACCAGGGCGGTGTCGTCGCTGCCGCGCAGCAGGTCGCGTGCCACCGCGACCTGCGCGGCGTACTGCTCGGCGCTCTGGAGGCCGTATGGGGCGGCACTGCAGCCTCCCACGGCCTCGGGCGGGCACCGGTCGCCGTGCCGGCCGCTGCGCGCGATCCGGCGCGTGCACGTGCGCAGTCCGCACACCTCGGCGAGTGTCGCCGCGACCTCGGCGGCGGACGCGCGCGCGGAGAACGGTCCGAGCGCGTCGACACCGGGCGTGCGGCCCACCACGAGCCGGGGGAACGCGTCGTCGGACAGATTGATCCACCAGCCGCGGGTCGGATACTTCGACCGGCGGTTGTACGGGGGAGTGTGAGCGGCGAGCAGCCGCAGTTCCCGGACCCCGGCCTCGAGCCCGTGCGTGCATTCGACGTGGTCGATGCGGGTGGTCAGCGCGACCATCTCGCGCATCCTCGGGCGCGTCTCGGACCCGGTGAAGTAGTTGCGGACGCGGCGGTGCAGGTTCACCGCCGTGCCGACGTAGAGCACCTCGTCGGACGGTCCGCGGAACATGTAGACGCCCGGCCGGTGGGGCAGGTGGGCGGCGAGCGTCCGTTTGGCCCGCTGTTCCGCGCTGATCGCGGGGATGTAGTCGCGCAGTTCGGTGAGACTGTGCACGCCCTGGTTCCCGACGCGTTCGATCAAGGCGTGCAGGACGTCGACGGTCGCGCGGGCGTCGTCGAGGGCGCGGTGCGTCGGGCGGGTGGAGACGTGGAAGAGGTCGGCGAGTGCGGACAGACGTACCGACGGTGCCTCGTCGCGCCCGAGGACCCGGCGCGCGAGTTTCACGGTGCAGACCACCGGGAACCGCGGCCAGGCCGTGTCGTTGCGCGCGGCGGCCGCGCGGAGGAAACCGACGTCGAATCCCGCGTTGTGCGCCACCAGCACGGAACCCGCGGCGAATTCGAGGAAGGACGGCAGCACCTGTTCCATCCGCGGCGCGGCCCGCACCATCGCCGTGGTGATCCCGGTCAGTTCGACGATCGCCGGCGGAATGTCGCGGCCGGGATCGACGAGGGTGGCGAATTCGCCGAGGACCTCGCCGCCGCGGACCTTGACCGCCCCGATCTCGGTGACGGCGTCGTTCTCGGCGCTGCCGCCGGTGGTCTCGAGGTCCACGACGACGAACGTGGTGTCCCGCAGCGGGGTGTCCAGTTCGTCGAAGGCGAGTTGGACGCCGGTCGGAGGTGTGGGACCGGTCCGGAGCGGGGACGTCATGGACGTCAGGTTAAGAAGCGGCACCGACAGCCTCGGGAACCGGGGCTGTGAGCGCTGCCGAAAGCCCTGAGTGGCGAGGATCACACCGGTTTTTCGCACGGGGAATCGACGGTCCTGTGCGGGTCGTCGGATCCGGCTCCGTTGTTCCGTCTCGCGAAGCCCCTGGAGGTTCGGGGTGGAGGGCGGTTCGCGGTCGGCGGCCTCGCGGCGAAAACGCGTCCCGGCCTGCGGAGACGGCGTCGTGGCGGCGGGTGCGACCGTGCTGTGGCCCCAAGCCGGGGTGGCGTGCCGCGGGTCCTACGACAGCCCGTCGTTACCGGTTCGTGATCAAGCGTGACCCGGTGTGACTTCCGGTCCGCGCCGAGCGGGCCCAACGGTCAATTCGGACGCGGGCCGGTCGACATCCGTCGATGCCGTTTCGTAATCTTCTCGAGACCAAGCGGAGAGTTTGCCGGCCCACCGGACCGGAGCCGCTAGGCCACCGCCTAATCGGCGCACCCGAGATCGGGTGCCCGTGCCGGGGACCCACTTGTTACTTGGGGTGAATCTCCTCCGGTCGCGTCAGCGGCCGAGGGGTAGGGCTGATCTTCCCGGCCCGAACCCGTCAGCTAACTCGGTCGGCGGATGACGGAAGAAGGAGCAACACCCCCGTGGCGTCTCACAAGTCCACGCGCAACATTCGTCGCGCTGTCGTCGCCGGAGCCCTCGCGCTCGGCTCTCTGACCCTCTCGGCCGCCCCTGCCATGGCCGCCCCGATCAACATCCCCGGCATCGGCGACGTCGAACTGCCCGCAAACCTGCCGCCGGAGGTCACGAACCTCATCCCGCCGGCCCCCGCGGCTCCCGCGGCCCCGCAGGCCGCCCCGGCTCAGTTCACCGCGCCCTACACCTCGGTCGGCCAGCGTGCCGCCGACGCCGCGCAGTCCAAGCTGGGTGCGCCCTACGTCTACGGCGCTGCCGGCCCGAACTCGTTCGACTGCTCCGGTCTGGTGCAGTGGGCCTACAAGCAGGCCGGTCTGAACGTGCCGCGTACCAGCTACGAGCAGGCCGGTGCGGGTCGCGCCGTGTCCATCGCCGAGCTGCTGCCCGGTGACGTCGTCTCGTTCTACGGCGGCAGCCACACCGGCCTCTACATCGGTGGCGGCAACATCGTGCACGCCTCGACCTCGGGCCAGCCGGTGAAGATCGCGCCGCTGAACTCGATGCCTGTGGACGGCGCACGCCGCTTCTGATCGCACAGGGATTCCGCCCGCGAGGGTGGTATCGGCCCACGAGCCGATACCACCCTCGCGGCGTTTCTGCACTCGGGTGACGGCGGCTACTGCCGGGTAGACACAAACCTATGCCATTCCGTAACCTTATCGAGATCTTTGGGGAAAGGACGTCGCTCTCGTGGTTTTCGACAGGACGAAGCGGACGCTGCGCGCCGGGCTCGTGGCCGGGGTGCTCCTCGCGGCGGGTTCGACCGTTCCGGCGGTCGCCGATCCCGCCGCCGACAACCCGACGGCCGCGCTCGAACACCTCGCCGACCTGTCCCGCAGGTCCGAGCAGACCAACGAGGCACTCCACAACGCCGTCATCGACCTCGAGGCCAAGCAGAACGCCCAGCGTGACGCCGACGCTCGCCTCGCTGCCGACCGCGGCGTCCTGGCGCAGGCGCAGGCCGAGGTGGACCGCTTCCGCCCCACGATCGACAAGCTCGCCGCCGCGAACTACCGCGGTGCCCGCACCAACCGCCTGTACTCGGTGCTCGTCAGCGATTCCCCGCAGCAGCTGCTCGACCAGATGTCGGCGCTCGGCGTCATCGCCCAGCAGACCGCCGACGACGTCGAGGGCTACCGCGTCGCGAACAATGCGGCAGCCGAGGCGGCCGCGGCCTCCGAACGTTCCGCCGACGCCGCCCGGGTCGCCGCCGAGCAGGCCCAGACGCTGCGCGACGACCTCGAACGGCAGCAGACCGACCTCCGGAATCAGATCGAAGGCGTGTACGACGCGTTCTCGAAACTGAGCGACGACGAGAAGGCCGTGCTTGCGGGGACCCCGTTCCCACCCGGCCTCGACGCCGCGGCGATCCTGTCCAAGCTCGCCCCCGGCACCGGATCCGCAGCTCTTCGGGCCGCGATGACCCGCATCGGCGACCCCTACGTGTGGGGCGCCACCGGCCCCGACCAGTTCGACTGCTCCGGGCTCATGGTGTGGGCGTACAAGCAGGTCGGAAAGACCCTGCCGCGGTCGAGCCAGGCCCAGGCGCAGGGCGGCACCCCGGTCTCGCGCGACCAGCTGCAGCCCGGCGACCTGGTGATCTTCTACGACGACGCGTCCCACGTCGGCATGTATGCCGGTGACGGCAACATCGTGCACGCGTCGACGTTCGGTGTTCCGGTGAAGGTCCAATCGATGGACAGCTTCCCGTTCCACAGCGCCCGCCGCTACTGACCCTGCTGACGGACCGAGGCCCGGCCCACCATTCCGGTGCTCGGTGGGGCGCGGTCTTAGACTGTCCGCCGTGCCCGATTCCTCGCCCTCTCCGCGACCGCGCGCGCCGCGGGGCTGGGAGCGGTTCGCGGTCGTCGGGCTCGCCGCTGTGGTGGCCGCCGTCGCGCTGCTGGTGTTGTTCACCCCGGACGACACGAGCCCCCGATCCGGGCCCGCCGACGGGGCGTCGGAGGAGATCCAGGCGCTGCTCGACACCTGGGCGGCCGCGGTCCGGGCCGCCGACGCGGACACGTTGCGCACGCTCGTCGACGACCGGGCTCGGCCCGGTTTCCTCGACGCGGAACTGCGCAGGGTCGCCGCGGTGGCGCAGGTCCCGCTCTCGGACTGGGGATACGAGCTCGGCAACGCGGAACCCGCCCCGGTGCCCGCCGACGTCGCCGCCCGGCTCGGCGACGCGAAGGCGCAGACACGCACCGTGTACCTGCGCTACGCGATCGAGGGAATCGACGCCGAACCCACCCGCAAGCCCGTCACCGTCGTCGTCGTGCGGCGCGACGACGGCTGGCGTCTCGTCGACGACGAACCCGGACCCGGCCGGGTCACGTGGCGTGGCCCGTGGGACTTCGGGCCGCTCGTCGTCGAACCCGTGCCGCAACGCTCCGGCGGGAGGTCGCTGGTGATCGGCCACCCGGAGCAGGAAGAGCTCGTGGATGCGATCGCCCGGGAGATGGAGCCCGCCGTCGGCGCCGTCGACCGGATCTGGGGAACGGACTGGTCGCGCCGGGCCGTGGTCCTCGTCACCTCGTCCCACGACGAGTTCACCCATCAGGTCGGCGACCGGCACAACGGCGCCGGGATCGCCGCGGTCGCGGTGTCCGATGCCGTGGATCCCCGCGCGGGCAGCGCCACCGGACAGCGCATCGTGTTCAGCCCGGCCGCCGCCGACAGGCTCGACGCCGAGGGCCTGCGGACCGTGCTGCGGCACGAACTCACCCACATCGCCGCCCGCGCTGACACCGTCGACGGCTCCCCGCTGTGGATGCTCGAGGGCTACGCCGACTACATCGGATATCTCGGTGCGGACGAGGAGTTCGACGCGACGGCGCCGACGCTCACCGCGGCCGTCACCCGGAACGGCACCCCGGCCGCGCTGCCCGAGGACGCCGAGTTCACCGACGAACGGTCGCTGCTCGCCTACGAGACGGCATGGTCGCTCGCCGCCTACACCGCCGACGACTACGGGCCCGCGCGGCTGACCGAGCTGTATCGGCGGCTCGCCCGCGGGCCGATCGACGGAGCGCAGCTCGATGCCGTGCTGACCGACGTGCTCGGCACCGACACCGGCACGTTCGTCGCGGCGTGGGGGAGCTGGGTCGACGACCGCCTGGCCGCGTCCACCCGGTGACCCGCCCACCCGGCGGTCGAACCCGCACCGATACGGTGAACGTCATGCCTCGAACACTGTTGGTGACGAACGATTTTCCGCCTCGCCCGGGCGGCATACAGTCGTACCTGCAGTCGTTCGCGGCGCAATTGCCGGCCGAGGACCTCGTCGTCTACGCACCCCGGTGGCGCGGCGACAGTCACACGAAGTTCGACGCCCGGCAGCCGTTCGAGGTGGTCCGCCACCCCACGACCCTGATGCTGCCCACCCCGATGGTGGCGCGCCGCGCGACCCGGTTGCTCACCGAGCACGACTGCGAAACCGTCTGGTTCGGGGCGGCCGCACCGCTGGCGCTGCTGGCCCCGGTGCTCCGGCGCGCGGGGGCGCGGAAGATCGTCGCCAGCACACACGGGCACGAGGTCGGCTGGTCGATGCTGCCGGGAGCACGCGGTGCGCTGCGGCGCATCGGCGACGGCACCGACACTGTCACCTTCGTCAGCCGCTACACCCGTGGCCGGTTCGCCTCCGCCTTCGGGCCGAACGCCGGTCTCGAGCACCTGCCCTCGGGTGTGGACACGGAGGTGTTCCGGCCCGATCCGGCCGCACGCGCCGAATTGCGCGCCCGGTACGGGCTGGGGGACCGGCCCACGGTGCTGTGCCTGTCGCGGCTGGTACCCCGCAAGGGCCAGGACATGCTGATCCGCGCGCTGCCGCAGATCCGGCGCCGCATCGACGGGGCGGTGCTCGTGATCGTCGGTGGAGGCCCCTACGAGGGACGGCTGCGCGAGCTGGTCCGGCAGGTCGGCGTCGAGGAACACGTCGTGATCACCGGAGGGGTCCCCGCCGCGGAACTCGCCGCGCACCATACGATCGCCGACGTCTTCGCGATGCCCTGCCGGACCCGCGGTGCCGGTCTCGACGTCGAAGGCCTCGGCATCGTCTACCTCGAGGCGTCCGCGACCGGCGTCCCGGTCGTGGCCGGACGATCCGGCGGCGCACCCGAGACCGTGCAGGAGGGAAAGACCGGGCGGGTCGTCGACGGCACGAACGTCGCGCAGATCGCGGACACCATCGCCGATGTGCTCGCCGACCGTGACCGCGCCGCCGCGATGGGCGCCGCGGGCCGCGCCTGGGTCGGCGCCGAATGGCGCTGGGACACCCTCGGCGCGAAGCTGCGCAAGATCCTGAGCTGACCCCGCATCGAGCCGACCACCGCCGTATGTGAAGCTGTCCCCCGTGAGCAGCATTCAGGTGTCGGACCAGACCTTCATCGCCGCGCCGCCCGAGCGCATCGCCGCGGCCGTCGCGCGGCGCGACCGATGGCGTGTGTGGTGGCCCGATCTGGCCCTCACGGTCCGGGAAGACCGCGGCGAGAAGGGAATTCGCTGGGCGGTCACCGGTCCGCTGAACGGGACCATGGAGGTGTGGCTCGAGGAGATGCTCGACGGCGCCGTCGTCCACTACTTCCTGCACTGCGAACCGACCGGTGTCGCGCCGGAACGGGTCGGCATGCTCGACCTCGCGAAGCTGAACCGGGAACGGCGGGTTGCGGGAAAGAAGATGACCTTCGAGATCAAGCAGCAGCTCGAGGCCGGCCGGCCCGCGGGGGAGCCTCCGCAGTACTGACGATCGGCCGGTGACGGCAGCGACCGTTACGGTGTGGGGACAGACAACCGTCCCGGGGATGTGGCCGGGCGGAACAGACGGAAAGGAAGCGTCATCGCATGGCCGAGAAGACCAAGCGGTCGATCACCATCGCTGCTCCGGCCGATCGGGTGATGTCCGTGATCGCGGATTTCGACGAGTACCCGACCTGGGTGGAAGCGGCGAAGTCGGTGGAGGTGCTCGACAGGTTTCCGGACGGTCGTGCCGAGCGTGTCCGGTTCGTGCTCGACGCGGGCATCGTGAAGGACACCTACGTGCTGCGCTACGTGTGGGCGGCGGACGGCCGTTCGGTCAGCTGGGAACTCGAATCCGGTGAGATCCAGAAGGCGCAGTCCGGGACGTACGCGCTGTCCGACGCTCCGGGCGGCGGCACCACCGTCGACTACGAACTGACCGTGGATCTGACGATCCCGATGATCGGCCTGTTCAAGCGCAAGGCCGAGAAGGTGATCACCGACACCGCGCTCAAGGAACTCAAGAAGCAGGTCGAGGGCTGAGCGAGAACGAGGGCACCGCCGAGACCCGCCTGCGGCTGTTCGTCGGCAAGGGCGGCGCCGGAACCAGCACGGTGGCCGCCGCCACCGCAGTCGCGGCCGCGAGCCCGCAGCACCCGGTGCTGCTGGTGTCGCTGGATCAGGCGTCGTCGCTGTCCGACCTGTTCGGTCTCGACCGTGCGCCCGGCGCCGTCCGGTCCGTCGCCGACGGACTCGACATCCTCGAGATCGACTCGCTCGCCCTGCTCGAACAGCGCTTCGCGGCGTTGGCGAGGCTCCTCGCGGCCGCAGGGGGCGGACACGAGCACGCCGCGGGGTTCGCGCTGCCCGCGCGGGAGGAGATCACCGGTGTGCCCGGCCTGCAGGAGGTTTTCGCCCTCCACGAGATCGCCCGCCTGACCTCGGACGGCCGACGGCACACGGTCGTCGTCGACTGCCCGTCGGGGGCCGCGGCGTTCGGCACGCTGGCCGCGCCCCGCATGGCCGCCGACTACGTCGAACGGATCTGGCCGCGGCACAGCCGGATCGAGGCTGCCACCGGACCGGACCTGCGGCTCGGATTCGTCGTGGCGCTGTTCGACCGGATGATGGACCGGCTCGGGGAGATCACGGATCTGCTCGCGGATCGGCGGCGCACGTCGGTGACCCTCGTCGGCACCGCCGACCGTGTCTCGGCCGCCGAACTGCGCCGGCTCCGCTCGTGGACGGCGCTGTCCGGGCTGCGCCTCGACGGTGTGATCGTCAACGGCCTCGTGCCCGACTTCGGTGCCGGCACCGGACCGGCCGCGGACTGGCTCGCCGCGCAGCGCAGGACGCAACGGTCGGTGCTCGACGACATCGTCTCCTCGGTCGGTGACGTGCCGGTCCTCGAATGTGAGCGGCAGGCCTCGGAACCGGTAGGGTTGGCGTCTCTGGGGGCGTTTGCCCGGGCGCTCTACCGGGACGATCGGGATGTTCGGGAGCCGGCGGCCGCCGACACGACCCCGATCCGGGTCCAACACGAATCGGGGACAGGGGTGGATTCGGTGTACACGATGCGGATGCATCTGCCGCTGGCAGATCCGGCGACCTTGACCCTGGGCCGGGTCGACGACGACCTCGTGGTCGGCGCGGACGGGATCCGCCGTCGCGTCCGGCTGGCATCGGGTCTGCGGCGCTGCACGGTCTCCGGTGCCGAGTTCGACGGCGGCGACCTGGTGGTGCGATTCGTTCCGGATCCGGCGGTGTGGCCGCAGTGAGCTCCGAACACGACGCCCTCGTCGCCGAACTGCGGCTGCTCGCCGAGGCCGTTCTCGACCGTGTCGACCGTGCCGTCCAGCAGTACGCGGCCGCGCAGCCTCCCGCACCGGCGGATGCCGGGCCGGGGGACACAGCGGCCGACGCCGTCCCCTCCGGCACGCCGACCCCCGCACCCTCCGCGGGCTGCTCGTGGTGCCCGGTGTGCGCCGCCGCCGCCCTGCTGCGCGGCGAACCCCACGAACTGCTCACCCGGCTGGCCACCCAGATCGCCGCGCTCATCGCGCTGATCCGCGAACTGCTCGCCCGCTACCTCCCGCCGCCGACCGGCCCTGCGGGTTCCGGCGGTCCGGAGCCGACTCCGCCGCCGGAGCCGACCGACCGGAACGGTGGGTTCGTGTCCATTCCGGTCACGATCCGCCCCTGATCCGCGCGGGAACCGAGATGACTGAACCGGAACGGCTGACGATCGGCATCGACGTCGGCGGCACCAGCATCCGCGCCGCGGTAGTCGACGGCACGGGCACGATCGTCGATTCGGTGCGCGCGGCGACCCCGGCGTCGGCCGGCGCCCTCGAAGACGCGCTCGAGGAGACCGTCCGGTACCTGTCCGAACGCAACGATGTCGCCGCGGTGGGGCTGGCCGTCGCCGGATTCCTCGCGGTCGACCGTCGCACTGTGCTGTTCGCGCCCCACCTGGCCTGGGTGGACGCGCCGGTCGCGCAGCGGTTCACCGACCGGTTCGCGATGCCCGTCGTCCTCGAACACGACGCGAACGCCGCAGCGTGGGCCGAATATCGGTTCGGGGCCGCCGCCGGTGCGCACACCGTGGTCCTCGTCGCGCTGGGCACCGGCATCGGCGCAGCGCTGCTGCTCGACGGCCGCATCTACCGGGGCGCTCACGGTGTCGCCCCGGAACTCGGGCACCTGCAGATGGTTCCGGGCGGCCGGGTCTGCGCGTGCGGCAAACGCGGATGCTGGGAGCGGTACTGCAGCGGCACGGCACTCGTGGACACCGCCGTCGACCTGCTGCCCACGGTCCGGGGCCGCTCGCTGCTCGCCCGTGACGCCGCGGCCGATCCCGGGTCGCTCACCGGCCGCCGGATCGCGGCTGCGGCCCAGGACGGGGACGTGCTCGCGGTCGCCGCGATGGCCGAGTTCGCGCGCTGGCTCGGAGTCGGCCTGGCGGCCGTCGCGGACATCTACGATCCCGAACTCGTCGTGATCGCCGGGGGTGTGTCGGGCTCGGCCTCGCTGTTCCTCGACGACGCCCGCGACCACTACGCCGCTGCCCTCACCGGTACCGGGCATCGCCCGCTCGCGCGGATCCGCGCCGCGCATCTGGGGGACGCGGCGGGACTGATCGGCGCCGCGGATCTCGCCCGCGGCCCGGCGCACCCCGGCAGGATCGGTCCGTCCGACTGAGATGCTGGTCACGTCCGCCGGTGTGACCTCGCGTGCACGCGGGTCGCGGTGTGCACGCCGACACCGCGTGGACGTAGAGTCGATCGTCGAGCGCGCGTGGTGGTGCGGGCGGGGTTCAGGAGGGATGCCATGTGGTACTGGCTGTTCAAATACGTTCTGCTGGGGCCGCTGCTGTATCTCATGGGACGCCCGAAAATCGAAGGCGGAGAGAACATTCCGTCGGACGGCCCGGCGATCCTCGCGAGTAACCACCAGGCGGTCCTCGATTCGTTCTTCCTGCCGCTGATGGTGCGTCGGCGAATCACCTTCCTCGCGAAGAGCGAGTACTTCACCGGAACCGGCCTCAAGGGCGGATTCCAGCGTTGGTTCTTCTCCGCCGTCGGCCAGGTGCCCATCGACCGCACCAGCGCCGACGCCGCGCAGGACGCCCTCAACGCCGGCGTCCGCGTGCTCGGTCAGGGCAAACTGCTCGGCATCTACCCGGAGGGCACCCGGTCGCCGGACGGACGGCTCTACAAGGGCAAAACCGGCATGGCACGCCTCGCCCTGGAAACCGGCGTCAAGGTCATCCCCGTGGCGATGATCGGTACCGACAAGATGAACCCGATCGGCTCGAAGATGTGGCGGCCGGCGAAGATCACCGTGAAGATCGGTGAGCCGATCGACTTCTCCCGCTTCGAAGGGATGGGCGGGAACCGCTTCGTCGAGCGCACCGTCACCGACGAGGTGATGTACGCGCTGATGCAGCTGTCCGGCCAGGAGTACGTCGACATCTACGCCGCGACCCTGAAGAAGAAGGGTGCAGCCTCCGAGAAGGCAGGGGAGGACGCGGCTTCCGGGACGAATGCGCCGGCCGCAGCCGACGCCGACCGGTTGCCCGACACCCAGGCGGGCTGAATCGTGGCGACGCGAATCGTTGCCGCGCGACCCTATCGGGCATAATGTCCGCACGTGCGTTATTTCTACGACTGCGAGTTCATCGAGGATGGCCGGACCATCGAGCTCGTGTCGATCGGTGTTGCCTGCGAGGACGGCCGTGAGTTCTATGCGGTGTCCAACGAGTTCGATCCCGAACGGGCCGGTCCGTGGGTGCGTCGCAACGTGCTGCCGAAACTTCCCCCCGAAGCGCATCCCGCGTGGAAATCGCGGGCGCGCATCCGCGACGACCTGCTCGCGTTCCTGATCCCCCGACCCGGGATCCAGCCCGAGCTGTGGGCCTGGATAGGGGCCTACGACCACGTCGTCCTCGCGCAGTTGTGGGGCGCGATGCCCGAGCTGCCCGACGCCATTCCGCGTTTCACCCGGGAACTGCGCCAGCACTGGGAGCAGCACGGGCGTCCGTTGCTGCCGCCGGTGCCGGACGACAATCACGACGCGCTCGCCGACGCACGCCACAACCTCGCGAAGTTCGAGGCGATCGAAGCGGCCCGCCGCACCCGGTGAACCCGCCGGTTGCGGGGGTGCGTGACCTCCGGTGGTCAGGGGCAATATCCTGGTGAGCGTGAACTGGACTGTCGACGTGCCGATCGACCGCTTGCCCGAACTGCCCCCGCTGCCGGACGAGATGCGTGAGCAGCTCGACGCCGCGCTCGCCAAGCCGGCGCTGCAGCAGCCGAACTGGCCGGTGGATCAGGCGGCGGCGATGCGCACCGTACTCGAGAGCGTGCCGCCCATCACCGTGCCCCGCGAGGTCATCGAACTGCAGGATCATCTCGCCGCCGTCGCGCGCGGCGAGGCGTTCCTGCTGCAGGGCGGTGACTGCGCCGAGACGTTCGCCGACAACACCGAACCCCACATCAAGGGCAACATCCGCACGCTGCTGCAGATGGCCGTGGTGCTCACCTACGGTGCGTCGTTGCCGGTCGTGAAGGTCGCACGGATCGCCGGGCAGTACGCCAAGCCGCGGTCGTCGGACACCGACGCGCTCGGCCTGCCGTCCTACCGCGGCGACATGGTCAACTCGATCGTCGCCGACGCCGCGGTCCGCACCCACGACCCGTCACGGCTGGTCCGGGCGTACGCCAACGCCAGCGCGGCGATGAACCTGGTGCGCGCGATCACCGCCGGTGGCGAGGCCGACCTGCACCGCGTTCACGACTGGAACCGCGAGTTCGTGTCGAAGTCCCCGGCCGGTGCCCGCTACGAGGCACTCGCCTCGGAGATCGACCGCGGGCTGCGCTTCATGGATGCGTGCGGCGTCATCGATCCCAACCTGCGGGCCGCGACGATCTACGCCAGCCACGAGGCGCTCGTGCTGGACTACGAGCGCGCGATGCTGCGCCTCGACGACACCGACGGGCACCCGCGCCTGTACGATCTGTCCGCTCACTTCCTGTGGATCGGTGACCGCACCCGTCAGCTCGACGGTGCGCACATCGCGTTCGCCGAACTGCTCGCCAATCCGATCGGTCTCAAGATCGGCCCGAGCACCACCCCGGATCTGGCCGCCGAGTACGTCGAACGGCTCGACCCGACCAACAAGCCGGGCCGGCTGACCCTGATCTCGCGGATGGGGCACTCCAAGGTGCGCGACCTGCTGCCCGGGATCATCGAGAAGGTCGAGGCCACCGGCCACCAGGTGATCTGGCAGTGCGATCCGATGCACGGCAACACCCACGAGTCCTCGACCGGCTACAAGACCCGCCACTTCGATCGCATCGTCGACGAGGTGCAGGGCTTCTTCGAGGTGCACAACGCGCTCGGCACCCACCCGGGTGGCATCCACGTCGAGCTCACCGGTGAGAACGTCACCGAGTGCCTCGGCGGCGCCCAGGACATCTCGGACGTGGACCTGCACGGCCGCTACGAGACGGCGTGCGACCCGCGTCTGAACACCCAGCAGTCCATCGAGCTGGCGTTCCTCGTCGCCGAGATGCTGCGCGGCTGACACTTGCCCTCGACGTCCGGCCCCGGTGCTCGCGCGCCGGGGCCGGACGCGTCTCCGGTGCTCGAGATCCTCGAGATCAGGGGAGGGCGGTCAGCGTGACGGTGCCGCCCGGCTCCACCCGATCACCCGCGCCCGGACTCTGACCGATCACCACCGACCGGTCCGTGTCCGCGACCTGGCGTACCTCGACCCCGAGACCGAGCCGCTCGAGCTCGTTGCGGGCCGCCGTGACCGATCGCCCCAGCAGCGACGGAACCTTCACCGCGTTCGACACGAGCAGCGTGACGCTGCTGCCGGCCCCGACCTCGGTACCGGTCGCGGGATCCGTGCCCGCGACCCGGCCGGCGTCGACGTCCGGGTCGAACACCTCCCTCGTCTCGACCACGGTCAAGCCCGCAGCCTCGAGCTGGGACCGGGCGGCGTCGGGCTTCTTGCCCGACACGTCGGGCATCTCCACCGGGGCCGCGCCCTTGCTGATGATCACCTTCACCGGTGAACCCACGGCCAGCTCCGTGCCGGGACCCGGATCCAGCGCGGCAACCCCACCCTCGGGGACCGTGTTGCTGAAGGCCGTGCCGCCGTCGACCGGCTCGAACGTGCGCCGCCGCAGCTCGTCCTCGACGGCCGCGCGGTCGCCCCCACCGGTCAGTTTCGGAACCGTCGGCCGGCCCAGCGACACCAGCAGCGCAACTGTCTCGCCGTCGCCGACGCGTTCACCGGCGGCCGGGTCGGTACCGAGCACGGCGTCGACCGGGGCGTCGTCGGAATACTGCCCGCGAATCTCGCTCGCCACCCCCGCGGCCTCGAGCGCCGACACCGCGGCCGCCCGATCCAGGCCGGCGATCGTGGGCACCGTGGCCAGCCGTCCCGCGCCGAGCCACCACCCGCCGTAGCCGAGGAGCAGCGCGACGACCAGGATCGCGACGATCCAGCCGAGCGTCCGGCGCCGCTGGGCGCGACGTTCGAGGGCGTAGTCGGGACGCGGCACCGGCGCCTGCGCCGGCGCGAACTCACGCGGCTGTTGCTGGGTGACGACCCGCGTGTGCCGCGTCGTCACCGGCGCAGCCGGACCGGCGGGGGCCGGGACGGACGGAATCACCGTGGTCGCGGGTGCATCCGAGTGCACGGCCGAGGCCGCCGACGAAGATGCCGCCACCTCGACGGGCACGGGGGCCGGAGGCGCGGCGACAGCGGCGTCCGCGGCGGTCGGCCGGGGTGCCCGGCGCGGCGCGGGCACCCGGTACCGGGGCAACGCCAGGGTTTCGCACACCTCGGTCAGCGCCGCCGCCATCGCGCCGGCGTCGTCGAAGCGCTGACCGGGTTCGCGTTCGGTCGCGTGCCGGACCAGCTCGTCGAATTCCGGGGGCACCCCGTCGATGCAGGATCCCGGATCGGGCACGTCCTTCTCGACCCGCTGGTAGGCGACCGACAGCGACGTGTCGCCGGTGAACGGGGTGCGCCCGGTCAGCATCTCGAAGAGGACGACGCCCGCCGAGTACACGTCGCTGCGCGCGTCGGCGTTGCCGACCGTCACCTGCTCCGGCGACAGGTACGCGGCGGTGCCGAGGATCACGCTGCGGGAGGTCGTGGTGGCGGCGGCGACGGCCCGCACCAACCCGAAATCGGCGATCTTCACCTCGCCGCTCTCCGAGATCAGGATGTTCTCGGGTTTGACGTCGCGGTGCACCAGGCCCGCCCGATGCGCGACGGCGAGCGCCCCGAGCACCGGTGCCGCGACCGCGGCGGCGGCGTGCGGGGGCATCGGCCCGCGTTCGCGCAGCAGCTCACGCAGGGTGCCGCCCTCCACCAGCTCCATCACGAGGAACGCGTGCTCCCCGTCGTGCCCCTGGTCGTACACGGCGACGAGACCGGGATGGTTCAGCTTCGCGACCGCCCGGGCCTCGAACTCGAATCGGGTGCGGAACTGGGGATCGGCGGCGAGCTGCGGATCCATCACCTTGACGGCGACGGGCCGGTCGAGCCGCAGGTCCGTGCCCCGGTACACCGTCGACATGCCGCCCCGAGCGATGGGCGCTTCGATCCGGTAGCGTCCATCGAGCACGATGCCGACCATGCGGTCGCCTCCAGCGGTCACGCGGTGTACCCCCGTGTTCTGCGACGCCGGTGCACGACGTCGGTCGGTTCCTGAGTGGGTGGGGCCTGCACACCCCAGTCGATCGTAGCCAGCGCCCCGGACGGGACGGTCTCGCGCGGACAGCGGATCGAACCCGATAACGTTACCCGGGTGAGTTCAATCCCGTTCTGCGACGACGTCCTCGACCCCTCGGTCCCGGTGCTGCAACTCGTCGATGTGTCGAAACAACTCGGTGTCGTCATCACCCGCGTCCACCAGATGCTGCGGGACCGCCAGATCCTGGCGATCAAGCGCGACGGCGTGCTCGCCGTGCCGGAAGCGTTCTTCGGCGAGGACGGGCACCTTCTCAAGAGCGTGCCGGGCCTGATCGCGGTCCTGCACGACGGCGGCTTCCGCGACGACGAGATCCTGACCTGGCTGTTCCGCGAGGACGACTCGCTCGAAGGGGGCAGCCCCGCGGCGGCACTGCACACCCACTCGGCGCGCGAGGTCGTCCGCCGGGCCCAAGCCCTGGGCTTCTGAGCGACAGTCTTGCCTTCCGACCGACAGCCTTGGGCTTCCGAGCCTCAGCGGCGGGTGGTGAGCTGCGTGAGCAGCACCGCCACCCGCTGCCGGCGCGGCACCACGACCCGCCGGTCGAACACCCGGTACCCGTGGTCCTCGACCTGGTCGAGGATCCGGCCGTACAAAACGAACGCCGCCCGGATGCCCGGCCGGACACGGTCCGGGAGCAGGGCCAGTCCCGGCTCGGCGCGCCGATATTCGGCACGCGCGAGCGCCACGAAATGTGCCAGCGCCCGGCGTACCCGCGGATCGGGTGTGCCGGTGCGCCGGCATTCGGCGAGCAGTTCGTCGTCCACCCCGAACGCGGCCCAGCCGTCGGCAGGGAGGTAGATCCGCCCGCGCGCCAGGTCCTCACCGACGTCCCGCACGAAGTTGGTCAGCTGGAACGCGGTGCCCAGCGCGGCCGCGTACGGGCCCGCCCGGTCGGGGTCCTCGACACCGAACACCGGTAGCAGCTGCAGGCCGATCACCACCGCCGACCCGTACATGTACTCCTGCAGCTCCGCCATGTCGCGGTACCGGTCGCGGAACTGGGCGGTCGCCGGGATGTCCATCCGCATCGACCGCACGAACGCCTCGAAATAGTCGACGGGGATCTCGTAGCGGTGAATGGTGTCGGCCGTGGCCCGGACCACGAGGCCGATGTCGTCGGCCGGGCAGGGATCACCGGCGAGCGCGGCGTGCAGACGCGCGTGCACCGCGTCGACCTGCCGGGACGCAGTGGCGGGATCGTCGACGGAGGTCACGTCGACGATGTCGTCGACGGTGCGGGCGAACCCGTAGAGGGCGTGCACACCCGCGCGACGGTCCGGGGGCAGCAGTCGTGCCGCCAGGTGGTAGGTGCGGCCGTGCGCGGCGGTCAGCCGCTCGCAGTACCGGAACGCCGCGCCCAGGTCGTCAGTCACCGGTGGAGGGCTCCGCGGATGCCGCCGGAACCCGATCGGCCGTCGGTGCGGGCGCCGGGCGCCGGGAACGCAGGTGCAGCGGATCGACGGTGCGCAGCGACAGCGCCGCGACCACCGACACGAAGATCGCGACGGCCACGTGTGCCGCGTTGTACATGCCGATCGAGCCGTCCGGGTTGAAGATCACCATCAACCAGGTGGACAGGCCCACGAGCACCATCAACGTCCGCGTCGACATCGCGAACGCCGCGGCGACGGCGAGCGGCCACGAGTAGTACCAGGGCAGCGCGGCGGGGGAGAGGACGGTCACCGCAGTCAGCACGACCACGATGCCGAGGACGGCGTCGCGTTCGGTCCGCCGGAACCGCCACCACGCCCACACGAGGATCACCAGGAGCGCCACCATGCAGATCATGCGGGTCACGTCGAGCACCGGGCCGAGCCGCCACGGCGTGAACCACGTGACGACGTGCGCCATCATCGTCGGCAGCGACAGCCAGTTGATGATCTTCGACGATCCGGACAGCGCCGTGAGCCATCCGATGCCGACACCGGCCAGCGCGGACGCGGCACCGAACACGGCGGCGAAAACGACGACGCCGATACCCGCGGTCTTGACGAACAACCGGACCGGCGCGGCCGGATCACGCCCCTCCTCACGGGCCCGGTCCCGTTCGTGCACCATCCACACCCAGACCAGGAACGGCAGGGCCAGGCCGGCGGTGGCCTTGATCGCCGCGCCGAGCGACACGAGCGCGATCCCGCCGACGTGGCGGCGCTCGAGCACGAGCACGATGCCGGCCATCATGAGGCCGACCATGAGAAGTTCGTTGTGGACACCGCCGACGAGGTGGATCAGCACGAGCGGATTGAGCACGGCCAGCCACAGCGCGATGGTCGGATCGCCGCCCATCCTGCGGGCCAGTTTCGGCACCGCCCACGCCATCAGGACCAGGCCCGGCAGCATCGTCAGCCGCCACAGCCACGTCCCCAGCACCACATTGTCCCCGGTCAGCGACGTGATTCCGGCGCCGAGCAGCAGGTGCACGGGTCCGTACGGTGTCGTCGTGGTCTTCCACACGTTGCTGACGTTGTCGAGCAGGATGCCGGGATTGACCACCGGACCGTCGACATACGGATCGAACCCGTCCCGCAGCATCGCGCCCTGGGCGAGATAGGAGTACGCGTCGCGGCTGAACAGCGGCGTCGCGATCAGCAACGGCACCACCCACACGGACAGCACCTTCCAGGTGTCGCGCAGGCTCACCAGACCGGCGCGGGCACTGCGGCCGAGCCGCACCCACGCCGCGATCATCAGCAGAACGCCCGTCCACACCAGGATCGTCGACAGCAACAGCCCGTGACCGAACCGCAGCCACGACAGGAACATCTCCTCGAGCAGCGGATCCTGCCGTCGGACGCTCCCGGCACCGAAACTGCCGAACGCCAGCAGCGCCGCGCCGACCGCCCCGAGCAGCGCGGCGTTCCCGGCGGGGCTGCGCAGGAACGGGCCGATGCCTCGGCCGGGCTGCCGCGGCTTCCCGTCCGCGGTCGGTGAGGCGTCCGGTGCGGCGTCGGAGGCAGCAGGGGACGACATGGTTACGGTTACCTCCCCCTGATGCACGCAATGACACGGTGCAGATGTGCACACGTGACACCGTGCAGATGATCTACGACGAACAGACAGTTTAGTTGAGTCCCGGAACCGCGCCGCCCACCGTGGGGGAAGGCGCGGTCGACCGGCGCCGGACCCCGAGCCGTTCGGCGGCGAGCCGACCCGAGAGCAGGACCGTCGGAACCCCTACCCCGGGCACCGTGCCGGACCCGGCCAGCACCACGTTCGGATAGCGCGGATCGAGGTTGCGCCGCCGGAACGGGCCGGTCTGCCGGAACAGATGCGCGCCGCCGAACGGGCTGCCCGCCAGCATGCCCCGCTCGAGCCACGTCTGCGGCGTGTCGACGTGGTCGATCCGGAACCCGTCGGTGATCCCGTCGAACCCGCGCCGTTCGAGTTCCGCACACAGTTCGGCCGCATACGGCCCGGCGAGCGCGTGCCAGTCGTAGGGCGCGCTGTCCAGGTTCGGGCACGGCGCCAGCACCGACAGCGGTTCGTGCTCGACGCCGTCGCGGACGAACCGCAGTCCGGGGTCGCTCAGCGCGGGCCGGGTGATCAGCAGCGACGGATCGCGCATCAGCCGGCCGCGGCCCCGGCGCGCGGTGATCTCGGCGAACGTGCTCTCCCAGGCCGTACCGAACTCGATGGTGTGATGGTGACGGGCCGCCCACTCCGCGCTGACGGCGGTCGGGATGCTGCCGTGCAGCACCACCGCGGACGGGGACGCCACCGTGCGCCGTCGCCGCGGCTGCGGCAGCAGTGCGTCCACCACCGGCAGGTCCGGTGTCAGCACGACCGCATCGCACGGGTACCGGTCGCCGCCGGTGGTGCGCACCGCGACCACCCGGCGGCCGTCGAACTCGAGGTCGCCGACCTCGGTGCCGAGCCGGAGCGTGCCGCCGGCCGCCACCAGGGCGTCGGCCATACCGCGCGCCACCGACCGCATGCCGCCCTCGACGGAGAACACCCCCAGGGAGGTGTCCATGTGGGCGATCGCCGCGTACACCGCCAGCGCCTTGGCCGGCGCCACCCCCGCGTACAGCGCCTGGAACGTGAAGATACGCCGCAACCGCGGGTCGGTGACTTTCCGGTTCACCTGGGCGCCGAGCCGGCCGAAACCGCCGAGCCGGACGAGCCGCAGCAGGTCCCGCGCCGAGGCCGGGGAGCCGACCAGGTCGAGGGGGGAGTCGAAGTTCGCGTCCATGAAGTGGGCGAACTCGGCGTCGAAGATGTCCGCGAGCCAGCGCCGAAGCCGCAGGTAGCGGCGCGCCTCGTCCGGGCCGCACACGCGGGTGACCTCGGCGGCCATCCGATCCGGATCCGAGTGCACGTCGATGCTGCTGCCGTCGGCGAACCGGGCGTGATAGGCGGGCGTCATCGGATGGATGCGCAGCGGTGGATCCACCGTCGTGAAATCCGCGCCGACCGCGGCGAGTGCGTCGGCGATCAGGTCCGGCATCGTCAGGACCGTGGCGCCGTTGTCGATCTCGTAGCCGGGCCCGACGTGGGTGCCGACCCGGCCGCCCACCGACCTCTCGCGTTCGAGGACGGTGACCTCGCGGCCGTCCCCGCGCAGGTGCAGCGCCGCGGCCAGGCCCGCGAGCCCGGCGCCGACCACGACGACGCGATCCGCTCCGGCGACGGTGCGCAGCGGGCTCATCACGCTGTGCGCCGCGTCGCGGCCAGGGCCCAGTCACGCAGCATGGTCTTGCCCTGGTCGGTGGCGTCGGACGCGTCGAGCGCGGCGAACGCGTCCTCGGTGAGCGCGGCGATCCGACGTTCGACCTGGTCGACGGCTCCGAGCTCGGTCATCACCGCCCGCATCCGTTCGACCTGCTCGTCGCTCAGATCCGTGCCGATCCCGTCGCGCAGCAGCTGCGCGGCGGCCGGGTCGGTCGCGTCGGCGGCGGCGAGAGCGAGCGCGAACAGCACGGTCCGCTTCCCGGCGCGCAGGTCGTCCCCGGACGGCTTGCCGGTGACCTCCGGGTCGCCGAACACCCCGAGCAGGTCGTCGCGCAACTGGAACGCGATGCCCACGTCCGTTCCGAATCGGCGGTACGCGTCCACCAGCGCGTCGTCCGCCCCGGCCAGGACCGCACCCAGATGCAGGGGGCGCTCGATCGTGTACGCCGCGGTCTTGAACCGGTTCACCCGCATCGCCGCCTCGACCGATTCGTCGCCGGCCGACTCCCCGGCGATGTCCAGGAACTGGCCGCCCAGGACCTCGGTGCGCATCGCCGACCACACCGGCGTGACCCGCGCCGCCGTCGCAGCGTCCAGCCCGGCCTCGCGCAGCATGTCGTCGGCCCACACGAGCGCCAGGTCGCCGAGCAGGATCGCCGCGGCTTCACCGAACCGCTCGGGGACACCGAGCCACTGCGCGGCGCGGTGGTGTTCCGCGTACTCGACGTGCACCGTGGGATAACCGCGGCGGGTCGTGGAGGCATCGATGATGTCGTCGTGCACGAGCGCACCGGCCTGCACCAGTTCCAGCGCCGAGCACGCGCGCAGCACCGCTCCGGCGTCCGGTCCGGACGGGTCGCCGCCGGCGCCGATCCAGCCGGTCCAGGCGAATACGGGCCGCATCCGCTTGCCGCCGCGCAGGACGAACGACTCGAGAGCCGTGACCGCTTCGGGGTAACCCCCGCCGACCGCGGCGACGATCTCGGCGCGTGAGACGAAGAAGTCCCGCAGGGCGCCCTCGACGAGTTCGGGCAGCAGCGAGGGCGGAACGTGAGCAGATCCGGTGGACAGGGGATTCCTCCTGGTCGAATGGGCGGGCGCCGACGCCGGGTGGGGCATGCACCGGGTCGGTGGGGACGTCGCGGCGCCGAAGACCACCCTATCGGGGGCACGAGGAACCCACCCCCCTCCGGCCACCTATGCTTGTCGGGTGACATGCGATTCCGTCAGCGGGGGCCAGGGCGGCGGGACCTCCCGCACACCGTCGATCGTGGACCGGCTGCGGGTACCGTCCCACCGCCGGATTCCCTTCTCCGTCGAGTTCTCTCCGCCCCGTGACGCCGACGCGGAGGCGCGGCTCTGGCGTGCCGTCCGGGAGTTCGAACGGCTCGGCCCGGCGTTCGTGTCCATGACCTACGGCGCCGGGGGTTCGACCCGGGACCGCACGGTCCGTGTGACCGGCCAGCTCGCCGAGGAGACGACCCTGCTGCCGGTCGCGCACCTGACCGCGGTCGGGCACAGCATCGACGAGTTGCGCGCGATGGTCGGGGCCTATGCGGACCGCGGAATCAGCAACATCCTGGCCCTGCGCGGCGACCCGCCCGGCGATCCGCTGGGCGAATGGACCAAGCACCCGCAGGGCGTCGAGCACGCCGAGGAACTGGTCCGGCTCGTGCGGGAACTCGGCGACTTCCACGTCGGTGTGGCGTCCTTCCCCGAGGGGCACTACCGCTCCCCGGATCTCGACCACGACACCCGGTACCTGGTGCAGAAGTTGCGGGCCGGCGCCGAGTACTCGATCACGCAGATGTTCTTCGACGTCGAGCACTACCTGCGGCTGCGGGACCGGGTCGCGGCGTGCGACGCGGAGCAGGCGCTCAAGCCGATCATTCCCGAGATCATGCCGATCACGTCGCTGCGGTCGGCGCGGCGCAGTCTCGAACTGTCGGGCTCCCGGCTCCCCGCGGCACTCGAGGAACGGCTCGTGCGGGCCGCAGGCGACGGCCCCGAGGAGAACCGTGCCGCGGTGCGCGAGGTCGGTATCGAGGTCGCGACCGAGATGTGTGAGCGGCTCATCGCCGAGGGCGCACCCGGATTGCACTTCATCACGCTGAACTTCGCGCGTGCGACCCGCGAGGTGCTGGCGCGGCTCGGGATCGAGGTCCCCACTCCGGTGGTCCAGCCCGCCTGACGAACGCTCAGGGCAGGGGCCGGTTCTTCCAGCCGGTCCGGCCCTCGCGCCGGGCGCGCAACGAGGCGACCGTCAGAGCACCGAACCCGGTGATCGCGGCGGGATGCCCGAGCGCCGCCACCGCATCCGATCCGGTCGGGGCGCTCCCTCGCTCGGCGGACCGGGCCAGCGTGCGCGAGACGAGCGCCGCGGCAGTGCCGGCCAGACCCCAGCGCCGGACGGAACCGTGCCCGGCGACCGCGGCGACCGGGGGTAGCACGTAGGCCAGCGTGTACCCGGCGAGGACCGCGACCGCACCGGCGGTGGATCCGAACGCCGACCACAGCCAGCGGGTGTATCCGGCGGTGAGCTGCCGGCGATCGAGATACATCCGGCACGACGCGAGCGGCCCGGCCGCCGCGACCACCGTGCGACGGCCCGCGGCACGCAGGGAGCGGGCGAGATCGAGGTCCTCCGTGGGACTGGACGCGACCGCGGCGTGACCGCCGATCGCGGCGTACGCGCGGGCGTCGAAGACGAGGAACTGCCCGCACGCCACCGCCATCGACGGCCGGGTCGTACGATCGGCCACCGCGACCGGCAGCGACGAGAACCAGGACCAGCACAACAGCGGCTGCAGCAGGTGCTCCGCCGGTGATCCGGCCACCTGGAACGGCCAGGGCGAGAGCAGGTCGGCGCCCATCCGCCGCAGGGACGTCACCGCCGCGGCCAGCGCCTGCGGTGCCAGACGCACGTCCGCGTCGACGAACACGATCACGCCGGTGTCCGCGGCCGGTGCCGCGACCCGGTAGGCGTGCGCGCACGCGGCAGCTTTACCCGTCCAGCCCACCGGTGGCTGCTCCGTGCTGCGTACCACCTCGATGCGGTCGTCCCCGGCGGCGGCCCGGCGCGCGGCGTCGGCGGTGCCGTCGGACGAGTCGTCGTCGAGAACGATCACCCGCATCCCCGGTACGCCGTGCTGGGCACGCAGGTCCGCGACGAGATCCGGCACCCGGTGCGCTTCGTCGCGGGCGGGGACCAGCACCGTGACCGGTTCGGTGGTGGCGGTGCCGGGTTCGAGCCGTGGGAGCGTGAGCCGGTTGGCGACGGCGGTGACCGCGCCGAACAGTGCTACCGCCGCGCCGGCGCGGGTGACCGCGGTGATCACGCTACGAATTGTCGGAGTCCGGGGCCGGGCCGGAGCCGGAGTCGGGATCCGGCCCGGTCGCCGACGTGCGGACGGGTGCCGGGTTGCGATTGAGCCAGGCCAGGCCACCGATGATCAGTGCCACCCCGAGCGTGACCCCGGCGACGATACCGGCCCACCCGGCGAAGCCGCGGGTGTTGGGATCGGAGTAGCGGACCTCGGCGCGCAGGTTCGTCACGTCCCCGGCGGGCAGCTTCCACGTGACGACCGAGTCGGACTCGCGGGTGCCGTTGGTGGTGGCGATCCGGGCCGGGAACGCGATCGTGAACTGCACGTCCGTGCCCTGCGCGGGCACCGATTCGAGGTCGACCTTGCCGGTGAGGGACACGAGATCACCGGCCCGCTGCAACGAGATCTGGAACGAGCCCGCGCTCTGGTCGGTCATCGCGCCCAGTTGCTGCACGTCGCCGAACGACAGGTCGCTGAAGAACACCTGGCTGCCGACGTAGCCGTCCTGCTTGTACTCCTGTACCCGGACGCGTCCGGCCAGCGATTCCGGGACGACGAGCTGCGGTCCCTTGTCGTTGTCGTCGACCGGGATCGTCGCGGCGACGATCTGACCGGACACCCGGTCGTCGGCCGAGACACCCATCGTCACCTGGGCACGCAGGCAGCCCGCGAGCAGCGGAAGCAACAGGAGAAGGAGGACCGCCTGCCGGATCGGGCGGCGACGGGGAGCAGGGATGAGGGACGGCTGCACAGCGGATATCGTGCCAGCATCCTGCGGGGGTGTCAGAGGTCCGGGGGTGTTCCGGCGAGTCGCCGCAGGTTCGGGTGCGCTCGGCGAGCGTGGACCAGCGACACCAGCAGCGGGACGCCGAGCAGCCCCATCACGACGAATCCGTACATCGCCGACCAGCGCAGCTCCGGTGCGTCGAGGAAGACGGTGTGGGCGAGTGCCGACCCGAGCCACGTCCACAGGAACAGGGCGACCGGCACCGCGTCGCTCCGGGTCGTCCGGGGCCATCGTGTCGCGCCGCCCGTGGGCTGCCGGGTCACCCGGTCGAGCGCGGTGAGTGCGGTGGCCATGACGGCCGCGACGACCACCCAGCCGGCGTAGTTGGTGAGCGGGATGTGGGCGAGCCCGGGGAGCCCCGGTCCGTGACACCACGTCCACTGCCCGTCCGCGACCATCTGCGGATCCAGGTACAGGTCCCATCCGACCATGCCGACCGTCGCCGCGGCGATCCGCGGGGCGGGCCGGCGGGTCAGCCGCGTCGCCACGCACCACACGGGGTACAAGCCGGCGGTCCATGCCAGCGGTACCACGAGCGGGACGTCGAACAGCGCGGGACCGAGCCGGTCGGTGGCGTAGGCGTAGCACCCGTACGGGTATCCGGTGGCGGTACCGACGACCTCGGACGCGAATCCGAGCCCGGCCGAGATCGCGAACAGCCCGGCCGCCCACGCGCCGCCCCGGTGCGACGTGGCGTGTGCCGTACAGGCCGCGGCCAGCAGTGCCACCACGAGAACGGTGACGACGTCCCGAGCGGATCCGTGCGTGAGCGGATACGCGATCTGAGCGGCCACGGCGGCGACCGCGAGTGCCACCGCCGCGGTGGGGCGCTCGATCATCCGCTCGTCAGCCGGCGGACGAGGCGGCGCGCGGGTCCGCCGGCGGTGTCGGTCAGCGCGGCCCGGGCGGCGCTGCGTCCGCTCGCGCCCGACACGCCGCCGCCGGGATGTGTCGACGCACCGGTCAGATACAGCCCGGGCGCGTCGGGCACCCGATGCCGGGAGAGTTCCGGCAGCGGCCGCCACATGAACATCTGGTCCAGGGACATTTCCACATGCATGACGTTGCCGCCGATCATGCCCAGTTCCTGCTCGATGTTCTCGGGGGTCTGGATGTGCCGGTGCTGGATCGACGCGGTGAACCCGGGGGCACGCGACTCCATCTCGGCGACGATCCGGTCGGCCTCGGTTTCGGCGAGGTCGGTCCAGCGGCGACCGCCGGACAGCCGGTGCGGATGCCACTGGGCCCACAACGTCACCTGGTGCTCACCCGCCGGTGCGATGGACGGATCCAATGCGGTGAAACTCATCCCGAGGACCGCCGGGCGCGGCGGCAGTTCGCCGGCGAGCGCGGCACCGTGCGCAAGCCGCAGGTGGGCCCGGTCCTCGACCAGCAGTTGCAGTCCGCGCGTGGTGTCGGCGGCGGACTCGGCCCCGGCGTACGCGGGAAGCGCGTCGGTGGCCAGGCGCAGCACCATCCCGATGCCCGGCCCGACGCGGATGCGGCGACGCCAGTCGGTCAGCCGCGCGCGGTCGTAGCCGCCGCGTTCGAGCAGGTCCAGCGTGGTCAGGATGTGGCATCCGGCGACCACCGTGCGCGCGGTGACGGTGCGGCCCGATTCGGTCCGGACCACCCACCCGCCGCCCGAGCGGCGCAGTTCGGTGACGCCGTCGCCGAGGGTGACGGTGCCGCCGTCCGCGGCGAGCCGGGCAGCGAGAGCGCGGGTGAGGGCACCACTGCCGCCGACCGCCCGGCCCGGGGGCAGCGTGTGCATCAGGGCCGCGAACCCGACCATGGGCGCGGTTCCCGGTTCGGACATCGGGGGCCCCGACTGCGCGCCGAACCACGCGAGCGCGGCCTTCAGCGGCTCGTCGTCGAAGTACTCGTCGAGCAGCGCGTCGCCGGAGGCCAGGAACTGCCGCGACAGGTCGCTGCCGCCGCTGCCGGTGTCCAGACCCCAGAACGACGAGAGGAGGTGCCGTCCGGTGGGCGGCGCGGAGAACGAGCGCATCACGGCGGCACTGCGGGGACCCCACACGTCGACGAAACGCCGATAGGCGTCGGCTTCGCGTGGGCCGCATGCGGTTTCGATCGATCGGCAGGTGCGGTCGAGGTCGCGATGGAAGACGATGCCCGGACGGTCGCTGCCCGGTGGCGCGGGCGCGAACGCCCACGGGTCGCAGTCGAGGTAGCGCAACCCGAAACCGTCGAGCTCCAGTTCCTCGAGGATGCCGGTGTGCCGGATCATGATGTGCGCGGACGAACCGCGGTCGACGGCGTGGCCCGGGAACCGTTCGACGGTGGAGACGGCGCCCCCGAGCACGGTGTCGCGTTCGAGCACCTCCACCGACCGGCCGGCGCGTGCGAGATAGCACGCGGAGACGAGGGCGTTGTGCCCGGAACCCACCACGACTGCGTCGATCACGGGCTCAGGCTATCGCCGCGGTCCGGTCTCGAGCGGCGGCCGGGTCTCGATCGTGAGGGGGAGCTCGCGCCCGAGCACCGCGAACGGTCGCGCATCACCGGTGAAGACGAACCCGCGCACCACGTCGCGGAAGCCGAGGCGGCGGTACAGCCGCCACGCGCGGTTGTCCTCGTCCGGTACCTCGGGGGTGGACAGGAGCACCGCGCGCTCCGGCCGGTCGTCGAGCAGTCGCAGCAGGAGGGCTTCGCCGATGCGGTGTCCCTGCGCATCGGGATGAACGTGCAGTTCGGTCAGTTCGAAGTAGTCGCCGAGTGTGGCGTCGATCTGTTCGACGGAATATCCCGCGTGCCGCATCCCGGTGCGGACCTGCTGGTTCCACCACTGCTGCGGAGCGCCGCGGTAGCCGTACGCGATCGCGACGAGGGTCGACGGGTCGTGCGGGAGGGCGGCGGCCACGGCACGCCACCCGGGACGGCCGGCGTGTTCGGACCACATCGGGGCGCGGTGGTACTCGGTTCCGCGGGGATATTTCATGGCCGCGACGTAGATGGGCAGCATCTGGGGCAGGCGCGCGCGGAATTCCGCGGGGGACAGGTCGAGAAGAATCGGCGCCGCGTCGTGCGGGATCGGGTCCGTGCTCATGCGGGGAGGAGTCCGCCTTCCCTTGACGATATGTCGGTGGGTCCAGCTATATTGAATACGTCGAACGCATGTTCGACAACGGTGATCCGGTGATGTTCGAGGGAAGCGAACATCCCCGGATCACCCACCCGAGTCACGGGGAGGTGAGTGATGGTCGTGCCACAGGTTGCCGACGGGGGAGCAGGGTTCGGACGTCGAGGCTGCGTAACGCGTCCGGTGTCCTCGCGGGCGGCGACGATGCTGCGCCGGGCCGACGAGTTGCTGTCCGAGGCCGCCGGGACCCGCGACGCCGCGGAACGCTTCCAACTCGCCTACCTCGCCGCGCTGCGGGGAGCGGGGGCCGTGCTCGCGGTCGCCGAGGTTCGCGCCGGTCAGGTGGTCCGGCGCGCCCGGACCCGAAACGCGTGGGTGCTCATGGCGAAGGCGGATCCGGGATTCGCGCGCTGGGCGGACTTCTTCGCCGACCGCTCCGAGACCCGGGCTGCGATCGAGTCCGGCATCACACGGACGCTGCCGGCCGACGAGGCCGACAGGTTCTACGGCGAGGTCGGGTCGTTTCTCCACGAGGTGGAGGATTGTCTCTCCGATCGTGTGACCGTTCCCGAGTGAGCGCGGGACCTTCGGCGCCGGGCCGCGGGGACGTTCGGAAGCCCGTGCGGGACTCCGTGTCGGAGTTGGTGGTCCAGCGCATGATGTACTCGTATTATGAGAATCAGGCGGCCGTCAAAGTCGGCCCCCCGTCGTTTCCACCGGAGGAATCGGCGGCCACCGTTTTAGTGCCGGGGGAGGTACCGTGCCACTCTCCGAGCACGAGCAGCGCATGCTCGATCAGATCGAGAGCGCGCTCTATGCTGAGGATCCCAAGTTCGCCTCGACCGTCCGAGGCAGTCGGTTGGGCATGGCAGGCAGCCGTCGACGGCTGCAGGCCGGTGCGCTGTTCGTAGTGGGTCTGGCGTTGTTGATCGCGGGTGTCGCCCTGCCGGTGAAGCCGGGCGGGTTCCCGATCATCAGCCTGCTCGGCTTTCTTGTGATGTTCGGCGCGGGCGTTCTGCTCCTCGTCGGAGGTCGGCGCGGAAAGCCGCTCGGTGATGCTCCTCGCGGGGGCGGATCCGGTTCCGGGCAGGGAACCCGGGCCCGAGGGAACCGCAAATCCACCGGTGGGTTCACCCATCGGATGGAGGAACGCTTCCGGCGGCGTTTCGAACAGGAATAGCCGCGAGTTCGCCCACGAGTAGAAGGCAGTCCGCGAAACGGCGCGACCCCACGTAAAGGGGTCGCGCCGTTCGTCGTCTCGGGGATGCCGCGACGTGCGTCACGTGCGTGCCGGGCGCGATGCGCGCATCGCCCCGTATTTACCCCTCGGATTCACCCCCACCCGACTCCTCCCACATCGCCCCACCGAGCTGCGGGACGCCTCCGAGTCGGTCCGGAGCGGCCGCATCGACCTGGGGTTTTCCGGTGTCGATCGGAGCCGGCCCGGGACGCGCACGGCCGGTGGCTGCCGCGGAGACCCGCCGACCCGAAAACGCCCCACTCCACCCCACCTCCGTTGAGCAGCGATTTCGGGTGAAACGCCCGGCGATTCGGGCCCGTAATTGGTTGAACGTGGGGCAAAGTGGGGTACTGTGGGTCGCGGCGGAGCGGCTCGGGTTGCCCCGCCGGAGACGAATGGTCCGGCCGACTAGGGCGGGGGGTGGCGAGTGTTTCTCGGCACCCATACCCCGAAGTTGGATGACAAGGGTCGGCTCACGTTGCCGGCGAAGTATCGAGACGAACTGGCGGGAGGGCTGATGATCACCAAAGGGCAAGACCACAGCCTGACCGTGTTTCCGCGCGACGAGTTCGCGGCGCTCGCGGAGCGGGCCGCTGCCGCGTCGCGCAGCAATCCGCAGGCGCGCGCATTCCTGCGCAGCCTCGCGTCCGGCACCGACGAACAGCGACCCGACGCGCAGGGCCGGATCACGCTCTCCGCGGCACACCGCAAGTACGCCGGGCTCACCAAGGACTGCGTCGTGATCGGGGCGATCAAGCACCTCGAGATCTGGGACGCGACGGCGTGGGAGACCTACCTCGCCGAACACGAAGAAGAGTTTTCGGAGGCGAGGGACGAGGCGCTGCAAGACATCCTGTAAACCGCTGCTTCGGTCGCGCGGCGAGTGCCGCGAGGCCTCTGCCCGAGGCCGACCCTGACGCACTTCCCCAGCGCCAGGTTCGGCAACGGAGCCCTGACGCACTTCCCCAGCGCCAGGTCCCCGAATCGGACAGAGACCTCGATGCATTCGCCGCCCGCGTATCGGCACGCCGACGACCGTCCACCGATCGAACCCCACGTCTCGATTCGTTTCCCGAATCGACCGAACAGGAAGCGCAGGAAACATGGTGGACGGCGAGGACGACGCGAAATCCGGTGCAGCCGGTGACGTCCCCGCCGAAGGTTTCGCGCATGTTCCCGTGCTGCTCGAACGCGCCGACGAGCTGCTCGGTCCGGCGATCGAGGCGATGGGCCCCGGTGGTGAGGGTGCCGTGTACGTCGACGCGACCCTCGGTCTCGGCGGGCACTCGGAGCACTTCCTGCGTACCTACCCGGGATTGCGTCTGATCGGTCTCGACCGCGATCCGGACGCCTTGGCCATCGCGAAGGCGCGCCTCGCGCCGTTCGCGGACCGGACCGATTTCGTCCATACCCGCTACGACGGGATCGCCGACGCGCTCGAAGAGTGCGGACTCGATCGGATCGGGTCGGTCCACGCGATCCTGTTCGATCTCGGGGTGTCCTCGATGCAGCTGGACGAGGCCGGCCGGGGCTTCGCGTACTCGCAGGACGCGCCGCTCGACATGCGGATGGACCCGACCGTCGGCATCACCGCCGCCGACGTGCTCAACACGTACAGCCACGGCGACCTCGCCCGCATCCTCAGCACCTACGGGGAGGAGCGGTTCGCGGGGAAGATCGCCTCCGAGATCGTGCGGACGCGCGAGAAGACGCCGTTCCGGACCAGCGGGCAGCTCGTCGAACTGCTCTATCGGACGATCCCGGCCGCGTCGCGCCGCACCGGCGGTCATCCCGCCAAACGCACGTTCCAGGCGCTGCGGGTGGAGGTCAACGCCGAACTCGACTCGCTCCGGGCCGCTGTGCCGGCGGCTCTCGACGCGCTCGCCGTCGGCGGGCGCGTGGTGTTCATGTCGTACCAGTCCCTCGAGGATCGGGTGGTCAAGGCGGAGCTCGCTCCGCGCTCGAAGTCCCGGAGCCCCGAGGGGCTGCCCGTGGAACTGCCCGGGATGGGACCGGAACTGAGAATCCTCACCCGGGGTGCGGAGAAGGCCTCCCCACAGGAGGTGGAGCGCAATCCACGCTCGGCGCCCGTACGCCTGCGTGCCGCAGAACGAATCGCCAGGAGGTAACCGATGACCGTTCAGGTGGCATCCCCGCTCCGTCGTTCGGCGCGATCCACGGCGGCGCAGCGCGCGTACCAGCGGCGGAACCAGCGCGCCGCCCACCTCGGTGTGACCGGCGAGTCGCGGGGCGCGACCACGGCGACGCAGCAGCCCACGGTGGCGACCCGGATCCCGTTCGTCGCAACGATCCTCGCGCTGCTCGGCGTCGGCATGGCCGTCACGCTGCTGCTGACGACCCGCGCGGCGGAAGACTCCTACCAGCTCAGCGCCGCCCGGGCGCACAACGAGACCCTGCGGCAGGAACGCGCGGTTCTGCAGCGCGACGTGGAAGCCGGGAACTCGGCGCCCGTGCTCGCGGTGAAGGCCGCCGAACTCGGCATGATTCCGACCGGGGAGGTCGCGCGCCTGGTCGTCGGTGAAGACGGCTCGGTCCGGGTCGTGGGGACGCCGACCGCGGCGAACGGCGCACCGGCGGCGCCGTTGAACGCCCCGACCGCGGCCGACCGCACCGGGCCCGCGCCGCTGGCCGGCAGTGCGGGAACCGAGAATCCGCGGCCGCTGTCGCTGGGTGGTGACCGATCGGAGAACCCGGCCCCGGTGCCGGCCCCGGCACGGGCGGAAGCCCCCGCGCCCGCGGTGGCACCCGCACCTGCACCGGCAGCCGCACCTGCGCCGACGGAGCCCGCCGCCACGCCGGAGACCGGTAATGCGGCCGTCGCGCCGCCGCAGGCGGAACAATTGATGCCCGTGAACCCGACGACGCAGTCCGAGGACGGGCGCCGGTGAGCCGAGGCGCTCAACCTCGCAGGCCCTCGAGCAGCCGCACACCCGCACCCCGCCGCCCGGCCCAGGCCGGACGTGCGGGGTCTCGCCGGACTGCGGCCACGACGTACACGACCGAATTCGGATTCCGGAACAGGATCGGGCGCGCCGCCATGTTCGGCGCCCTCGGGCTCACCGCCGCGATGCTGCTGTGGGTTCAGGTCGTGCAGGCCCCGAGTCTCACCGCGGAAGCGGCGAACCAGCGCACGACGCGTCTGGTCGAACCCGCCACCCGGGGGACCATCGCCGATCGCAACGGGGCCCCGCTGGCCTACACGATGGAAGCGAAGGCACTCACCTTCCAGCCGCAGCGCGTGCGCGCCGAACTCGACGAAGCACACGCGAAGGACCCGTCGAAACCGGAAACCGGCGAATACCTGAAGGGCGTCGCGAAGACGGTGCACGAAGCCCTGGGCGACGCCGCACCCGAGAAGGATGTGCTGGCAAAGCTCGAGAGCGACGAAACATTCGTCTACCTCGCGCGCGGCGTCGATCCCGGGGTGGCCGCGGCGATCGTCGACGAGTACGACAAGGTCGGCCTCGAACGCCAGGACATCCGCCTGTATCCGGGTGGGTCCCTCGGCGCGAACATCGTCGGTGCGACCGGCTGGGACGGTCACGGCCTGCTCGGCCTCGAATCGTCGATGGATTCGGTCCTGGCCGGCACCGACGGTTCGTCGACCTACGACCGGGGATCCGACGGAGCCGTGATCCCCGGCAGCTGGCGCGACCGTCAGGCCGCCGTCGACGGGTCGGCGGTCGAACTGACCATCGACGCCGACATCCAGTACTACGTCCAGCAGCAGGTGCAGCGTGCGAAGGAACTGTCGGAGGCGAAGAACGCGTCCGCGGTCGTCCTGGACACGCAGACCGGCGAAGTGCTCGCGATGGCCAACGACGGCACGTTCAATCCGGCCGTCGGCATCGACAAGCAGCCCGACGCGCAGCTCGGCAACCTCGCGGTGAGCTCGCCGTTCGAACCCGGCTCGGTCAACAAGATCATCACCGCCGCGGCCGCCATCGAGGACGGGGCGACCACGCCCGACGAGGTGCTGCAGGTACCCGGCTCGATCACGATGGCCGGCGTCAGCGTCAAGGACGCGTGGGACCACGGGGTCGTGCCGTACACGACCACCGGTGTCTTCGGGAAGTCCTCGAACGTGGGCACGCTGATGCTCGCCCAGCGGGTGGGGGAGGACCGTTTCGCACAGATGCTCGAGCTGTTCGGGCTCGGTCACCGCACCGATGTCGGATTGCCGGGCGAGTCCGACGGCCTGGTCCCCAGCCGGGAACAGTGGTCCGGCGGTACCTTCGCGAACCTGCCGATCGGGCAGGGACTGTCGATGACGCTGCTGCAGATGGCCGGGATCTACCAGACCATCGCCAACGACGGCGAACGCATCGCACCGCGCATCGTCCGCGCGACGATCGCCCCCGACGGCACCCGAACCGAGACACCCCGACCCGAACCGGTCCGGGTCATCGGGGCGCAGACTGCCGCCACCGTCCGGGACATGTTCCGCTCCGTCGTGCAGGACGACACCGGCAACCAGCGCGGCACCGGCACACCCGCGGCGATCGAGGGCTACCAGATCAGCGGCAAGACCGGCACCGCCCAGCAGATCGACCAGAACTGCAAGTGCTATTCGAACTCCGAATACTGGATCACCTTCGCCGGAATCGCCCCGGCCGACGACCCGCGGTTCGTGATCGGGATCATGCTCGACGCGCCGAAGCGCAGCGCCGACGGCAGCGGTGGTCAGTCCGCGGCACCGTTGTTCCACAACATCGCCGCATGGATGTTGCAGCGTGAGAACGTGCCGCTGTCGCCCGACCCGGGCAGCAAGCTGATCCTGCAGGTCGACTGAGCGGTGACCCTGTTCGAACGGCGGTGCCGGTGTCGGTAACGTGTCACGGCGGGAAGCGTCCCGTCACCGCGGACGAACAGCGACCGGCAGGCCGCTGCGGCAGAGCGAGAGGAACCTGGTGCCTGTGCCCCCGAGTCCGGATCCGTCCCCTCCCACGGAGGGGCTGAGACCCGAACATCCACCGGCGACTCGGCTCCGGGAGCTGGCAGACGCGGTCGGCGCCCACCACACGATCGTGGTCCCGGACGATTACGGGGGCACCGCCGATCCGGCGGACACCGTCACCGGCATCGACCTGCGTGCCCAGGCCGTGCAACCCGGCGACCTGTTCGCGGCGCTTCCCGGAGCCCACGCGCACGGCGCCCAGTTCGCCGCGACCGCACTCGAACGCGGCGCGGTCGCGGTGCTCACCGATTCGGCGGGACGCGACCTCGTCGCCGCGACGGTCACCGCCCCCACGCCCGTCCTCGTGCACGACGACCCGCGGTCGGTGCTCGGTGCGGTCTCCGCCGCCGTCTACGGCCACCCCTCGCGCCGGATGCAGGTCATCGGCATCACCGGCACCTCCGGCAAGACCACCACCGCGTACCTCGTCGAAGCCGGGCTGGTCGCCGCCGGCCGCTCCACCGGGCTCGTCGGGACGGTCGAGACCCGCATCGCGGGCCGTCGCGTCCCCAGCGCGCTCACCACCCCCGAGGCACCGCAACTGCACGCGCTGTTCGCCGCGATGCTCGAACGCGGCATCGACACCGTCGTGATGGAGGTGTCGAGCCACGCCCTGGCTCTCGGCCGGGTCGGCGGCGTCGGATTCGCGATCGGCGCGTTCACCAACCTGTCGCAGGACCACCTGGACTTCCACAAGGACCTCGACGACTACTTCGCCGCGAAGGCCCTGCTGTTCGCCGCGGGGTCGCCGCACAGCGCGGCACGGGCCGTGGTGTGCGTCGACGACGAGTGGGGTGTCCGGATGGCCGAGATCGCTCGCGCCGCCCACCCCGGCCCCGCCGACCCGAGCGCTGTCGCCACCGTTGCCACGTCCCCGACCGCACCGGCCGCGGACTGGACCGCGACCGCTGCGACCGCCGAGACCGACGGCTCCCAGTGCTTCACCCTGACCGGACCCGACGGCACCGCGCACCGGGTACGGGTTCGGCTGCCCGGCCACTACAACATCGCCAACGCCGCCCTGGCCACCGCGGTGTGCGCCGCCGCCGGTGTCGACCCGGACACCGCCGCCGAGGGCATCGCGTCGGTGTCGGTCCCCGGCCGGGTCGAACTCGTCGACCGTGGCCAGGACTTCCTGGCCGTCGTCGACTACGCGCACAAACCGGCCGCGCTGGAAGCGGTGGTCGCCACCCTGCGGGGCCGCAGCAGCGGACGCATCGCGGTGGTCGTCGGTGCCGGGGGGGACCGCGACCGCGGCAAACGCGCCCTCATGGGCGCCGCCGCGGCCCGCGGCGCCGAACTCGTCGTCGTCACCGACGACAACCCGCGCACCGAGGATCCCGCGACCATCCGCGCGGCGTTGCTCGACGGAGCCCGTTCGGTGCCGGACGCCGAACGCGGCGAGATCCTCGAGATCGGCGACCGCGCCGCCGCGATCGAAACGGCGGTCCGCTGGGCCCGCCCCGGCGACATCGTGCTCGTCGCCGGCAAGGGACACGAGCGCGGCCAGGAGATCAACGGGGTCAAGTACCCCTTCGACGACCGGGAGGTGCTGGCGGACGCTCTCGAGCGTCTCCGGGCCCTGCGCCCGGCACACGCAGCCGACGAATCCGGCCGGAACGGCACGGGCGTCACCCGAGATGGAGGAACAGCATGATCCCGATGACCCTGGCCCGCATCGCGGAGGTCGTCGGTGGGACCCTGCACGACGTGGACGACCCGTCGACGGAGGTGACCGGCACCGTCGAGTTCGACTCGCGGCGGATCGGCCCGGGTGGGCTGTTCCTCGCGCTGCCCGGCGCCCGATCCGACGGACACGACCATGCTGCTGCGGCCGTCGCCGCAGGTGCGGTCGCCGTGCTGGCCGCCCGGCCGGTCGGCGTCCCGGCGATCGTGGTGCCCCCGGTTCCGCGGACCGAGACCAACTCGCTCGCCTTCGAACACGACACCGACGGCTCCGGCGCGGCGGTCCTCGCGGCCCTCGGCCGGCTCGCGCGGGCCGTCGTCGACGACCTGACCGCCACCGGCCTGACCGTCGTGGGCGTCACCGGGTCCGCCGGCAAGACGTCGACCAAGGATCTGCTGGCTGCGGTGCTGGCGCCACTCGGCGAGGTCGTCGCCCCACCCGGATCGTTCAACAACGAACTCGGCCATCCGTGGACGGCACTGCGCGCCACCCGCGACACCCGCTACCTGGTGCTCGAGATGTCGGCGCGCGGCCCCGGCCACATCGCGGCCCTGGCCGCGGTGGCACCCCCGCGCATCGGCGCCGTGCTCAACGTCGGCACCGCGCATCTCGGCGAGTTCGGATCGCAGGAGGTCATCGCGCAGACCAAGGGTGAGCTCGTCGAGTCGCTGCCGTCGGTCGCCGACGGCGGTGTCGCGATCCTCAACGCCGACGACCCCCTGGTCGTGAAGATGGCCTCCCGCACGAACGCCCGCGTCGTCTTCGTCGGCAGCAGTCCCACGGCCACGGTGCGCGCCGAGAACGTGCACCTCGACGACTCGGCGCGCGCGTCGTTCACGCTCGTCGTCACCGATCCCGACGCCGAGGGCGGCCGGCGCAGCGCCGACGTCACGCTGGCCGTGCACGGCGAGCACCACGTCGGCAACGCGCTGACCGCCGCCGCGACCGCCCTCGAATGCGGCGCGACCCTCGAACAGATCGCGGCCGCGCTCGGCGGTGCCGCGCCCGTGTCGGCGCACCGCATGGCGGTGCGGACCCGCGCCGACGGTGTCACCGTCATCGACGACGCCTACAACGCCAACCCCGATTCGATGCGGGCCGCGCTCAAGGCGCTGGTGACCATGGCACGCGCCGGGGACACGCCGCGGCGGACGTTCGCGGTGCTCGGCGAGATGGGGGAGCTGGGCGACGACTCGGTCGTGGAACACGACCGCATCGGCCGCCTCGCGGTGCGCCTCGACGTCACTCGGATCATCGCCGTCGGCGCGACGCGCCCGGTCCGCGGCCTCTTCCAGGGCGCGGTGATGGAAGGATCCTGGGGCGAGGAAGCCAGCCACGTTCCGGATGCGGACGCGGCGATCGCACTTCTCGAAGACGAACTCGAACCGGGCGACGTCGTCCTGGTGAAGGCGTCGCAGTCGGTCGGCCTGTGGTCGGTCGCGGACGCGGTTCTCGGTGCCGGAACCGGGAACACTGATTCTGGTGTGGAAACGGAGGCTGCACGGTGAGACAGATCCTTTTCGCTGCCGGCATCGCGCTGGCGGTGTCGATCCTGCTCACGCCGGTGCTGATCAAGGCGTTCACGCGGCAGGGCTTCGGCCAGGAGATCCGCGTCGAGGGGCCGCAGAGCCATCAGGCCAAGCGTGGCACCCCCACGATGGGTGGCGTCGCGATCCTCGCCGGCCTGTGGGCAGGGTACTGGGGATCGCATCTGATCGGTCTCGGATACGACGCGGAGGGCCCGACCGCGTCCGGTCTGCTGGTGCTGGGCCTGACCACCGCGCTCGGCGGCGTCGGATTCCTCGACGACTTCATCAAGATCCGCAAGCAGCGCAACCTCGGACTGAACAAGACCGCCAAGCTGGTCGGCCAGCTCATCGCCGCGGTCGCGTTCGGCATCCTCGCGCTGCAGTTCCGCAACGACAGCGGCCTGACCCCCGGCAGCACGCATCTGTCCTACGTCCGCGACATCGCCACGGTATCGATGGGCTCGGTCGTCTTCATCCTGTTCGTGTACCTGTTGGTCAGCGCCTGGTCGAACGCGGTGAACCTGACCGACGGCCTCGACGGTCTCGCGGCCGGCTCGATGAGCCTGGTGCTCGGCGCCTACGTCATCATCACGTTCTGGCAGTACCGCAACTCCTGTGTCGCCGAACCGGGCAAGGGCTGCTACGACGTGCGTGACCCCCTCGATCTGGCGCTGCTGTGCGCGGCCGGCGCCGCGGCCTGCATCGGGTTCCTGTGGTGGAACGCGGCCCCGGCCAAGATCTTCATGGGCGACACGGGTTCGCTCGCGCTCGGAGGCATGCTCGCCGGCCTGTCGGTCACCACCCGCACCGAGCTGCTCATGGTCGTCATCGGTGCGCTGTTCGTCGCCGAGGCCGCGTCGGTGGTCATCCAGGTGGCCGTGTTCCGGTCCAGCCGCAGGCGCGTGTTCCGGATGGCGCCGTTCCACCACCACTTCGAGCTCGGAGGCTGGGCCGAAACCACGGTCATCATCCGGTTCTGGTTGCTCGCGGCCATCGCCTCGGCCGTCGGCATGGCCCTGTTCTACAGCGAATATCTATCGGCGATCGGGGACTGACGCGGTGACGCACGAACTGGAATGGCTGCGCGGGACCCGGGTGCTCGTCGCGGGCGCCGGGATCTCCGGACGTGCCGTCGTCACCCCGCTCACCGACCTCGGGGCGCAGGTGACGGTCACCGACCGCAACGCCGAGGCCCTCGAACGCTGCCGTGAACTCGGCGCCGACACCGTCGGTCTCGACGAGCTCGTCGCCGAGGCCGAGGCACATCCGGAGGCGCTGCGCCGGTTCGCGCTCGTGGTCACGAGCCCAGGGTTCGCGCCCGACGCGCCGCTGCTCTCGCACGCCGCCGGTGCCGCGGTCCCGATCTGGGGCGACGTCGAACTGTCCTGGCGGATCGACCGCGCCGAGATCTACGGTCCGCCCCGCCGCTGGCTCGTGGTGACCGGAACCAACGGCAAGACCACCACCACGATGATGCTGCACGCGATCCTCGAGGCCGCCGGTCTGGCGTCGGTGGCCTGCGGCAACATCGGCCTGCCGATCCTCGACGCGCTGCGGCGCACCGAGCCGCGCGCCGAGGTCCTCGCCGTCGAACTGTCGTCGTTCCAGTTGCACTGGGCGCCGTCGGTGCAGCCCGAGGCAGGGGTCATTCTCAACATCGCGGAGGACCATCTGGACTGGCACGGCGGCATCGAGGGATACATCGACGCGAAGGCCCGCGTGCTCACCGGCACCGTCGGGGTGCTCGGCCTCGACGATCCGATCGCCGGGGGCCTGCGCGACCGGTCCCAGGCCGTCGTCACCGTCGGATTCACCCTCGGCTACCCGCAGCGCGGGGAACTCGGCATCAGCGGCGATGTCCTGGTGGATCGCGCCTTCGCGGATTCGGCCGTGTTGGCGGCCGTCGCCGACGTCTCGCCCGCCGGGCCCGCCGGGCTGTCCGACGCGCTGGCCGCCGCGGCGCTCGCCCGGTCGATCGACGTACCGGAATCCGCGGTCCACGACGGCCTGCGCCGCCACCGGGTCGGGCCGCACCGCGCCGCGCCCGTCGGTACCGTCGACGGCGTCGAGTACGTCGACGATTCCAAGGCCACCAACCCGCACGCGGCGCGCACGTCGCTGCTGGCGCGCGAGAGTGTGGTCTGGGTGGCCGGTGGGCTGCTCAAGGGTGCCCAGGTCGACGACCTCGTCGCGGAGGTTGCGCCGAGGCTGCGCGCGGCGGTGTTGATCGGCCGTGACGCCGACCGGATCGCCGAAGCGCTGGCGCGACACGCCCCGCAGGTCCCCGTCGTCCACGTCGACACGCGCGACGATGGATCGGTGACCAGCCCCGAGTCTTCCGGCGCCGTGCGCCGGGTCCCGTTGCCGGGTGCCGACGGCCCCGCCGCGATGCAGGTCGTGGTGCGCGAGGCCGCGGCGCTGGCGTCGCCGGGTGACGCGGTGCTGCTGGCCCCGGCCGCGGCGTCGCTGGACATGTTCGCGGACTATGCCGAGCGCGGCCGCAGCTTCGCGGCGGCCGTCGAGTCGCTGCAGGGCGTCGAACAGCAGGGTTCCGAACAGCACGGGGGCGGGTCGGAGGGGTGACCACCACCGCGCCCGGCGGTTCGCCGGCATCCACCCAGACCGCCGCGACCGCGCGAGGCCGCGTCGGGCAGTGGATGGCCCGGCCGCTCGCGTCCTTCCACCTGGTCGTCACGATCGCGGTGCTGCTCACCGTGCTCGGCCTGGTGATGGTGCTGTCCTCGTCGAGTGTCGAGGCGGTCGCCAGCGACGGATCCGCCTACGGTCTGTTCACCTCCCAGGTGATCTTCGCGATCCTCGGTTTCGTGGTGTTCTACATCGCGCTGCAGGTGCCGGTGCGGATGCTGCGCAGGTTGTCGTTCCCGGCGCTGGCTGCGACCGTCGTGATGCTCGCGCTCGTGCTCATCCCCGGCATCGGCACCGAATCGCAGGGCACGCGAGGCTGGTTCGTCATCGCCGGCATCTCCATCCAGCCGTCCGAGCTGGCGAAGATCGCGTTCGCGGTGTGGGGCGCGCACCTGCTCGCGACGCGCCGCGGCGAACACAGCACGCTCAAGGACATGCTGGTCCCGCTGATCCCCGCGGCGCTGCTCGTGACCATTCTGATCGTGCTACAGCCCGACCTCGGCACCACCGTCTCCCTCGCGATCATCGTGCTGGCCCTGCTGTGGTTCGCCGGCCTGCCGCTGCGCGTGTTCCTCGGGATCGTCGGCACCGCAACCGCACTGGCGGTCGTCCTCGCCCTCACCGCCGGATACCGCTCGGCGCGTGTGCGAGCGTTCCTCAACCCCGGCGAGGACCCGCAGGGCATCGGCTACCAGGCGCGGCAGGCGAAGTTCTCCCTCGCGGACGGCGGTATCTGGGGCCGCGGCCTGGGACAGAGCCGCGCCAAGTGGAGCTATCTGCCCAACGCGCACAACGACTTCATCTTCGCGATCATCGGCGAGGAACTCGGCTTCCTCGGCGGGGTCGCGGTCATCGGCCTGTTCGGTCTGTTCGCGTACGTGGGCCTGCGCATCGCGATGCGCTCGGTCGATCCGTTCCTGCGGCTGCTCACCGCGACCGCCACTACCTGGATCATCGGGCAGGCGTTCATCAACATCGGTTACGTCGTCGGACTGTTGCCGGTGACGGGCCTGCAGCTCCCGCTGGTGTCCGCCGGCGGTACGTCGACCGCGACGACCCTGCTCATGTTCGGGTTGATCGCGAACGCCGCACGTCACGAACCGGAGGCGATCGCGGCGCTGCACGCCGGTCAGGACGGCCGTTTCGGCCGGTTGCTGCGCCTCCGCAAACCGGAGGCGTACCTGCCGATCCGGGCGGCGGCGACGCGGGCGCCCGGACCCCGGCGCGGCTCCGCTCCGGCTCGGGGCCGGGCCGAGCGCGACACGAAAGCGCGCGCTGCCGACCGGCGCACGGGCCGCACCCGTGCTGCGAACGACACCCAGCGGGGGACCGGCCGCACAGCCGAGGACCGGACGGCCAAGGGACGCACAGCTAACGACCGCACGGCGAACGGCGGTCGTCGATCGAACGCCGCTCGCAGGTCGAACGGCGACGGCAGAGACCGAAGAACCGGAGAGCGAGGAAATCGTAGGTGAGTGGGGAGCAGTCCGCCCTGTCCGTGGTGGTGGCCGGCGGGGGCACCGCCGGGCACATCGAACCCGCCCTGGCGGTGGCCGACGCGATCCGGGCGCTGGTACCCGATGCGACCGTGACGGCGTTGGGCACCGAACGCGGCCTCGAGACGAAACTGGTCCCGCAGCGTGGCTACCCCCTCGAACTGATCCCGCCGGTCCCGTTGCCCCGCAAGCCCACGATGGACCTGCTGAAACTGCCCGCCCGGGTGATCGCGTCGGTACGGCGCACCCGCGAGGTCCTCGACCGGGTCGACGCCGATGTCATCGTCGGCTTCGGCGGGTACGTGGCTCTGCCGGCCTATCTCGCTGCCGGTTGCGGCCGTCGCCGCATCCCGGTCGTCGTGCACGAGGCGAATGCCCGCGCCGGCATCGCCAACAAGATCGGTGCGCTGCGGGCGTCCCGGGTGCTCGCGGCCGTCCCGGGCTCGGGCATCGTCCGCCGCGGTGACGCCGAGATCGTCGGGATCCCGGTCCGCGCGTCGATCACCGGCCTGGATCGGGCGGCGTTGCGCGCCGAGGCCCGCCGGCACTTCGGGCTTCCCGCCGAGGGACCGGTGCTGCTGGTGTTCGGCGGTTCGCAGGGCGCACAGTCGCTCAACGCCGCAGTCTCCGGGGCCGCCGCCGAGCTCGCCGCAGCCGGGATCTCGGTGCTGCACGCGCACGGTCCCAAGAACATCCTCGACGTGCCCGAACACCCCGATCACGACCGATTCCCCTACGTGGCGGTGCCGTACCTCGAACGCATGGATCTGGCGTACTCCGCGGCGGACGCGGTGATCTGCCGATCCGGTGCCATGACCGTCGCCGAGGTGTCGGCGGTGGGGCTGCCGGCGGTGTACGTGCCGCTTCCGCACGGCAACGGCGAGCAGGAACTCAACGCCCGTCCGGTCGCCGCGGCCGGGGGTGGGATGATCGTCTCGGACGCCGACCTGACGCCGGCGTTCGTGGTGGACTCGGTGATCCCGCTTCTCGCCGACGTGCAGCGGCTCACCGAGATGGGGCGCCGCGCCGCCGGAGCGGGACACCGCAGCGCGGCAGACGAAGTCGCCCGGATCGTGCTCGACGTGGCCGGTGCGGGCACGAACAGGAGTGATCGATGAGCGAGCAGCTACCCGCCGAACTGGAGCGGGTGCACATGGTGGGGATCGGCGGAGCCGGAATGTCCGGCATCGCGCGGATCCTGCTGGCTCGCGGCGGCCAGGTGTCGGGATCGGACGCGAAGGAGAGCCGCGGAGTGCTGGCCCTCCGCGCGCGGGGGGCTACCGTCCGCATCGGGCACGACGCGAGCGCCCTGGACCTGCTCGAGGGTGGACCGACCGCGGTGGTGACCACGCACGCCGCGATCCCGAAGGACAATCCGGAACTGGTCGCGGCGCACGAGCGGGGCATCCCCGTGCTGCTGCGCCCGGCGGTGCTCGCCTCGCTGATGCGCGGACACCACACGTTCCTGGTCTCCGGCACCCACGGCAAGACGTCGACGACGTCGATGCTGGTGGTCACGTTGCAGCACTGCGGGTTCGATCCGTCGTTCGCGGTCGGCGGCGAGTTGAACGAGTCCGGCACCAACGCCCATCAGGGCAGCGGCGACGTGTTCGTCGCCGAGGCCGACGAGAGCGACGGATCGCTGCTGCAGTACGAGCCGAACGTGGTGATCGTGACGAACGTCGAGGCGGATCACCTCGACTTCTTCGGCACCCCCGAGGCGTACACGCAGGTGTTCGACGACTTCGTCGGCCGGATCGCGCCCGGTGGGCTGCTCGTGGTGTGCCTGGACGATCCGGGTTCGGCGGCACTGGCCCGCCGCGTCGTCGAGCGTGACATCCCGGGACTGCGCGTCGCCGGGTACGGCTCGGCCGACACGATCGGCACCGGCGACCACGCCGACGGTGTCCCGGTCGCGGTCCGGCTGGTCGCATGGGAGGCCAAGGACGTCGGCGGTGTCGCCGAATTCCACCTCGCCGGCGAGGACGCCCCGCGCACGGTTCGGCTGTCGGTACCCGGCCGCCACATGGCCCTCAACGCGCTCGCGGCCCTGGTCGCGGCGCTCGAGGCCGGCGCCCCGGTCGACGAGGCCATCGAGGGCCTGGCCGGATTCGGTGGCGTGCACCGGCGTTTCCAGTACAGCGGCCGTGAGCACGGTGTGCGGGTGTTCGACGACTACGCCCACCATCCGACGGAGGTGCGGGCCGTGCTCGCCGCCGCCGCGGAACTCGTGGCAGGCGAACCGCTGCGGTACGCCGAATCCGGCACCGAACGCCCCCGCGTGATCGTCGTGTTCCAACCGCACCTGTACTCGCGGACCGAGACGTTCGCCGAGCAGTTCGGTTCGGCGCTCGACCTCGCGGACGAGGTGGTCGTCCTCGACGTCTACGGTGCGCGCGAAGAACCGATCCCCGGCGTGAGCGGCGCCCTGGTCGCGCAGGCGGTGTCCAAGCCGGTGCACTACCAGCCGGATCTGTCCCTGGTGCCGCGTCAGGTGGCACAGCTGAGCCGCCCCGGCGACATCGTCATCACGATGGGTGCCGGTGACGTGACGATGCTCGGACGGCAGATCCTCGACGCGCTGCGCAGCAAGCCCGGCCGGTTCCGGTCGGGTCCGGTCGACGGATCGGGGTCGGGCCGCCCGTGACCGAGACACCGACCCGGTCCGCCCGGCGACGCACGACACGCGCGGCCGCGCGGCGGCCTTCCGGCCGGTCGGTCCGGCTGCGCACGGTGCTCATCGGTGTCGGCGTGGTGATCGGCGTGCTGGCGATCATCGCGGTCGCGTGGCTGTCGCCCCTGCTGTCGGTGCGCACGGTCGAGGTCGTCGGTGCCGAGACGATTCCGCGGGAGGACGTGCTCGCGCAGCTCGCCGTCGCGGAGGGAACCCCGCTGCTGCGGGTCGACACCGCCGCCGCGGCGCAACGCGTGGCGGAGTTGCCGCGTGCCGCGGAGGTGCGGGTGCAGCGCGTCTATCCGTCGACCGTGCGGGTCACCGTGACCGAACGGGTCGCCGAGGTGTACTTCGAGGCGCCCGACGGGACGCATTCGGTCGACGCCGAGGGTGTCGACTTCGCGGTGGAGCCGCCGCCGATGCAGACACCGCGACTGGTCACCGCGACCCCCGGTACCGGCGATCCGGCGACCGTGGCGGCGCTCGAGGTCCTCGGCGTGTTGCCTCCCGAGCTGCGGTTCCAGGTGACGGAGGTGGCCGCGGCGTCCCCGACGGACATCTCGCTGACCCTGCTGGACGGCCGGGTCGTGGTGTGGGGTGGAACCGACCGGTCGGACCGGAAGGCGGCGGTCGTGACCCACCTGCTCACCCAGCCGGGACAGACCTACGACGTGGCCGCTCCGGACCTGCCGACGGTGCGGTGACGTGATGCGCGGAAATTCGTGGCGAGTCGTCGGCGCGTCTGCTGGCATATGGCGGTCGCAGTGCCATAGCGTTTCGCCTCAGTCCGGTTACTTGACATAACCTTCAACCTGTGGTTGAGGGTTTGCCCGGTAGCTCAACATGTACGAGACATCGATCGATCGAAGCGTGACCCGAAACCAGGAAGGCGAGAGCCCATGACGCCCCCGCACAACTACCTCGCCGTAATCAAGGTCGTCGGTATCGGCGGTGGCGGCGTGAATGCGGTCAACCGCATGATCGAGCAGGGACTCAAGGGAGTCGAGTTCATCGCCGTCAATACCGACGCGCAGGCTCTCCTGATGTCCGATGCCGACGTCAAGCTCGACGTGGGACGCGAACTGACCCGCGGTCTGGGCGCCGGCGCCGATCCCGAGGTCGGCCGCAAGGCCGCCGAGGACCACAAGGACGAGATCGAGGAGGTGCTCAAGGGCGCCGACATGGTCTTCGTCACCGCCGGTGAGGGCGGTGGCACCGGTACCGGTGGTGCACCCGTCGTCGCCAGCATCGCGCGCAAGCTCGGTGCGCTGACCGTCGGTGTCGTGACCCGGCCGTTCTCGTTCGAGGGCAAGCGCCGCGGCAGCCAGGCCGACACCGGCATCCAGACGCTGCGCGAATCGTGCGACACGCTCATCGTGATCCCCAACGACCGGCTGCTCCAGCTCGGCGACGCCGCCGTCAGCCTCATGGATGCGTTCCGTTCCGCGGACGAGGTGCTGCTCAACGGTGTTCAGGGCATCACCGACCTCATCACCACCCCGGGTCTGATCAACGTCGACTTCGCGGACGTGAAGGGCGTCATGTCGGGCGCCGGCAGCGCCCTCATGGGCATCGGTTCGGCGCGAGGGGAGGGCCGGGCCATCAAGGCTGCCGAGGCCGCCATCAACTCGCCTCTGCTCGAAGCGTCCATGGAAGGCGCCCGCGGCGTGCTGCTGTCCATCGCCGGTGGCTCCGACCTCGGTCTGTTCGAGATCAACGAGGCGGCCTCGCTCGTGCAGGAAGCCGCGCACATCGACGCCAACATCATCTTCGGCACGGTGATCGACGACTCACTCGGCGACGAGGTCCGGGTCACCGTCATCGCGGCCGGATTCGACGGTGGGACCCCGGCCCGACGCCCGGTCGAGGCACCCGCCCAGCCGGCCGCCCGTACCGGCACGATCAGCCCGGCTCGCGCGGGGGAACTCGGCCGCAGCGAGCGGGCCGAGGAAGCCGTCCGTGAGCCGGCGCCCACCGCCGGCGCCGGAGCCGTCGGCGCGCCCGGCAGCGTCCAGCCGCGTCCCGTGCCCGTCGACGACGAGGACGGCGACGACGACGTCGACGTGCCGATCTTCATGCGACGGTGACGGTGTCGCAGAGGACGCTCCGCGCACGCAGGGTCGTCACCACGCGTGCCGGCGGCGTGTCCGCACCCCCGTACGACTCGTTCAACCTGGGCGACCACGTCGGTGACGACCCGGCCGCCGTCGACGCGAACCGCCGCCGCCTCGCGTCGGTGATCGGGCTGCCGTTCGAGCGGTTCGTGTGGATGGAACAGATCCACAGCCGCAACGTCACCGTGGTGGACGGTCCGGTCGACGGCCCGGTGCCCGCCACCGACGCGCTGGTCACCCGCGAGGTCGGTCTCGCCCTCGTCACCCTCAGCGCCGACTGCGTGTCGGTGCTGCTGTCCGACGAGGAGGCCGGCGTCGTCGCCGCCGCCCACGCCGGCCGGATCGGGGCCCGCATCGGGATCGTGCCCAAGGTCGTCGAAGCGATGGTCGATCTCGGGGCGCGCCCCGAGCGGATCGGCGCGTTCCTCGGACCGGCCGCGAGCGGCCGTCACTACGAGGTTCCCGCGGCGATGCGCGACGACGTCGAAGCGCACCTGCCCGGCAGTGCCACCCGCACCGTGAAGGGCACCCCCGGCCTGGACCTGCGCGCCGGCCTGCGTCGCCAGCTGCTGTCGCTCGGCGTCGCCGCGGTCGCCGAGGACCCGCGGTGCACCATCGAGGACACGATGCTCTTCAGTCACCGGCGCTCCGCCCCCACGGGCCGGCTCGCGTCGGTGATCTGGCTCGAGGAACAGCCGTCGGAGCACCCCGAATGAGCGAAGACGGAGCCACGGACGCTCGGCGCGCCGAGCTCGCCGAGGCCCTCGCCGCGGTGTGTGCCCGACTGGACGAGGCGGCCCGGGCCGCCGGCCGCGCGCCCGGCGACGTGGCCCTGCTGGTGGTGACCAAGTACTTCCCGGCCTCCGACGCGATCCTGCTGCACGAACTCGGATGCCGATCCTTCGGCGAATCCCGGGAACAGGAGGCCACGCCGAAGATCGCCCGGTTCCGTGAATCGGTCACCGACCCCGGCGTCGCCTGGCACATGATCGGCCGCCTGCAACGCAACAAGGCGCGCGCGGTGGCCCGGTGGGCGCACACGATCCATTCGGTCGACAGCATCCGGCTCGCCGACGCCGTCGCGGCCGGAGCGCGCGCCGCGCAGGAGTCCGGTGATCGCACCACACCGATCCGGGTATTGCTGCAGGTCAGCCTGGACGGCGACCCGCAGCGCGGCGGGGTGGTCGCGGCCGATCTGGAAGCCTTGGCGGCCGCGGTGGCCGGCGCGGACGGGCTGGAACTGGCGGGGTTGATGGGGGTGCCGCCGCTCGGCTGGGACCCCGACGCGGCGTTCGAGCAACTCGCGCGCCTGCACGAGCAGGTCCTCCGGAACCACCCGGAGGCGACCGAACTGTCGGCCGGAATGTCCGGTGATCTCGAGCAAGCGGTTCGGTGGGGTTCGACATGCGTGCGTGTCGGAACCGCGGTGTTGGGCCGACGACCGTTAGCCTGATCTTCAACCGCCGCGCGAGGGAAGGGCGATCGATGAGCACACTCCACAAGTTCAAGGCCTACTTCGGGATGGTGCCGCTCGAGGACTACGAGGACGACTACCTCGATGATCCGGCGAGCGTCCGCCGTGAACGCGACCGCGAACGTGAGTACAACGATCCGTCGTATTCCGGTGGATACGGTCCCTCGCACCGGGACGAGTACCCACAGTCGCGTCGGGACGAGCCCGTCCACGACTTCCCTCAGGACGATTTCGATCGGTACGAGGCGCCGGCCCGCCCGGCACGGGTCGAGCCGATCTCCGCGCGCGTACCGCGCGCTGCTGCTGCTCCGAATCGCGCTCCCGGCCGATCCTCGCTGGCGGGGGAGTCGCGACTCGAACGCACCGAGGCGCGCCGCGGTGCCCTGTTCGACGAGGGAGGCCCGTTGTCGAAGATCACCACTCTGCGCCCGCGCGACTACAGCGAGGCCCGCACCATCGGGGAGCGGTTCCGAGACGGCACCCCGGTCATCATGGATCTCGTCGAGATGAGCAACGCCGACGCGAAGCGACTCGTCGACTTCGCGGCCGGGCTGGCGTTCGCGCTGCGCGGCTCGTTCGACAAGGTCGCCACGAAGGTGTTCCTGCTGTCGCCGGCCGACATCGACGTTTCCGCCGAGGAGCGCCGGCGCATCGCCGAGACGGGCTTCTACAGCCAGCAGTGACCGTCGGCGAGGCGGACCCCGGTCTGCGAAACGCCCGGCGCACGGTGCAGATCACCGTGCCCCGGGCGTTTCGGTTTTGATGGATCCGTCTTCGTCGGGCAGAGTGGGCGGGTGGCCGTATTCGAGGTGCTCTGGTTCCTGCTCTTCATTTTCTGGCTCCTGTTGATCGGGCGAATCATCGTCGAGTTCATCCGAACCTTCGCCCGGGACTGGAAACCGACCGGTTTCGTCGTCGTCGTACTCGAAGCGATCTTCACGGTCACGGATCCGCCCGTGAAGCTGCTCCGGCGACTGATTCCCCCGCTTTCCCTGGGGGGCGTGCGGCTCGATCTGTCGATCATGGTCCTGCTGTTCATCGTCTATTTCCTGATGGCGTTCATCCCGCGCGGAGGCATGGCCTGATGGCCGACACCCGCGTTGCACAGGCTGCGCCGACGCTGCTCTGTGCCAGAATGGAATGCCATATACAGTGGGGTCGATACGCGTGACGCATTGCAGGTATCGACAACACTGTGCTTTCGGCAGGGTCGTCGAAACCGACGGAACTGCGGATATACACACGACTGCGCATATCGACCTGATTGTCGATTTCGACACGAATGTGGATATCGCTGAACGCTGATTGACCGCTTACACGACGCGTGAAGGGACCCTTCCATGCCGCTGACACCAGCTGATGTGCACAATGTCGCGTTCAGCAAGCCTCCGATCGGGAAGCGTGGTTACAACGAGGACGAGGTCGATGCTTTCCTCGACCTCGTCGAGCAGGAGCTGACGACCCTCATCGAGGAGAACGCCGACCTGCGCCAGCGGGTGGCTGAGCTCGACCAGGAACTTGCCGAGGCGAAGAAGAGCGCGCGCTCGGGTGGGCAGGTGCCGTCCGCAGCCGCGAAACCGGAACCCGCGCGAGTCGTGGAGACTCCGAAGCCGGAACCGGCCCCGGTTCCGGCGCCCGCTCCCGCACCGGCTCCCGTGGCTGCCGCCCCGGCCGGCGACTCCAGCATGCAGGCCGCCAAGGTGATCGGTCTCGCGCAGGAGATGGCGGACCGGCTCACCAGCGACGCCAAGGCCGAGGCCGAGGAACTCGTGCGCAACGCCCGAACCAACTCCGAGCAGCTGGTGTCGGATGCGCGGACCCGCAGCGAGGCGATGATCGCCGACGCGCGCCAGAAGTCCGAGGCGATGCTCGCCGACGCCCGCACCCGCTCCGAGACCCAGCTGCGTCAGGCGAAGGAGAAGGCCGACGCGTTGCAGGCGGACGCGGAGAAGAAGCACACCGAGATCATGGCGACCATCAACCAGCAGCGTTCGGTGCTCGAGGGTCGTATCGAGCGGCTCAAGACGTTCGAGCGCGAGTACCGCGTGCGCCTGAAGTCGTACCTGGAGTCGCAGCTCGAGGAGCTCGAGCAGCGTGGCTCGGCGGTGCCGGTCGACGGTGACGAGGACACGTTCAACGGGTCGAACTCGTCGTCGTTCGGTTCCACCTCGTTCGCCAAGGGCGGCAACTGATCGAGCACCGGGCCTGGTGCCGGACGTCGGATGAGGATTCGACGTGCTCGTGGTGACTCTCGTTCTCGCGGCCATCGGATTCGGCCTGCTGGTCATCGCGCTGATGACGGGGTCGGTCGCCTGGGCCTGGGCCTGCATCGTGGTGTGTGTGGTGGGAGCGGTCCTGCTCCTGGTCAGTCTGCTGACCAGTTCGCGTACCGCTCCCGCCGCGCCCACCGATCGACGGTCGCGGCGGCGCGACAGCGACCGTGATCGAACCGACTGACCGCACGTCCTACAATGGATGAATCCCGGTTCCACCGGGGTGGATGAATCCCGGTTCCACCGGGATGGACGAAACCCCGGCACGTCCGGGACGGCGACGATCCGGCCATCACCGGGGAGCCTTCGGAAGAACGGTTGGCCCGCCACCGGCGGGGCAACTCAGTAGAACCGAACGGGTGGGCCCGTCACAGCCTGCACGAGTGGCCCGTCCGGTCCCGACCGGGCGGTGCAAGCGGGGTGGTACCGCGGTCGCAGCGCACAGTGCGCGGTGATCGTCCCCGTGCCGAGCACGTCCAGGCACGGAGGAGCCCCCGCAGTGACCGAGAATCCCGCAGCGACCGGCAACGCTGCACCCAGCGCAGACGCACCGACCCCGGCAGGCGGATACCCGCGCGTCGACTACGGCGTCGCGAAGGATTCGGGCGTCGATTTCCCCGATCTCGAGCAGCGCGTTCTCGCCCGCTGGGCGGAGGACGACACGTTCCGGGCATCGCTCGCGCAGCGCGAGGGTGCCGAGGAGTTCGTCTTCTACGACGGCCCGCCGTTCGCGAACGGCCTGCCGCACTACGGACACCTGCTCACCGGCTACGTCAAGGATCTGGTACCGCGCTTCCAGACGATGCGCGGCAAGAAGGTGGACCGCCGCTTCGGCTGGGACTGCCACGGCCTGCCCGCCGAGCTCGAGGCCGAGAAGCAGCTCGGAATCAAGGACAAGTCCGAGATCGACACGATGGGCCTGGCCGAGTTCAACGCGTACTGCAAGCAGTCGGTGCTGCGGTACACGGGGGAGTGGCGCGACTACGTCACCCGGCAGGCCCGCTGGGTCGACTTCGACAACGACTACAAGACCCTGGACCTGGACTTCATGGAGTCCGTCATGTGGGCCTTCAAGTCCCTGTACGACAAGGGCCTGATCTACCAGGGCTTCCGGGTGCTGCCGTACTCGTGGTACGAGCAGACGCCGCTGTCCAACCAGGAGACCCGGCTCGACGACGCCTACAAGATGCGTCAGGACCCGGCCGTCACCGTCGACATGGTGCTGCGCGCCCCCGGCACCGAACTCGACGGCGCCAACGCCCTGATCTGGACCACCACCCCGTGGACGCTGCCGTCGAACCTCGCGATCGCGGTGCACCCGGAGATCACCTACGTCGCGGTGCGGGTGGCCGGCGAGACCGAATCGAAGACCTACCTGCTGGCCAAGGACCGCGTGGGCCACTACGCCCGCGAACTGGGCGACGAACCGGAAGTGCTCGCCGAGTACACCGGCGCCGACCTGGTCGGCCTCGCCTACGAGCCGCCGTTCGACTTCTTCACCGGCCGTGACAACGCGCACCAGGTGATCGCCGCCGACTACGTCACCACCGAGTCCGGCACCGGCATCGTGCACATGGCTCCCGCCTTCGGTGAGGAGGACATGGAGTACTGCCAGCGCAACGGCATCGAGCTGGTGCAGCCGCTGGATCCGGGCGGCAAGTTCACCTCGATGGTGCCGCCGTACGAGGGCCTGCAGGTCTTCGACGCGAACCCGGTGATCATCAAGGACCTCAAGGCCGCCGGCAAGCTGCTGCGGCACGAGACCATCGAGCACTCCTACCCGCACTCGTGGCGTTCCGGCCAGCCGCTGATCTACATGGCGGTGCCGTCGTGGTTCGTCGCCGTCACCCGGTTCCGCGACCGCATGGTCGAGCTGAACCAGGAGATCACGTGGGTGCCCGAGCACATCCGTGACGGCCAGTTCGGCAAGTGGCTCGAAGGTGCCCGCGACTGGAACATCAGCCGCAACCGCTACTGGGGCAGCCCCATCCCGGTGTGGGTGTCGGACGATCCCGCCTACCCGCGCGTCGACGTGTACGGCTCGCTCGACGAGCTCGAGGCGGACTTCGGGGTGCGCCCGGACGATCTGCACCGGCCGATGATCGACCAGCTCACGCGACCCAACCCGGACGACCCGACGGGCCGTTCGACGATGCGCCGCGTGCCCGAGGTGCTCGACTGCTGGTTCGAATCCGGGTCCATGCCGTTCGCGCAGGTGCACTACCCGTTCGAGAACCAGGACTGGTTCGAGACGCACTACCCGGGCGATTTCATCGTCGAGTACAACGGGCAGACCCGCGGCTGGTTCTACACGCTGCACGTGCTCGCGACCGCGCTGTTCGACCGGCCCGCCTTCAAGTGCGTCGCCGCGCACGGCATCGTCCTCGGTGACGACGGCCTGAAGATGAGCAAGTCCAAGGGCAACTACCCGGACGTCAACGAGGTGTTCGCGCGCGACGGCTCCGACGCGATGCGCTGGTTCCTCATGTCCTCCCCGATCCTGCGCGGCGGCAACCTCGTCGTCACCGAGCAGGGCATCCGGGAGGGCGTGCGGCAGGCGCTGCTCCCGCTGTGGAACGCGTGGAGCTTCCTGCAGCTGTACGCGTCGAAGCCGGGCACGTGGCGCACCGATTCGCCGCACGTGCTCGACCGGTACATCCTCGCCAAGCTGGCCGAGACCCGCGACGTGATCACCGAGGCACTCGAGGTGGTCGACATCGCCGGTGCGTGCGACGAACTGCGCACGTTCTGCGACGCCCTGACCAACTGGTACGTGCGACGTTCCCGGAACCGGTTCTGGGACGAGGACACCGACGCGATCGACACCCTGCACACCGTCCTCGAGGTCGTCACCCGCCTCGCGGCGCCGCTGCTGCCGATGGCGTCGGAGGTGATCTGGCGTGGCCTGACCGGTGGCCGCTCGGTCCATCTCGCGGACTGGCCCGAGGCCGGCGACATCCCTGCCGACCCCGAACTCGTCGCCGCGATGGACGAGGTGCGGGCGGTGTGCTCGACCGTCCTGTCGCTGCGCAAGGCCCAGCACCTGCGGGTGCGGCTGCCGCTGCCGAAGGTCACCGTCGCCACCCCGGGTTCGGCGAGCCTCCAACCGTTCGTCGAGCTGATCGGCGACGAGGTCAACGTCAAGCACGTCGAGCTCACCGACGATGTCGAGGCGCACGGCCGCTTCGAGGTCGTCGTCAACGCGCGGGCGGCCGGTCCGCGTCTCGGCAAGGACGTGCAGAAGGTCATCAAGGCCGTGAAGTCCGGCGACTGGACCGAGACCGCCGACGGCACCGTGACCGCCGCCGGGATCGCGCTGCTGCCCGAGGAGTACACGAGCCGGCTCGTCGCCGCGGAACCCGAGTCCACCTCCGCGCTGCCCGGCGGCAGCGGTCTGGTCGTGCTCGATTCGACGGTCACCGAGGAACTCGAAGCCGAGGGCTGGGCGAAGGACCGCATCCGCGAACTGCAGGACGCGCGCCGCAACCTCGGACTCGAGGTGTCCGACCGCATCACGGTGACGTTCGAGGTGCCGGCCGACCGCGCCGAGTGGGCGGCCCGGCACAAGGACCTCATCGCAGGCGAGGTCCTCGCGACGACCTTCGAACTGGGGACCGCCGGCGACGCTGCCGTCGACCTCGGTGAGGGCGTGCGCGCGGCCATCTCCAAGGCATGACCCCCGCCTCGTGCGCGGTTTCGGTAGCACCAGCTACCGGAACCGCGCACGAGGACGGTCGGTGCCGCGAACTACCCTGAACCGGTGCCCGTCACCGTGAACCGGCGCTGGGTTCTCCACCTGGACCTCGACGCGTTCTTCGCGTCCGCCGAACAGCTGACCCGGCCGACCCTTCGTGGTCGGCCGGTACTCGTCGGTGGGCTCGGCGCGCGCGGCGTCGTCGCCGGCGCCAGCTACGAGGCCCGCGTGTTCGGGGCGCGGTCGGCGATGCCCATGAGCCGTGCCCGCCGGCTCGTCGGGCCGTCCGCGGTGGTCCTGCCCCCGCGCGGCATCGTGTACCGGAACCTCAGCGACGCGGTCTTCGAGACGCTGCGCTCCCACGTGCCGGTCCTCGAGACGCTGTCGATGGACGAGGCGTTCGCCGAGCCACCCGAACTCGCCGGCGCGAGCGTCGCCGAGGTCGAACGGTTCTGCGCGCGCCTGCGCAGGACGGTGCTCGAGCGGACCGGTCTGGTGGCCTCCATCGGGGCCGGCTCGGGCAAACAGATCGCCAAGATCGGCTCCGGCCTCGCGAAACCCGACGGCATGCTCGTCGTGCGACCCGACGAGGAACGTGCCCTCCTGCACGGCCTGCCGGTCCGCAAGCTGTGGGGGATCGGGCCGGTCGCCGAGGACAGGCTGCGGCGGCTCGGCATCGACACCATCGGCGACTTCGCGGCCCTGCCGGTCGCCGAGGCCGCGTCCATCCTCGGCACCACCGTCGGACCCGGGCTGCACCGGCTGGCCAACGGCATCGACGACCGCCCGGTCGCCGAACGCGCCGAAGCGAAACAGGTCAGTGCCGAAACAACTTTCGCGACCGACATCGTGACCATGAGCGACCTGCGGCAGGCTGTCGCCGGGAGCGCGTCCGCCGCACACAACCGGCTACGGAAGGACGGACGTGCCGCGCGCACGGTGGTGCTCAAACTGCGCAAGGCCGATATGAGTATTCTCACGCGATCCTCGACGCTGCCGTACGCCACCGAGGACCTGCCGACGCTGACCGGCGCGGCGCAACGCCTCGCCCTGGACCCCTTGGAGATCGGGCCCATCCGGCTGGTCGGCGTCGGTTTCGCGGGACTGTCGGCAGTCCGGCAGGACTCGCTGTTCCCGGAACTGGACCGGTCGGCCGAGGACGACGAGGCCGACTCCGGGCCGCGACCGGTACTTCACCAGCGCGCCGAGGAACCGCGGTCACGATGGCGTCCGGGCACAGATGTGAGCCACCCCGAGTTCGGGCACGGCTGGGTTCAGGGCGCCGGACACGGACGGGTGACGGTGCGATTCGAGACCCGCACCACCGGCCCCGGACCGGCCCGGACGCTCCCCGAGGACGATCCGGCGCTCGTCGTCGCCGACCCCCTCGCCAGCCTCGCCTGAAGAAGTCCCGGCTCTCATGGAGTTCTTATCGCCGCCGGGTACGCTGGCCCCCGATCCGCTGTCCCGGTGGAGCATCCGCTGCTGGATGACCCGAGCACGATCCCGTGCACGATCGAGAACGAGAAGGACGAGAAGTTGAAGCTTCGCAAGATCACCGTCGCCACGGTGGCACTGGCCGCCGCCCTCACGATGTCCGCCTGCAGCTCGGACGAAGGTGACAGCACGACCACGACCGCGAAGACCACCACGGCTGCCACCACCACCACGGCCGAGGCCGCCGCGTACCCGCCGGTGCCGACCGTGGAGGACCTCAACGCCATGCTGGCGCAGGCGTTCGACGAGACCGTCCCGGCCGACCAGAAGGTCGACCTGGTCGAGGGCGCCGCTGCCGACCCGAGCCTGATCGATCAGGTGGCCGCCGCCGCCAAGCAGGCCGGTGCCCAGGTCACCGTCCTCGACGTCAACGACAACGAGAACGGCACCGCCACCGCCGGTATCGAGACCAAGATCGGCGACCAGGTCGCCACCGGCACCGTCGACTTCGTCGCCGAGGACGGCGTGTGGAAGCTGTCGAAGAACAGCGCGTGCGGCATCGTCGCCATGGCGTCGCTGCAGTCGCCTGCCTGCGCCTGATCTTCCGGGTACCTGCTCTTTTCGAACGCAGCGAGGGCCGGAGCGGACAACCGCTCCGGCCCTCGCCGTGTTCACACCGGGGCACCCGATCAGGGTTGACCTGCCTGCCAGTGCACCCGGTCCTGCAGGGACTGTGCGAGCTTGGTGGTGCCTTCGGGATCGCTGTAGGCCTGGTCGCCGGCCAGTGTCAGTTCGCCGTCCACCGGAAGCGGTTGTGCCGGGTCGATCGTGAGGATTCCGTCCCCGGCCATCGTGAACGAATCGATGTTCAGATGTCCGGCCTCGTTGGGCAGCTCCCACGCCGAGTCCCGGGGCGTCTGCGCGATGTTCACCCGCACGGTGAACCGATCGCCGTCCCGTGCCACCAGCGTCGCCGTGCTCACCTGGTCGAGCGTGATACCGCTCATCACCTGCTGGTGGATCTCCCACACCGCACCGACACCGATCGGGACGTCGGGGAACGAGACCATCCGGTACACGGCCTGATAGAACGCCTGCTCGATCGCGGCGCGCGCGGCGTCGGGCGCGTTCGGGGCCGGACGCAGCCGCAGCGCGCTGACGGCGCCGGTCGGCCCGAGCGTGAGACCCGCCCCGGACCCGGACGCCGCCGCGAACGCCGACATCAGGGCCCCGTCGGGGGAGGTCGCGTCGCCCAGCGTCAGATCCACGACGGTGCTGGGATCTCCGTTCGACACCGCCCGCGTGACCGTCGCCGTCAGCGGCAGTGTGACCTCCGGCGACGAGAAGTCCTGGCGGGGCTGATCACCGATCTGCTGGAAGACCTGCGAGCTGGTGGTCAGGTCGATGTGCTGGACCGTGTCCAGGGCCGGCGTCACCCGGATCACGTCGCGAGGTTCGGCACCCGGGTCGAGGACCGTCGTCGTCACCGCCGACACCGGCACGGTGACCTCGGTGGACGTGGGACCGATGTCGGTCGCCGCGTCCGGGGAACTGCTGCACCCGGCGACAACGGCGGTCAAGGAGAGGACAGCAGCGAGCGCGCGGGGCCTCGGGGGAGCGAATCTGGACAGCACTGGCACGTCCCCCAGGGTAGCCACGCGGGGTGGGGTGGCCGTCGTCTCGCCGGGGTGAGGGATGATGGCACGGTGACCGACGACGCCGCCCGCAAAGATCCCAGCCTCGAAACACCGGGGCCGAACGCCGCCCCCGCGCCGGCCGGACGCCGGCTGATCGCGCTGTTGGGCGTGGCTGTCGTGGTCTTCGCGCTCGACCTGATCACCAAGGTTCTCGCCGTCGCCCACATCGATCCCCGCGATCCGATCTCGATCATCGGCGACACGGTGACCCTGACGCTGGTGCGCAACCCCGGCGCAGCGTTCTCCATGGCGACCGGCATGACGTGGGTGTTGACGATCGTCGCCATCGCCGTCGTGATCGGTGTCGTCAAGATCGGCCGCACTCTGCGGTCCGGATGGTGGGCCCTGGGTCTGGGCCTCGTGCTCGGTGGCGCACTCGGTAATCTTGTCGATCGGATCTTCCGTTCACCCGGCCCTCTGCAGGGACACGTCGTGGACTTCGTGTCGGTCGGATGGTGGCCGGTGTTCAACGTCGCCGACTCGGCGATCGTGTGCGGAGCGATCCTGCTCGTGGCGCTCACCGTGTTCGGGATCGATCCGGACGGGTCGCGCGCGGGCAAAGCGAACGACGCGGACGCAGCCGAGGAAACGGAAAAGGGAGCACGCTAGTGAGAGAAACCCGGGCGATGCCCGTACCGGACGGGCTCGACGGGATGAGGGTCGACGCGGGACTGGCCAGGCTGCTCGGGCTGTCGCGGACCGTGGTCGCCGCGCTCACCGAGGAAGGCGCGGTACTCGTCGACGGTACGCCCGCCGGCAAGTCGGACCGGCTGTCCGCCGGATCGTGGCTCGAGGTGGAACTGCCCGAGCCCCCGAGGCCGCTGACCATCGAGGCGCAGCCCGTGGAGGGCATGGAGATCCTGTACGCCGACGACGACATCGTCGCCGTCGACAAGCCTGTCGGTGTCGCCGCGCACGCCAGCGTCGGCTGGACCGGCCCGACCGTCATCGGCGGACTCGCCGCCGCCGGATTCCGGATCTCCACGTCCGGTGCCCACGAGCGCCAGGGCATCGTCCACCGCCTCGACGTGGGTACCTCCGGTGTCATGGTGGTGGCCACCTCGGAACGCGCGTACACGGTGCTCAAGCGGGCCTTCAAGCAGCGCACCATCGACAAGCGGTACCACGCGCTCGTGCAGGGACACCCGGACCCGAGCAGCGGCACCATCGACGCTCCCATCGGCCGGCACCGCAGCAGCGACTGGAAGTTCGCGGTGACCGCGGACGGCAAGCCCAGCATCACGCACTACGACACCGTCGAGGCGTTCCAGGCCGCGAGCCTGCTCGACATCCACCTCGAAACCGGGCGCACCCACCAGATCCGGGTGCACTTCTCGGCGCTGCGGCACCCCTGCTGCGGCGATCTTACCTACGGCGCCGACCCGCGTCTCGCTGCCCGACTCGGACTCGAACGGCAGTGGCTCCACGCCCGGTCGCTCGGATTCGCGCACCCCACGCAGGGCCACTGGATGGAGATCACCAGCAAGTACCCCGCAGACCTCGAACATGCGCTGGCCGTGCTACGCGATGCCTGAGTCGTCGTGATCCGTCGGGTACTTCCGTGGGTGTGCGTGGCACTGCTGGTGCTCGCCGTGCTGCTCGCGGGGGTCCTCAACCCGGTGCGGCCCGCCTCGGTGCGTTCGGACGCCCTCGGTCCGGATTCGGGTGAACTCGTCGCCGAGTATCTGAGCCGTGCCGCCGAGAGCCTCGACGACCCGACCGACGCGAGCGCCCCGCGCTGGGCCCTCGTGTCGTTCACCGAGCCGGTCGACGTCGCTGCCGTCGCGGAGCTCGGCGCCGGCATGCGGGTCGCGCAGGTGCTGTTCCGGGTCCCTATCGACCGGGTGCAGACCCCGTTGGTGACGGTCGCGGTGCCGCAGCATCCGGAAGCACTGCGCCGCGCACCGTCCGTCGCGGCTTCACGGTTGCAGGTCCCGGCGAGCGGGAACGATCGCGCCGCGCGGGTTGCGGCGGTGTCGGCCGAGCGGCTCGCCGCCGGCTGCGCGTGCGTCGTCGGGATAGTCGTGTGGGCGGCTCCGGAGGACCTGCGGACGCTCACCGACGACGCCCGCGTGCGGGCTGTGGAGGCGTTGCCGGCCGACGCGGTCGCGGGACGGTTTGCGGTGTCTCCGCTGCTGCCCGAGCAGGTGGAGGTCGTGGCACCGGGACCCGACGACGGCGAACCCTGAGACACGGCACACTGGAGAGAGGTCCCGCCACGCCGGCGGGCTCGTCTCCGCCGAGGAGGTCCGTGATGGACAACGACCGGCCGTTCGGATTCGACCCCGACGACATCGACCGCGTGATGCGGGAAGCGGGTGAGCAGTTCCGGCAGTTGCAGGAGCAGTTCGTCAGGTTCCTCGGGCAATCGAGCGGCTCGGGGCCGCGTCGTGCCCCGGAACCCGAAACGACCGGCAGCGCGGGTGACGGCGTGTGGGCGGTCTACTCGGTCGACGCCGAGGGTTTCGCCCGGGTCGAGCAGGTGTATCGCACCGAACTCGACGCGCTGCGTGCCCACAAGAACAACACGGATCCGAGCCGGTGCGTTCGCTTCCTGCCCTACGGCGTGAGCGTCGGCGTGCTCGACGAGACCGACGACTAACCCCTCGGTGTGTACTTGTGGCGGTTGGAGCCGCCAAATGTGCACACCAGGCGCGCAGCGCCCAGCCGCCGAGACAGAAGGCAGCCGTGCGCGACCGGCGCCGCGCGGCTGTCAGCCGCGACGGCGGGAACGCTGGCAGGTGGTCCAGGCTGCTCAGGGGCTCTACCCTCGGCCCCATGACAACAGACGACTTCGGGGCCTCGACATCGGATCTCGCAGAGAGCCTCGGTGTTCCCGAGGATGCGGTGCTCGCCGCGACCGGATTCGTGACACTCGTCGGTGGCTGCAGCGGCGACCCAGAAGCCGGCGACAGATTCGCCGAGACGTTCTCCCTGTACGGTCCGGACCTGTTCCTCGATCTCGCCGACCCTGCTGTCGTCACCGCCGTCTATGACCGCGTGCTCGAGTTCCAGGCCTTCGACACCGAGCCGATCGGCCGTGCAGCGGATTGGCTGATCGAGCACGGTCCGCGGCAGGTCGCTGCCGCTGCACACTGGATCGCCGGGGCCGCCGCAGGCTCCGGGCACATCGAGGACGCGGAGGGACACTACCTCCGTTCCCTCGCGGCCGACAGCGACTTCGGACCGGCGCTGCTGTACCTGGCACAATACGAATCCGACCGTGGCAACGCCGAACGGGCGTTGGCTCTGTACGGGCGGTTGGAGGATGGACGCGAACATCCGATGTATCAGCTGCTGTCCGGCTACCGCGCGAACAGGGACTACAGCCTGGCGGAGCGTGCCCGCTGGCTGTACGCGAAGATCGGCCAGTTCGTGGAGCTGTCGCACTGGCGTATCCGGGCCGTGGAGTTGGCGTTGGTGCGCGCGTCCTACCTGCCGGGCGGTCACGAGAACCCGTCACTCGGCCTCGACGACTTCGTCTGGGATGTCGCACTTTTCGAAACCGGAGCGTTCGCCGAATTTCTGAAGACCCGGGGGAGACTGCTGCCCGACGACGAACAGCTGCTCGCGCAGCAGTGGCTGCTCATCGGCAGATCCCTGTTCGAGGTCGACGCTGTCCGGCCAGGATCGGGTATCACGATGCGAGATCTGCGCACCGGTGATCGCATCGACGTCACCGAGAGGACCGCCAGCCGGCAGGTGAAGCCAGGGGAGCTGTATTGCACGCGGATCGTGCCCGTCGGCGACGGCCTCTGGAACATCTTCGGAGGCGCCGAAGCGGTCGCCCTTCCACAACGCGGACCGCTGATGGCGTTGCTCGACGATGACGAGACAGACCCGGAAGAACTCGTATCGTGCCTCAGCGCCCGTTTCGCGCCGCCTCGACTCGTGACGGCCGGCGGAGAACCGATGGTCTTCTGCACCGCCGAGTTCACGGTGCCTTCCTCGACGACCCTTCGGCGCAAGCTCAGCCGTCGCTTCGGTGCCGCTAGCGGCGACGAGTGGGCGTGGATCGACGGCGAGCGCGTGCTCGGTGTGGTGCGCCTCGACCGCTCGGGTGAGCCGTGGACGCTGACCGTCGAGGCGATGAGCGAATTCGACTTCGACGACATGATCGAACTGGTCGTCGCAGCGGCGCCGAACGCACGCGAGGTCACCGAGTCACGAACCCCGGCTGCGGAGATGTTGGCGCAGGCGCAGCAGTCCGCGTCGGAGGTTCCCGGCGACCTCGACGACGAGGAGCTCGCGGCCATGCTCAACGAGCGGATCCGCGAATACGAGCAGGCGTGGCTCGACGAACAGATCCCCGCGCTCGACGGGCTGACCCCGCGGCAGGCCGCCGCGGACCCGACGCGCCGCGACGACCTGATCCACCTGCTTGGCACGCTTCCCGCCGAGGAACGACCTGGTGCCATGAGCGCGCGGCGGCTTCGCGAAGCCCTCGGTCTCTGAGGCGGTACCTGTCGCGTAGTCGGCCGGTACCGTCGCGGAGGAATAGGGTTGGCGGGTGACCGCCGTCGACCGTAGTACCAACAACGTCGGAGTCCTGTGCGGGATCGGCGCCTACCTGGCCTGGGGTATGTTCCCTGCGTTCTTCGGGCTTCTGGCGCCGGCCGGCGCGGTCGAGATCCTCGCCCACCGGGTGTTGTGGACGCTGCTGCTCATGCTGTTGTTGCTCGCGGTACTGGGCAAGCTCGGCACCTTGCGCGGACTGGGTCTTCGAACGTGGGCGCTGGTCGCGGCCGCGTCGGCGGCGATCGCCGTGAACTGGGGAACCTACATCTACGGCGTGACGTCCGGCCGCGTCGTGGAAACCGCGCTCGGATACTTCATCAACCCACTCGTCAGTGTGCTGTTCGGCGTGCTGTTCTTCCGGGAACGGTTGTACCGAGCGCAGATCGCGGCGTTGCTGCTTGCCACGATCGCGGTCGTCGTCATCACCGTCGACTACGGGCGCCCGCCGATCATCGCGCTTACGTTGGCGCTGTCGTTCGCGTTGTACGGCGTGATCAAGAAGATCGTGCCCCTCGACCCGCGCACTTCTCTCACCGGGGAGGGAGTGGTCGCGGTTCCGTTCGCGCTCGGCTATCTGGTGTTCCTCACGGCGACAGGCACCGGCACATTCCTGACGGAGGGCCCTGGCCACGCGTTTCTGCTCGTCTCGGCCGGTCTCGTCACCGCAGTTCCGTTGCTGTTGTTCGGGGCGGCGGCGCAGCGGGTGCCGCTCGCGACATTAGGAATGCTGCAGTACCTGACGCCGAGCCTGCAAATGGCTTGGGGTGTGCTGGTTCTGCACGAGGCCATGCCCCCGTCGCGATGGATCGGGTTCTCGCTGATCTGGGTGGCGCTCGTCATCTACAGCGCGGATGCGCTGAGGCGGGCTCGTCGCGCGCCGCGCCGCGTGATCGTCGACGACGTAGACGTCGAGCGTTGACCGTCGGGGTTGGGCGCGGTCAGTGCGTCGGATCCGGCCATCCCGGATAGGGCGGCAGGGTGGGGTACGGGGCTGTGAACATTTCGTTGTTCCGTTGAGGTCTGGTTTCGGGCGGGTCGGGAAACTTCGGCGCGCAGGCGAGGTTGTCGTCGAAGCTTCCTGTCGAGAAGGCGTGTCGCGTGATAGTCCAATCGCCGAACATGTCCTCCTGGGGCGCACGTGCGGGACCTTCGGTAATGCGTACTTGTTCGGGGTCTTCTTCGGATGGGGAGGACAGGTCGATGACGAACGGGCTCGGGATTCTCCAGCCGTGATTGGAATACGTTCCGTCTGGAACTTCGGTCATGAGCGAATAGTTCCCCTGGCAGACAATTGCCCTTGCGCCCGTGTCGGTTTCCTCCATCGAAAGAATGTGGGCGTAGAAGGTGCCGACCACAGGAAACGGGTTGAAATTCGACCGGTCGTTGATGTCTCGCCTGGGAGGGTCGTACGAGAGGTTTCGGGTGGCGTCCTCATATCCGGGGTAGCCGGCAGCTGTGGAGTGAGCGAAGCTGGCGATGTAGTAGGACTCCAGGTAGGCACGTACGGCGGTTTCGGGTGAGCCGAAGAGGTCGATGCCGGGTTCGGCGCTCCAACGGTAGTTGTATTGGACGAGATCGGGAAGTGTGTACGGCGCAGGCGCTTCGGGTGGCGCGATCGCCGTGATTCACGGTGCATCCCGAGATGGTGAGTGTAGCGGCGACAAGCGCGATCACGCGTTTGCGAATCGGTCCTGGTGATGACTCTGCGGCAGCAACTAGTCGTATCGCCGACGTCTGATCGCTCGTCACTGGGAACTCGACCATCCGGGGTAGGGCGGCAGGGTCGGGTAAGGGACTGTGAATGTTTCGTTGATACGTTCGGATCTTGTTTCGGGTGGGTCGGGAAACTTGTGCTGGCAGGCGAGGTTGTCGTCGAAGTTTCCCGTCGAGAAGGCGTGTCGCGTGACGGTCCAACCGCCGAACACGTCGTTTTGGGGTGTGCGTTCCGGGCCCTCCGCGTAGCGCGCTGTGTCTGTGATCCCGGCAGATCCTGGCGTGAACTCGATTTGCATTGCGGTCGGTATCCGCACCCCGCGATTGGTGTATGTGCCGTCGCGACGTAGGTCCATCAGGGAATAGTCACCTTCGCAGACAACTGCCTGCATACCGAAGTCGTTCCGTTCGATCGACAGCAGATGTGCATGAAAGGTGCCGACGATGGGAAGTGGGTTGTAATTGGTTCGGTCGTTGATCGCTCGATGACGTGGGGGGTCGTATGCGACGTCCTCTGTGGCGTTCTCGAACCCGGGATAACCCGCCGCGGTTGAGTGCGCGAAACTCGCAATGTAGTAGGACTCGAAATAGGCGCGAACGACCGTTGCGTCAGGGCCGAGCAGGTTGATACCGGACTCCGCGCTCCAGCGATAGTTGTACTGAACCACATCCGGGAGTTGGTAGCGCGCAGATATTTCGGACTCCGATGTATCTTGGCCGGTGCTGCAGCCGGATACGTGGAACGCCGCGGCAGCTGCAACACACGCGATACTGAGTCGGGTTGCGATTCGGGTCATCGATCCACATCCTGCCGAGCATTTTCGAATGCGGAGAAGAAGGCCTCCAGAGGGAGGTCGGCGGCCGTCAGGGCGTCATGCGTTCTCGTGCTGAAGTGGGTCAATTCGGTGTCTGGGCGTTCGCCTTCGATCTCGGTCAACGTTTGCAGCCGACCGTCCTCGGTTGTGTACTCGGTCCACGCCGAGTCTGCGGGAAGGCGCCCACCATTGGCGGCTTGCACGCCGAGCGCCATGTTGTAGTAGGAGGCCGTACGCGATGTGTCAGTCGAAGCATTCGCCGTCATCGATTCGATCCGGTCGGCCGTGCTCAAGTACGCCTCGCGCACGGATGGAGATGCGACGTCGATGCCTGTCGCCAGGAACGGACCCGCCACCGGAACGAACGAAGCCGACCCGTACAGGGCCGCTTTCGCGCTGTCGAACACCAAGCCTCTCCTGTCCAGTGCATCCTCGGCGTCGTTTCGCCGGTTCTCCAGTTCGAGGTCGAGCCCGGCTTCGACCAGGCCAGCCAACCGTCCCGCCCACACTCCGTAGTGGATTCGCGAATCGGTGTTCGTTGCACCGGATGTCGCCCACACCTGCTCCAGCGACGCGACCGACGTCGATGCCTGTGCTGTCAGGTGCCCGGCCGCGTCGACGTCGCTCGACAGCACTGCGTAGAGCAGTGGCGCGTTCCGGAAGCCGAGTGCCCCGTATCCGTGTGTTCCGGTCTCCTCACCGGGAACGCCGACCATGTCGGCCAGATAGGGTGCCACGGCCCGTGCGAGGCCTTGGGTCACAGCGGGATTCAGCTCACCGATCGATTTTCCGTCGGTCCCGGGAACGTCGAGCAGTTCCGCATGGTGGCCGGACAGCAATTGCGAAAGGTCGAAAGCAGTTTCGCCTGCACGCGTGGCGCGTTCCATCGCCCAGGGGTCGTCACCGGTCGCTGTTGCATCGTCCGCAATCCACTCGAACATCCTCGCCACCGCGGGCTCGCCGGAGTCCGACCAATCATGTTGCAGGAGAGGAAGTATCCGATCTTCGCGGCTGTCCGGATCGACCACCATCTCGTGTACGCTCTCCTGGTCACGCCCACCGGCGGCGACCAGATGCTCGAGGAGGCCGTCGAACGTCGTCGATCCGGCGTCCCGCAGTTCGATGGCGCTTCGGGGCCCCGGATCGAGTGCAGCCAACTCACCGACCTGCTCGAGCAGTGCGCGATTGATCGGATTGTCCTGCTGCAACGCCGCGTCACCGACCCCGTACGACTGCGCGAACCGGTCGAGCAGACCCGAGTCCGGAACGGCGGTGAGAAACACCGGGGGATTGCCTACCACGACGCCGGTCGTGGCCGGCTTGTCGAAGAATTCCGCCACCCCTGCCGGCATACCTCCGGAGCCGGTCTCGGGTCCGGAGGCGAGCGCCAAACCGTTCGCCAGGAGCCGCTGCCCTTCCGCGGA
>Ga0182740_1000247_pt1 | contig 84080 bp, 85 predicted proteins | sample eDN5th37CKraftBY_FD_128872 | JGI IMG/M metagenome (GOLD analysis project Ga0182740, IMG submission 128872) | Enriched backyard soil microbial communities from Emeryville, California, USA - eDNA 5th pass 37_C Kraft BY (version 2) (version 2) | ecosystem: Environmental > Terrestrial > Soil >...
CGCTCTGGCTCGAAGAAGGTCGCCATCATCGCCGTCGCCCGAAAGCTCGTCACCGTCCTCAACGCCATGCTCCGGGACGGCAAAGCCTTCGCCTGACAAACACAGTTGCCATGCCGGAACGCTGGAGCCCGGAACGGCGGTTGAGAATCCCGCGCGGCAGAAACAACTGCCTCTTCTGTGACCAGCGCATAGCCCCCAAACAAAAAGGCGGGCCGTGAGCCCGCCTTCTTCATCCAAATGTTTCGTCACTCAGACCGGGTTGTTGAACGTATCGCAGTCCTCGAGCCGGCCGTTGCGCAGGCCGTTGGCGAACCAGGTCATGCGCTGCTTGGACGTACCGTGGTTGAAGCTTTCCGGAACGACGTAGCCCTGAGTGCGCTTTTGCAGCGTGTCATCACCGATCTGGTTGGCGGCATTCAGCGCCTCCTCGATGTCGCCCTGCTCCAGCAGGCCCTTCTGCGCGGTGTAATGCGCCCAGATGCCAGCGAAGCAGTCGGCCTGCAGCTCGACACGGGTCGACATGCGATTGGCTTCCACCTGGCTCATGCTCTGCCGCTGGCGGTTGAATTCCGGCAGCACGCCGATCAGGTTCTGGACGTGGTGGCCGACTTCATGCGCGATCACATAAGCCTGCGCGAAGTCGCCCGACGCCTTGAACTTCTGCGCCAGCTCGCGGAAGAAGCCGAGGTCGATGTAAACCTTGCGATCGCCGGGGCAGTAGAACGGCCCCGAGGCCGACGAAGCATAGCCGCAGGCCGACTGGATCTGGTTGGTGAAGAGCACCAGCCGCGGCTCGCTGTATTCCTGCCCCTCGGCCTGGAAGATGCCGTTCCAGACACCCTCGGTCTCCGCGAGCACGACGGAAACGAACTGCGCCTCTTCGTCGGTCACCTGACTGTTGCCCTGCTGCTCAAAGCCAATCTGCTGGCCGCCGCCGATACCGCCACCCTCGAGGATCTGCAGCGGATCGATGCCGCACGCGCGGAGCGCGAAGAACAGCACGACCAGAATGATGATGCCGGAGAGGCCACCGCCGCCAGCGCCACGGCCTATCGGCAACCGGATGGGCCCGCCTCCCCCAATACGGCCGCCCGGCATACCGCCGCCGCGTCTGTCCTCGATATTGCTGCTTTGCCGACGGCCCTTCCAGAGCATGGTACAAGTCCTGTTGATGATCGTTCGACATTAGCCGAACGACTGCCACGTTCAAAGTGCGTTGGGTAAGGCCAGCCTGACGACGCTGGCAGGGCAATCTTAGCCTTTGGCGTCGCCACCGGCGCTACGGGCTCGTTCCTCGAACCGGTCGCTGCCTTTCCTGAGGTCGGAGCCCTTTTCCTCCTCAACCTTGCGCTCTTCCTCGCGCGTGGCCCGGTGCAGGCCTTCAGCCGATTCCTTGCCGGTCTTGGTGGGTGCGTTTTCCTTGCCCATCGTGAACTCCCGTCGCTGCGAGGTTGATCTTCCTCGATAACGCTTGGCGGCATGCGACGTTCCCGCAGGCCAACCCATGCTTCTGCCAGCAGCTCCAGACCCGAAAAATCATCGTTAATCCGGCATTAAGCATGGGCCGATAGCGTGCCGCGACAACCCCCGACTGGTCCTTGCGCATGAACGCCCTCACCCCGCTGATCGAACTTGCACACCAGAAGAGCCTCGACCTCTTCTTCCGTGCTGGTCAGGGGTACCTTGCCGGATCGCCTCATCAGCACGGTCAGCAGGCGATCGGTTGGGGACTGTCTCCTGTTGGCGTCCACTCGAAGGCCAGGGAGCGCATTGTCTGCGCCGTGCGCGAGATGCCGCCCTCCGCGCAGGTCTACGCGCGGCCCGGTCACTGAGCCGTTACGGCAGAAGCTTCCTGTGGAGGAATGCCTGCTGTGCGCAAACAGCTGGGCAAGCTGCATTTCCGGGGTTCCCACGCCCGGTTCCTTCCCCTATAAGGCCCGCCTAGCCTTACAGAACCAAAACTTGTTACGACCGGCCGAGGCCTCCCCTGGCGCAGCAGCGTTCTAAAAGGGGTATCCGCGACCGGTATTCGTGCAAGCCCAAAAAGACGGATGCTCCCATGCCGAAACGCACCGATATCAAATCGATCCTCATCATCGGCGCGGGCCCCATTGTCATCGGGCAGGCATGCGAGTTCGACTACTCCGGCACGCAGGCCTGCAAGGCGCTGAAGGCCGAGGGCTACCGCATCATCCTGGTCAACTCCAATCCCGCGACGATCATGACCGATCCGGAGCTGGCGGACGCGACCTACATCGAGCCGATCACCCCGGAAGTCGTCGCCAAGATCATCGCCAAGGAGCGCCCCGATGCGCTGCTCCCGACGATGGGCGGCCAGACCGCGCTCAACACCGCGCTGTCGCTTCGCCGCATGGGTGTGCTCGACCGCTACAATGTCGAGATGATCGGCGCCAACGCCGAGGCGATCGACAAGGCCGAGGACCGCGCACTGTTCCGCGAAGCTATGGCCCGCATCGGCCTCGAGACGCCGCGCTCGATGCTCGCCAATGCCACCGAGGTCAAGGAAGCCGACCGCCGCGAGCATGAGGCGCGCCGCGAGGCGCTGAAGGCCTCGAACCCGGCCGATATTGACGCGGCGCTCGACGCGCTCGAGACCGAGTGGAACCTCGGCGAAGGCGACCGCAAGCAGCGCTACATCGCCCACGCCATGGGCGTGGCGGCACAGGCGCTCGACTTCGTCGGCCTGCCGGCGATCATCCGCCCGTCCTTCACCATGGGCGGCACCGGCGGCGGCATCGCCTACAACCGCCAGGAATTCTTCGACATCGTCCAGGCCGGCCTCGACGCCTCGCCGACCACCGAAGTCCTGATCGAGGAGTCGGTGCTGGGCTGGAAGGAGTATGAGATGGAGGTCGTCCGCGACAGGGCGGACAACTGCATCATCATCTGCTCGATCGAGAACCTCGACCCGATGGGCGTGCACACGGGCGACTCGATCACCGTCGCCCCTGCCCTGACGCTGACCGACAAGGAATACCAGCTGATGCGCAACGCCTCGATCGCGGTGCTGCGCGAGATCGGCGTTGAGACGGGCGGCTCGAACGTTCAGTTCGCCGTCAACCCGGCCGATGGCCGCCTCGTCGTGATCGAGATGAACCCGCGCGTGTCGCGCTCATCCGCGCTTGCCTCCAAGGCGACCGGCTTCCCGATCGCCAAGGTCGCTGCCAAGCTCGCGGTCGGCTACACCCTCGACGAGCTGGAGAACGACATCACCGGCGGCGCTACCCCGGCGGCCTTCGAGCCGTCGATCGACTACGTCGTCACCAAGATCCCGCGCTTCGCGTTCGAAAAGTTCCCGGGCGCCGAGCCGACGCTGACCACCGCGATGAAGTCGGTTGGCGAGGTCATGGCGATCGGCCGCACCTTCCAGGAATCGCTGCAGAAGGCCCTGCGCGGCCTCGAGACCGGCCTCACCGGCCTCGACGAAATCGAGATCCCAGGCCTCGGCCAAGGCGATGACAAGAACGCCATCCGCGCGGCCCTCGGCACCCCGACGCCGGACCGCCTGCGCATGGTCGCACAAGCAATGCGCATGGGCACCTCGCTGGAGGACGTCCATGAGATGTGCAAGATCGATCCGTGGTTCCTCGAGCAGATCGACGGCATCATCCGCATGGAGGCCCGCATCCGCGAGCACGGCCTGCCGCAGGATGCCGAGAACCTGCGAATGCTGAAGGCGAAGGGCTTCTCGGACGCGCGCCTGGCCTCGCTCGCCGGCAAGGATGCCGCCGAGGTCGCGGCACTGCGCAACAAGCTCGACGTCCACCCGGTCTTCAAGCGCATCGACACCTGCGCGGCCGAGTTCGCCTCGCCGACCGCCTACATGTACTCGTCCTACGAGGTCCCGTTCGCCGGGGCGCTCGCCGACGAGGCCAAGGTGTCGGACAAGAAGAAGGTCGTCATCCTCGGCGGCGGTCCGAACCGCATCGGCCAGGGCATCGAGTTCGACTACTGCTGCTGCCATGCGTGCTTCGCGCTGTCGGACGCCGGCTACGAGACCATCATGGTCAACTGCAACCCGGAGACGGTCTCGACCGACTACGACACATCCGACCGCCTCTACTTCGAGCCGCTGACGGCCGAGGACGTGCTGGAGATCCTGCGCGTCGAGCAGCAGTCGGGCCAGCTGCATGGCGTTATCGTCCAGTTCGGCGGCCAAACCCCGCTGAAGCTCGCCGAGGCGCTCGAGGCAGCCGGCATCCCGATTCTCGGCACCGAGCCTGACATGATCGACCTCGCCGAGGACCGTGACCGGTTCCAGAAGCTGCTGCGCAAGCTCAACCTGAAGCAGCCGAAGAACGGCATCGCCTTCTCGGTCGAGCAGGCCCGCACGGTCGCCTCCGAACTCGGCTTCCCGCTGGTCGTTCGCCCGTCCTACGTGCTGGGCGGCCGCGCGATGCAGATCATCTTCCAGGAAAGCCAGCTGCAGTCCTACCTGCTCGATACGGTTCCCGGCCTCGTGCCCGAGGACATCAAGCAGAAGTACCCGAACGACAAGACCGGCCAGATCAACACTCTGCTCGGCAAGAACCCGCTGCTCTTCGACACCTACCTGTCGGAAGCGATCGAGATCGACGTCGACGCGCTCTGCGACGGCGAGAACGTCTACGTCTCGGGCATCATGGAGCACATCGAGGAAGCCGGAATCCACTCCGGCGACTCCGCCTGCTCGCTGCCAGTTCGCTCGCTTTCGCCTGAGCTGGTGGCCGAGCTCGAGCGCCAGACGGCAGCCCTTGCCCGCGGCCTCAATGTCGGCGGCCTGATGAACGTCCAGTACGCGATCAAGAACGGCGAGATCTTCGTCCTCGAGGTCAACCCGCGCGCTTCGCGTACCGTCCCGTTCGTCGCCAAGACCGTCGGCCGCCCGATCGCCAAGATCGCGGCCCGCATCATGGCCGGCGAGACGCTGGACGAGGCTTTCGGCCACTACGGCTCGAAACCGGTCCTGTCGGAACTGAAGCACATCGCGGTCAAGGAAGCCGTCTTCCCCTTCGCCCGCTTCCCGGGCGTCGACACGCTGCTTGGCCCTGAAATGAAGTCAACCGGCGAGGTCATGGGCCTCGACGCGGACTTCGCGCTTGCCTTCGCCAAGAGCCAGCTCGGCGCCGGCGTCGACCTGCCGCGCTCCGGCACCGTGTTCGTCTCCGTCCGCGACGAGGACAAGGCGAAGGTGTTGCCATCGGTGAAGCGCCTCACCGAGCTCGGCTTCAAGGTGCTGGCAACCGGCGGCACGCAGCGCTTCCTCGCCGAAAACGGCGTCGCAGCCGAGAAGATCAACAAGGTGCTGGAAGGCCGTCCGCATATCGAGGACGCGATCCGCAACCGTCAGGTTCAGCTCGTCTTCAACACCACCGACAGCCAGAAGGCGGTGTCCGACTCCAAGTCGCTGCGCCGTGCGACCCTGATGCACAAGGTGCCCTACTACACGACGATGGCTGGTGCCGCCGCTGCCGCCGAAGCCATCGCCGCGCTGAAGGCCGGCTCGCTGGAAGTCCGCCCGCTGCAGGAATATTTCTGAGCCTGAGCTTTTTGGACCGGCCCGCCATGCGGCGCCCGGTCCAACGCCTGACACAATCGTCACGCCAACTCCCTGCCCTCACCGGCAGGGAGTTTTTCGTTTGGACATCATCGATTTCACGCCGCCAGAGATCGTGGCCCGGAACGCCGCGCAGGGTCTCGCATGGCGCGAGCGCTATGGCCGTGGCGGAACGGAAGTGGGCGTTGCCCGCGCAAAGGAACTCGTCGCGCGCCGGGATCTTCCGCCCGAAACCATCCGGCGGATGGTGAGCTACTTCGCCCGCCACGAAGTCGACAAGCGCGGGAAAAACTTCTTCAACGACGACAACCCCTCAGCCGGCCGCATCGCCTGGCTGCTCTGGGGCGGCGACGAAGGCCGGGAGTGGGCGCAGGGGATCAAGGAGCGGATGGGGAGGAGTTCATAAGCGCCGCTCCAAACCGCATTGTCGACCAGCAACGGCTGTGCATACTTCCCTGGGCAACGTGGTTTCTTCCAGGGGGGATAGCAAGTGTCCTTTGATAAGACGTCACTATGGCGAAGGGGGCTCGAGCCGAAGAAAAAGTATGAATTCGCTCAGGAACAAGAGCGATTACGCTCCGCCTTTAATCAAGCACGCAAAAATACATCAGAGCTCCTGCAGCACATACCGGAAGACTGCGAGAATCTGACGATTCACGATATCACACATATCGATGCGTTATGGGATATTGCTGATCAGATTGCAGGAGAAGCCTTCCACCTAAACCCAGCCGAGACGTTTGTGTTCGGCATGGCGTTATTGATTCACGATGCAGGACTTGCTGCCGTCTCCGTAGAAGGCGGAACGAATGCAATTTACTCTTCAAGTGAGTTTCAGGATATTGAGGCGTCACTGTCGTCTCTATCCGAGCCATCACATCGCCGCGCTGCAGCGTTGTTTACATATTTACGAGAACATCACGCAAAGATTGCCTCGACCCTTCTAACCCGAACGTGGAAAAATCCAGTCAATCAACAAGATATTTTCCTGTTAGAAGATGCCGGACTGCGGAGCGCATACGGTGAAACTATTGGACGTATTGCGGAAAGCCACCACTGGCCGCCCTCTGACCTTACTGCTAAATTGCGCAGCGTCGTCGGAGCGGCTCCCGATCTTCCCAACGAATGGCAACTAAACGAAGTTAAAATCGCCCTTCTTTTACGTTGTGCCGATGCGGCCCATATCGATGGGCGCCGCGCGCCGCTGTTCCAATACGCGCTTCGTCAACCAAAGGGTTTGTCCGATAATCATTGGCGGTTCCAAAATAAGCTGAACCGTCCAGCGGTGCATGACGATGCCCTAGTTTATAGCTCAGGATCTGCATTTTCACCGGAGGAAAAGGACGCTTGGTGGCTTCTCTACGACACGTTGGCGATGGTCAACAGCGAACTGATGACCGCCGATGCAATTCTTCGGGACTTAACTAAGCAGTCTGGGTTTGCGGTAAAACGTGTACTTGGAGCGAACAACCCCAAGATCTTGAAGGAACACGTTCCAACCGAGGGTTGGGAACCGATCCAGGCCGAGGTACATGTTTCCAGTCCGACATATCTCGCAGAGATGTTCGGCGGGGATAAATTGTATGGAACTAGCCCACTCCCCCCAATCAGAGAACTGCTTCAGAACTCCGTTGATGCCGTGCGGGCCCGGAGACTACTCGAGGCTTTCCCTCCTCAATGGGGAGAAATCACAATCTCAATCGAGCCCTATCACGCCGAGTCCATACAGCTAGTCATCGATGACAATGGAGTGGGCATGTCAGAAGCAGTAATGACCGGAACTCTGCTGGACTTCGGCTCGTCACTTTGGAGATCCGAATTCACAAGAAAGGAATTTCCGAAGCTGTTGAACAGCGGCTTCAAGTCAATCGGCCGTTTTGGCATCGGTTTCTTCTCTGTCTTTTCTCTCGGGAAAGATGTTAGAATAATATCAAGTCGCTTTGACGCAGATGAACGGCCAAATGTATTGAAATTTGACGGGATAAGTAACCGACCTCTGTTTCGAAAGGCAAGTCCGAAAGAACGACCGAGCGGCGTCAGCACACGGATCCGCGTTATAGTCCCTCATAGTCGCTTTAAGACCTCCGGCGAGCTCTCATACTTGGAACAGCTTGGAAAGGATCTACGTCGCCTTGTTAGCTGCGTCGATGTCAAGATAAACTTTAATGACCATGTAACTGCCACAACATTTACCCACCTCCCGGACTGGGAAAGTTGTTCTGCAACGACGTTCCTGGATGAACTACTACCCGACTCCGAATTCAAAGAGCAGACCATCGAGATCAGCGCACCATACGTTCGGCTCATAAAGAACGAAAAGGGCGAGACCATTGGGAGGGCAGCTTTTGATTTTACGCCACGCAGGGTCCCCAGCCGCAGCATGATCCGGCGTGGAAATGGTGCGATGGCAGTCGGGGGGGGGGTTGTAGTAGAGAATATCGAAGAATATCTCTTTCGATCATCCCCCACCTACACCGCCAAAACGCCACGACCGCTTCCCTCTTATGTAGGCGTATTTATTGGCACTCCCGACGCGCTCGCCCGGGATAGATCGACTGTCATTGCAAATACGGAAGAAATCCTCAAATGGTTAAACGAGCAAGTCAAGTTATGCGATCTAAGTAAAATCAATATCGACCATGGAATGAGACTTGCGGCAGAAATAGTTAGCCTTGGCGGCTACCCAAGAGAACTCCCTTTTATATACCTATCCGGCGGATATGTCACATATGAAAAGTTTAAGTCTTACCTATCCACAAGCGATAGTTTATGGCTGCCACTTCGAAAAGACTACGATGATTCACTTCGAATGATTTCCGCCAAAGATTTGGGCCGCGATTATTTCTTATATAGACAGAATGCACGCGAAGAGCTTTGCGTGCCCCTTCTTACTGGCTATGCAGATGAAGTAGCACCAAAGGAATATACTCGAGGCAGGTTAACGCCCGAGGAGATAATACCCGTCGTGACGCACAATATAAGAAATGTATGCGGAAATATCGCCAGGATTATCGATCAGATTTGGACGAATTGGGAAATTACTGATATCTGTATGGAAGATATTTTTGAGACGGACTTTATTGTTAAACCGGAAAGGCGATTGGTTCTGAAATTGAGAAGGATGGTATAGTAGGTTGTAAAAGGCAACGAGACACTTCAAAGCCCCTCAGCTCGTCTTCTTCTTATCCTTGAGCTGCTCGACCGCCTTGGTGTTGGCGGCGCGGATTTCGCGCAGGAACAGGCGGCACTGGCGCTCGTCGAGCAAGAAGACGCGGCGGGCTGCCTTCGTCCAGGACATATTGACCAGCACGCCGTCGCCGCGCGCTTCGGCGTCGCTCGCTTCCTTCAGCGCGCGGATGTCCATGCGGCCGCACTGGTTGGCGATGATCTGCGACAGCGCATAGGCGTGGGTGAAGGACGTCTCGGCTGCCAGTTCGGTCGGCACGGTCGAGACGGCGATCGGGTCCGGCCCGTCATGATGGGCCGCGTTCGCCGCGCTCTGGTAATACATCCAGCTTGCATAACCGCTGCCAGCGAGCGCGATCACCGGCAGGATCGCGAACAGCGCGACCTTCTTGCCGGAGCGGACCGGCTTGGACACGGACTTTTTGGCGGATGCAGGCTTGGAAGATTCTTTGGTCATGGCCCGGGCAAGCTAGGACCCGTCCATTAAGGACGGGTAACCGCTGCCCGACCGCCAATGAAAAAGGTGAAAAATTTCAGAAGCAGCCCTACTGGATCTGCTGCCGGGCGTCTGCCTGGGTCTGCGCCTGTGGCTTGGGCTGCGGCTTCGGCATCCGGCTGCGGTCGACCCCGAGGCCGGTGATGCCGAGCATGCCCTTGCGCTTGGCGTCGTAGTAGTAGCCGCGCGAGTAGTAACGGACCGCGAGGTCATGGTCGCCGCCGGCGACCAGATAGGCGCCGCGCAGATACTTGCCCGCGTATTTCAGGTTGGTCTCGGCATCGAGCAGCCCGTCAGGCGAGCCGCTGTAGCCCATGGCGCGGGCCGTGGCCGGCAGGATCTGCATCAGGCCCCAGTACGGCCCGTTGCGGGCGGCCGGATTGAAGGTGCTCTCGCGCTTGACGACGCGGCGCAGCAACTCGACCGGAATTTCGTGATGAGCGGCGTAGCGCTCGATGAGGGCATCGAGCTCCGGGCTGCGCGCGCGGACATTGTTGGTGCGGATGGCTGCTGCTGCGGCGTTCTCGACGGTCGGGCCGACATAGGCGGACGCAACGATGGTGGGATCAAGCCCCTTCTGAGGCCCGGCGGCTACGGGTTGGGCAGCGTCGGTCGTCGCGGCGGCTGCTGCGAGCGCCGCAGCGGCTTCATCGACGTCCTGACCGGTCGCCGTCGGCACCAGCGCAACCGCATCCGGCAGTATCGGATCCCCCTCCTCGATCACCGAGGCAGTCGTCGGTGCGATGGCGTCAAGGCCGCCCGAGGTGGAGCAGGCCGAGAGCAAGCCGGTCGAGAGCAGCGCGCAAATCGCGACTTCGGGAAGGAAACGAGGCATGGCCCTCTTCATGGTCAATCAGCAGTCCCTCTGGACGATGAAGTACAGGAGCAAATCCGGTGCTGCAACCCGCGCGGGTCCCCGCTCGCCCCGGCGCGGGAGACTTCAGCATCAGGGCGATTTCGTGGCAGTGGGTGAATCAGAGGCGGCCGCCAGTCGCGGAAAAGTATTTTCTCCAAAAAGGGTTGCGGGGTCCCGCGGGCACGCAGCTCAAATGCGGCGGAAACGCGAAGTTATTGTGAAGACAACACGTTTCGAAGCTTGCACGAAGCTTGGCTCGCGCTGCGCAATTCTTGTCTCCCGCGCGAATCCGCCCATACTAAACGAGCTGAGTCGAAGATGACGCTAGCCTTAAAACGCCTTTCGAGTGCCCGGTCCGTGTTCACGCGTCTCGTAACAACGACACATAAGTTGAACGCAGGGGGGGGGGAGTCGAACATGTCTCCGTTCACAGAGGAAAGCCTGAAACGCCGGCTGACGGAGCCCGACCATCTCGCGGTTGCAGCCCGATTCCTGATGGAGCGCGGGTACGAAAGAGACGAGATCGCCGTGGAGTTATCGCGGCACTTTTACGTCGACATCGACATGCTGAACGAGGTGGTCGTGGCACTCGCGGCACCGCCTGCGCCGATGCCGACGCAGTGGTGGCGCGCCGCCTAGTCCGTCAGCGGCGGATCCTCATCCGCCTCGAAACAGGGGAATGATGTCCGCGCTCTTCTCGCGGAACTTGTCGAGGGGTAGCTCGGCCTCATCCGTCACCGGCATGCCGGCGAGCTGCGGGCGCGACAGGAGAAAACCCTGGAAATAGTCCGCGCCAAGCGAGACGGCGGCGAACAATTGGTCCGCCGTCTCGATCATGTCGATCATGACCGCCGTTCCCCTGGACCGCAGATCGCTGACGAGGTGAGAGAGAAGGCGAAGCGCGCCTTCGTCGCCCGAAATGCGCTGGAACCAGCGGCCGTCGATCCGTGCGATCGCCGGGCTGAAATGCTTGAGCGCGTCCAGCGGCGGCTGCTCGCCCTTGGCCGGGCCGATGGCGAGGCTGTAGCCCTGGTCGCGGAACTTGGTCACCACCGACATCTCGCGGTGGCCGACAGGTTCGGTTACGCCGAGAACGATGCGGACTTCCTCGAACGACAGACCAGCCACCTCGCCGAGCTGGTCGGCGAAGAAGTCCGGTGTCGTGGCGTCGGCGCAAGCGGCAGCGCCCAGCGCGACAAAATGGTCGAGGCCGGTCACCTCGACATGCGGGTGATTGTAGAGATGCAGCGCAATTGCCAGTTGCTCGGCAAAGCAGCGCTCGCGCTGCGAAAGCCCGCTAAAGAACGTGCCGGCATCGACCTCGCGGCCGCGGAAATGCGGCCGCACGAAACCCTGCGTGGTGACGGCGCGCAGCGTGTCACCATCCTTCGCGTAAATCATCTGGAACGCGCTGTGCAGGATGACGCTGCCGCAGCGTGCGGAGGCAATGCCAATCTCGTCCAGCGAGATCGCGTCTTCGATTCTTTTTCTCAAATTCATGGTTGTGGACGTTTGCCAAATATTTTCGAAACTGATTGCGTGCGGGCAGCGGACCTGCGTGCGCCGGCGGCGTCTGCCGGAACCGAGCCCGGCGGAAGAACCGGCCGGCCGAGCGCCACGGCAAAGCTCGACGGTGCAAGCTCGGGCCGCGCCAGCGCATAGCCCTGGACCATATGAGCGCCGGCCTGCTCGGCGATCTCGAGCTGCCAGGGCTCCTCGATGCCCTCGAAAACGATCCTGATGCCGCTTGCGGCAAACTCCTCGACCATCGCGGCAAGCAGCGCGACGCCGTGCGGCGTGTCCATCAGCCGCATGATCCACTTCGCGTCGAACTTGACGATATCCGGCTTGAGCGCGCGCACGCGGGCAAGGTCCGACTCTTCCGCGCCATAATCGTCGACGGCGATCGTGAAGCCGTCGTCGCGCATCGCGGACACGAAGGTGGCGAGCGCGAGCTTCGACGTCGCCTTCTTCTCCGTCACCTCGCAGACGACGCGGGCGGGCTCGATCCCCGCCTCATGCAGCACCAGCCGCATCCCGCGCAGCAGAGACGCGATGACGCGGCGATCGCTGAACACCGACGGGTCGAAATTGACGAAGATGAGGGTGGCAGGATCCAGGAACCGCCCGGCGTTGAGCAGGTGGATGGTTCGCGTCAGCGCCTCGATCGCCAGCCGCTCCTGCGGCGGGATGAGCGCGAAGAACTGCATGGGGGAAATCTCCTCCTCGTCACGAAAGGGACGAACGAGGCCTTCGAAGGCTTTCATCACCAGCTTCTGGTCGTGAAAGGCAAAAATTGGCTGGAACGCCGTCTGCAACTCAAAATCCGCCCACGACCCGGTTGCTACACCAGTGTCATGGCGTTTGATGTTTGCGAATATCGTGCTGCGCGACAAGCACCCTACTCCATGCCGCCCCGCCGCGACGTTCCTGCCGGACGATGCCGCGGTTAGCTTAGCATTTGGTTAAACAACCTGCCATCGGGCGCATCTGTGACTGCATTTCACTTGAGATTTTTGCCTGGATCGGACATGAAGCAGGCGCCGCATGGAAGCGGCGTTTTTTACCCCATTGGAGATTTGTCTCATGGCCTTCCTCGCCGATATTCTCTCACGCGTTAAGCCGTCCGCGACCATCGCGTTCACGCAGAAAGCGCGGGACCTGAAGGCGAAAGGCCGGGACGTGATCTCCCTGGCTGCCGGCGAGCCTGACTTCGACACCCCGGACAACATCAAGAACGCCGCGATCGAAGCGATCCGCCGTGGCGAGACCAAGTACACTCCGGTCTCCGGTATCCAGCCGCTGCGCGAGGCGATCGCCGTTAAGTTCAAGCGCGAGAACAATCTCGACTACAAGCCGGAGCAGACCATCGTCGGCACCGGCGGCAAGCAGATCCTGTTCAACGCGTTCATGGCGACGCTGAACCCGGGCGATGAGGTCATCATCCCGCGTCCGTACTGGGTCAGCTACCCGGAGATGGTCGCGATCTGCGGCGGCACTTCGGTTTTCGCCGAGACCTCGATCGACAACGGCTTCAAGCTGACCGGCGCGGCGCTCGAGAAGGTGATCACGCCGAAGACCAAGTGGCTGGTCATGAACTCGCCGTCGAACCCGTCGGGCGCTGCCTACACCGAGGCTGAGCTTCGCGAGATCGCCGACGTCCTGCTCAAGCACCCGCATGTCTGGATCCTCACGGACGACATGTACGAGCACCTCACCTATGGCGACTTCGTCTTCAAGACGATCGCCGAGGTCGAGCCGAACCTCTATGAGCGCACGCTGACCATGAACGGCGTGTCCAAGGCCTATGCGATGACCGGCTGGCGTATCGGCTACGCCGCAGGCCCGGTCCAGCTCATCAAGGCGATGGATATGATCCAGGGCCAGCAGACCTCGGGCGCCTGCTCGATCGCCCAGTGGGCTTCGGTCGAGGCGCTCAACGGTCCGCAGGACTTCATTGCGAAGAACAAGGCGATCTTCCAGGGCCGCCGCGACCTCGTCGTCAGCATGCTCAACCAGGCCAACGGCATCACCTGCCCGACGCCGGAAGGCGCGTTCTACGTCTATCCGTCGGTTGCCGGCCTGCTCGGCAAGACCGCGCCTTCGGGCAAGGTCATCGAGACCGACGAGGACTTCGCGCTCGAGCTGCTCGAGGCTGAGGGCGTTGCGGTCGTTCACGGCACGGCCTTCGGCCTTGGCCCGAACTTCCGCATTTCCTATGCGACCTCGGAGTCGATCCTCGAGGACGCCTGCTCGCGTATCCAGCGCTTCACCGCTTCGCTGCGATAAGAACTTCCGGCACGCGACCTTTGGGTCGCGTGCCCTCTCCTCCTCTGTGCGTCCGGCCAAATCCGGAACGCCCTTGCTCTCCCTCCCTACTCGTGTTTGCATGCGTGATGGCCAGCCACGGCCGCCGCGCCGTCGCTGCCACGCGACGGTCGAAGACCGGCCGCCGCTCATGAGGAACAAGTGGGATGGAGGTTGGTCATCATGGGCACCAGAGCCGGAGAACGTTGCAAGGGCCCCAAATGCATAGCCATTGTCGGGCCCTTCAGCAGCGGCAAGACAACGCTTCTTGAAGCTCTACTGGCGCGAACGGGGACCATTCCCCGCCAGAACCCGATCGGCTCCGGCAGCACGGTCGGAGACAATTCACCCGAGGCCCGCAGTCACATGATGAGCGTGGAGGCGACCGTCGCCACCACCGAGTTCATGGACGAGAGCATCACATTCATCGATAGCCCGGGCTCTATCGAATTTTCCTTCGAGTCCCAGCCCATTCTCGCCGGCTGCGACCTCGCGGTCGTCGTCGCCGAGCCCGACGAGAAGAAGATCCCCGCGCTGCAGCTGATCATGCGCCAGCTGGACGACATGGGCCTCCCGCGCATGCTGTTCCTCAACAAGATCGACAAGGCAACGGTCGGGGTGCGCGACCTCCTCAAACTGCTGCAGCCGATCAGCTCGACGCCGCTCTTGCTGCGCCAGATCCCGCTGCGCAAGGAAGGCGTCATCATCGGCTCGATCGACCTCGCCCTGGAGCGCGCTTACATCTACCGCGAATACGCGCCGAGCGAGATCGCTTCCATTCCCGACGACGAGAAGGCGCGCGAGGTCGAGGCACGCTTCTCGATGCTCGAACGGCTTGCCGACCATGACGACGCGCTGATGGAGCAGCTGCTCGATGAGATCGAGCCCCCGAAGGATGCCATCTTCGATGACCTGTCCGCTGACCTTCGGGAAGGCGTCATCACCCCGGTTCTGATCGGCAGCGCGGAAAAGGGAAACGGCGTCCTGCGCCTGCTCAAGGCGATACGGCACGACGCACCGGACGTGACCGCCACACGCGAAAGGCTCGGCCTCGAGGCCGGCAAGCCGGCCGTCCAAGTGCTCAAGACCTGCCACACGCCGCATGGCGGCAAGCTGTCGATCGCCCGCGTGCTCGCCGGCCGCTTTCCTGACGGCGCGGAGGTCTATTCCTCGCGCAGCACGAGCGGCAAGATCTCCGGCATCTATCGCCTCCTCGGCAAGGAACAGAAGAAGCTCGCCGCTGCCGAGGAAGGCGAGACGGTTGCGTTCGGCAAGCTCGACGAAATCGCCACCGGCGACACGCTGTCGCTCGACAAGAACGTGCCGCAGCTTGTGACGCTGGACATTCCCGCACCGGTCTATGCGCTCGCCATGCGGCCTAAGGAACGCAAGGACGACGTGCGCCTGACTGCAGCCCTGCAGCGCATGCTTCAGGAAGACCCGTCACTCACCCTCGAGCAGAACCAGGACAGCAGCGAGACCATCGTCTCCGGCCACGGCGAGATGCACCTGCGCGTCACGGTCGAGCGGCTCGAAGGAAAATATCAGATCGCGGTCGACACCCAGCCGCCGCGCATCCCCTACCGCGAGACGATCCGCACGGGCACGACTCAACGCGGCCGCCACAAGAAGCAGTCAGGCGGGCATGGCCAGTTCGGCGACGTCCTCCTCGACATCAAGCCGCTGCCACGTGGCTCGGGTTTCGAGTTCACCGACACGATCACCGGCGGCGTGGTGCCCAAGCAGTACATTCCCTCAGTAGAGGCCGGCATTCGCGACTACCTCAAATGCGGACCGCTTGGCTTTCCGGTCGTCGACATCGCGGTCAACCTCGCAGACGGCTCCTACCATACCGTCGACTCGTCGGACATGGCATTCCAGCAAGCGGCGCGGCTCGCGATGCGCGAGGGCATGGCAAACTGCTCGCCGGTCCTTCTGGAGCCGATCCTGAAGGTCGAGATCTACACCCCGTCGGAAGCTACCGCGAAGATCACCGGCATCGTCCCGCAGCGGCGCGGGCAGATTCTTGGCTACGACGCACGGCCTGGGTGGGAAGGCTGGGACATCGTCGAGGCGACGATCCCGCAGTCGGAAATCGGCGACCTCATCATTGAGCTGCGCTCGGCGACCTTTGGCGCGGCGTCATACTGCGCAAAATTTGATCACCTTGCTGAACTGACCGGGAGATTGGCAGACGAGGTGATTCAAAGCCAGGCAAAGAAGGTTGCTGCCTAGCCGCCGGCTCCAACAGGCTGATTTAAGACAGAAAAAAAGCCGGATCTGGAAAGACCCGGCTGAGTTATTGGAAGTGCCGTTAGGCTAAACCTCCAGAGGGGAACACTCGCGGGCGCTAATGGGAGGAGGAACGCGCCCGGGAGATGGCGTTGATATGGGCGCTTCCTGCTCAAATTGCAAGCAATCTCTTTCGCAATGCACCTATGCGGATGCAGCATAGCTGACCTGGAACAAAAAAGCCTGCCGTCGCGGCAGGCTTTTTCCGAAAGATGCCCGGTTTCGCAGCAAAACGCCCAAGGACGTCTCAGAAATTCCAGCTACGCGCCTTCGCGAGCAGGAAATCGCGGAAGACATGCAGTTTCACCTGATTCTTCATCGCGTCGGGGTAGCAGAAGTAGGTGTCGAACGACGGCACCTCCGTCTCCGGCATCAGCTGCAGCAGGCCCGAATCCTTGTCGACCATGTAGTCCGGCAGGATGGCAACGCCCGCACCGCGCTGAACCGCGATCTTCAGCGACATGATGTTGTTGATCTGCAGCGCCGCCGTTCGCTTCTGCCCTTCAGGCAGGCCAGCGGTCTCCAGCCAGTTCATGTCTGCCAGGTGAGTCGGCACCGGCTCGCCGAAGGTAACGATTCGGTGCTGATCGAGCTCCTCCATCGAACGCGGCTTGCCGAACTTATTGACGTACGAGGGCGCCGCGTAGACGTGGAAGTGCACGGTGAACAGCTTGCGCTGGATCAGGTCCGGCTGCTGCGGCTGACGCAGGCGAATGGCGCAGTCGGCCTGGCGCATGGTCAGATCGAGTTCCTCGTTGGCAAGAATTAGCTGCAGCTGAATCTCGGGATAGAGGTCGAGGAACTCCTGAACGCGCTCGGTAAGCCACCCCGAACCGAGGCCCACAGTCGTGGTCACGCGCAGCGGGCCGGACGGTCGGTCCTTGGCCTCCGTCAGGCGCATCCTGACGGTTTCCAGCTTCATTAGCACTTCATGCGCCGTCTGGTAGAGGATCTCGCCCTGCTCGGTCAGGACGAGACCACGCGCATGGCGGTGGAACAGCGGAACGCCGACATCCTGCTCCAGCGCGCTAACCTGGCGCGAGATTGCGGACTGCGACAGGCGCAGAGCCTCGGCAGCATGTGTGAATGACCCGGCTTCGGCGGCCGCGTGGAATACGCGCAGCTTGTCCCAGTCGAGTGCCATATCCGCTGTTCCCTTCCAAAACCCTCTGAGGCTTACTCTGCAGCCTCGCGGTGCATTTCGAGTTCAGCGACATAGCGTTCGGCCTCGAGTGCTGCCATGCAGCCCATGCCCGCCGCCGTGATCGCCTGACGGTACACGTCATCCGTCACGTCGCCCGCCGCAAAGACGCCAGGGACATCCGTTGCCGTGGAGTCCGGCGCGGTCCAGAGATAGCCGTTCGGCTTCAGCTTCAGCTTGCCCTTGAAGAGTTCGACTGCCGGCGCATGGCCGATCGCCACGAACAGGCCATCGGTGGACATCTCGGTGAGTTCGCCGGTCTGAACGTTGCGCAACCTGAGCCCCGTGACTGACGGCGGCAGCGGCGCCTTACGCACCTCTCCGAGGATCTCGTCGACCTCGTGGTCCCAGATGACCTTGACGTTTTCCTTCATCGCCAGGCGCTCGCGCAGGATCCGCTCGGCGCGGAACTCGTTGCGGCGGTGCACGACGGTGACGCTCTTTGCGATGTTGGCAAGGTACAGCGCCTCCTCGACGGCCGTGTTGCCGCCGCCGACGACAACCACATCCTTGCCGCGATAGAAGAAGCCGTCGCAGGTCGCGCAGGCCGAGACGCCGAAGCCCATGAAGGTCTGCTCAGACGGCAGGCCCAGCCACTTCGCCTGCGCACCGGTGGCAATGATCAGCGCGTCGCAGGTGTAGGTCGTGCCGGAATCGGTCGAAACGACGAACGGACGCACGTCGAGATTCACGTCGGTGACGAGGTCGGAAACGATCTTGGCGCCGACATGCTCGGCCTGCGCGCGCATCTGCTCCATGAGCCAGGGGCCCTGGATCGGCTCGGCAAAACCCGGATAGTTCTCGACGTCGGTGGTGATGGTGAGCTGGCCGCCCTGCTGCAGCCCTGCGATCAGCACCGGCTCGAGCATTGCGCGTGCTGCATAAATGGCGGCTGTATAGCCGGCCGGGCCGGAACCGATGATCAGAACGGGCGCGTGTGTCGCGGTCATGTCGTTACCCTACTCCCCGCCTTCGCATGCTCGGCGCGGCTACAAATTGGTATGCTGGATGATGCCTAATCTAGGTGTTGGTATGCACTGGTTGCAAGGCGGCGATTTGTTGCGTGCCGCAATCTCTGGGGATAGGTTTGCCTGTCTGCCAGCGGCGGTGCACAATGCCTTCAAATCCCCAAGGCGTGCGGCGATTCTGGCTAGCGTCAACCTCACTCGTCTGCACACCCCTCAGCCACCTCGGAACACGACATGCCCATCAAGGCCGACCTCGACAACATCGACTGGAAAATCCTGAAAGAGCTTCAGGAAGACGGCCGGATGACAAATGTCGAACTGTCGCGCCGGGTGGGGATATCGGCGCCGCCATGCCTTCGACGGGTAAAGCGACTGGAAGACGCCGGCATCATACGCCGCTACCGCGCCATCCTCGACACGTCGCAGCTCGGGTTCGATGTCGTAGCCTTCTGCTCCATCGGCCTCAACAATCAGTCCGAAACCGAACTGAAGAAATTCGCTGAGCTCACCCGCGCCTGGCCGATCGTACGGCAGGCCTGGATGGTATCGGGCGAATCCGACTTCATGCTGTACTGCGTGGCCAGCGATCTCGCGACGTTCCAGAACTTCGTGATCGAGGAACTTACCTCGGCGCCGAATGTCGGCACCGTGCGTACCGCGCTGACCATCAGGCCGGTCAAGGACGAAGGCGCGGTCGCAATCGGCTGACGGGACCGGCGCCTAGCGCCCCTGCCCCATCAACCCTTCATAGATGGCGATGAGCTTCTTCGCTTCGCCGATCAGCTGGAAATCCCGTTCGACATGCGCCCGCGCGGCGACGCCCTGCCGCTCTCGCAGCTCGTTGTCGGCCAGGTAGCGCTCGACTTCTCGGACCATCGCCTCGCCGTCCCCAGGCGGAATGATGACGCCGGCCTCTGAAGGCACCAGCTCGGAAAACGCGCCGACATCAGCTGCCACGACCGGCACACCGCTCGCCATTGCTTCCAGCGGCGTCAGTCCAAAACCTTCCCAGCGCTGCGGCGCGACATAGAGCGACAGCGCGCGGTACCAGCGGTCGATGTCGGTATGTTCGCCGACGAAGAGGATGCGGTCGGAAAGGCCAGCTTCAGCTACGCGGCGCTTGAGGCCATCCTCGAATTCCTGGTGCTGCGCAGTCGCCCGGCCTGCAACGATCGCCGACCATTCCGGATAACGGGGCAACAGTGCAATCATCGTGTCGACGAAGAGGTCCGTGCCCTTCTGGTGGCGCACACGACCGAAGCAGCCGGCATAGAGCCGGGTCGGATCGAGCCCTACTTCCTTCGCCGCTTCCGCCCTGTTCGCGGGCACGTGGAACCGCTCAGTGTCGATGCCGTGCATGATCACGGTATTCGGCACTTCCAGGTACGCCGCCGTCTTGTTGCTGGTCGCGATGACCGCATCCATCCGGTCGATCAGGAAGCGGGTAAGGCGCTTGTGGTGGCGCTGCGAGGCCGAGGTGAAGACGATCTTCATCGGCGCGCGAAAGATGTCGCGCAGGATCAGCCCGCCGATCATCTCGACATTGCGCCGCGCATGCCAGACACGCACGCCGCCGCCAACGGGGCGGCGCAGCAGAGCCGGCACCTGCCACCAGCGCAGCTTGGGCAGATGCGCAGGCAGGCCAGGCCCCAGCGCCGCAAGCCCAATCATCTTCACCTGCAGCGGAACGAGCTGGATGATCGTGCTCGTCACGCCGGACAGGCGCCGCTTGAAGTTGGGCACAATGACACGCACCCGCGCCGGGTCGACGCGGGTGGCCTCATGCGTTTTTTCGGAGGTCACCGGGGTCTAGACCCAGCGCAGCTCGACGATCTCGTAGCCGCGGGCGCCGCCGGGTGCGTTCACTTCGATCTCGTCGCCGACACCCTTGCCAATCAGCGCGCGCGCGATGGGCGAGGAAATGGAGATGCGGCCGGCCTTCACATCGGCTTCCTGGTCGCCGACGATCTGGTAGGTCTTCTCTTCCTCGGTCTCCTCGTCGACGAGGACGACCGTGGCGCCGAACTTGATGGTGTCGCCGGACAGCTTCGACACGTCGATGACATCGGCGCGCGCGATCAGGTCTTCAAGCTCGTTGATTCGACCCTCGTTCAGGCTCTGCGCCTCCTTCGCGGAGTGGTATTCCGCATTCTCGGACAGGTCGCCATGAGCCCGGGCTTCGGAGATGGCCTCGATAATGCGAGGACGCTCCTCCTGCTGACGCCAGCGCAGTTCTTCCTTCAGCGCCTCGAATCCGCGGACCGTCATCGGGACCTTGTTCATCTCAGTCGACCTTTCCTGCACATCCACCAACCCCCTTTCTCTCCGGGGTTGAGACAAAAATAAAACGGCTCGGCAGCCTTGGCCAACGAACCGTTCAACGCATGTTCAGGGCTAAATATAGCAAGTTTGAGTGAGTTTTCACGAACAATTTCGCGGGGCGCCGCCGCCAACCCACCGCTTCCACAAAAGCGTCAGGCGCGGAAGATGACGGCCGCCCCCGCCGCAATCAGCGCAAACCCCAGCACATGGTTCCACGTGATCGCCTCCTTCAGGTAGAAGACAGAGAAAACTACGAAGACGCACAGAGTAATGACCTCCTGGATCGTCTTGAGCTCGGCGGCAGAATACACGCCATGGCCGATTCGGTTCGCAGGCACCGCCAGCCAGTACTCGACCAGCGCAATCATCCAGCTGAACATCACGGCGGCATAAAGCGGTGCCGTCTTGAATTTCAGGTGTCCGTACCATGCAAACGTCATGAAGACGTTGGATGCCAGAAGAAGAAGTACCGGTAATACCTTGGGTGAGAGAAGCAGCGACATGACGATTCCCGAACAAGGGCTTTGACGATCCGTCTTTGCGCAGGTTCAGGGCAAATTGTCATCTGAAATCAGGTGCCGTGCGCGGCTCGGCCGCTGCCGCCCAAACAGAATCGCAACATGCCGTCACGCCATGTGATCGCGCCGGCGCTGGTCGCGATCGATTCCTGCGCCACCTTCCGGAGTCATGAGGATCTTCAACCGGCGCGCGTTCACCCTATTGATCATCCTGTCGGCCCTTCCCGCCTCCGGCGATGAGCTGCCGGAGACGATGTCACCGCCACCTCCCCGCCCGAAAGCCATCGCGAAGCCCGAAGCAAAGGCTGACAGCGGCGTCTCCAGATCGGAGCAGCAGTGCCGCGCCGAATTGCGGAAGCTGGGCGTCGAGTTCAAAAGCTTGCCGGCCATCCGATCGGGCGGCTGCCGGGTATCGAGTCCGCTCGAGGTTTCCTCGCTCGGCGGCGGCGTGGACATTCGCCCTGCCCCGACGCTCTCCTGCCCGATGGCACTCGCGGCCGCCCGCTACGTCCGCGACACGGTGCGTCCGGCCGTGCGAAAGGAACTTGGCAGCGACCTGGTCGCGATCAACCAGGCATCCGGGTATGTCTGCCGTCCCCGCAACGGCACGAAGAAGCTGTCTGAACATGCGTTCGGCAATGCGCTCGATCTCTCGGCGCTGGTCCTGAAGGACGGCGACACATACGAGATCCGTGACTACGGCAAGTCGAGGCCCAATCACGCCCGGCTGCTGAAGCACTTGCGGGACAAGGCCTGCGGGCCGTTCAAGACGGTGCTGGGGCCCGGAAGCGATGCCGATCACGCCGACCACCTCCACTTCGATCTCGCGGAGCGGCGCAACGGCGGCACCTATTGCAAATAGCCGCCTGCCCTGCGGAGCTTGTCGCCGAGCTTTCACTTACGCCTGCCGCGTCATCCATTCGGTGAAGGTCTGGCCGCTTCCCTGTCTCTCGGGCGCCCGCCTGCCGCTGACAGGCGGGCCTCGCCCAAAATCCCTGTCGCTTAACGCTGCGACGGATGTTATCTCACGCAAATGCTATACCTTGAAATCGCTGTCGTCGTAGTTCTCATCTGCGTCAACGGACTTCTGGCCATGTCGGAGCTGGCCGTCGTCTCCTCCCGTCCATCCCGCCTTAGTGCGATGGCCGAGAAGGGAGATACCGGCGCTGCCGTCGCCAGCAAACTCGCGGCCGATCCGGGTCGCTTCCTGTCGACCGTTCAGATCGGCATCACCCTCGTTGGCGTCCTGTCGGGTGCCTTTTCGGGCGCAACGCTCGGTCAGCGCATGTCCGAATGGATGCTTTCGGTTGGCGTGCCGGCCAGCGTTGCCGGCACCCTTGGCGTTGGTCTCGTCGTCGCGCTTATCACCTATGGCTCGCTGATCATCGGCGAACTGGTTCCGAAGCAGATAGCCCTCCGCAATCCGGAGGCTGTCGCCTCGCGCGTTGCCGGCGGCATGCGCCTTCTGTCGATCGTTGCAGCGCCGCTCGTCTGGCTGCTCGACATTTCCGGCAAAACGGTCCTTCGCCTCCTGGGCCAGAATGAGGAAGGCGGCTCAAAGGTCACGGACGAGGAAATCGTCAACCTGATCGCCGAGGCAGAGAGCCACGGCGTCGTCGAGAGCGACGAGCGCAAGATGATCGCCGGTGTCATGCGCCTCGCGGATCGCAGCGTGCGCGCGCTGATGACGCCGCGTACCGAAGTCGACTGGATCGACCTCACCGACAGCAAGTCGACCCTGCGCAAGAAGCTGGTCGAGACCCCGCGCTCGCTGCTGCCTGTCGGCAACGGCAGCGTCGACGAGATGGTCGGCGTCGTGAAAGCGCGCGAGGTGCTGGCGATGCTGGTCGAGCGCAAGCCGTTCGAACTGTCCGAATTGATCCACCCGGCGCCGATCGTGCACGACACAGCCGACGCGCTCGACGTGCTGACGACGCTCAAGGAAGCCGCCACGCCGATGGCACTGGTCCATGACGAGTATGGCAATTTCGAAGGCGTCGTGACGCCTGCCGACATTCTCGAGACGATTGTCGGCGTCTTCAAGTCGGACCTCGACGAAGAGGAAGAGCCCGCAGCCGTCGAACGTCCGGACGGGTCATGGCTGCTGGCCGGCTACTTGCCGACCGACGAGATGGCCGACATTCTGCACATCGAACTGCCTGAGAAGCGGGACTACGAGACTCTGGCGGGCTTCGTGCTGTCCTACATGCACAAGCTGCCGGAAGTCGGCGAGTATGTTGATGCCCTCGGTTGGCGCTTTGAAGTGGTCGACCTTGACGGCCGCCGCATCGACAAGATCCTTGCAACCCGCCTCATCAAAACGCACCGGGGCGTGGTCGCTTGAGCAGTCCTTGCAATCTCTAAGAACAAAAAAGGCCGGAGCAATGCCGGCCTTTTTCTCTTGGTGACACGTGCGGCGATTATTCCGCCGCTTCCTGATGCTGGGCGCTCGCCTCGCGGGCGTTCTTCAGCGCGTTCACCCACCAGGCGAACTGGTTAAGCATGTCCTTGCCGCTCTGGACGAGGTGCGGCATGTCGGAGAACTTCTTCTCCCCGGAGGCGATCTGCGCGTAGTCGGCCCAGACGATATGAACGCCGGTGCGGATGGGCGCCATCTGCAGCTCGATCGCGATCAGGCGCAGCTGCTCGACAGCGCGCGCGCCGCCAACGCCGCCGTAACCAACGAAGGCGACCGGCTTGTTCTTCCACTCGTTGTAGGCATAGTCGAGCGCGTTCTTGAGAACGCCGCTGGGGCTGTGGTTGTACTCGGCGGCGGTCATGATGTAGCCGTCAAAGCTGGCGACCTTCTGCTGCCATGACCGCGCCACGTCCGACTTGGACGGAGCCCATGCCGGCGATGCCGGATCCTCGAAGAACGGCAGCGGGAAATCGCGAAGATCCACGATCTCGACATCGAACTCGCCCGTCTCCCTGGCCAGCTCCGCAATCCACTCTGCAGGTTTATCGCCGAAACGCCCCTCGCGGGTTGAACCGATGATCACTCCGATTTTGGGTTTGGCCATGGTAAAGTCCTTCTCGCGCCAAGTTGGTATCTAAATGATACTGACACTAGATATGAAACTATTGACGCAGCGGACAAGGAGGCACTTTGTTGACACTGAGTCACCGTGACGAAACCGCCTGCCGCGCCGTCAGCGACGTGCTCTCCCGGGTGGGCGACAAATGGACGGTCCTCGTGGTCGAGTTGCTGAGCGACGGGCCGATGCGTTTCAGCGAGTTACGGCGCCTGATCGGCAACATCTCGCAGAAGATGCTGACGACCACGCTGCGCGGGCTGGAGCGGGATGGGCTGGTGACGCGCACTGTCTATCCGACCATCCCGCCGCGCGTCGATTATGAACTCACCGAACTTGGCCGCGGCCTGCGCGAGCCGGTCAAGGCCTTGGGCGACTGGGCGCGGCAAAACATCGGCCACATCAATGAGGCGCGGCGGAAGTTCGACGACGAAGCGTAGTGAGGATCAGTCTTCCTGAGGCACCGGCGTCGGCACGCCGTCCTTGTCGACGGCAACCATGACGAAGTCGGCATGCGTCACCCGCTCCATCAGGTCCGACAGATAGCGCTGCGCCCAGGCCTCGACGCGAAGCGTCATCGAGGTGCGGCCGACCCTGGTGATGTCGATGTAGATGCAGAGCGTGTCGCCGACCTTCATCGGCTTAGCAAAAGACATTTCCTTTACCGCGGCGGTAACCACCCGGCCCTTCGCCCGCTCGGCGGCGCGGATACCGCAGGCAAGGTCCATCTGCGCCATCACCCAGCCGCCGAAGATGTCCCCGGCCGCGTTCGCGTCAGCCGGCATCGCGAGGGTGCGCAGGGTTAGCTCGCCGACCGGTTTGACGTCATGGCGATTCATGCAGATGCTCTCCTTTTGCTGGGCAACCAGAGGTAGCCGTGAGCGAAAGGATTAACAAGCGGCATGGAAGGCGCAACGGGTTACACCGAAAGCGGCATCTGAAAATGCTTCTTGATGATGTGCAAAACCGCGATACACTCATTTTGTGGCGGGGATAACGAGGTGAGCGACGCCCGAACATCGCTCCACCAAGGAGGATCAGATGCCCGCCAGGCACCACTCGGAGAACGTAACTTTACTCGGCCAAAAACTGTCGCCGGATGAACTGGCCCTGACGCAGCCAGTTATCGACGCCGTATGCTGGGAACTCGGCATAACAGCCCGGGAGATTGCGCGCAGAAGAGCCGTTTCAGAACGCGTCTATGCCGCATTCCGCTCCGGCCGTCTGCCGCTGAACATGGTCACTGCAGGTTTACAGGAGCTGCGTTAACCGTCAGCTCCCGACGATGACCTCAAAGCCGCCGTAAATCATTCTCTGGGTGTCGAAGATACCTTTCCAGTCGTCCATTTTCATGCGCGGGTCCTGCATCACCTGCGCATTGATTTCATCGCGCTTCTCCCGTGACGGGTAAGTGATCCACGCAAAGACAACTGTCTCATCCTCGCTAGCCTGAACCGCACGGGGGAAAGAAGTGATCTCGCCATACGGTACGTCGTCGGCGATGGCTTCAACGTAGGAAAGCGCGCCATGTTCAATCCATACGTTCTTTCCCAGTGTCGCCATCTCCTTGTAGCGCTCGATATTGGCTTTCGGCACCGCGATCACGAAACCGTCGACATACATCTGTTTCCTCCCAGGAATTTGCTTAGCTGACCGGCGCGTTCATCGCCCACGAAACGCCAAAGGGGTCGCGCAAGTTGCCCCAGCGGTCGCCCCAGAACATCACGTCCAGCGGCACCACCACCTCGCATCCGGCATCGACCGCCCGCTGCCACCAGCTGTCGATCTCGTCGGGTTTGAGGATCAGCTGCAGCGTGTAGCCCGCCGCCGGCTCATGCGGATGGCCATGCTCAGGGTAAGCGTCCGAAAGCATCAGCGAGGAATTGTTGACGTAAAGATGGACATGCAGCGTCCTCCCGTTTTCGTCTGGGGGAACGGCGAATGCCTGCTCGGCACCGAAGGCCTTCTTGTAGAACTCAGCGGCCTTCAGGGCGCCTTCGACTTCGAGATAGGGAACAAGGCCGCTCTTGGCAGGCGGCATAGGCGGGAACTGCTGGTCGGACATTCAACTTCCTCCAGTTGGCTTTATGCGCCACAGGACGAATGATGGAGGAACGAGCCGACAGCAGGAAATGAAAAAATTTGATGCGCCCATCAGCGAGATCGCCGGGGCGCACCAGGATCAGCGGCCGGGACGTCCGGTCTTGCGTGAACGCCGGCTTTCCTTGCGCACGTCAGCCGGGTCCTCATAGGATCCAATGCCGGTACGCTCGCGCTTGATCGGCTTTGGATCCTCGGGCTTCACCGGCAGCTTGCCCGGCACGGGCTTTTCCGTGCGACCGACGGTCATTTCATCGAGCGAGTTCTTGCGGAACAGGCTGCCGCGGCTCGCCGGAACCGCGTGGTCGCCGGAGGTACCCATCTCGTCGAGATCGGGCTTGCGGAAAAGGTTCGAGCGGGCAGCCTTCGCAGCCTCGCCGGCCTCCCTCGCCTCGCGGCGTTGCTGGATGCGCTCCTGTTCCTCGGCAGTGCGGTGCTTCGCGACGCCCTTGTTGTGCCGGCCCTTCTGCTGGCCGGAAACCGGGCTGACGAGATCGGCCTCGCGCGCCAGCGGATCGTCGGAGATCGCCAGCTCTGTCTCGCGCAGGCGCTTGATCTCGTCGCGCAGCCGCGCCGCCTTCTCGAAGTCGAGGTCGGCGGCCGCGTCGCGCATCTCTTTCTCGAGATATTCGAGATGGGCCTTGAGGTTGTTCCCGACCAGGTTGTCCTTGCCGCCCTTGGTGAATGCAGAAATGTCGGCGCGGACGTGGTCGCGCTCGTAGACCGAGTCGAGGATGTCGCCGATGTTCCGCTTCACGCTCTCCGGCGTAATGCCGTGCTCGGCGTTGTAGGCGAGCTGCTTTTCGCGGCGGCGGTTGGTCTCCGCCATCGCGCGTTCCATCGAGCCGGTGATCTGGTCGGCATAAAGGACAACCTTGCCGTCGACGTTACGCGCAGCACGGCCGATGGTCTGGATAAGCGAGGTCTCCGAACGCAGGAAACCTTCCTTGTCCGCATCAAGGATGGCGACGAGGCCGCACTCCGGAATATCGAGGCCCTCGCGCAGCAGGTTGATGCCAACGAGCACGTCGAACGCGCCGAGCCGCAGGTCGCGCAGGATCTCGATGCGCTCCAGCGTGTCGATGTCCGAGTGCATGTAGCGCACGCGAACTCCCTGCTCGTGCAGGTACTCGGTGAGGTCTTCGGCCATGCGCTTGGTGAGCACCGTGCACAGCGTGCGATAGCCCTTGGCGGTCGTCTCGCGGATCTCGCCGAGCACATCGTCGACCTGGCTCTTTGCCGGACGCACCTCGACCGGCGGGTCGATCAGGCCAGTCGGGCGGATCACCTGCTCGGCGAACACGCCGCCTGCCTGCTCCATCTCCCAGTTCCCCGGGGTTGCGGACACGCAGATGGTCTGGGGGCGCATTGCATCCCACTCCTCGAAGCGGAGCGGACGGTTGTCCATGCACGACGGCAAGCGGAAGCCATATTCGGCAAGCGTCGCCTTGCGCCTGAAGTCGCCACGATACATTGCGCCGATCTGCGGGACCGTGACGTGGCTCTCGTCGATGAAGACGATGGCGTTGTCCGGCACATATTCGAACAGCGTCGGCGGCGGATCGCCTGGCGCGCGCCCCGTGAGGTAGCGCGAATAATTTTCGATGCCCGCGCACGAGCCGGTCGCCTCGAGCATCTCCAGGTCGAAGCGGGTGCGCTGCTCAAGCCGCTGCGCCTCGAGCAGGCGCCCTGCCCGCTCGAGCTCGGCAAGCCGGTGCTTCAGCTCTTCCTTGATCGACTTGATCGCCTGCGTCAGCGTCGGCCGCGGGGTCACATAGTGCGAGTTCGCGTAGATCTTGACGCTCTTGAGGTCGCCGGTCTTCTGACCGGTGAGCGGATCGAACTCGGTGATCGCCTCGATCTCGTCACCCCAGAGCGAGATGCGCCAGGCGCGGTCCTCAAGGTGGGCCGGGAACAGTTCGATCGTATCGCCGCGCACGCGGAACGAACCGCGCGTGAAGTTGATGTCCTGGCGCTTGTACTGCTGCGCGACGAGGTCGGCGAGCAGCTGGCGCTGGTCGAGCCGGTCGCCAACCTCCATCTGAAAGGTCATCGCCGTATAGGTCTCGACTGAACCGATACCGTAAATGCACGACACGGAAGCAACGATGATGACGTCGTCTCGCTCAAGTAGCGATCGCGTCGCCGAGTGGCGCATCCGGTCGATCTGCTCGTTGATCGAGGATTCCTTCTCGATGTAGGTATCGGTGCGCGGAACGTAGGCTTCCGGTTGGTAGTAATCGTAGTACGAGACGAAGTACTCCACGGCATTGTTCGGGAAGAAGCTCTTGAACTCGCCGTAGAGCTGCGCCGCCAGCGTCTTGTTGGGTGCAAGGATCAGCGCCGGGCGCTGCGTCTCCTCGATCACCTTCGCCATGGTGAAGGTCTTGCCCGAGCCGGTGACGCCGAGCAGGACCTGTGTCCGTTCGCTGCTGTTTACGCCTTCGACGAGATCGCGGATCGCCGTCGGCTGGTCGCCTGACGGCTGGAACGGCGTCTCCATCTTCAGGCGAATGCCGCCCTCGGACTTCACCGGCCGAGCCGGGCGATGCGGCACCCACGCCTCCTTGCGCAGGTTCGGGTCACCGCCCTCGATCAGCTTCGTCAGCGCCGCAACGGTCGCGGTCACGCCGGAAGAGGAGATCGACTCCGCATCCTCAAGCGCGATGTCGAGTCCGGCAACGGGATTGAGACCGGCAGCCGCACGTTCGCGCGGGGAAGCAGCGCCACCCATCGACGTGCCGCGCGCCGAGCGCGTGGGTGCACTCGACCGTTCGGGCACTTTCTTGCGCGGTTTGCTGGTCTTCTTCTCCGCTTCTTCGGAGATCTGCCGCGCCCAGTCGGAGATAGATCCCGACAGCGGCGTTCCCTCAAGGTCGGCCTGCGGCGCCTCCCCGAACCCTTCGGGGTTCATCTGCTCCGAGGCATCCAGAAAATCTGTCAGTGGACCTTTGCGCTCGCGCGAGCCGGGGCGGGTCGCAGCGGACTTCTTGTCGGGAGACTTAGCCATGGCGGGAATATGGGCGGCGGCAGCGGAAATGGAAAGAGGCGCCGGGTCGCGCCATCGGTCAATTCACGTGATCCTGACAGCAGGTTGTCAGGAAGGCAGCGCTACGCATGCGAAAGGCGGCGCGATCGCTCGCGCCGCCCTTCAAAACTCGGTCGGATTCTTATGCAGCCGACAGGTTAACGGCCTTCGGGCCCTTACCCATACGATCCGGCTCCGTGTCGAAGGTGACCTTCTGGCCATCAACGAGGGTGCGCAGACCCGAAGCCTCGACAGCGGAAATGTGGACGAAAACGTCCTTCGCGCCACCATCAGGCGTGATGAAGCCGAAGCCTTTGGTTGCATTGAAGAATTTAACGGTGCCGGTCTGGGCCATAGGGGAAAGCTCCTGTTCCCTTTGGTAAGCTGCGTCTGCACGACGTGTGCAGGGTCGCGGGTGTCGAGAGTTCACGAAGTCGGGGAAAGGTCGTCCAAAACGGTCCAGTCTCCGGGTAGCAAATGCCCGAACGTCATCAGCATGGCATGATTTGGGGAGCGCCGCAAGCACGGAAAGCCGCCCTTGCGGCACGCAATTCTTGCGCCGCACCAAGAAAAATTTGACCCCGCACGCCCCCACTGGATCGGCATTCTCCATAACAATTCACCATTCCGGGTTGGACGGCTGGGAGTTTTCCGCAGGGCTGCCGCAGCTATATTGTTGTTTTTGTTATACTATGATTTCCGGCAAATCTTTTGCTTGCCCGTAACTGCAAAATCGAGGACAAATTCTTCCGTTCGGGCATTTGCCGGCCCGGAGACTGGAATAGGAAACACTGGTGCAGCCACCATTGCAGGACACGCAAAATTTGCAGAGCTTCACCAGTGACCGCGAAATGAGAGGGTTTCGGCTAGACCCCGGCGCGCGAATGCCTCTTCTTCTCCCCCAGGAATGCCCAGAACGCCGCGGGTGTCGCCCGCAGGGACTAAGTAGCGGGAGATAAGGAGCATCCCTATGCCTCAGAGTGGAACAGTAAAGTTTTTCAATCACGCCAAGGGCTTCGGCTTTATCACGCCTGAAGGCGGCGACAAGGATGTGTTCGTGCACATCTCTGCCGTCCAGGCGTCGGGGCTGCCGGGCCTTGAGGACGGACAGAAGGTCACCTTCGAGACCGAGCCGGACAAGCGCGGCAAGGGTCCGAAGGCGGTGAACCTCACGGTCCTCTAAGACTGCGAGCACACGCCGCGGACGGGCATTGATTGAAACACGCGCTACTGTATCTGGCGCGTGTTTCTTATTTTCAGACAAGCCTCCGGCCGACCTTCCCTATCAAACAACTATCGCAGGAACGGGTTGGTCCGGCGCTCATCGCCGAAGCGGCTGCCGGGACCGTGGCCGCAGATGAAGCCGATCTCGTCACCGAGCGGCAGAAGCTTCTCATTGATCGAGCGGATCAGCGCCTCGTGGTCGCCGCCTGGCAGGTCGGTTCGGCCAACAGACCCCTGGAACAGCACGTCACCGACATGGGCGAATTTCGCGGCGCGATTGTAAAACACGACGTGGCCCGGCGCATGGCCCGGGCAGTGCAGCACCTCGAACTCATGGCCCGAAAAGGAGACCACCTCGCCTTCCGAGAGGAAGCGGTCCGGCGTGCAGTTGCGCATGCCGCCGATGCCGTAGTTCTTGGCGGAAAGTTCGATGTTGTCGAGGAGGATCTTGTCGGCCTCATGCGGGCCGATGATGTCGACGCCCAACTCTTCCTTGAGCTCCATAGCCCCGCCGGCATGGTCTAGGTGGCCATGGGTGATCCAGATGGCCTCGATGGTGATGCCGTTCTCGCGGATAGCCGCGACGATGTGCTCGACGTCGCCGCCCGGATCGACAACCACTCCCCGCTTCGTCTCGTCGTCGAACATGATGGTGCAGTTCTGCTGGAACGGCGTGACAGGGATGATCCCGGCGCGAAGTTGGCCCATGACTGTCTCCTCTTTTCTGCCCCGTCCTTAGAGCAATTCGGCAGTAAGTCGAAGCCGTTTTGCTGGGAACCCCGCGACGGTCGGGAAAGGCGCAACCTTCGGCAGCATGCGTAGGCAGGAAGGGGCAGCCGTGGCCGCCCCTCTTCTGTCAATCGGTTGCCTCAGGACTTCTTCATGATCGCGCCGACAATCGCCGTAAGGATCGCGCCACCGCCCGCACCGCCGACCAGGTCACCGAGGAGACCGCCCAGCGCGCCACCAGTCGCTGCGTCGGCACCGCCCCCAAGCAGCGCGCCAAGGATCTGGCCGCCAGCCACGCCGCCGATGGCGCCGCTTAGCAGCTTCGGCAGCTGGCTCATCGCTGCCTGCTTCATCGCAGCGCCGACGGCCTGACCTCCGACGACACCGGCAATGACCTGCACAATGATAGGTAGAAGAGCTTCCACTTTCGTTCCCTCCCTGAAAGACCGGCTCTTGTGCCCCCCATCAACGATGTGAATTCTTCTTGTGCCTGCTTGTCAAAGCGCACAAAGAAAATCCCCCGCAAAAAGCCGGGGATTACTACCTTCTCGACTCCAAAATCGGGCGAAAGACTTATTCCGCGGCCTGCGCACGCTTCGGCTGGACCTCGGCCTCATAGGCGTCGATCAGCCTCTTGGTCAGTGCGCCCGGCGTGAAGCTGTACGGTCCGACCTCGGAAACCGGGGTGACTTCAGCTGCAGTGCCGCAAAGGAAGCACTCCTCGAAGTCCGCCATCTCTTCCGGCATGATCGCCCGCTCGATGACATCGATGCAAAGGCCCTTGGCGAGTCCGATGACGGTTCGGCGGGTGATGCCGTCGAGGAAGCAGTCCGGGGTCGGCGTGTGCAGCTTGCCGTCCTTGACGAAGAAGATGTTCGCGCCAGTCGCCTCAGCGACCTGGCCGCGCCAGTCGAGCATCACCGCATCAGCGTAGCCCTTTGCCTCGGCGGCGTGCTTGGACATCGTGCAGATCATGTAGAGGCCGGCGGCCTTCGCCCGCGACGGCGCCGTACGTGGGTCGGGGCGGCGGTACTCGGCGATGTCGAGGCGGATGCCCTTCATCTTGGTCGCCGGGTCGAAGTAGCTCGGCCACTGCCAGATCGCGATCGCGACATTGATGCGGTTGTTCTGGGCCGAAACGCCCATCGATTCAGAACCGCGCCAGGCGATCGGGCGAACATAGGCGTCCGTAAAGCCCTGTTTCACCAGAAGATCACGGCAGGCCTGGTTGATCTGTTCTGCGGTATAGGGAATCTCAAAGCCAAGGATACGGCCGGATTCGATAAGGCGCTCGGTGTGCTCGTTGAGCTTGAAGATCTCGCCGCCATAGGCGCGCTCACCTTCGAAAACGGCGCTGGCGTAGTGGAGGCCGTGGGTCAGGACGTGGATTTTTGCGTCAGCCCATTTGACGAACTCGCCGTTCATCCAGATGTGACCGTCAAGCTGGTCGAAAGGAACGGATGCCATAATGTTCTCCCTAGGGGCCTTTGAGGCCTGTTTTTGTTAGACGCGGGCTGCGCGGTTCGCTAACCCGAAGCTTGAAAAATTCTAGTAGTATGCCTGACCGTGCAGCGCATTGAAGGAAGTTCCGAAAGCGGGTGCCCCGCTTTCAAATTCATTCGCCGCGGGCGTCGAACATTGACAAAAATTACCACCCGGACAAAAATATGTCAACATCACTGACATATTCGGACGGCAAGATGACTGAGGTGACATGACCAGCGAGCAAGCCACGGCGGCCTTTGCCGAATCCGAGACGGAGAAAACGGCGGCCGACATCGACTTCGCGATCATCGAGCAGCTCTTCTTCGCCTATCGCGACTTCACGTCGGACCCTGACAAACAGCTTGCGCAATATGGCTTCGGACGCGCCCATCACCGGATCGTCCACTTCGTCAATCGCCGGCCCGGCCTCACAGTGGCGGAGCTTCTGGAACTCTTGAAGATCACGAAGCAGAGTCTTGCGCGCGTTCTCAAGCAGCTGATCGACGGCGGTTATATTGTCCAGGTGCCGGGACCGCGCGATCGCAGGCAGCGTGAATTGCACCCGACGGAAAAAGGCCGCAAGCTGGCAATGGACCTGGCGATGCCGCAGTCACGCCGCATTGCACGGGCACTTGCTGAAACGTCCCCGCGTGACCGCGCGGTGATCGAGCGGTTTCTGTTGGATATGATGAACCCGGATTCGCGCGCCCAGATCGCGGCAGCTCCGAAAGACAGGGTATCTCGGACGGGTCAGGAGTAGACCATCAGGCGCAAGCGCATTCGGTGAGTATGAGTAAGGGCGAGGATGTACCTGCGATGACGCAAGATACTCAGATTCCGGGCGACGATGCCCCTCACCTCCTGGTGGTTGACGACGACACCCGCATCAGGACCCTGCTGAAGCAGTTTCTTACCGAAAACGGCTATCGCGTGACCATTGCGAGCAGCGCCGACGAGGCGCGCCGCAAGCTGGTCGGCCTCGACTTCGACCTGATTGTCCTCGACGTGATGATGCCTGGTGAAACCGGCGTCGAGCTGACGCAGGCGCTTCGCCAGGAAAAGAGCGTGCCGATCCTCATGCTCACCGCGCTGTCGGAGACCGACAACCGCGTCGAGGGGCTTGAGGCCGGCGCCGACGACTATCTCTCCAAGCCCTTCGACCCGCGCGAGCTGCTGCTGCGCATCAGCAACATCCTGCGCCGTGGCGGGCCGCAGCCGGTGCCGAAGCTCGAGCAGATCGTGTTCGGGCCTTACACATTCCAGATCGCCAAGCGCGAGCTGAAGAAAGGCGGCCAGCCGCTGAAACTCACCGATCGTGAGCAGGAAATCCTTGCAATCTTCGCCCAGCGCGCCGGCGAGACGATCCCGCGCCACGAGTTGGTCGGCTCGGATGCCGAGGTCGGCGAACGCACCATAGACGTCCAGATCAATCGCCTCAGGCGCAAGATCGAGCGTGATCCGTCCAATCCGGTGTGGCTCCAGACCGTGCGCGGTGTAGGATATCGCCTCAGCGTCGAGTAGCGACGCAGGCAACGAAGCGACAGAAAGGGCAGCATGGCACGTTCCGAAACCACGGATTCCCGCGGTGCCGGATTGCGTGCCGAGCGGGTCCGCTCCCGAATCTATCCCCTCCTCCGTGGCCTGCGGCGGCTGCTGCCGAATTTCCAGCGGTATCTGCCTAAGCGCCTCTATGCGCGCTCGCTGATCATCGTCATCGCGCCGATGATCCTGTTCCAGTCGCTGGTGGCCTTCGTCTTCATGGAGCGCCACTGGCAGACGGTGACGGTACGCCTGTCGACCGCGGTCGTGCGCGACATCGCGGCGGTCATCGACATGATCGAGACCTGGCCAACCACCGAGGACCAGACGGAAATCGTCCGCATCGCCCAGGAGCGGCTGCAGATGCGCATCGACATCCTGCCACCCGACCCGCTGCCGTCGCCGGGGCCAAAGCCGTTTTTCTCGATCCTCGACCAGACGCTCAGCGAGCAAATCACCCAGCAGATCAACCGGCCATTCTGGCTGGATACCGTCGGCAACTCCAGCATCGTCGAGATCCGCATCCGCCTTGAGGACAAGGTGCTGCGCGTATTTGCCCGCCGCAGCCATACCTACGCGTCGAACACGCACATCTTCCTGCTCTGGATGGCTGGCACGTCGGTGGTGCTGCTCGCCATCGCGGTGGCGTTTCTGCGAAACCAGATCCGCCCGATCCTGCAGCTCGCGGAGGCCGCCGAAAGCTTCGGCAAGGGCCGGCCGATGCCCGCCGATTTCCGCCCGCGTGGCGCGGAGGAGGTCCGGCGCGCCGGCGCCGCCTTCATCCAGATGCGCGAACGTATCGAGCGCCAGATCGAGCAGCGCACGGCGATGCTCACCGGCGTCAGCCACGACCTGCGCACCATCCTGACCCGGTTCAAGCTGCAACTTGCGCTTGGCGGCAACAGGCCAGACCGCGAGGCGCTGGACCAGGACATCAACGACATGCAGTCGATGCTGGAGGGCTACCTTGCCTTCGCGCGCGGCGAAGGCGGCGAGGATCCTGGGCCTTTCGATCTTGCGGCATTCCTCGAAAAGCTCGTCGAGGAGGCACGGCTGCGCAAGCGCACGCTGACGACGTCACTATCCGGCAGCCCGGAAATCCACGTACGTCCGAACGCCTTCTCGCGCCTGTTGTCCAACATCGTCGGCAACGCGATGCGCTATGCCAGGAACATCGAGGTGAAGGCCTCGCATGCGCGCGGCTCGTTGCTCATCGTCATCGATGACGACGGCCCGGGCATCCCGCCAGAGAAGCGCGAGGATGTCTTCAAGCCGTTCCTACGCCTCGACACGGCGCGCAACCTGGACGCCAGCGGCACCGGCCTCGGGCTTTCGATCGCGCGCGACATCGCCCGCAGCCACGGCGGCGACATCACGCTCGAGGACAGCCCTCTGGGCGGCCTCAGGGCGATCATCCGCATTCCGGCTTGATCAAAGTGTCGTGGAGGCAGGCTGCTAGTACAGCTTGCCGCCGTTCGGCACCTTCTTGTCGATGGCGGCCAGCACCACGTCGCCGTTCTCGTCCGAAAAGCCGAGCGTCAGCACTTCCGACATGAACCTGCCGATCTGGCGCGGCGGGAAATTCACCACCGCCATCACCTGACGGCCGACAAGCGTCTCGGGCGTGTAGTGCCTGGTGATCTGGGCCGACGTCTTCTTCACGCCGATCTGCGGCCCGAAGTCGATCTTCATCTTGTAGGCAGGCTTGCGGGCCTCCGGAAAAGTCTCGACCTCGATGATGGTACCGGCGCGAATGTCGACCCGGTCAAAGTCCGCATATTCGATCGGCGGACGAAGCTCACTCCCCCCGCTCATGGTGTCAGCAGGAACCCTTGGTCTCGAACAGGACGTTGGAGAGCGCGTCGCGCGCGGTCGAGCCGGACCAGACGACGAACTGGAACGCCTGGAAGTAGCACTCGCACGCCTCGAGCGCCGACGACAGCAGCACCTCGACCTGCTGGCTGGTGGGCTCCGCGCCGCCTGCGAGCAGCAGCGACTGGCGGAACATGATCGCGCCTGCCTGTTCCCACAGGTCGAAGTGGCCGAACAGCATCTGTTCGTTGATGAGCGACAGCAGGCGCATCACCTCGAGGGTCCGGTTCTCGGGCACCTTGAGATCGAAGGCACATGCCAGATGGAGAGCCTCGAAATCCTCCATCCAGGAAAAGGACACGTGATAGTCGGTCCAGTTTCCGATCACGGAAATCGAGATCTCATCGTCCCCGGTGCGTTCGAAGGACCAGTCGTTCATGTTGGCCACATGCTCGATGACGTCCACCGGATGCAGATCTCGAGCAAGGTCCAGTTCAAGCAGGCTCATGAAGAGTCTCTTCCCACAGGCAATAATAAGGGCACCGTATGCGTTCACATGGAGCGCATCCGCTATGAAACACCGGTACAGAAGGAAGGCCGGAGGCGAGCTACGCACACAATGCTCGTCCGGGCCAAGCCACCCGTTGCCTTCGAGGCGTCAAATCAGCGTCTCGAATCATGCAACAAATTCAGTCTATTGATGCAGAGTCGCGTGAACAGCCCCTTTTTTGGGGAACTGGCGAACCGGGTGTGGATAGAGATTCAGAACCTGATTCAAAGGCAGAGTCTAACCGACTCTGCCGTAACGCTTTTTTCACCTTACGGGATGTGGAAAAGAAACTGCCCGGATCAGGAAGATTTTTTCGTCCGCGAGCCCGACTTGGCAGTTTCGGCAGTACCTGACGCCGCCGCACCCAGTTGTGCCTCGAGTTCAGAGACTCGATTTGCAAGCTTTTCGTTGTCGGCGCGCAGCTTCAGGACCATGTCGCGAACCACCTCGAACTCCTCGCGCTGGACCACGTCCATGGAGTTCAGGATGCGCTCGGCCTGACTGCGGAACGCCGTCTCGACTTCCCGGCGCACGCCCTGAGCTGCACCCGCAGCATCCGTCATCAGCTTGGCAAATTCATCGAGAATGCGGTTCGGTCCGGTCGTCATGGCAAAAGCCTCGCTAGAGAATACAGGACGGAAGTAGTGCCCTGTGCCAGCGAATGCAAGGCGAATGGAAAGGCCCGCGCCTTGACCTGATCCGATCGCGCGATCATATGGGAACGAGCGCAACCGGCCGGGAATCCAGACTTGAGCGACTACCTTCTCCTGCCTCTCGCTGCCCTGCCCTTCCCCCAGATTGACCCGGTCATCCTCCAGCTCGGTCCGCTCGCGATCCACTGGTACGGGTTGGGTTATGTGGTCGGGTTGCTGTTCGGCTGGTGGTACGCCAAGCGCATCGTCACCAATCCGAAGCTTTGGGGTCCAAAGGGCTCGCCAATCACGGCAACGGACATCGATGACTTCCTGCTGTGGGCCGCGGCCGGCGTGGTTCTTGGCGGGCGCCTCGGCTACATCCTGTTCTACGACTTTGCCAAATACGCCGAGAACCCGGCCAGCATTTTCGCGGTCTGGGAAGGCGGCATGTCGTTCCACGGCGGCCTCACCGGCGTCACCGTCGCCATGATCGCCTTCGCGCTGAAGCGCGGTTTTAGCCCCTGGAGCCTGTTCGACGTGATTGCCGCAAGCGCTCCCGTCGGCTTTGGGCTGGTCCGCATTACCAATTTCATCAATTCCGAGCTCTGGGGCCGCCCGACCGACGTGCCGTGGGGCATCGTCTTCCCGAACGGCGGGCCGGAACCGCGCCATCCGAGCCAGCTCTACGAGGCCTTCCTCGAAGGCTTCGTGCTGTTCTTCCTGTTGCGCCTCCTCACCCATTCTGCGCTCAAGCTGAAGCAGCCCGGCTTCGTCGCCGGCGCGATGATCGCGGGCTATGGCTGCGCCCGCATCTTTGTCGAGTTCTTCCGCCAGCCGGACGCGCATATCGGCTATCTCGCCGGCAACTGGCTGACGATGGGCATGATCCTGTCGACCCCGATGGTGCTAATCGGCATCTGGGCGATGCTGCGCGCACGGTCGGTGCCCGCATGACGGCGCTGAAGGAACGACTGAAGCAGCTGATTGCCACCACCGGGCCGATTTCGGTCTCGGAATACATGGCAATGTGCCTGTTCGACCCGACAGACGGCTACTACACGACGCGCGAGCCGTTCGGCGTCTCCGGCGACTTCATCACCTCGCCGGAGATCAGCCAGATGTTCGGCGAGCTAGTCGGCGTCTGGGCCTATTCCGCATGGATCGCCGCTGGAAAGCCGGTGCCCTTCACCTTCGCCGAGATCGGCCCCGGCCGCGGCACGCTGATGATCGACATGCTGCGCACGATCGACCGGCTCGATCCCGGCTTCATCGCCACGGCGCGCATTGCGCTGATCGAGGCGAGCCCGCGGCTCACTGAAATCCAGCGCGAAAGGTTCGCGACTGCTGGCCGCGCCAAGCCGAGCTGGTACACGCAGGTTTCCGACCTGCCTGATGGTCCGCTCTTCGTCATCGCGAATGAGCTGTTCGACGCAATGCCGGTGCGCCAGTTCGTAAATACCGAACAGGGCTGGCGCGAACGCATGGTCGCGCTCGACGAGGCTGGCGAACTCTGCTTCTCCGCGGGTCTGGCCAGCATCGATCTGGCGCTGCTACCTACCGGCAAGGAGGCGGAGATCGGCGCGATCTTCGAGGCCGCGCCTGCCCGCTCGGCGCTGATGGCGGAGCTTTCGACGCGCATTGCGACGAACGGCGGCGCCGGGCTGTTCATCGACTACGGCCACCTCGAGCCCGGCTTCGCCGACACGCTGCAGGCGATGAAGGCTCATGCTTATGACGACGTCTTCGCCCATCCCGGCGAGGCGGACCTGACGACCCATGTAGACTTCGCCGCACTGGCCGCGGTGGCTCAAGCCAGTGGGCTCAGGCCACGGCTCTGCACGCAAGGCGATTTCCTCCTGCGCATGGGTCTGCTCGAACGCGCCGGCGCTCTCGGCAGCAAGGCTGGCGAAGACGTTCGCGAGCGGCTGCGCGGCGAAGTCGAACGCCTTGCCGGCCCGGTCCAGATGGGCAGCCTGTTCAAGGTGCTGGCAGTGTCGCCCGAAAACGTCGCGCTGCCGGGCTTCGATCCGGCGGATTGACTTTCACCCGCCCCCTGCCCCACGATCCGCGCCGCAAAACGCAGCCGGCAAGAAACGAAACCAGGCGCCTCGGCGACTTGAAACGATAAGGACGGCACATGCTGGAAGCTGTTCGACCGGATCCGCTCCGGTCTCCCGAACTCGAACGGTTTGCCTCGAATGGGATCAGGCACGGCTTCTTCACCCGGGTCGGGGGCGTCTCCGAAGGAATCTATCGCGGGCTGAACGCCGGCGTCGGCTCGAATGACGCGCCGGAAAAGGTCGCGGAAAACCGCGCCCGCATCGCAAACTGGATGGGCGTGCCACCGACGCACCTCGTCACCCTCTATCAGGTCCACTCGGCCGACGCGCTCGTCGTGCGGGAACCGTTTTCGGGCGATCGCCCCAAAGCGGATGCAATGGTCACCGACACCCCCGGCATTGCGCTTGGTGTCCTGACCGCCGATTGCGGCCCGGTGCTGTTCGCCGATCCGCAGGCACAGGTGATCGGCGCGGCTCATGCCGGCTGGAAGGGCGCGTTCACTGGCGTTCTCGAGGCAACCATTGAGGCGATGGAGAAGCTGGGCGCTAACCGGGAGAACATCACGGCTGTGCTCGGCCCATCGATCAGCGTCGCGAACTACGAGGTCGGCCCCGAATTCGTCGCCCGCTTCGTCGATGCGGACCCGGCCAACGCGGTCTGGTTCAAGCCGTCGGCGAAGGATGGCCATTCCATGTTCGACCTCAACGGCTATACGGTCGATCGACTTTCGAAGGCTGGCGTCATTGCCAGCATGCTCAGCCGCTGCACTTACGCGGAAGAAGAGCTGTTTTTCTCCTACCGGCGCACCACGCACCGCGGGGAGCCCGATTACGGACGCCAGATTTCGGCAATTGCACTGGAGGCCAGCTGATGGCGCTGCATTTCGACAGGACTGAATTTGACGCGCGACGCGACCGGCTGGTCATCGAGATGGCGGATCGCAAGCTCGATGCCATGCTCATCTTCGCGCAGGAGAGCATGTACTGGCTGACAGGCTACGACACCTTCGGCTTCTGCTTCTTCCAGTGCCTCGTCGTGAAGGCCGATGGCTCCATGATCCTGATGACGCGCTCGGCGGACCTGCGCCAGGCGCGTCACACTTCCACGCTCGACAACATCGTCGTGTGGACGGACCGCGACGGCGCCAACCCCGCCGCGGACCTGCGCAACCTCCTCAACGACCTCGACCTCCTCGGCTGCCGCATCGGCATCGAGTACGACACGCACGGCCTGACCGCGAAGAACGGTCGCCTGCTCGATGAGGAGATGAAGACCTTCGCGACGACTGAGGATGCCTCCTCGATCATCCCGCGCCTGCGCCTCTACAAGAGCGAGGCCGAGATCGCGAAGGTGGAGAAGGCCGCGGCACTCGCCGACGACGCCCTCGATGCGGCACTTCCGCTGATCCGGCAAGGTGGCGACGAAGGTGCGATCCTCGCTGCCATGCAGGGCGCGATCTTTGCTGGTGGTGGCGACTATCCGGCCAATGAGTTCATCATCGGCTCGGGCGCCGACGCGCTGCTGTGCCGCTACAAGGCCGGCCGCCGCAAGCTCAACAAGAACGACCAGCTGACGCTGGAGTGGGCGGGCGTCTACCACCACTATCATGCGCCGATGATGCGCACGATCCTGACCGGCAAAGCGTCCAAACGGCATCAGGAGCTCTACGAGGCTGCCCATGCCGCCCTGCTCGCAGTCGAGAAGGTGATGACCCCCGGCAAGACGTTCGGCGACGTCTTCGACGCGCATGCAAAGGTCATGGAAGCAGCTGGCCTCACCCGCCACCGGCTAAATGCTTGCGGCTATTCGGTCGGCGCGCGCTTTACGCCGTCCTGGATGGACATGCCGATGTTCTATGCGGGCAATCCCGAGCCGATCATGCTGGGCATGACGCTTTTCGCGCACATGATCATCATGGATTCGGACACAGAGACTGCCATGACGCTCGGGCGTACCTATCTCACCACCGAGGGCGAGCCCCGGGCACTCTCGCGGCATGGCCTCGACTTGATCGTTCAATAATTTCATAATACTCGGCTCACGAAGGGCCGAGGCCTCGCAACGAGGCGACAGTCTCCGGAGGAAGCAGGTGGCAAGGATACCGCCCCTTTCGATCGTGATTTGCGCCGCAGCGCTGCTTTCCGCGTGCACCAGTTCGAAGGACGTTCTCGAGCCTTCCGCGCTGCTCGGCACGGGCGGCGGCTCGGCTGAGAGCCCGGCGCAGTTCCCGATCAACGACCAGACCCAACAGCAGGCAGCGCCGCAGACTGCGGCGGTGGCTTCGAATGCGCGTATCCAGATCGAGCCAATCATCGGCGCGACGGAAGCCGCCTCGAGGCCACTCGCATCCCGTCTGTCCAGCCAGGCCAGTACCCGCGGCCTGAAGCTCGTCAGCGACTCCTCGGCAACGCACATCCTCAAGGGCTACTTTTCGGCCATCACCGAGAACGGCGAGACGACGGTCATCTACGTGTGGGACGTGGTCGACCCGAGCGGCACGCGCGTCCACCGCATCCAGGGCAAGAGCAAGAACGTGGCGCAGGGCGGCGAAGGCTGGGCCTCGGTACAGGTGCCGACGATGGAGGCAATCGCCGACCAGACCCTCGACGAGCTCGCTGCGTGGCTCGCCGCGCGCCCGAGCTGATGCCGCATGCGGCAGCGGCACACTGACGCGCTTACGCAACGGTTCCCCCGGGAATCTGATCAAAAGCGGAAGAAGATCACCCTCAACTCTTGCATTACCCGCCCGCGGCGTTAAAAGCCGCCCCATATCCTTCCCCGGGGAAAATCTATGAAACTCTTCGCTGGCAACTCAAATCGGGTCCTGGCTGAAGCCGTCGCCCGTTATCTCAACATACCTATGGGCAAGGCGAGCGTCCGCCGGTTCGCCGATCAGGAGATCTTCGTCGAGATCCAGGAAAACGTGCGCGGCGAAGACGTCTTCGTTCTTCAGTCAACCTCGTATCCGGCAAACGATCACCTGATGGAATTGCTCATCATGATCGATGCGTTCCGCCGGTCTTCCGCCCGCCGCATCACCGCCGTGATCCCCTACTTCGGCTATGCCCGTCAGGATCGCCGCGCTTCGGGCCGAACCCCGATCTCCGCAAAGCTCGTCGCCAACCTCATCACGCAGGCCGGCGCTGACCGCGTTCTCACCCTCGACCTTCATGCCGGCCAGATCCAGGGTTTCTTCGACATCCCGACCGACAACCTCTTCGCCGTGCCGGTCCTCGCCCGCGACGTGAAGCGCAACTACGAGCTGCCGAACGTCATGGTCGTCTCGCCGGACGTCGGCGGCGTGGTCCGCGCCCGCTCGCTGGCCAAGCGCCTCGATGCCCTGCTCGCCATCGTCGACAAGCGCCGCGAGAAGCCGGGCGAGTCCGAGGTCATGAACATCATCGGCGACGTCCGCGGCAAGGACTGCCTCCTGATCGACGACATCGTCGACTCCGGCGGCACGCTCTGCAACGCGGCTGACGCGCTGCTGGCCAACGGCGCAACCAGCGTTACGGCCTACATCACCCACGGCGTGCTGTCGGGCGGCGCGGTTGCCCGCATCACCTCCTCCGCGCTCAAGGAGCTGGTCATCACCGACTCGATCCAGCCGACTTCGGCTGTCGAGGCAGCGCACAACATCCGCATCGTCACGATTGCCGACCTGATCGGCGAGGCGATCTCGCGTACTGCCAGCGAGCAGTCCGTCTCCAGCCTGTTCGACTAAGGCTGCGTATTCCGGCCGTCCCCGCTCTGGCGACGCAGATAGTCGCGCGGGGACGCCCCTAGCATCCGGCGAAACATCGTCGTGAATGCCGGCGCGCTGTCATACCCAAGATCCAGCGCCAGCTCGGTAACCGAAACTCCCTCCGCGAGCCGCGGCAAGGCCGCAAACAGCGTTGCCTGCTGCCTCCAGACGGAAAGGCTTAGCCCCGTCTCCGTCACAAATGCGCGCGTAAAGCTGCGGCGGCTCATACCGGCCTGCCGCGCCCAGTCATCGATCGTCGCGCGTGGCGATGGCGACGCGATGAACGCGCGGCACAGCTTTGCAAGCCTAGGATCTGCCGGAAACGGCAATCCAAATGGCCTCTTCGGAAGCCGCGGGATTTCGTGCAGGATCAGCTCCATGACCGCACTGCCGCGCCGGTCGTCGGGCTCCGCCTTGCCGATCTCGACCGCCTCGATGATGAGGCTGCGCATCAAGTCCGTCATCGCAAGGACGCATACGCTGTCAGGCAGGCCATCGAGCGTGCCAGGTGCGACATAGGCCGAGCGCATGCGAACGAACCCGAGAGTCTCGACGGAATGCTCGATCCCTGCGGGGATCCACATCGCATGGTCGGGCGGAACCATCCATCGCCCCTGCGCCGTCGAGACCATCACGACACCCGTCAGCGCGTGCAGGAGCTGCGCGCGGCCGTGCTTGTGGCTCTTGACCCTGAATCCGTCGGGATAGTCGCTGGCAATCGCCAGCACCGCGCCCTCGGCCGTGTCGATCCAGTCGAGATGGTTCTGCAGTCGCGTTCTCGCGGCCGCTTGTGTCACTGCCTCGTCCTGACTGGTGGTCATGCTGCGGTGGCCCACTTGCGTAAGAAATCGACCAAACCACGAAGGACGTACGCATGCAATGCTCGTAGACGTTAGGGCAAGAAGCTGCGAGGAGCTCCGATCTTGACCGACATTGCCGCTGGCGCCCGCGCGCCCCGCGCCGAGAGTACCGTCTATCCCGTTCTGCTGGCGGTCTGCCTCTGCCACTTCATCAACGACGTGATGCAGTCGCTGCTGTCGGCCATCTATCCGATGCTCAAGGCAGACTACGGCCTCGACTTCTGGCAGATCGGCCTGCTCACCTTCACCTTCCAGTTCACCGCATCGCTTCTGCAGCCGATGATCGGCCTCTACACCGACAAGAAGCCGATGCCTCAGTCGCTGCCTGTCAGCAGTGCCTCGACCTGCTGCGGCTTGCTGCTGCTCGCCTTTTCGACGACCTATCCGATGCTGATCCTCGGCGCCGGCCTCATTGGCATCGGCTCCGCGATCTTCCATCCCGAGGCTTCGCGCGTTGCGCGTATGGCGTCCGGCGGACGCTACGGCCTCGCGCAGTCGGTGTTCCAGGTCGGCGGCAATACTGGTACGGCGCTGGGCCCGCTCCTCGCGGCCTTCATTGTCGTGCCGCGCGGGCAGACCAGTGTTGCCTGGTTCATTGTCCTTGCGCTGATCTCGATGGTCGTTCTGCGCCAGGTCGGCAACTGGTACGGACGCTACCAGAAGGCCAACGGCAAGAAGGCCGCGGCGAGCAAAACACTGCCGGTGTCGAAGAAGCGCGTGGTCCAGACGCTGGTGATCCTGACGCTGCTCGTCTTCAGCAAGAACGTCTATCTCGCGAGCATCAGCAGCTATTACACCTTCTTCCTGATAGAGAAGTTTTCGCTCGATGTGCAGCAGGCGCAGATGATGCTGTTCCTGTTCCTCGGCGCGGTTGCGGTCGGCACCATCCTCGGCGGCCCGATCGGCGACCGCATCGGCGCCAAGAACGTCATCTGGGTCTCGATCCTTGGCGTGCTGCCCTTCACGCTTGCCCTGCCCTATGCTGACCTGTTCTGGAGCGGCGTGCTGACGATGATCGTCGGCCTGGTGCTGGCATCCGCCTTCCCGGCGATCGTGGTCTTTGCGCAGGAATTGCTGCCGGGCCGAGTCGGCCTTGTCGGCGGCATCTTCTTCGGCCTGTCCTTCGGCATGGGTGGCTTGGGCGCAGCCGCGCTCGGCGTCCTGGCGGACGTCAGGGGCATCGAGTGGGTTTATTCGGTCTGCTCGTTCCTGCCGATGATCGGCCTGCTAACGGTATTCCTGCCGTCGATGAAGGAACTGCGTTCCGGCCGGGTTGATGCCTGACTCAGGTTGCACCGGCGAGCCGCTTCGGTTATAGCACCGCCACCCGTGCAGACACCCTTGGAGGCAGCACGGGGCGGATCGGCTGTGCCCAACACGGCCGGTTTGGCGTTTTCGGGCCAGCCCGGGAACACTCCAGTTTTGAAACGAAAGGAAATGCCATGAGCCAGACCTACGAGCTCAAGGCCGAGACGCGCGATACGGTCGGTAAGGGGTCCGCCCGTGCACTGCGTCGCAACGGCAAAGTCCCCGCCGTCATCTACGGCGACAAGCAGGCTCCGCTCTCGATCGCGCTGAGCTACAAGGACGTCTACTACAAGATTCACGGCGGCGGGTTCATGACCACGATCGCCACGATCGACGTCGACGGTCAGAAGATTCAGGTCCTCCCCAAGGCCTACCAGCTTGATCCGGTTCGCGACTTCCCGATCCACGTCGACTTCCTGCGTGTCAGCAAGAACACCACCGTCACGGTGCAGATCCCGGTGCGCTTCATCAATGAAGAGCAGTCGGCCGGCATCAAGCGCGGCGGCGTGCTGAACATCGTCCGTCACGAGATCGAAGCTCACGTCCCGGCCAACAAGATCCCGGACTTCATCGAGGTTGATCTGGCCGGTACCGATCTCGGCGACTCGATCCACATCTCCGCGGTCAAGCTTCCGGAAGGCGTTCAGCCGACCATCACCGACCGCGACTTCACCATCGCGACGATTGCAGCCCCGGCCGGCCTCAAGTCTGAGGAAGGCGAGGAAGCTGCTGCCGCCGAAGGCGAAGAGTAAGGCTCCCGGGCTGGGAGAACCGTCATGCTGCTCATTGCAGGCCTCGGCAATCCCGGCTCGAAATACGAGAACAACCGGCACAATGTCGGCTTCATGGCGGTGGACGCGATTGCCCACCGCCATTCGTTTTCTCCCTGGTCGAAGAAGTTCCAGGGGCTTGTCGCCGAAGGGCGCATCGGCGGCGAGAAGGTGTTGCTGCTCAAGCCGCAGACTTTCATGAACCTGTCCGGCCAGTCGGTCGGCGAAGCCATGCGCTTCCACAAGATCGAACCGTCGCAGCTGATCGTCCTTTACGACGAACTCGACCTGCCGCCCGGCAAGGTCCGCGTGAAGACGGGCGGCGGCGCAGGCGGCCATAACGGCATCCGCTCCATCGACGCGCATTGCGGCAAGGAATACCGCCGCGTTCGCATCGGCATCGGCCATCCGGGCATCAAGGAAATGGTGACGCACCATGTCCTCGGAGACTTCGCCAAGGCCGACCACGAATGGCTGGATCCCCTGCTCGAGGCGATCGCCGCCGAGATCGACAAGCTGGTCGCCGGTGACGACAACGGCTTCATGAGCAAGCTGGCCATCGCCCTGCGCGGCTCGGAGCCATCACCGGCAAAGCCGGAGAAAAAGCCTGAGCCGAAGGGACAGAGCCACATCCGCCAGGCACGCCCGCAAAAGCCGGCGATGAACATTCCTGACAAAGGCCCGATGGCCGAGATGCTAAGGAAGCTCTTTGGCAACAAGGAGTGATTCCTGCCATGAGCAACGATGTCATCTACATGTTCGCAATGAGCCTCGATGGCTTCATCGCGAGACCCGACGGGGCGTTTGACTGGCTTGATAATTATCCGGCCGACGCGGACTACGACTTCGACAGCTTTCTCGACTCGCTAAGCGGTATCGTCATGGGCCGCGGCTCCTACGAGGCTGCGCGCGGCGGCGGCAGATGGGACTACGGCCGCTGGCCCGTCACCGTCGCCACCAGCCGTGCAATTGAGGATGCGCCGGAGGGCGTCCAGGCGTTATCCGGCTCGCCTGCCGATCTGCTCGCGAACCTTCGTGAACGCGGAGCGGCTGGGCGCATCTGGCTGTTTGGCGGCGGCGACCTCGTCCAACAGTTCCTGCGCGACGGTCTCCTCGACACGATCGAGATCGGCACCATCCCGGTGATCCTCGGCAAGGGCCTTCCGGCCTTCGGACATCCAGGGCGCGACGTCTGGCTCGACCTCGACTTCGCCAAGCCGCTTGCAAACGGGGCAATCCATTCGCGCTACAGGGTCAAGCGAGACGCCTGACCGCTGGAACCTTGTGCGCCTCGGAGCCTTTCTGCGGCATGGAGAACAACAGCAGTCCTGAATCGGTCGTCGAGGTGCTCGACTGCGTCGAAGACGCGGCAAAAGGCGCCGACCGGGTTTCCCTCGCCGATGTGGTCGACCGCATCGGCGATGGCGCGTTCCCGCCGCTGATCCTCCTGCCTGCCCTCATCATGATCTCGCCGCTGACGGCAATCTTCGGCGTGGCGACCATCTGTGCGGTCGCGATTGCCCTCACCGCCGTCCAGATGATGATTGCGCGTGAGAAACTGTGGCTGCCCGACTTCATCCTGCGCGCCACCCTGCCCAGCAGCCGGATCGATCAGATTGTTTCCTGGCTCAACCGCCCCGCGAGGGTTGTCGATGGCGTCATCGACCGCCGCCTCTCGGCTCTGGTCGTCGCGCCGTTCGATCGCCTCTGGGCGCTGCTGTGCTTTACCCTTGCTTTGATGGTCCCGGCGCTTGAGCTGGTGCCGATGTCGGCGACGATCATCGCCGCTGCCATTGCCCTGTTTGCACTGGCGATGCTGGCACGTGACGGGCTGCTCGCCTTGCTGGGACTCGTCGTTCTGGGCGGCGCGATTTGGCTGCTCTGGAGCCTTGCGACCTGACGAGGGGTTGACGATCCGCCCCCCTATCGCCCATAGCCTGTCTCAATTTTCCATCACCTGACAGGACCAGATCATGGGCTTCAAATGCGGCATCGTCGGGCTGCCCAATGTCGGCAAGTCGACGCTGTTCAACGCGCTGACACGCACGGCGGCAGCGCAGGCGGCGAACTATCCCTTCTGCACCATTGAGCCGAACACCGGTGAGGTTGCGGTTCCCGATCTGCGCATGCAGCAGATCGCCAAGGTCGCCGGCTCCAAGGAAATCATTCCAACCCGCATCTCCTTCGTCGACATCGCCGGCCTCGTGCGCGGAGCATCGAAGGGCGAAGGCCTCGGCAACCAGTTCCTCGCCAACATCCGCGAGGTGGACGCCATCGTCCACGTGCTGCGCTGCTTCGAGGACGACGACATCACCCACGTCGAGGGCCGCATCGATCCGGTCGCGGACGCCGAGACCGTCGAGACCGAGCTGATGCTCGCCGACCTCGACAGCCTCGAGCGCCGCATCGTCCAGATCCGCAAGCGCGCAACCGGCAAGGACAAGGAAGCGCTGACCATCCTGCCGGTCATGGAACAGGCGCTGGAGTTGCTGCAGAACGGCAAGCCGGTCCGCATGATGCTCAAAGGCATCTCGTCGGAGGAGCTTGCGATCCTCAAGACCCTGAACCTCCTCACCTCCAAGCCGGTCCTCTATGTCTGCAACGTCGCAGAGGCGGAAGCCGCTACCGGCAACGAGCACACCAGGAAGGTTGCCGAAATGGCCGCCGAGCAGGGCGCACGCACCGTCATCATCTCGGCCGCGATCGAGGCCGAGGTTGCCCAGCTGCCGGACGAGGAAGCGAAGGAATTCCTGACCGAAATGGGTCTCGAGGAACCGGGCCTCGACCGCCTGATCCGCGCTGGCTACGAACTGCTCGACCTCATCACCTACTTCACGGCAGGCCCCAAGGAGACGCGCGCCTGGACGATCGTGAAGGGTACCAAGGCGCCGCAGGCTGCCGGCGTGATCCACACCGATTTCGAGCGCGGTTTCATCCGCGCCCAGACGATCGCCTACAACGACTATGTCACCCTTGGCGGCGAAGCCGGCGCCAAGGAGGCCGGCAAGGCCCGGGACGAAGGCAAGGAATATGTCGTGCAGGACGGCGACGTCCTGCTCTTCAAGTTCAACGTCTGACGGCGAACCAAGGCGGCCTGCGGGCCGCCTTTTCCGTTTAGGGACCAAAGCCCAAGCAAGAACGCTCCGTAGCTCCAGCGCCTGGCCGCGGACCTTCCCTGCCCCTTCCTGTCACACGCCCTGCCAGATAGAGTGCACGGCCTTCGCCGGTTGCAATGCATTACCGCATCCGGCAAACTGATTGTTCAAGCTTGAACAGGATTTGCAGATGACCACGAAGAAGTGGGCGTTCGAGAATTTTCAGGAGGGCATGACCCTCGACCTCGGCGAGAAGCACGTCACCGCGGAGGAGATCATCGAATTCGCCTCCGAGTTCGACGCCCAGCCGATGCATCTCGACGAGCAAGCCGGCAAGGCCTCCATCCTGGGCGGCCTCGCCGCCTCCGGCTGGCACAGCTGCGCGATGCTGATGCGCCTGATGTGCGACGCTTTCCTGCTCGACTCGACCTCCCAGGGCGCACCCGGCATCGACTATGTGCGCTGGATGCGCCCGGTGCTAGCCGGTGACACCCTCCGCGGCACGATGACGGTGCTGGCGACACGGCTTTCGAATTCGCGCCCTGACCTCGGCTTCGTCACCGTGCGCCATGACCTGACGAACCAGAACGGCGACGTGGTCATGCAGTGCAAGCATACCGGAATGTTCCTCAAGCGGGAGGCAGCAGCATGACTTTCGACGAGCGCCTCCGCATCGGTGAGGCCGTCACTCTCGGCACGCACACCTTCACCGCCGAGGAGATCAAGGCTTTCGCCAAGAAATTTGACCCGCAGCCATTCCACAGCGACGAGGACGCGGCGCGTGGCACGGTATTCGGCTCGCTGTGCGCCTCGGGCTGGCACACCTGCGCAAACTGGATGAAGTACAATCTCCTGCAACAGGAAGAAGAGCGACGGAACGGCCTATGGACGGCTGACTGGCCGGTATTCGGCCCCTCCCCCGGCTTCGAGAACCTGAAGTGGCTGCGGCCCGTCTACGCCGGCGAGACGATCACCTTTACCCGCAAGGCCGTCTCGCATCGGTCACTTGCCTCCCGGCCCGGCTGGCGCCTGCTGACACTTGAAGGCGAAGCCTACAACGAGGACGGCACCAAGGTTCTCAGCTTCGAGAACGTCGTCCTGGTCCAGGAATAAGAAAGGCGGCTCAAGGCCGCCTTTTTCGTCAGTCGCCGTCGAAGGCAATCAACGTTCGCACCGGAACGCCCAGCGCCTCGAGCTTCTTGCGCCCACCAAGGTCCGGCAGGTCGATCACGAAGCAAGCGGCAACGATATCCGCCCCGATCTGGCGCAGCAGTTTCACGGCGGCCTCCGCGGTGCCGCCGGTGGCGATCAGATCGTCGACGATGATCACCTTCTCGCCGGGCTCGAGCGCGTCGCGGTGCATCTCCATCTCGTCGATGCCGTACTCCAGGCTGTAGGCCACGCGCACGGTCTCGAACGGCAGCTTGCCCTTCTTGCGGATCGGCACGAAGCCGCATGATAGCTGGTGAGCCATCGCGCCGCCGAGGATGAAACCGCGCGCCTCAATGCCCGCAATCTTTTCGATATCTGCCCCGGAATAGGGCTTTACGAGCTCATCAACTGCCAGCCGGAACGCGGCCGGATCACCCAGCAGGGTCGTAATATCGCGGAACTGAACTCCCGGCTTCGGATAGTCGGAGATCGTGCGAATGGCGGAAAGGAGAGTTTCCTCGACGGAGTTGGACATCGGCGCTTCCCTGATTGCCGGACATGATTGCCCTGATCGGCGGCAAAAGAAAAGGGCGGCAGGTGCCGCCCTGTTCTTCCGAATGTTTCGAACGGCTTAGTGCTCGACGTTCGACCAGACCTTACGCTTCGTGAGGTAGATCAGGCCTGCGAACATCAGCAGGAACACCATCACGTTGAAGCCGGTCTTCTTGCGGGCCTCGAGGTGCGGCTCGGCCGCCCACATCAGGAACGCAGAGATATCGCGAGAGTACTGATCCAGCGTCTCCGGCGAGCCGTCGTCGTAGGTGACCTGACCCTCGGTAATCGGCTGCGGCATCGCAAGCGCCGAGCTCGCGATGAAGTGCGGGTTGTAATAGGTGCCCGGCTGGACCGGATGGTCTTCCGGAGCATCCTCGTAACCCGTCAGCAGTGCGTAGATGTAGTCCGGACCGCCCTCGGCATACTGGGTGAAGATGTCGAAGACGAAGGTCGGGAAGCCACGGGTCACTGCGCGCGCCTTGGCGATCAGCGACAGGTCCGGAGGAGCAGCACCGTTGTTAGCGGCAGCGGCGGCCTCGGCGTTCGCGAACGGGTTCGGGAACGTGTCGGACGGGATACCCGGGCGGGTGAACATCTCACCCGAGGAGTCCGGACCGTCAGTGATCTCGTACTCCGCGGCAATCGCGCGGACCTGCTCTTCCGAATAGCCGAGGTCAGCCAGGTTGCGGAAGGCGACGCGCTCAAGGCCGTGGCAGGACGCGCAGACCTCGCGGTAGATCTTCAGGCCGCGCTGCAGCTGGCCCTTGTCATAGGTGCCGAACGGGCCTGCGAAGGACCATTCCTGTTCGACCGGCTTCTTGAGCGGATAATCGGCAGCCTGGGCGGCGCCTGCCGCCCCGAACGCAATGCCAGCTACCGTCAGTGCCTTAAGGAAAGTTTTCATGGTTGATGTTCCTGTCTGCACCGGATCGATCAGCTCGTGGCCTCAGTGGAAACCGTGGGATGCGACGCAGCCGACTTGTTCTTCTCGAGCACGGCTTCGGTAATCGAGTTCGGCAGGCGGCGCGGCTTCTCAAGCAGGCCAAGCACCGGCATGATGATGAGGAAGAATGCGAAGTAGAACACCGTCGCGGCCTGCATCAGCGGAATGTAGATGCCTTCCGCCGGCTTCGAGCCCAGCCAGCCGAGGAACACGGCGTTGATGGCAAAGAGCCAGAAGAACAGCTTGTACCACGGACGGTAGACAGCCGAGCGGACCTTCGAGGTGTCGAGCCACGGCACGAAGAACAGCACCGCGATCGCGCCGAACATTGCTAGGACGCCGCCCAGCTTCGAGTCGATCGGCCCGATGTTGAAGGTGATCGCACGCAGGATCGCGTAGAACGGCAGGAAGTACCACTCCGGAACAATGTGCGCAGGCGTCTTCAGCGGATCAGCCGGGATGTAGTTGTCCGGGTGACCGAGGTAGTTCGGGATGTAGAAGACGAAGTAGGCGAACAGGATCAGGAACAGGACCATGCCGAATGCGTCCTTGATGGTCGCATAGGGCGTGAACGGCAGGGTGTCAGTCTTCGACTTGACCTCGATGCCGGTCGGGTTGGTCTGGCCGGTAACGTGCAGCGCCCAGACGTGCAGGATCACAACGCCTGCAATCATGAACGGCAGCAGGTAGTGCAGCGAGAAGAAGCGGTTCAGCGTCGGGTTGTCGACGGCGAAGCCGCCCAGCAGCAGCTGCTGGATCCACTCACCGACCAGCGGAATGGCGGTGAAGAAGCCGGTGATAACGGTTGCACCCCAGAACGACATCTGGCCCCAGGGCAGCACGTAGCCCATGAACGCCGTTGCCATCATGAGGAGGTAGATGATGACGCCGAGGATCCACAGCAGCTCACGCGGAGCCTTATAGGAACCGTAGTAGAGACCACGGAAGATGTGGATGTAGACGGCGATGAAGAACATCGACGCGCCGTTGGCGTGCAGGTAGCGCAGCAGCCAGCCCGAGTTCACGTCGCGCATGATCTGCTCGACGGAGTTGAAGGCCTGGCCCGTGTAGGCGGCATAGTGCATCGCCAGGACGATACCGGTGACGATCTGGACCGCCAGCATCAGCGAGAGAATGCCGCCGAAGGTGTAGGCGTAGTTCAGATTGCGCGGAACCGGATAGGAAACGAAGGAATCGTGGATGAGCCGCGGCAGCGGCATACGGGCGTCGATCCAGCGTTCGATACCGGTCTTGGGCGAATAGGTCGAGTGTCCACCGCTCATGGTCTATTGCTCTCTTAAAAACTCAACCGATCCGGATGACCGTGTCGGAAATGAATTGGAAGGTCGGAACCGCCAGGTTCTGCGGAGCCGGCCCGACGCGGATACGACCAGCGGTGTCATAGTGCGAGCCGTGGCACGGGCAGAACCAGCCGCCGAAATCGCCAGACTGGCCGAGCGGCACGCAGCCCAGATGGGTGCACGAGCCGATCATGACGAGCCAGTTTTCCTTGCCCTCGCCTGCGGAGCGGGCCTGGTCGGTTGCCTCGGCGCTCGGGTCAAGATTCGCGTTGCGAGCAACCGGATCCTTGAGTTCCGCCAGCGGCACGGCACGGGCAGCCTCGATCTCCTCCGGCGTACGATTGCGGATGAAGATCGGCTTACCACGCCACTTGGCGGTCACCGACATGCCTGGCTCAATGCCCGACACATCGACGTCGATGGTAGCCAAAGCCAGAGTAGAAGCATCGGGGCGCATCTGGTCGATAAACGGCCAGGCGGCGCCGCCGACGGCCACCACGCCAGCCATGCCGGTAGCGATGTAGAGAAAATCGCGGCGGTTATGATCGGTCGCTTCGTTCGCGCTCACGGGCACAGGGTCCTTTCGCCTTATTCCTGCCAGAAGGAACCCCATGCGCCACCCTGACGCACGTTTTGCCCGCCATCTCCAGATACCCCTTGCTTGGGTAGCTGGCAGTGGCTGGCGGATTCCCCCTTGCATTTGGCGAAGGTTTCTATGCGCCTGCCGGGCAATTGTCCAGTATCAGCGCCCTCAATGGGCAGATTGTCGCGGCTGTATGCAGGTGGTTACGACGCGCCCAGCCGGACCAGCACTTCCGCGGGAATTCCATACTCTCGGATGACATCCTGATGACGACGCATGCCGCACAATTCCCTTTGGATAAAATAGGCATAGACCGCTTCAGCGCCTTCTCGACCCGATCCCCTGCCCGGCCGAGCGTCGCCGCCTTCTCGCCGAGGATCTCGTGATCCAGCGACTGAACCGCGCCTCCGGTGCCGGAAGTTCCGAGCGCGTTCATCTGGTATTGTGATGGCGGTCTAAGTGCCATGTACGATCCTTATTCGGCGGCAAGGCTTGAGGCGAGGAAGCCGCCCGACTGGCGCTTCCACAGCTGGGCGTAGAGCCCGTCTCGCTGGATCAATGCCTCGTGGGTGCCCTCTTCGACAATATGTCCCTCATCGATGACGACCAGCCGGTCGAGCGCGGCGATGGTGGAGAGCCGGTGGGCGACAGCGATCACGGTCTTCCCCTCCATCAGATGATAGAGGTTCTCCTGGATCGCCGCCTCGATCTCGGAATCGAGCGCTGACGTAGCCTCATCGAGGATCAGGATCGGCGCGTTCTTCAACATCATGCGGGCAATGGCGATGCGCTGCCGCTGTCCGCCCGACAGCTTGACGCCACGCTCCCCCACATGGGCGTCGTAGCCGGTGCGGCCCTTCGGATCGCTGACGCCGACGATAAAGTGATGCGCGGCGGCCCTTTTCGCCGCTTCGATGACCTCCTCGTCCGTTGCACCCGGCTTGCCGTAGGCGATGTTGTCGCGGATCGAGCGATGCATCAGCATCGGATCCTGCGCCACCACGCCGAATTGCGCCCTGAGCGACACCTGCGTGACATCGCGGATGTCGATGCCGTCGAGCAGGATGCGCCCGCCTTCGACATCGAACAGCCGCAGCGCAAGATTGACCAGCGTCGTCTTGCCGGCACCTGACGGCCCCACCAGCGCCACGCGCTCGCCGGGCCGGATATGCAGGTTGAGGTTCTCGATGACGCCGCCGCCCTTGCCGTAGTGGAACGAGACGTTCTCGAAGATCAGCTCGCCCTTCGAGCGCGGCATCTCGATCGCAGTGGGCTTGTCGGTGATCGTCGGCTTGACGGAGATAGTGCCGGTGGCATCTTGCACCGTGGCAAAAGACCTGATCAAGCCATTGAGATTGAACATCATATGGCCCGACATTTGGTTGATCCGGAACACCAGCCCCATCGCCGCGGCTATCTCGCCGGTGGTCGCGCTACCGCCCATCCAGCCGCGCAGGGCGAACAGGAAGACAGCGGCCATCATGATGCCGTTGAGGATCGCAACGGCAGAGCGCACACGAGTGATCGCCCGCGTCAGATCGCGGACTGCGCCGAGGTAGCCTTCCATGCTGTCGCGAACGAAATCGTTCTCACGCCTTCCGCTGTCGAACAGTTTTACCGCCATGATGTTGGTGAAGGCGTCGACCAGGCGCCCGTTCATGATCGACCGCTCGTCGGCGCTGCGGCGGCCCGCGGCGCGCAGCGGCGGCAGCAGCTTCCATGCGGTGAAGCCGTAGGCAACCGCCCACACGAGCAGCACCAGCCCCAGCAGCGGATCGAGCAGCATCAGGATCGTCGTCGTCAGGACGACGAAGGACAGGAAGCTCCACAGCGACTGCAGCGACGAGACGATGAAGTCGCCCGTCGCTTCGCCACCTTGTAGAATCTTCGTCGCAATTCTTCCGGCGAAGTCATTCTGATAAAAGGAGTATGGCTGCTCGATCACACGCCGGAACGACTGCCAGCGCACCAGCTGGTAGAAGGACGGGACAATGATCTGCTGCTCGACCACGGTGTTGGCGATCATCACCAACGCACGCACGATCAGCACCAGCAGCAGGAAGCCTGCCAGCGGCAGCCAGTGGTCTGCGAGCAGCTGGGCAGGCGACGAATGCTCGAGCAGGTCGATGATCCAGCCGATCGCCCAGTACATTGACGCCTCGACGGCGCCGTTCAGGCCGCCGACGATCAGCAGCAGGATGAACGGCCCCTTCGCCTGGCGGGCGAAGAACAGGATGAACTGCCACGCATCGCGCGGCAGCACATCCCGCTCAGTATCCACGAAGGGCTCGATGATGCCCTCCGCCCGGCGCCATATGCGCTCGGCGAAGCCGTCGTCCTTGCGATCGTCGGTCTGGGGCTGACTCACTCGGCAGCGATCTCCTTCTGCTCGGTCTCTTCAGGCGCCTCTTCATGCAGCAGGAAGCCGCCGGACTGTCTCTGCCATAACTGGGCATAGAGACCGCCCTTGGCAATGAGCTGATCGTGGGTCCCCTCCTCGATCACCTCGCCCTTGTCCAGGATGATCAGGCGGTCCATCGCCGCGATGGTCGACAGCCGGTGCGCGATCGCAATCACCGTTTTGCCCTCCATCAGGCGATAGAGATTCTGCTGGATCGCCTCCTCGACCTCGGAGTCGAGCGCCGAGGTGGCCTCGTCGAGGATCAGGATCGGTGCGTCCTTCAGCATGACCCGGGCAATGGCGATGCGCTGCCGCTGGCCGCCCGAGAGCTTCACGCCGCGCTCGCCGACATGCGCGTCGAGACCTTTGCGGTTGTTCGGGTCAGACAGGCCGGCAATGAAGTCGATCGCCTCCGCCTTGCGGGCGGCCTCCAGCACCATCTCGTCGGTGGCATCGGGCCGGCCGTAGCGGATGTTGTCGCGCACCGATCGGTGCAGCAGCGAGGTGTCCTGCGTCACCACACCGATATGCGCACGCAGAGAGTCCTGCGTCACCTCCGTGATGTCCTGGCCGTCGATCGTCACCCGGCCGCCCTCGATGTCGTAGAAGCGCAGCAGGATGTTGACCAGCGTCGACTTCCCGGCGCCGGAGCGCCCGACGATGCCGACCTTCTCGCCGGGCTTGATGGTGAGCGACAGGCCGTTGAGCACGCTTTTCTTCTTGCCGTATTGGAAGCGGACGTCGTCGAACACGATCTCGCCTCGCGTGACGACAAGCTCCTTCGCGTTAGGCTTGTCATCGACCAGGCGCGGCAGAGAAATCGACCGGATGCCGTCCTGGACCGTGCCTACATTCTCGAACAGGGCCGAGACCTCCCACATGATCCATTGCGACATGCCCCACAGGCGCAGCACGAGGCTGATGGCGATCGCGACGCCACCCACCGACACCACCCCCGCCAGCCACAACTGGATCGAGATCGCCCCGACGACGAACAGCAGGATCGAGTTTGACAGGATCAGCAGGGTGTAGAGGTTGGTCACCAGCCGCATCATCTGATGCACGGTGACGAGGAAGTCTTCCATGCCCTCGCGGGCATAGGAGGCCTCGCGCTTCGCGTGGCTAAACAGCTTAACCGTCTGGATGTTGGCGTAGCTGTCGACCACGCGCCCGGTCATCATCGACCGTGCATCGGCCTGCTCCTGCGAGACCTTGCCAAGGCGCGGCACGTAGTAGCGCAGCAGCAGTACGTAGCACGCGAGCCAGAGGCAGAGCGGCGCAGCCAGCCGCCAGTCTGCGGAGGCCACCAGCCACAGCATGCCGAGGAAGTAGACCAGCACGTAGTTGAGGACGTCGATCAGCTTGACCACGCATTCGCGCACCGCGAGTGCCGTCTGCATCAGCTTGGTCGAGATGCGCCCGGCGAACTCGTCCTGGTAGTACGTCATCGACTGCTTGAGCAGGTAACGGTGCACCTGCCAGCGGATGCGCATTGGAAAATTGCCGAACAGCGCCTGGTGCTCGGTCAGCGAGTTGAACAGGGTGAGGCCCGGAAGCACCACCAGCACGATGAACGCCATGCCGGCGAGCTTCCAGCCCTCGTTCTGCAAGAATGTTTCCCGGCTCTGCACCGACAGCCAGTCGACGATGTTGCCGAGGAAGCCGAAAAGCCACACCTCGGCAAGCGCGATCGCCGCCGTCATGATCGCCGAGACGATGATGATCGGCCACGCCCCTTTCGTGTAGTGCAGGCAGAAGGCGACCAGCGTGCGCGGCGGCTCCACCGGTTCTTCCGGCGGGAATGGATTGAGCAGGTTTTCGAACCAGCGATACATCGAAAAATCTCGTCTACTTGTGCCCGCTGCGAGGGCCGACATGCGTGCTGCGTGGCGCGCCTTTCGGATCCGCAGAAGGTTTTTCTGTCTTCGCCCGCTTCGCGATCTCTTGCGCCGTCGTCAATGCCGGAGCAGGAAGATGAGCATTGCGGCCTCTGGAGCCAAGGACGTTGCGGAAGGCTGGTGACAGACTGGTGTCAGCAGCATTGTCCGCAACGGGAGCGGGCGGAATTGCGGCGGAAAGGGCGGACGGCGCATTGAGCCCGTGCTTCTTGATACCGGATGGCATGGTCAGATTCCTTGATCGAACGGGATGAAACGTCCGGCGGAATCGCGACCGTGCCTGTGCTCAGAAGCTGGGGAGAGGTCGAACCGATACCGCCGTCAGGCGATGCGCGCGCTGCGCAGGCGCCCAGCGATGACGAAGCTGAAACCGTAGTCCATCCCCGCCTCCATGCGGTTCGAGTTCAGAAGGCGCCTCATATACACCCATTTTGACCAGATGGCCATGCCGGATGACGTAACGTCCGCTCGTCACTGCCGCAATGACTGGATTTACAAGGTTTTGGCAGCCAGGACTTGCGGCAAAGCTTTGCCGCTGCCATTCGGACAGCCTGTTTTGGACCAGAATGTTCAGATGACCACACCGCCGCTTCGCATCGCGCTCTACCAGCCCGACATTCCCGGCAACACCGGCACGATCCTGCGCATGGCCGCATGCCTTGGCCTTGCCGTCGACATCATCGAGCCGGCCGGCTTCGACATGTCGGACCGGGCATTGAAGCGCGCCGGCATGGACTATCTGGAAATGGCGGCGCTGACGCGGCACGTCTCGTGGGACGCGTTTCGGGAGTGGCAGATGGCTGAAGGCCGCCGGCTGCTGCTGTTCACGACGAAGTCCAGCACGCCCTACACGAGCTTTGCCTTCCGCGAGGGTGACATCCTTCTGTTCGGCCGCGAGTCGGCTGGCGTGCCGGACATCGTGCATCAGGTCGTCGACGCCCAACTCAACATCACCATGCGGCCTGGCGCGCGCAGCCTGAACCTCGCCATCTGCACCGCGATGGCGGCCGGCGAAGCGCTGCGCCAGGTCAGTCCGCAGTGGGCAATCGGCGGATCGTGAACTGGATGACGTCGTCGGGACGCTCGCACCAGCTCTCGATCTCGGTCCAGTAGGCCTGTTTCGGCCAGCGGTTGAACCACTCGCGCGCCTTTTCGCGTGCCGCCAGTCGCGGAAGAGTGAAGGTCTCGCGGACGAAGCCGTCCTTGGGCCGTCGGCCTGTCTCGCCGCGGCCTCGTTCAAGGCTGCGTCTGAGGCCGTCAAGTGGAGGTCTTGGAGGTACTCTCACTGGTATCTCCCGAAATTACCTTGACCCTTTCCTACAACAGATTAGGGATCGGGCTTGAGTTTTGCGAGTCAAATTCGCCAACCGGCATGACCGGCAATGGCGCAGGAGAGCGTTGATGCAGCGTCCAGAGTTGCCGCCAGGGCTGCCCGAGGGGATCGAGGAAAAGAAGGCAATCGCCAAGGCGTGGTTCGAGGAGTTGCGTGACCGCATTTGCGATTGCTTCGAGAAGATCGAGGACGACCTGACAGGCCCGCTTTCGAGCTGGGCGCCTGGCCGTTTCGAGCGCACCCCTTGGGAGCGCGATGGCGGCAAGGGCGGCGGCGGCGTCATGTCGATGATGTACGGCCGCGTCTTCGAAAAAGTTGGCGTCCACTGCTCGACTGTCTGGGGTGAGTTCTCGCCAGAGTTCCGCAAGCAGATCCCCGGTGCCGAGGAAGACCCGCGTTTCTGGGCTTCGGGCATCTCGCTGATCGCCCATCCGCAGAATCCGAACGTGCCTGCGGTGCACATGAACACGCGCATGGTGGTGACCACACGTCAGTGGTTCGGCGGCGGCGCGGACCTGACGCCGGTGCTCGACCGCCGGCGTACGCAGGAGGATCCGGACACCGTTGCCTTCCACAAGGCGATGAAGTTCGTCTGCGACAAGCACCCGAACGTCGCCGACTACCCGCGCTTCAAGCAGTGGTGCGACGAGTACTTCTTCCTGCCGCACCGCAACGAGCCCCGCGGCATTGGCGGCATCTTTTATGACTGGCTGAAGACGCCCGAGGAAAAGGGCGGCTGGGAAGCCGATTTCCGCTTCACGCAGGACGTCGGCCGCACCTTCCAGATCGTCTGCAACCACCTCGTCCGCAAGAACTTCAACGAGAACTGGACTGAGGCCGACCGCGAGGAGCAGCTGGTCCGCCGCGGCCGCTATGTAGAGTTCAACCTGCTCTACGACCGCGGCACGATTTTCGGGCTGAAAACCGGCGGCAATGTCAACTCGATCCTGTCGAGCCTCCCGCCAGAGGTGAAGTGGCCGTAACGGCACCAACATCAAAGTTTCCGGGTGATGCCGGCAAGCAACACCATCTGCTATGCTGCGGAAACCAAACAAAAATATGCTGAAGAATAGGCCCGGCGACGGGCCTTTTTCTTTTGCCGGCGCTTTGCGTGCCATTCACGCCGCGTGACAAACTGAAACATCAGGAATAGAGCGTTTTTCGGGCTTGGGAAGACGGCCGATTGAGGGCGGCCGTTCCTTCGCGTCCATGCCCTCAGTCGGTGCCCGATCACGTTTTGGTTTGGTAACCGGATGGTAAAGAATTGAGCATCAGGATCGCGATCATGCCGTCCCTACCCTCACTCTTTTTCAGCACCGCCCTTCTTCTGACCGCAACGCTTCCTACGTTCGCGGCAAACGATCTCGTCACGGAGACGAAGAAGGTGTCGGCCCCGGCTGAATCCGTTACTCGCGAAGCTACCTTCGCTTACAAGCTCATCAAGCCGCAGAACGCGAGCGGCCGCGTCATGATCCTCATGCACGGCTCGGGCGGCGACGAGTCGACCTTGGTCGACCTCGCCTCGCGCATCGCGCCGGATGCCACGCTGATCGGCGTGCGGGGCCGCGTCGTGCAGAACGGCGTGAAGCGTTGGTACAAGCGGTTGACCCCGACCGAGTTCGACCAGCAGGACGTGCGCGCGGAAGCCACGGCCTTCGTCGAGTTCATGCGCAGCAAGGCGCAGGAGCTGAAGCTGGACCTGTCATCGGCAACCTTCCTCGGCTACTCCAACGGCGCCAACCTGATCGCGGCGATGACGCAGCTCTATCCTGGCATCGTCACGAAGGCCGTGCTGCTGCGGCCGATGCCGGTGCTGGCTGATGCCCCGAAGGTCGACCTCAGCAACTCGAAGTTCCTGACCATCGCCGGCGAGAACGACAAGCTCTACTACCCCTTCGCGGATCGCTTGCAAAAGATGCTCGCATCCTGCGGGGCGAAGGTGGATGCAAGGGTGATCGGCACCGGGCACAACCTTGGCGATGAGGACGTTCGCATCGTTGCGGAATGGCTCGGGGCGACTCCCGTGCGCGAGGCGCCGCGTCCCCTGCCCTGACGATCACAAAGCTTCTTCCAGCCTACTCATCGGTGCCCAAGGCGCTATATTAAGCGGACCGGAGCCGATGCCCGGATGGCGACCTTCGCCATCCAGTCCTTCTGTATCGGCACAACACAGGGAGAAGACCAATGAAGGAATTTCATTGCGGTTCGCTCGTCCCCGGTTGCGAATGGCACACCAGGCATGAAGAAGAAGCGGAAGTGATGCGCCGGGCAGTCGAGCACATGCGCGAAACCCACGGCGAAACCGTGATCCGCGAAACCATGATCGAGGCGATCCGCTCGCGGATCGTGCCGGAAAACACGGTAGCCTAGGACGCGGCGATCAATTCTGCGGCGCGCGCAAGCAGCGCGTCGCGTTCCATGCGAAAGCCGCTGTCCATCCACTCCTTTTCGAGCGCCTTCAGGCTCTCACCCATCGCCTTCCCCGGCGCTGCACCCAGTTTTAGCAGGTCGCCGCCGTTGATCGGGAATGCGGGCTTCGTCCACCCGTCCAGGAATTTCAGCTGCCTGGAATAGCCGCCGGCCTCGACCAGCGCGGCATCTTCCTGCTGAGCACGTGCCCGCGCTGCAGCGAGCGCCAGCTTGAGGCGATAAGCGGTGCCGCAAACGTCCCCTAGGTAGAGCTGCTTGGACAAGGCCAGTTCGCTGGTCGTGTGGCTGGCCGATCCGGCTGCGGCCCAGCTGGTCAGTTTGGCAGCTTCTGCCTTCGACATCCGCAGCCGCTCCGCCATCGCCTCCAGCTTCTCCTGGACAGGCGGAAGAAGCGAGGCCAGCCGCAGCATCGGGTCAACCTGCCAGCCGAGGTCTTTTTCTGTCGCGATGAGCCCGTGGATCGCGTCGATCCCCCATTTCTCGCTCTCGGGCAGAATCTGCGTCAGCACGCCGGCTTGGCGCATCCATAGCAGCGCTCGTGACGGGTCTGGCGCCGACAGAAGCTTCTTGAGTTCCGACCAGATCCGCTCGGCCGAGAGCCGCGCCAGACCGTCCTTCAAACGCGCCGAGGCACGCAAACCGTCCGCATCCGGGCGCCCCTTGCCGTACCAGGCAAAGAACCGGAAGAAGCGCAAGATACGCAGGTAATCCTCGCGAATGCGCGCGTCGGCATCGCCGATGAAGCGCAGTGTACGGGTCTCGAGATCAGGCAGTCCGCCGACCAGATCGACCACCTCGCCGTTGGCTCGCGCATAGAGCGCGTTGATCGTGAAGTCGCGGCGCTCGGCATCGCGCTTCCAGTCCTTGCCGAAGGCTACCCGGGCATGTCGGCCGTCGGTCTCGACATCGGCGCGCAGCGTCGTCACCTCATAGCCGCGCCCGTCGGCGATCACGGTGATGGTGCCGTGCTCCTTGCCGGTCGGCACGGTACGAAAGCCGGCGTCCTGCGCCCGCTGCTCAGTCTCATCTGGCGTGGTGGTCGTTGCGATGTCGATGTCGGACACCGGCTCGCCAAGCAGCGTGTTGCGCACCGCGCCGCCAGCAATGCGCGCCTCCTCGCCGTCCGCTGACAGCGCCGCAAGCAGCCGCTGCAAATTGGCGTCGGCCAGCCACTCGGCCCGGGCCGCAATCGAAACTCCGCTCACGCATAAAGCCTTTCGTAAACCACCCGGATGATGCCGGCGGTAACACCCCAGATGTTCCGCTCGCCAAAGGGCATCCGGTAGAAGAACCGCTCCCGGTTGTTCCAGATGCGGCTGCCGCGAACGTGATTTGCCGGGTCCATCAGGAAGGACAGCGGCACCTCAAAGGCATCCGCCACCTCGTCCTCGTTGATGGTCAGCATGAAGTCGGGCTTCACTACCGACAGCACCGGCACGATGCGGAAGCCAGAGCCGGTGACATAGTCCGGCAGCCGCCCCACCACTTCGATGAAGTCCGAGTTGAGGCCGATTTCTTCTTCGGTCTCCCGCAGCGCCGCGTATTCCGGCGTTGGATCAGTCGGGTCGAGCCGCCCGCCTGGGAATGCGATCTCGCCTGAGTGCGAGCGCAGCTTCGCCGCGCGCTGGGTCAGGATCACGCTCGCTTCGCCCGCGCGGTCGACGACCGGAACGAGCACCGCCGCATCGCGCAGCTGGTCGTGCACGAACAGCGACGCGAGATCGGGGTTCAGCCGGTGATCGCCGTAAACGTTCTGCTCGCGCGGCAGCTGATGAACGGCGGCGCGGCGGCGAAAATCCGCTGCAGTGAAGCGTGGGAGGGTATCGATCGTCATGAGCCGGCGCTAAGTGCCTCCAGCTTCTCCATCGACATCATCGGAAACACCGCACCTTTGGAGCGCACCGCGAACATTGCCATGCCGTCGATTTCGACCTCTTCGCCGTAGGTGACGAGCTCGTACATCACCGCGCGCGAAACCAGTGCCTCGAGCCGCCCGCGAACCAGAAGATACGGTTTCATGCCGCCGGTCTCGTCCTCGTCGACGAAGCGGATCGGATTGTCCGGTCCTGCCTCGACCACATCGCCGACATTGGTGCGGAAGGTGAGCACTTGGTCAGGCCCGAGATTGCTGAGGTTCACCTCGACGGCAATGAAATGCGCGTCCTCGACGCGGATGCCGACCTTTTCGACCGGCGTGACGAGATAGGTCTTGCCGTCTTCGTCCTTGCGCAACACCGAGGAGAACAACTGCATCAGCGCCGGGCGGCCAATGGGCGTTCCCATGTAGAACCAGGTGCCATCGCGCCTGATCTCCATGTCGATGTCGCCGCAAAATTCGGGGTTCCAGCGATCGACGGGCGGCAGCCCCTTGCCAGCGCGGGCCGCGCGTGAAATGAGCGCCTCCAGCCCCGCCGCATCCGCAGCCTTGCCCAGTCCGCCGTGTTCATTATCTGTGCGCATCGCCATCGTCACGAAATAGTCACTGTTGTTGCGCTTGTCAGCCTAATTGCGTGTTTTAAGTTGAACCTGCCTGGATCGCCAGCGCGCGGCCATGTCGAAACTGACGAGGAACTGTTTCCATGAACGCTACCCCCCAGCCGGAAACTGCGCCTACCGAGAAGGATCTGGTTGCTCAGGCCGAGGCAGCGCTGGCCGACATCTCGCGGGTTCGCGAGGCGGTCGGACAGGTGATCTTTGGCCAGCACGACGTGATCGAGCGCACGCTGGTGGCGATTCTTGCCGGCGGCCATGCGCTGCTCGTCGGCGTGCCGGGCCTCGCCAAGACCAAGCTCGTTGAAACCCTCGGCATCGTCCTCGGCCTCGACGGCCGCCGCATCCAGTTCACGCCTGACCTGATGCCGTCGGACATCCTCGGCTCCGAAGTGATGGAGCAGGATGCGTCGGGCCGCCGCTCGTTCCGCTTCATCAAGGGGCCGATCTTCGCCCAGCTGCTGATGGCCGACGAGATCAACCGTGCCTCGCCCCGCACGCAGTCGGCGCTGCTGCAGTCGATGCAGGAATATCACGTGACCGTGGCCGGCGAGCGGCACGACCTGCCCTCCCCCTTCCACGTGCTGGCAACCCAGAACCCGCTCGAACAGGAAGGCACTTATCCTCTCCCCGAGGCGCAGCTCGACCGCTTCCTGATGCAGGTCGACATCCTCTATCCGGACATCGACGCCGAGCGCCGTATCCTGCTGGAGACCACCGGTGTCGCCGATGCGCGCGCCGTCAACGTTCTCAACGCCGAACGCCTCAAGGAAATCCAGTCGCTCATCCGCCGCATGCCGGTGCCGGACAGCGTGGTCGAGGCGATTCTCAGGCTGGTTCGCTCCGCGCGTCCGGGCCAGGGCAATCCCGAAACCGACCGCCGCGTCGCCTGGGGTCCTGGCCCGCGCGCGAGCCAGGCGCTGACGCTCTGCGCCCGTGCCCGTGCGCTCTATGACGGGCGGCTTGCGCCGTCGATCGATGACGTGAAGGCTCTGGCCGAACCCGTGCTCCAGCATCGCATGGCGCTGACTTTCGCGGCGCGTGCCGAAGGCATCAGCGTCCGCAACGTGATCGCGCAACTGGTGAAAGCGGCAGGGTAATGGCACGGATCGGCGAGGCGTCTGCACCGGTCGCGACCCGCGACGCGCTCGCCCGCGCCCGACAGCGTGCATCGCTCATCCCAGACCTTCTGGTCGAGGCGCAGCGCGTCACCAACACTGTCATCTCCGGCTGGCACGGCCGCCGCCGCCGGGGCATCGGCGAGAATTTCTGGCAGTTCCGTCCCTATGTCGACGGCGAGTCGATGTCGCGCATCGACTGGCGCCGCTCCGCCCGTGACGACCATGTCTATGTCCGCGACAAGGAGTGGGAGGCCGCGCACACCATCTGGCTGTGGGCGGACCCGTCGCCGTCGATGCTCTACAAGTCACGCGGTGCAACCGTTTCCAAGGAAGCGCGCGCGCTGGTGCTGATCTTCGCCCTTGCCGAGCTTCTGTCCCGCAGCGGCGAGCGCATCGGCTGGCCGGGGCTCACCGACCCGATCAGCTCGCGCAACGGCGCCGAGCGGCTTGCCGCGCGCCTCATCCACGCGCCCGAGCTTCCATCCCGCCCGGAGCTTTCGCAGCTGCGCCGGTTCAGCGACATCATCATCGCCAGCGACTTCCTCGATCCGGTCGAAGAAACACAGGAATGGCTTGATGCGCTGGCGCGCCGCGGCGTGCGCGCCCACCTAATCGAAATTTCCGATCCGGCCGAAGAAACCTTCCCCTATTCCGGGCGCACCGAGTTCCGCGATCCCGAGAGCGGCGAGAAGCTGACCGCCGGCCGTGCCGAGACCATCGCCGAGGACTACCGCCGCGTCTACACTGCGCGGCGCGAGGAGCTGTCCTCCTGGTGCCGCAAGCTCGGCTGGAGCTACACGGTCAACCACACTGACCGGCTAGCGTCGGAAGCACTGGTCAGCGTGCACATGGCCCTTACCACAGACGTCGGTTACGGAGGCACCTGATGGGCTTCCTGCCGCTTTCCTTCGGCGCACCGGCCATCCTGCTGGGTCTCCTCGCCCTTCCGGCGATCTGGTGGCTGCTGCGGCTGACTCCGCCGCGCCCGCAGGAAGAAATCTTTCCCCCGCTGCGCATTCTCGCACGCGTGCTTCGCAAGGAAGAAACGCCACACCAGAGCCCGTGGTGGCTGACTCTCCTGCGCCTGCTGATGGCCGCGCTGGTCATCTTCGCGCTGGCGCAGCCGGTTCTCAATCCGCGCGAGGCGACTGCTGTGGGCGGCAACTCGCTGGCGCTCGTCATCGACAACGGCTGGGCCAGCGCTCCGGACTGGGATGTCCGCGTCGCGACCGCAGAGCGGCTGATCGATGACGCGGCAGGGCAGCCGATCCTCCTCGCTCTCACCGCCGAGCAGCCCAACGCCGAGATCGGCCCGTTCGACGTGGCGACCGCACGCGAGCGCCTTGCCGCCGCCGAGCCGCGCCCGGTCCCGGTCGACCGGCAGGCGGTCTTTGGCCGCGTCGCCGACGCGCTTGGCACGCTGCCCGGCGCGACCGTCGCCGTTCTAACCGATGGCCTCGAAGCGCCGGGAGACGAGCAGGCATTTCAGACGCTCCTGTCCGAGAACGCTGGCAGCCTGATCTGGATCGGGCCGAACCGGCTCGACATGGTCGGCATCAGCGCCAACACCAACAGCGCCGAGAGCTTCACCTTCACAGCTATCCGCCCCTCGACCGACACGCTGCCGCGACAGGTCGTTGCCGGCGCGCTGGACGACCGGGGTCGCCGCATCGCCGAGACGACCGTTGCCTTCGCCGCGAACGAGACGACCGCTACTGGCGAGTTCCGGGTGCCGTTCGAGCTGCGCAACGATTTCGTCGCAATCACCGTCGACGGCCAGCCGCATGCAGCGGGCATCCGTCTGCTCGACGAGAACTCGCGTCGCCGTCGCGTTGGCCTGATCTCGCAGGCCGAGGCTGACCAAGCGCAGCCGCTGCTGTCGCCGCTCTATTACATCCGCCGCGCGCTGGAGCCGTTCGCCGATCTCGTCCAGCCGCAGAGCACTGATCTTGCCGAGGCCATCCCGCAGCTTCTCGAACAACGTCCGGCTATGATCGTCATGGCCGATGTCGGCACGCTGCCGGACAGCGCGCGGGCGCAGCTGATCGAGTGGCTGCAAGACGGCGGCACGCTTGTGCGCTTTGCGGGCTCGCGGCTTGCCGCCGCCGGCAACGACGAGGAACTGCTTCCCGTTCGCCTGCGTATCGGTGAGCGCGCGATGGGCGGTGCCTTGTCCTGGACCGAGCCGCAGCCGGTTGCAGAATTCCCGCAGGGCAGCCCGTTCGCCGACCTGCCGCCGCCGGAAGAGGTCACCGTCACCCGGCAGGTGCTGGCAGAGCCCACCTCCGACATCGTTGAGCGCACCTGGGCGAGCCTCGCCGACGGTACGCCCCTGGTCACCGGCGCCACGCGCGGCCAGGGCACGCTCGTCCTGTTCCACACGACACCGTCGGCAACGTGGTCGAACCTGCCGATCTCCGGCACCTTCGTCGAAATGCTGCGCCGGATCGTCCAGCTGTCGCGCAACCAGGGCCGCATCGACGCCAGCGCCGGCGGCGTCCCGGCATCGTTGCCGCCGTTCCGCATCGTGAGCGCCGACGGCGAGCTCGTGCCTCCGGGTCCTGATGCCCGGCCGCTTCAGCCAACTGCCAACGCTGCTGTCACCATCGAAAACCCGCCCGGCTTCTATGGCAGCGACGAAGGCGTCGTCGCGCACAACCTGCTCGGGAGCGACGCTACGTTCCTGCCGATCACCCGGCCGTCGGTAACAATCCCGGTTTCGGAAGCTTCCTATGCCTTCGACCAGTCGGTCGACCTGCGCGGTCCGCTGTTTGCAGCAGCCGTTCTCCTGATGCTCCTCGACACGCTCGCGGTGTTCTGGATCGGCGGCTACCTCGCACGCCGGCCGGTCAGGAAGGCCCCGGCCGCAACAGCAGCGTTCCTCGTACTCGGCCTCATCGCCGGCGTGCCATCGCCCTCCGAGGCACAGGACCAGATCGATGACGAGTCGGCGATCTCGGCCATCACCGACACCCGCATCGCCTATGTCATCACCGGCAACAGTTCGATCGATGCCGTCAGCCGCGCCGGTCTCACAGGCCTGTCGCAATACCTGATCGAGAAGACGGCGCTGGAACCCGGCGAGCCAGCCGGTGTCGACATTGAGACCGATGAACTTTCGTTCTATCCGCTGATCTACTGGCCGATCGACGACAGCGCGCCGCTGCCGTCGGAAGCAGCCCTTGCGCGCGTCGACGCCTACATGCGTGAAGGCGGCACGGTGCTGTTCGACACCCGCGACCAGTATTCGACCGGCATCGACTCCGCTTCCGCCAGCCCCGCAACCCAGCGCCTGCGCGACATCCTCGCATCCATGAACGTGCCGCCGCTCGAGCCGGTGCCGGCCGATCATGTGCTGACCAAGACCTTCTTCATCATGCCCGAGTTTCCGGGTCGCTTCTCCGGCAGCCCGCTTTGGGTCGAAGCCTCGCTCGACGCCTCCAATGCCGAGAACCGGCCCGTGCGCACCGGCGACGGCGTCACACCAATCATGATCACCGCCAACGATCTTGCCGGCGCGTGGGCAATCGATGACGCCGGCGCGCCGCTCTACCCGACCGTGCCGAACGATCCGATGCAACGGATCTATGCCTTCCGCGGCGGCGTCAACATCATGATGTACATGCTGACCGGCAACTACAAATCCGACCAGGTGCACGTCCCTGCCCTGCTCGAACGGCTGGGGCAGTAGCATGGAGAGTCGGACATGAACTGGTCGCTCTCCTTCGAGCCGCTACTGTCATGGATCTGGATCGCCGCCATCATGGTGCCGGTGGCGCTGCTGGTGTTCGCTTCACTGTTCCTGCGAATGCGCGGCTCGTTCCTGCGTGTTGCCGCGCTGGCCGCGCTCGGCATCGCCCTCGCGAATCCGGTGCTTCTCGATGAGGAGCGCGAGCCGCTGCAGAGCGTCGTTGCGCTGGTGGTCGACCGCAGCCAGAGCCAGGACATCGGCGACCGCATGGCAACGACCGACGCCGCGGTTGAGGAACTTCGCGCTCGGCTGTCGCGCTTCCCGCAGTTCGACGTGCGCGTGGTCGAGGCCGGTCGTGCGGACGCTGCTGACGACCGTACACAGACCCGCCTCTTCCACGAGATCGATTCCGCCTTCCGCGACGTGCCGCCCTCCCGCGTTGCCGGTGCGATCATGGTGACTGACGGCCAGGTGCACGACGTGCCTGCCGATCCCGGCAGCATCAGCGCACCGCTGCATGTGCTTGTGACCGGCGAGGAAGGCGAGTTCGACCGCCGCATCCGCTTCGAGCGCGCGCCGCGCTTCGGCATCGTCGGCAAACCTGTCGAGATGACTTATCGCGTCATCTCCAACGACGGCCAGACCGGCACGGTGCCGGTCGAGGTGCGGATCAACGGCAACTTCGTCGTCAACCGCGAGGCGCGCATCGGGCAGCCGATGACGATGAACATCGTCGTGCCGAACGCCGGCAAGAACATTGTCGAGCTGACGATCCCCACTGCGCCGGGCGAGCTGACGGGCACCAACAACCGCACCATCGCCGTGCTCGACGGCATCCGCGAGAACCTGCGCGTGCTGCTCGTTTCCGGCGAGCCGCATGCCGGCGAGCGCACCTGGCGCAACCTGCTGAAGTCCGACGCTTCGGTCGATCTCGTCCACTTCACCATTCTGCGCCCACCTGAAAAGCAGGACGGCACGCCGATCCATGAGCTGTCGTTGATCGCCTTCCCGACGCGCGAGCTGTTCGTTGAGCGGGTGAACGACTTCGACCTGATCATTTTCGACCGCTACCAGCACCGCGACGTGCTGCCGATCCTCTACTACGACTACATCGCCGAGTACGTGGAGAATGGCGGCGCGCTGCTGATTGCGGCGGGCCCTGAATATGCCGGCAACCAGTCGATCGCGCGCACGCCCCTGATCTCGGCGCTGCCGGCCCTGCCGACCGGCACGGTCATCGAGGAAGGGTTCTATCCGCGCCTGACCGAAGACGGCGAGCGTCATCCGGTGACGCGCGGTCTTGAGGGTTCGGCGTCGGAGCCGCCGCAGTGGAGCCGCTGGTTCCGGCTGATCGATATCCAGCAACCCGAGGGCCATGTCGTGCTGCAGGGCGCGGACCGGCCGCTGCTGGTGCTCGACCGCAAGGGTGACGGCCGCGTCGGCATGCTCCTGTCGGACCAGGGCTGGCTGTGGGCGCGCGGTTTTGAAGGCGGCGGGCCGCACGTCTCGCTCTACCGCCGCATCGCCCACTGGCTGATGAAGGAACCGGAACTCGAGGAAGAGCGCCTGACCGCCTCCGGCCGTGGCATGACGCTCGACATCATCCGCCAGACGATGAGCGATGATCCTGGCCCGGCATCGGTGCTGACGCCGTCCGGCCGGCGCATCGACGTGAACCTGGCATCATCGGAGCCCGGCCTGTTCACCGGATCGCTGGAAGTCGACGAAATCGGTCTCTACCAGATCGCCAACGGCGACCTGACGGCGCTTGCCCATGTCGGTCCCGTCAACGCGCCCGAGTTTCAGGACACGGTCTCGACGACCGAAGTGCTTCAGCCTGCCGCCGACGCATCCGGCGGCAGCGTGCGCCGGCTCGGCCAAACGCTCACCGGCAATGTCAGCGTTCCCGGGATCGTGCCGGTTCGTACCGGTGCGGTTGCGTCGGGCCGCGACTGGATCGGCCTTCGCACCACCAATGACAGCGTGCTGAAGTCGGTCAGCCGTGTGCCACTGTTTGCGGGCTTCTTCGGCCTCGCAGCACTTCTGCTGGCGTTCGGCGCGATGTGGTACCGCGAAGGCAGGTAATAAGAAGATTAGCGACGAGGGAGTGAGGGCTGAATGGCTCTACTCCGCAGCTAGCCTCATTGCCGGCCTGGCAAGGTCCGCATGCACGACATCGCCAACGAAGTTCGACAGCGAGCCCGGAACCAGCTCGCAGGCGAGGAAGCGTGCCGGATCGACCGGCCGCGGCATGATCGCCTGCTCCTTCGGGATCACAATCGAGAATCCGAGCGGTGCGTAGTACGGCGCATCGCCGACAAGGATCACCAGACCCCAGCCATCCTTGCGCGCAGCGTCCAGCGCCAGCGCGACGAGCTTGCGGCCGATACCAAGGCTCTTGAACGCCGGCCGCACGGCGAGCGGCCCGAGAAGCAGTGCCCTGCCCTCGCCCGCAGCAATCGGCGTCATCCGAACGGAGCCGACCACCTTGCCATCGACCAGCGCGACGAAGGACAGGTCACGCCTGTGCGGGCCACCTTCCCGGATCGCATGCGCTGCACGCGTGAACCGGCCCGGACCGAAGGCCTCGGCGTTGATATCCTCGATTTCGGGATCGTGCGCGGCGGTTTCCGTCACGTAGACGACGTCAGCGGGGATCATGGCAATTTCCGTGGTACAAGCGAACAGGATGGTGGATGCGGCAAACACCGCCTGCGCTCCCTGCTGGAGCGCATCAGCCCAATCGTCGTCGCTGGAAACCCACGTTTGCCAAAGTTGAGATCCTCCGCTGGCCCATCCGCCAGCAAAAATCCCGCTAACATCAAATCTCGCCGCGCGCAACGGCGTTTTTGTACGAAGGGTGACGATCTGTTCAGCCATCCGCGCGTTTTCCCTGTCTGGAACGGTCCCTAGATTGGGTCGAAAGCAAGGGAGTTACGATATGGGTCTGCTCGTCGACGGCGTCTGGAAAGACCAGTGGTATGACACCGAGAAGAGCGGTGGACGCTTCGAGCGGTCCGCCTCGCAGTTCCGAGACTGGGTTACCAGGGACGGCAAGCCCGCCGAGGATCGCGAACGCGGCTTCAAAGCCGAGCCCGGCCGCTATCACCTCTACGTCTCTCTCGCCTGCCCCTGGGCGCACCGGACGCTAATCTACCGCAAGCTGAAAAAGCTCGAGCACGTCATCTCGGTCGACGTCGTCCACCACTACATGGGCAAGGACGGCTGGACGTTCGTGAAGGAAGATGGCGCGACCGGCGACAGCCTCTACGGAAGCGACTTCCTGCATCAGCTCTACACCCGCGCCGATCCGAACTATTCGGGCCGCGTCACCGTGCCGGTTCTTTGGGACAAGAAGACGGAGACGATAGTCTCCAACGAGTCGGCCGAGATCATCCGCATGTTCAACTCGGCGTTCGATGAGTGGGCCGGCAACCGGATCAACCTCAGCCCTGACCATCTCCTCCCAGAGATCGACCGGCTGAATGCGCGGATCTATCCGGCGATCAACAACGGCGTCTATCGCGCGGGCTTCGCGACCACCCAGGAAGCTTATGAGGAAGCCTTCGATGAGCTTTTCGCTGCACTCGATGAAATCGAGGCGCGGCTGTCACGCTCGCGCTACCTGATCGGCGACCGGCTGACCGAAGCCGACATCCGCCTGTTCACGACGCTGGTGCGGTTCGATGCGGTCTACTACTCGCACTTCAAGTGCAATTTGCGGCGGATCGCCGACTATCCGAACCTGTCGAACTATGTGCGCGACATCTACCAGACCGACGGCATCGCCGAGACGGTCAACATGCTGCACATCAAGGCGCACTATTACGGCAGCCACCGCACCATCAACCCGACCGGGATCGTGCCGAAGGGCCCGGCGCTCGACCTCAACGCGCCGCACGACCGGGCAAGGCTCAGCCTTGCCGCCTGATCACCAGTAGGGATCAACCGGCACGCCCTCAAACAGTTCGGCGATGCGGCGGCGCGTCGCCGGCGAGGTTTCGGCCGGCAACGCATCCAGCGGGAAGAACCCTGCTTCAGCGATTTCTATGTCCGGCCGCTTCGGCGCCGTCTGCACGAAATCAGTGATCAGGTAGAAGGCGACATGGTCGCGCGGGCTCTGCCGCCGGTTGTAGTGCAGCGATTTCAGCACCGGCTCGCCGCGCAGCTCGATGTTGCCTTCCTCGGAAAGCTCGCGCGACAGGGCCTCGACCGCGGTCTCACCGCGCTCGACCCCACCGCCGGGAAACTGCCAGCCCGGCACGTAAGTGTGACGGATGAGGAAGACCGAATTGTTCGCCTTGTCGTAGACGATGCCACGCACGCCGAGCGTCATTGGCCGGCGCAGCACGAACCACAGGTGGAACGCCCGCGCACGCACCCGACGCCACCACACTTCGTGCATGAATGCAGGCTCGGGCGTGTTCACAGAGCGACTGCCTGTTGGCAAGGACGGGCCTGCTGCCCTATGGGTGTTGAATGTTCAGGCTCGCGCATCTCTCGGATATCCATCTGGGCCCTCTCCCAGCCGTAACCTATCGGGATCTCATCTCCAAACGGATAACGGGCTATATCAACTGGCGCCGCAACCGCGCCGCCAACCTGCACGAGGGCGTCATCGACGCGATCGTCGCCGACCTCAAGGCGTCAAAGCCTGACCACACGATTGTCTCCGGCGACCTGATGAACCTCGCCCTTGATGGGGAAATCGAACTGTCTCGCCTCTGGCTCGAAAACCTTGGCAAGCCTAACGATGTCTCGGTAGTGCCGGGCAACCACGACGCCTACGTGCCGGGGTCCATCGACCGCGCCTGCAAGTCCTGGGGAGCCTGGATGCATGGCGACGGCGAAAAGGAGCCGGCCCGCATCGGCAAGTTCCCCTTCATGCGCGTGCGCGGCAACGTCGCCATCATCGGCGTCTCATCCTCGCGTGCGACCGGCCCGTTCATGGCGAGCGGCTTCTTCGGCGAGGCGCAGGCAAAGCGTCTCGGCAAAATGCTCGACACCGCGAAGGAAAACGGTCACTGCCGCGTCGTCGCGATCCATCATCCGCCAGTGCGTGGCGCCGCTCCCGCTCACAAGCGCCTGCTCGGAATCGGCCGTTTCCAGAAGGTGATCGAGCGCCACGGGGCGGAACTTGTGCTGCACGGCCACACCCACCTTCCGACAGCCTACGAAATCAGTGGCAAGCATGGGCCGGTGCCTGTCATCGGCGTCGCCGCCGCCGGACAGGCGTTCGGCGGCAAGAAGCCCGCGGCGCAGTACAATCTGTTGGAGATCGAGGGCCACAGCGGCAGCTGGCGCATTGCCCTGACCCGCCGCGGCCTCAACGGCAATGGTATGGAAATCGCGACGGTCGAGCAGCGTGTGCTGAAGGGCTGAGGGCCGGGCTTACCGGATCAGTTCCGCGATACGCTCCCACGCGATCAGCGCAAAGGCGATGATGCCGAGGATGCCGCCAAGGATCGCGATGCCCATGCCCTTGAAGAAGCCGGCCGACGGTCGCGACGAACTCGACGCCTTTTCCGGCGTCTCGCTGCCGACGACGGTGTCGACGCCGATATAGGTGACGTCCCCTTCCAGGATTCGCTGGCGCTCGATCAGGCGCTCGGCGATGTAGCGCGTCACATGGTCCGCCGCGGCGTTGATGTCGGCCGTCTCGGCAAGCACCACCCTGCCCAGGCGCGTGTCGCGCAGGAAGCGATAGGTGCGCCGGTCCCGCCCTAAGGTGACGTGCGTGACGGCGTCGATCCAGAGGCGCGGCTGCAGCCCCTTGGAGATGGCGAAGTCGAAGCGGTCGTCGTCCTTCGGCACATCGCGAAATACTGGCGCCAGGTCCTCGGCCAGCAGTTCGAGTCGCGTGAGCTGGGCTTCGCGGATGTCGACCACAACATCGTCGCGATCCGCGACGGCGTTCTTCACCTCGCGAATCGCGTTCGCCAGGCGGCTCTTTGCCGTTTCAGTTCGATCTTCCAGCGGCTCACTCACAGGCGGCCTCCACATGACTAAGGTTAACCGACGATTAACATAGACGGTTGACAAAATCACGGCGCTGTCTTGCAGGGCGCCAAGTATCGTTAAAATCCACAAACGGCCCGAATGATCCCCGTCATCTGTGCCGGCGCTTCATCGGGCAGCATGTGGCCGAGTCGCGGCAGGCGGTGAACCGCAAAGCTCGGCGACAAACCTTCGAGCTGCAAGACAGGCAGGACATTGTCCAGCTCGCCCCAAACGACCGTTACCGGAACTGGCAATTCCGCAATCTTGTCGAGCGGCAGCTGACCCTGGCGGCCATCCCGCGCCAGCCCCTTCGCCATCTCGATGAGCATCTCGCGCTGGCCGGGCACGGCACGCGCGGCAAGGAAATGTTCCACCGTCTCCTCGGGGACCGGCGAATACCACCCGGTCATGGCTTCGAGACAAGCGGTCAGTTGCTCCCTCGTCTCAGCAGCGGCGTAGCGAGTCAGCAGGCGGCGGTTGATGTCGGGGCCGAAGCCTCCAGGCGCAAGCAGGGTCAACGACGCCACCCGCTTCGCATCGAACAGCGCGACTAGGCTCGCCACCGCCCCGCCCATCGAATGACCGACGAGATGGGCACGCTCTATCCCGCGCGACCGGAGATCATCGAGCACGGCATTCGCGGCCGTCTTCGCCGAGCCGGCACCAGGATAATTCAGCGAGCCGCCGTGCCCCGGCAGATCATAGGCGATGGTCGCGCGATGTTCCGCCAGCGCCGGCTGGATTTCCCGCCACGCGGTGTGATCGCCGCCAAAGCCGTGCAGAAGCACGATCGGGTCGGCGCCGCTACCGGCAAGCTGCGCATGCAAGGTCATCGACTACTCCGACTCTTCAGGACGGACAGACGGTTACACGCTGGCGATGGAGGGTAAAGTACTACGTGAAGTGGAGCAGCAGATGCTGCCAGCTCAGATGAAAATCCCGGCGCAAGTGATTCTTACGCCGGGACAAATCTCTTAGTTCTTCTGGGCGAGAATGCGGTTCGCGGCCGAGACGATCGCCGCCAGCGATGCCGCCACGATGTTGGTGTTGATGCCCGAGCCGAACAGGCGGCCGCCCGGATATTCCACCTCGACGTAGCTGATCGCCGCGGCGTTGGAGCCGCGATGCATCGAGTGCTCTGAATAGTCGAGCACCGACAAGTCGATGCCGATGTAGCGTGACAGCGCGTCAACAAAGCCGTCGATCGGGCCGGTGCCAGTGCCGGTCATCGTCACTTCCTTGCCGTTGTCGGAGATCGTTGCCTCCATGATGCGGCGGCCACGATTATCCGGATCCGGCACTGTGTGGTGGTCGACGAACTTCAGGCGTGCGCCCGGTTGGTCGACATAGGCCTCGATGAAGCGATCGTAGATGCGCTTGGCCGGCAGCTCCTTGCCCTCGCGGTCGGTGATCTGCTGGATGTCCTGGCTGAACTCTATCTGCAGGTTGCGCGGCAAATTGAGGCCGTAGTCCGCCTGCAGGACGTAGGCGATGCCGCCCTTGCCCGACTGCGAATTGATGCGGATGATAGCCTCGTAGGTGCGGCCGACATCCTGCGGGTCGATCGGCAGATATGGCACTTCCCACAGCGGCTTATTCGACGCCTTCAGCGCCTTCATGCCCTTGTTGATCGCATCCTGATGCGAGCCCGAGAACGCGGTGTAGACCAGTTCGCCGACATAGGGGTGGCGCTCGCCGATCTTCATCTGGTTCGAGTACTCGTAGACTTCCTTCATGCGGTTGATGTCGGAGCAGTCCAGCTCAGGGTCGACGCCCTGCGTGTACATGTTCAGCGCCAGCGTCACGACGTCGACGTTGCCGGTGCGCTCGCCATTGCCGAACAGCGTGCCCTCCACGCGGTCGGCGCCGGCCATCAGGCCCAGCTCGGTCGCGGCGATGCCGGTGCCGCGGTCGTTATGCGGATGCAGCGAGATGATCAGGCTCTCGCGGTTGTCGACATTGCGGCACATCCACTCGATCTGGTCGGCGTAGATGTTCGGCGTCGACATCTCGACCGTCGACGGCAGGTTCAGGATCAGCTTGTTGTCCGGAGTCGGCTTGATGACCTCGATGACGGCGTTGCAGATCTCCAGTGCGACATCCAGCTCGGTGCCAGTGAAGCTCTCCGGCGAATACTGGAAGCGATAGCCGCCGCCAGCCTTCGCGGCCATGTCCACGATCATCTTGGCGGCGTCGGTCGCGATCTGCTTGATGCCTGCGACATCCTTGGCGAACACGACGCGGCGCTGCAGCTCGCTGGTCGAATTATAGAAGTGAATGATCGGCGACTTCGCGCCTTCCAGAGCCTCGAAGGTGCGCGTGATCAGTTCCGGACGGCACTGCACCAGGACCTGGAGATCGACGTCATCGGGAACGTTGGCCTCCTCGACGCACCAGCGGGCGAAGTCGAAGTCGGTCTGCGACGCGGATGGGAAGCCGATCTCGATTTCCTTGAAGCCCATGTCGACGAGCAGATTGAACATGCGCGCCTTGCGGTCGTGGCCCATCGGGTCGACCAGTGCCTGATTGCCGTCGCGCAGGTCCACCGAGCACCAGATCGGCGCCTTTTCGATGCGCTTGCTCGTCCAGGTGCGGTCCTTGAGGTCGACCAGCGGGTACGGCTGATACTTGATCGCGGCATCAGGCATGCCCTTCTTGCGAGAGGCAGCTACAGCATCAATACGGCTCTGTTCGTTCATCGTCTTCACTCCGGTGCGGGCGCGCTCTCATGGCACGGCGCTGCGCACGATTTCAATGTCTACGGAAATTTTTCGGGCAAGGAGCTGGTGCCGAGGCCGGCGAAATCGATCGCCGGGTGCTCCTTCAACGAGCCCGGCGATCGCCGCTAAGGCCGAGTAGAAGGACGGTAGAAAGCATCGCGCGCGCAGTCTGCCCCACGAAGTGGGCCGGACGCTTTATATTGATGGCGCGACGATAAGACATGCCGGCGAAATAACCCAAAGTCGAAGGCATGGCAAGGCCCCGCAGGCGAAAGCTGTTACAAACAGCACTGCAAGTATCGAAGACCCGGCAGGAATCGCAGCCTTCCGGGTCTTCGGGTCAATCCCTGGGATACTAGCCCGTCACCTTGCCCCAGATCGACTCGGCCGTTTTTACGACGAGCTCCAGCTTGCGCATCTGGTCCGCCTCCGAGATCGCATTGCCCTCCTCAGTCGAGGCAAATCCGCACTGCGGCGCGATGCCAAACTGGTCGAGGTCGGCGAACTTGGAAACAGCGTCAAACTTGCGCCTGAGATCATCCAGGCTCTCGAGCTCGCCGGTCTTGGTGGTGATGAAGCCGGGCATGACCCGTTTCTTGCCCTTGGGCAGAAGACGCAGCGGCTCGAGCCCTCCGGCACGATCGGTATCATACTCCATGAAGTAGATGTCGACGTCGGTCTTGTTGAAGATCGCGTCGGCGCACAGGTCATAGGCGCCCTCCGCCGCATGGTGCGACTGGAAGTTGCCGCGGCACATGTGCATGCCGATCACCATATCCGACGGGCGGTCCTTGATCGCCTCGTGCATCATCCAGGCGTACTTGTCGATCAGCCAGTCCGGATCCTGGCCGAGTGCCGCCTTGGCGGCGCGATGCTTTGGATCGCACAGATAGGCGAAGAAGATGTCGTCCATCTGCAGGTAGCGGCAGCCAACGTCGTAGAACGCCTTCACCGCCTTAGCATACGCGCTCGCGAGATCCGCGAACAGCACCTCGAGGTCCTTGTAGGGCGCGTAGCGGATGTCTTCGGGATCGGTGCGGAAGTGCGCGCAGCTCGGCCCGGGGATCGAGATCTTCGGCATCACGTTCGTGACGCTGGCCACGAACTTGAAGTGCTCCAGCATCGGGTGATCGTCCGGGAAATCGACCTTTTCGTTAATGGTCAGAAACTCCGGCTTCAGGGCGATACCGTGGAACTGGATCGCCTCCTTCTCGCGGTGTTCGAGGTCGATGCCGTCGAGCATGCGCAGGAAGTCGTAGTGCCAGTAGGTACGTCGGATCTCGCCGTCGGTCACAACGGGCAGTCCGACATCCTGCTGCGCCTTGACCGCGGCGCGGATGGCCTCGTCCTCGGCCGCGTGCAGTTCGTCCGCTTCGATCGACTTCTCCTCGAAGAAGCGCTTGCGGGCCTCCTTCACGGCCTTGGGGCGGAGCAGGCTTCCAACATGGTCTGCCCGATAGGGCGGGCGCGCAACAGAAGCCGCCGGAGCGGCGCTCACATCAGTCATCTCATCTCCTCCAACCGCTGGTCACAGCCAAATTGCTGTGGAATTCCCTTCGAGGTGGCTAGCATACGTTACGTCACCTTGCCAGCGGCGCGGCCCGCACTCTTGACTTTGACTTGTACACAGCATGACATCCCCTGCAGGAAGAACAGGTTAGCCCTTTTGCAGACTCACGTGCAGAGGAATCCCTTCATGGCTCGCAGCCCCCGTTCAGACAAAGGCGCATCCCAGACGTTGAAAGCGGTCATGGGCGTACGTGACCTCGTCTTCTCCGGTACGGTCGCGCCAGGTGAGCGGCTTTCGGAAATCAACGTCAGCGCCAAGCTTGGCCTGTCGCGCACGCCGGTTCGCGCGGCCCTTGCGCGTCTTGAGCAGGAAGGGATTCTCGAAGCCATTCCGTCCGGCGGCTACTCGGTTCGCCTGTTCTCGATCGCCGACGTTGCCGACGCGATCGAGCTGCGCGGTGTGCTCGAAGGCACGGCCGCACGCCTTGCCGCCGAGCGCGGCGCAACGCCCGCAAAGATCAACGCGCTGAAGTCACTGATCTCGCGGCTCGACGAGGTGGTGGAGTCCGGTGTCGATGACATGGATCTCGACACCTACATGACGCTCAACGCCGAGTTCCACGAGATGCTCACGGAGCTTTCCGGCAGCAAGATCATCCAGCGCGAGCTTGAGCGCGTACTCCACCTGCCTTTCGCCAGCCCCAGCGCCTTCCTCGAGGCGCAGATGAGCGTGCCAGCCTTCCGCACCTCGCTGATCGTCGGCCAGGCGCAGCACCGCGCCATCGCTCATGCGATCGAAATGCGCGAAGGCTCGCGCGCCGAAGCGATCGCCCGCGAGCATGCGCGCCTCGCCCGCATCAACCTCGACCGGGTAATGAAGGACAAGTCGCTGATCGACCGCGTCCCTGGTCTGGTTCTCGTCACAAGCTAACCCTTACCGGGCGCCACGCACTACCCCTTGCCGGCTTCAGGATGTAAGGGAAGCGCATGAATGTGCTGTCTGCCGACTCCCCGGTCTACAACCCGCCGCTTGAGCCCTGGGTCACGATCCGCCATCGCGACCGAGACATCCTCGTGCTCGACAAGCCGAGCGGGCTGCTGTCGGTACCAGGAAAGCACCCGGCGCTGAAGGACAGCCTGGCAACCCGCGTGCAGCGCGACTTTCCGCAAGCGCAGATGATCAACCGCCTCGACAAGGACACGTCGGGGCTGGTGCTGATGTCTCTCAACCGCAAGGCCCACGCCGCCATCGCAGCCCAGTTCGAGGGGCGGACGACGAAGAAATCCTACGTCGCGGTCGTGTGGGGCATCATGGAGGAGGACGAAGGGTTGATCGACCTGCCGCTGGCGATCGACCCCGACAACAAGCCGCGCCACCGCGTCGACCATGAAGGCGGCAAGCTCGCCCAGACGCGCTGGCAGGTCATCGAGCGCGGCAGCGACCGCACCCGCGTCCGGCTTTTCCCGCTCACCGGCCGCACCCACCAGCTGCGCGTGCACATGAAAGCGATCGGCCACGTCATCCTCGGCGACGAGTTCTATGCCGAAGGGGAGGCGCTCGCTGCCTCCGACCGCCTTCTGCTCCATGCGGAGGAACTCTCCTTCCGACACCCGGACGGCAGCGACGTCACTTTCACCGCCCCCTGCCCGTTCTGAGGCTCGTCATGGCGCGCAGCGAGGACACCACAGAACCTATCGTCGATTTCGTGGGCGGCGCCGTCGGGCACCAGTTCCGCACGGGCGCCGCGCGCGGCCACGCGCTTGCCAAGGCTGCCGGCCTCGTGAAGGGCGCCTTGCCCGAAATCGTCGACGCCACCGCGGGCCTTGGCCGCGACGCCTTCCTCCTCGCCTCGCTCGGCTCGAAGGTGACGCTCATCGAACGCTCGACGAAGATGCACGACCTGCTTGCCGCCGGCCTCGAACGCGCGGCAGCCGAAGGCGGCGCCCTCGCCGAGACGATCGCGCGGATGACCCTGCTGCACGGCGACTCGCGCGAACTGCTGCCGCAGCTTGCGCCCCAAGTCGTGCTGGTCGACCCGATGCATCCGCCGCGCGGCAACACGGCACTGGTGAAGAAGGAGATGCGGCAGATCCGCGAGATCGTCGGCAGCGATCCCGACGCCGAGGAGCTTATGCGCGTCGCGCTAGAGCACGCACAAAACCGCGTCGTGCTGAAATGGCCGCTGCGTGCCCCGCCGATGGAGGGAATCCGCAAACCCTCGTACCAGATCCTCGGCAAGAGCACGCGCTACGACGTGTTCGTGAAGGCGAAGCTGGCCTAGCTAGTCGTCACCGAGGATTAGCGCGCGGCCGCTAGTCACGTCCGCCGCGACCGCCCTCACCTTCTCCGCCATCTCGGCCGGCAGCCGGAAATGCTGGACGACGCCCTCGGCAAGAAATTCTTGCCGGCTCATGCTCACGCCCGGCAACGCCTCCAGCCGCGCCCGCAGCAGCGGCGCATCGCTGAAGCCGGATTGGATGGAAATGGTCTCAAGTTCGACGAGCGGCAGCTTCGGCGCCTCGCGCAGGCAAGATGCTGCCGTGCCGCCATAAGCGCGGATCAGCCCGCCGCTACCCAGCAGCACGCCGCCGAACCAGCGCGCAACGACGACGACTGTGCGGTCGAGCCCCTGCCCGTCGATCGCTTGCAGGATCGGCTTGCCGGCGGTTCCGCTCGGCTCGCCATCGTCGCTAAAACGGTAGCTCTGGCCGATCCGCCAGGCCCAGCAATTGTGGTTAGCCGACGGATCCGAATGCTGCGCGAGAAACTCCCGCGCCTCGCCCTCGTCAGCAATGGGGGCAGCCTGGGCGAGAAACCGGCTCTTCTTGATTTCCTGGCGAAAACTCGCCACCCCGGCGAGAATGAATCGATCCGTCATGCCGCCCTTCTAGCGCGAATAGAGGCGGCATGTATCGGGCCAGATCATCAGTTCAGGCTGATGATCTTTGCCGGGCGGAAGGTTTCGATCTTCTTGACGCCTGAAACCATGCCCTTGCCGTAAGCCGGCTTGCCGACAACGCCCTTGAGCCAGCACTCCTTCTTCGCCTTCACGTAGGTGAAGGCAATGCAGGCGTTGTTGTCGATGCAGGCGAGCCGGCAGGCGAGCGGCGAGTTGGCGCCGGGATACGGGCGCCGGCTGAGGTCGCCGCCCGGCAGGTCGACGTCCTCGAACAGCGAGGAATTCGGATCGATCGTTGCCAACGTCATCGGCTTCGGATCCGCCTCGCCCGCAGCCAGAAGATGGCCCGACAGCGCGACGCTGTTTCCATCGGCGCGCCCGGAGCTCGCCTTGAGGAAGCAGTTCGGCCCCCGGCGCAGACTCTGGTCGGTGTTGAAGGTAAAGGCCTTGCACTGACCGTCCATGCGCAGGCAGTTGTCGGCACAGGCCCCGGCATCACTGGTGCGTATAGATGTGATATCGTCGCCGAACAGGTCGAGTCCCGTGTATATCGCCATGCGGTTCGGCTGCCGGGTGTAGGCCTCGAGCGCGGACACGGCCGCAGCACCACGTTCCGCCTCGACAACTGCGCCAGCCGCAGCCGTCCCCTCCGGTGCGGGCGACTGGAATGCACCGCCCTGCGGAGTTGCGGCGATCGACGTACCGCCTGTCCGGTTCAGACCGTAGCGCTCAATCTCTTCCTGGCTGAAGACATACATGTCATCGGGCGGCGTCCTGAACATGATGTGCATGACATCGACCGGCGTGCCGAAACGGTTCAGGACCTCGATGATGTCCGAAATCGCATACTGGGCTCCGACCAGATCCTTCGTGTCGTTGGATATCTGATGGACGCCGAGCTCACCATCGGCCTTCCTTTCATGGCCGGCGAGGAAGATGAACGAGCAGGCAGAGTAGCAGCCGCTCCCCTTCGGAATGTAGGTGGAAAGCTGGCGCTGGTGGATGTCGTCGGCAATCAGCAGGCCCATCTGGACGCTGCCACCGGGGCTGTTCAGCGTCACCAGCTTCGCATTCGGCGTGGCCTGCAGCGCGCGGCGGAAGCTCAGAGCGGCGCCCGTGTCGATCTCACCGTCCATGCGGATGATTTCCGGCGTGCCGTCATCGACAGTAAAGGGCCCGAACGTCGTTTCCGCAGCCCCTGCCCCTGCGATCAAACAGATCGACCAAGCCACCGCCAGTAACGCAGACACCTTACGCATGCACGCCCCCTCACTCGCAGGAAAGGGAAACACACAGTCCGAGCAGGTGGCAAGACGGGATACATGGGAACACGGGATGTCCCCAGGAGGGCGGCTCTTCCAGATCCAACACGAAACGAAGAAGACCTAATATCCTCCAGCAGTCCAGAATTGGACCGAGGGTCATCCCCTAAAATCCGATGGCACGAGACCGACGATGCTGCGATTGCCGCTGCAGCGATTGTCATTTACTAGGAGGGGCGCAGCCTCCAAAAACCTGTCCCACCTCGATCCGAATCTTTTCGTTCAGCATGAAATCTTCAACCGGGCAACACTATCTCGCTCTTGACCATGTCCGTGCGCTAGCTGCTTTCATGGTGTTTGCTTGGCACTTCGGCCACGGCGCATCGGGCCATCCAATACCTTTTGATGGCGCCCAAAGCTGTTCCTTCTCTCAGTGATCGATGAGGGACACACAGGCGTAGCTTTGTTCATGACCATCAGCGGATATTTGGATGATGTGCCGGGGCGTGGTGTAGCAGGATAGCGGCGGTCACCAGTGTTTTTCCGGTAGGGTCGGGTTGTTCAAGCTCAACCTGATGGAAAGTCCACCGATGACCGACGATATGATGAACC
>Ga0182740_1000250_pt1 | contig 82993 bp, 76 predicted proteins | sample eDN5th37CKraftBY_FD_128872 | JGI IMG/M metagenome (GOLD analysis project Ga0182740, IMG submission 128872) | Enriched backyard soil microbial communities from Emeryville, California, USA - eDNA 5th pass 37_C Kraft BY (version 2) (version 2) | ecosystem: Environmental > Terrestrial > Soil >...
GTCGAGCATCCCGTCGACATCGTCGTCTACGCCACGGGCTTCCACGTGACCGACTCCTACACCTACGTCGACATCAAGGGTGCGGGCGGCGAAGACCTGGTCGACCGCTGGAACCGCGAGGGCATCCAGGCCCACCGCGGCGTCGCCGTCGCCGGCATGCCGAACCTGTTCTTCCTGCTGGGGCCGAACACCGCGCTGGGCCACAACTCGGTGGTGTTCATGATCGAGCAGCAGATCCGCTACGTCGGGCAGGCCATCGCCGCCGTCGACAAGGCGGGCGCGGCCGCGTTGGCGCCGACCCGGAGCGCGCAGGACGCGTTCAACGCCGAGTTGCAGCGGGATTTGTCCGGCACGGTGTTCAACACGGGCGGTTGCAAGAGCTGGTACCTCGACGAGCACGGCGTCAACCGGACGCTGTGGAGCGGCATGACATGGCAGTACTGGAAGGCGCTGCGCCGCCTCGATCCGTCGGAGTTCGAGTTTCTCGACGAGCGGGTTCTGGCGCGATCCTAGGAGTGCTGCGTCCTGCCAGGGACTTCGGCGCGTCCCTACGTTCGGTGTCATGACGACGAGACCGTGGCGCGCCGGCGCCAGATACATGACCTGGATGATCGCGGCGGTGGCAACCATGATGGCGGTCGGCTGCAGTGGTATCGGCAATGCGGAGAAGCCGGACCGCACCGGCCGGCAGCAACGCAACGCCGAGGTGGTGCGCGACGCGTTCGCGCGTGGTGTCGGGGACCAGAACAGCTTCTATTCGATCCTGACGGACGACGTCGAATGGACAGTGGCGCGCGCCGGTCGGGAGACCACCTACTCCGGCCGCGAGGAATTCCTGCGCGACGGTGCGGGCCCCATCCTGGCCCGCCTCGACGGCCCGATCCAGGCCGACGTGCGGGACCTGGTCACCGAGGGGGACAAGGTGGTCGCGTTCTGGCGGGGGACCGCCACCGCGCGTGACGGGCAGCCCTACGTCAACGACTACGTGTGGGCGATGACGCTGCGCGACGAACGTGTCGCCCGCGTGACGGCGTATCTCGACTTCGTGGTGCTCGACGAGTTGCTGACCCGGGTGACGCCGGCCGACGGCGCGACCGCGCATTCCGCCGCGGCGCGCGGGTGATCCGCGGGCGGGCGCACCGTCGGCAGCCGCCGTCGCGAGGTCGCCGGCGGACGGTGAAACGCCACGTCGCGCTTGCGGAGTTCGCGTGTGAACGCGACACGCCCAACCACAACATCTCGGGGAGCGCCGCGAACTTTCCCACCAGTTGTAGTGTTGGTATCGTCGCCGAGCGCCGAACGGTGACTGCTCAAGAAGCCAGGTGAAATGGGGTCCAGGGTGTCCGACGGAATCAAGCTGATCGACCGTGTCTCAGCCATCAACTGGAACCGGCTCCAGGATGAGAAGGACGCCGAGGTGTGGCACCGGCTCACCGGCAATTTCTGGTTGCCGGAGAAGGTGCCGGTGTCCAACGACATCCAGTCCTGGCACACCCTCACCGACAACGAGAAGCAGCTGACAATGCGGGTGTTCACCGGCCTGACGCTGCTCGACACCATCCAGGGCACCGTCGGCGCGGTCAGCCTGATCCCTGACGCGGTCACCCCCCACGAGGAGGCCGTGCTCACCAACATCGCGTTCATGGAGTCGGTGCACGCCAAGAGCTACAGCAACATCTTCTCGACGCTGTGCTCGACCGCCGAGATCGACGACGCGTTCCGCTGGTCCGAGGAGAACCCGAACCTGCAGCGCAAGGCCGCGATCGTGATGCAGTACTACCGCGGCGACGAGCCGCTCAAGCGCAAGGTGGCCTCGACGCTGCTGGAGAGCTTCCTGTTCTACTCGGGCTTCTACCTGCCGATGTACTGGTCCAGCCGCGCCAAGCTGACCAACACCGCCGACATGATCCGCCTGATCATCCGTGACGAGGCCGTGCACGGCTACTACATCGGCTACAAGTACCAGCGCGGGCTCGCCCTCGTCGACGAGGAAAAGAAGCAGGAGCTCAAGGACTACACCTACGAACTGCTCTTCGAGCTCTACGACAACGAGGTCGAGTACACCCAGGACCTCTACGACAGCGTCGGCCTGACCGAGGACGTCAAGAAGTTCCTGCGCTACAACGCCAACAAGGCGCTGATGAACCTCGGCTACGAGGCGCTGTTCCCGCGCGACGAGACCGACGTCAACCCGGCGATCCTCTCGGCGCTGGCGCCCAACGCCGACGAGAACCACGACTTCTTCTCCGGCTCGGGGTCGAGCTACGTGATCGGCAAGGCCGTCAACACCGAAGACGAGGACTGGGACTTCTAGACCCGGTCCACGCCGTGCACGCAGGAACCCCGCAGTGAGCTGACAGCCTGCGCTGCTATCAAATAATCGATGCACCAGCTCATAGCGCAGATCCCGCTGACCGACGGCTGGTTTCCAGTCGTCGTCCAGCTGATCGGGGCACTGCTGCTGGGGGCCGCCGTCGGATGGCGCACGCGGCGGTGGCGGTTGCGGATCCTGCCTGCGCTGGTCGCCGCGGCCGCCGTGCTGGCCGGTGTGATGTATCGGTACATCGATTCGATCGGGGTGGCGGGCAACGCCGGACCGCCGCGGTTGTGGGTGTGGATCGCGCTGACCGTGTTGGCCTGTGGTGTCCTGGTGCTGGGCTGGATGAGTGCGCGGTGGTGGCGGCGGATCGTCTCCGTGGCGGCGGTCGGGGCGTGTCTGCTGGCCTGCGGGCTCACCCTCAATATGTGGGTCGGCTATTTCCCGACCGGGTACGCCATGTGGAATCAGCTCACCTCGGGTCCGCTGCCGGGCCAGACGGACCGGCTGACCGTCACCAAGATGCAGCTCGCCCACTTCCGGCCCGCCGGTGGGGTTCTGGTCCCGGTGACCATCGAGGCGGTATCAGGCTTCAGCCACCGCGAGGAACTCGTCTACCTGCCGCCGGCCTGGTTCGCCAGCAGTCCGCCGCCGGAGCTTCCGGCGGTGATGATGATCGGCTCGCAACTGAACACCCCGGCGGACTGGTTACGGGCGGGCAACGTGCAGCCGGTCATCGACCGGTTCGCCGCCGAGCACGGCGGGATGGCACCGGTCTTCGTCTTCGTCGACGCCACCGGCTCGTTCGCCAACGACACCGAGTGTGTCAACGGCGTGCGGGGCAACGCGGCCGATCACCTCGTCAAAGATGTTGTGCCGTATCTGGTCTCGAACTTCGGCGTGCGGCCGGATCGCGACGGCTGGGGCATCGCGGGATGGTCGATGGGCGGCACGTGCGCGGTGGATCTGACCCTGATGCATCCCGACGTCTTCCGGTCGTTCGTCGACATCGCCGGTGACCTGCGGCCCAACGCGGGGGACAAGGCACAGACGATCAGCCGACTGTGGGGTGGCGACGTCGCCTCCTGGGCCGCATACGATCCCGTCACCATCATGGGTCGGCACGGCCCGTACACCGGTCCGTCCGCCGATGTCACGGCGTGGTTCGAGGTGCCCGCGGCGCAGCGCGGCGCGGGCCCCGATCCGGCCAATCCGGAAGGGCAGGACGTCGCCGCGGTCACGCTGTGCGATGCGGCCAGAGCGGTCTCCATCGACTGTTCGGTGATCACCGAACCGGGGCGGCATGACTGGGTTTTCGCCAACACCGCGTTCGCCAGGGGCCTGCCATGGCTGGCCGGCCAACTGCACACGCCTGGCGTCGCGGCTGTGCCGCTGCCTGCGTCTACGTTGGGGCAGCAGCCCACAAACGTCCGGGCGGCCCCGCGCTAGTGCTCGCGGGTGCGGCCGAGGCGTCACCGGGTGTGCTAACTGTTGACCATGCAGCCAACACAAAGTTCGGCCGCGCGATGACCACCACGACGACCGGGGCCGACATCGAAACGTCCCCGCCACGGTTCGCCCGGGCAGGGGTGGGCGCGGTCGCCGCGGTCAGCTCGATCGCCCTGCTGGTCTTCCTCGATCGTTATGGCTACTTCGGCGACGAGCTGTATTTCCTGTCCGCGGGGCGGCGACTGTCTTTCGGCTACGCAGACCAAGGGCCTGCCCTGCCGCTCATCGCCCACGTCCTCGATAGCGTCGCACCGGGCTCGCTGTTCGTGCTGCGCCTGCCGGCGGTCCTCGCCACCGCGGCGGCGATCGTGATCAGCGCCCAGATCGCCCGCGAATTCGGAGGTGGGCGAGGTGCGCAGCTGCTCGCCGCCGGCGGATACGCCACGTCACCGTTTCTGCTGGTCCAAGGCGGACAGCTGGCCACCAACTCGTTCGACATCCCGCTGTGGGTGTTGATCACCTGGCTGCTGGTGCGGTGGGCACGCACCCGCGACGACCGCCTGCTGCTGTGGGCCGCTGTCGCCACCGCGTTTGCCCTGCAGATCAAGTGGCTTGTCCCCATCCTGTGGATCTGCGTCGGGTTGAGCGTCCTGCTGGTGGGGCCACGAGAGTTGTTGCGCCGCAAATTCTTGTGGGTCGGTGCTGCCGGCGCCGCGCTCACCACGATACCGATGCTGGTGTGGCAGGCCGGCAATGGTTGGCCACAACTGGCGATGGGAAGCGTGATCGCGGCCGAAAACGACACGGTGGGCGGTCGGCCTGCGTTCGTGCCGCTCGCGTTGTTCATCGCCGGACTGCTCGGCGGTGTGCTGCTGCTGTGCGGGGTGTGGGCGCTGTTGCGCTGGGAACCGTTGCGGCCGTTCCGCTTTGTCGGGGTGACCGTGGTGCTGACGTTCGTGGTGTTCATGGTGCTCGGCGGGCGCGCGTACTACGTCGCCGGCGTCTATGCGGTGGCCATGGCGGCCGGCGCCGTCTGGCTCACCCGCGATGGACCGCGACGCCGGCGGAAGATCGTCGCGGTCCCGCTGATCGCGGCATCTGCGGCCTTGGCCGGGTGGAGCCTGCCGTGGCAGCCGGAGCGCGATATCCCGCCGGTGTCGGCCGACGACGGAATGGCCACCTTGACGTACGGCAGATTCGGCTGGCCGGAGCTCGCCGAAGAAACCGCCGCCGCCTACCGCGATCTCACCGACGAAGAACGAGAATGGGCTGTCGTGATCGCCGAGTCATATTGGCAGGCAAGCGCACTGGACAACTACCCAGACGGGGATCTGCCTGCCGTGTACAGCCCCGGCCGGGGTTGGGGATATTTCGGGGCGCCGCCCGACGACGCGACGACCGTGCTCTACGTCGACCGGTACCCCGATACGGCTCGCGAGTTGTGTGCGCACGTGGACCCGGTCGGCCGGGCCGACGCGCGCCTGGGGATCCCGGGGGTGAGCCGTGACGTGACGATATGGAAGTGTGTCGATCCACGACAGCCGTGGTCGACGATCTGGCCTTCCCTTCGGCGCCTGTAACGGCACCCCTCGGCTGCCGGGCAGCGCGCTGGGTACCTACCCGCGCTACCGGCCGCGGGTGGGCTGAGCGGCCGTGGACGCCGATGACGACGGCACGGTCGACGGGCGCTCGATGATCGTCGAATTCTTCGCCCCGACACGGTAACTCGCACCGCGGTGCTCTTCGGCCAGCCGATCGCCTTGACCGATCAGCTTGTGGCGCAGGGTGCCGGGGGTGTACTCGGCCTGGTAGGCGCCGCGTGCGGTGAGCACCGGCACGACGTGGTCGACGAAGTCGGCGAACGATCCCGGCGTGATCGCGTACGCCAGGTTGAAGCCGTCGACGTCGGTCTCCTCGACCCACTCCTGCAGCGTGTCGGCGACGGTCTCACCCGATCCGACGATGCGCGGGCCCATGCCGCCGATCTTGCCCCACTCGGCGATGTCGCCGACCGCCCACTCGCCGCCGTCGGGGTCGGCGGACTGGAACGCCTCGACCGCGGACAGGATCGCGTTGGAGTCGACATTGCCGACAGGCTCGTCGAGGCCGTAGCGGGCCAGGTCCACACCCATCCAGCCCGACATGAACACCAGTGCGCCCTCGGGGTCGCCGTAGGACAAGTACTCGGCCAGCTTGGCTGCGGCCTCCTCGTCGGTGGCGCCTGTGATGATCGTCGAGAGGTTGAAGATCTTCACGCCGTACGGGTCGCGGCCGGCGATCTCGAGCTCACGGCGGATCGTCGTGACCGTCTCACGCAGTAGGGCTTTGGTGGGAGCCGCGGTGAAGATCGCTTCGGCGTTCTCCGCGGCGAAGCGGACACCGCGCGGCGACGAGCCGGCCTGGTAGATGACGGGCGTGCGCTGCGGTGACGGCTCGGACAGGTGGATGCCGGGAACGCTGAAATGCGTTCCCTCATGGCCGATGTGATGCACCTTGCCCGGGTCGGTGAACACGCCGCGGGCACGGTCGCGCACCACCGCGTCGTCCTCCCATGAGCCCTCCCACAGCTTGTAGAGCACCTCGAGGTACTCGTCGGCGTGGTCGTAGCGCGCGTCGTGGGCCGGCTGGTCGGTCTGGCCCATGTTGCGGGCCGCGGCGGGCAGGTAACCGGTGACGACGTTCCAGCCGATGCGGCCGCCCGTCAGATGGTCGAGCGTGGACATCCGTCGCGCGAACGGATAGGGATGCTCGAAACCGGTTCCGGTGGTGATGCCGAACCCGAGATGCTCGGTGACCAGCGCCATCCCGGACACCAGCAGCATCGGGTCGTTCACCGGGACCTGCGCGGCGTGACGGATCGCGGCCTCGTCGCTGCCACCGTACACGTCGTAGGTACCGAGCACGTCGGCGATGAACAGGCCGTCGAATCGGCCGCGCTCCAACAGCTTTGCGAGTTCTGTCCAGTAGGTGAGGTCCTTGTACCGCCAGGACTGGTCCTCGGGATGCCGCCACAGGCCGGGGGATTGATGGGCGACACAGTTCATGTCGAAGGCGTTGAAGCGAATCACACGGGTCACCGCACGAGACTGCCAATGCGGGTGCGCCACGTCACCGGTTGCGCTCATCGCGATTGTTACCCGTGACGGCAAAAGGCAGCCGGCCCGGGGGCCGGCTGCCTTTTGTGGATGACGTCAGCTACGCAGCGACGCGGTGTCGATCACGAAGCGGTAGCGCACATCGCTGGCCAGGACGCGCTCGTAGGCCTCGTTGATGTAGTCGGGGGTGATGATCTCGATCTCCGGCCGGACGTCGTGTTCGGCGCAGAAGTCGAGCATCTCCTGGGTCTCGGGGATGCCGCCGATCATCGAGCCGGTGAGGTTGCGTCGCTGAGCGAGCAGCGGGAACGCCGGGACCTCCATGGGGTGCTCGGGCAGGCCGAGTTCGACGAGCGCGCCGTCGAGCTTGAGCAGGCCCAGGTAGGCACCGAGGTCCAGGTTCGCCGACACGGTGTTGAGGATCAGGTCGAACGACCCGGCGAGCTTGTCGAACGTCTCCGGATCGGACGTCGCGTAGTAGGCCGAGGCGCCCAGGCGCAGGCCGTCTTCCATCTTCTTCAGCGACTGGCTGAGCACCGTGACATCGGCGCCCATCGCCTTGGCGAGCTTGACGGCCACGTGGCCGAGGCCGCCGAGCCCGATGACGGCGACCTTCTTGCCGGGGCCGGCATTCCAGTGCCGCAGCGGGGAATAGGTGGTGATGCCCGCACACAGCAGCGGTGCCGCCGCGTCGAGCGGAAGGCTGTCGGGGATGCGCAGCACGTAGTTCTCGTCGACCACGATGGCGCCACTGTAACCGCCGTGGGTCGGGGTGCCGTCGCGGTCGATCGCGTTGTAGGTGCCGACCATGCCGGTGCCGGTGCAGTACTGCTCCAGGCCGGCCTTGCAGTTGTCGCACTCACGGCAGGAGTCGACGAAGCAGCCGACGCCGACGCGGTCGCCGACCTTGTACTTGGTGACCTCCGAGCCCACCTCGGTGACCACGCCGGCGATCTCGTGACCGGGGACCACGGGGTAGTTCGGGACGCCCCACTCGGCCTTGACGGTGTGGATGTCGGAGTGACAGATGCCTGCGAAGTGGATGTCGAACGCAACATCGTGCGGACCCACGGCGCGACGGGTGATGGTGGTCTTGGTCAGTGGTTCGGTCGCCGAGGTGGCGGCATACGCGGAAACGGTACTCATGACAGACCTCTTATCGTCGATTCTTCATTACTGCCCGGGACGTTAGTCCAGTTCACGGGTGTCCGCCGCGCGCATCACGTCGCGCGGCACAACAGAGTGCAACTGAGATTGACGGCGCGGTAATCCCGATATCGACTGTGACGGTGCTCCCTGTCAGGGGCCTGAGAGTCCGCTCCGAGTCGGCCGTCTAGAGACCGGGTGCGCGGATCGAACCGTTGAACGAGACGCGCTCGTAGCTCACCAGGCCGGCCTGCGAGTAGGGATCGGCTTCGGTGAGCGCCTGCGCGTCCTCGACGCTGATGTCGCCGGTGATCAGCACACCGCCGGTCTGCGATTCCTGCCGGCCTGCCAGCAGGATGCGTCCGGCGGCGACCTCGTCGTTCAGCCACGCCACGTGGGCGGGGCGGGTCTGGTCGACGACGTCGAGCGGTTTCAGGTACGTGAGCGTGAGGACGTGGAACACCCTGTGAGACTAGTTGATCGGTGCGTTGACCCAGCGCAGGTCGTCCAGGATCCCGCGAGCGGCCACGATGTTCTGCCCGGTCTGCCACACCTCGTTGTTGACGACGAACACCCGGTTGTCGCGGTTGGCCGACAGTTTCCGCCACGCGTCACCCTTGAGGACCGCGTCGGCCTTGTCCCGCGCGGCCGGTGAGGCGAACGACACGTAGACGATGTCGGCGTCGGCGATCGAGAAGTCGTCGCTGTCGGCCGGGATCTCCTCATAGGGCTTGTCGGTGAACCGTTGTGCGGCAGGACGATCCAGGCCCACGGCCGCGAGCACGTCGCCCGGGAAGTTGTCGGCGCCGAACACCCGCACGGTGTTCTCGGTCAGCTGCACCACCGACGCCTGGAAGTGGGCCGCGTCGTTGTCCTCACCGGTCTTGCGGGCGGCGTCCTCGAACCCGGCGATGAGATCGTCGGCCGCGCCCGCGCGCCCGGTCGCGGCGCCCACGGCGCGTAGCGTGTCGCGCCAGGCCGCGCCGGGTGTCCCGGTGAACACCGTCGGGGCGATGTCCGACAGTTCACCGAACGCACCGGGCGTCAGCGCGGCCGAACCGAGGATCAGGTCCGGATCCGCGGCCCTGATCGCCGCGACGTCGGGTGCTGCGCGGTCACCGGCGGGAGGGACGTCGTGCACGACGGTGCCCAAATACGACGGCTGCGCGTCCGAACCGTCGGGCAGCGCCGCGGCGACGATGCGCGACTGCAGGCCCAGCGCGCACAGCGCGTCGAGTTGGTCGCCCGACAACACGACGATGCGCTGGGGGTCGCCGGCGACTTCGGTGGTCTCGGCGATGTCGGCGCCGTCGGCCGTCGCGTTGCGGACACGCCGCGGGGCCGGGTCGGCCGCCACGGGCTCGGGTGCGCACGATTCGTCGGGCCTGCGCTGGTTGCCGAGGACACCCGCATCGGCGATCTTGGTCACGCTGGTCGTCATGGACGGCTGCGTCACGGGCTGTTCGCCGGAGGTACCGCAGCCACTGATCAGTGACGCGGCCGCGGCGATCAGCGCCGTCCCCACCAGCGGTCGGAAGGTCAGCACCGGGCGACGGTAACATTCAGTAACTTTCCGCGCCGTCGCGTCCCGGCTGCCTGTGCGTTTCCTGCAGGTCAGCGCAGTGCCCGAGACGCCGCACGCCGGGGCCGCACGCCGAATACGACGGTTTGTAGGACCCACGGGCACGCGCGGCGCGGAGAGCGCTAGGATTTATTCGAATTAGCGGGTATTCCCGACGATCTTTGGAGGACCTCTTGGTAGCCGAAGCGCCCCCAATCGGAGAACTCGAGGCACGTCGTCCGTTTCCGGAACGTATGGGCCCCAAGGGGAACTTGATCTACAAGCTCATCACGACCACCGATCACAAGCTGATCGGCATCATGTACTGCGTCGTGTGCTTCGCCTTCTTCCTGGTCGGCGGCCTCATGGCGCTGTTCATGCGTACCGAACTCGCGATGCCGGGCTTGCAGTTCCTGTCCAACGAGCAGTTCAACCAGCTGTTCACCATGCACGGCACGGTCATGCTGCTGTTCTATGCGACGCCGATCGTGTTCGGTTTCGCCAACCTGGTGCTGCCGCTGCAGATCGGCGCGCCGGACGTGGCGTTCCCGCGCCTGAACGCGTTGTCGTTCTGGCTGTTCCTGTTCGGTGCGTTGATCGCGATCGCCGGGTTCATCACCCCGGGCGGTGCCGCGGACTTCGGCTGGACGGCGTACTCGCCGCTGACCGACGCGATCCACTCGCCGGGTGCCGGCGGTGACCTGTGGATCATGGGCCTGGCCGTCGGTGGTCTGGGCACCATCCTCGGTGGCGTGAACATGATCACCACCGTGGTGTGCATGCGCGCACCGGGCATGACGATGTTCCGGATGCCGATCTTCACCTGGAACATCCTGGTGACGTCGATCCTGGTGCTGATCGCCTTCCCGATCCTGACCGCGGCGCTGTTCGGCCTGGCCGCCGACCGCCACCTGGGTGCCCACATCTACGACCCCGCCAACGGCGGCGTGCTCCTGTGGCAGCACCTGTTCTGGTTCTTCGGTCACCCCGAGGTGTACATCATCGCGCTGCCGTTCTTCGGCATCGTCTCCGAGATCTTCCCGGTGTTCAGCCGCAAGCCGATCTTCGGTTACACCACGCTGATCTACGCCACGCTGGCCATCGCGGCCCTGTCCGTCGCCGTGTGGGCCCACCACATGTACGCCACGGGCGCGGTGCTGCTGCCGTTCTTCTCGTTCATGACGTTCCTGATCGCGGTGCCGACCGGTATCAAGTTCTTCAACTGGATCGGCACGATGTGGAAGGGCCAGTTGACGTTCGAGACGCCGATGCTGTTCTCGGTCGGCTTCCTCATCACGTTCCTTTTGGGCGGCCTGTCCGGCGTGCTGCTGGCCAGCCCGCCGCTGGACTTCCACGTGACCGACAGCTACTTCGTCATCGCGCACTTCCACTACGTGCTCTTCGGCACCATCGTGTTCGCCACCTACGCGGGCATCTACTTCTGGTTCCCGAAGATGACGGGCCGCCTGCTCGACGAGCGGCTGGGCAAGCTGCACTTCTGGCTGACGTTCATCGGCTTCCACACCACGTTCCTGGTGCAGCACTGGCTGGGTGACGAGGGCATGCCGCGTCGTTACGCCGACTACCTGCCCACCGACGGCTTCACGACGCTGAACGTGATCTCCACGGTCGGTGCGTTCATCCTGGGCGTCTCGATGCTGCCGTTCGTGTGGAACGTGTTCAAGAGCTGGCGTTACGGCGAGCCCGTCACGGTCGACGATCCGTGGGGCTACGGCAACTCCCTGGAGTGGGCCACCAGCTGCCCGCCGCCGCGGCACAACTTCACCGAGCTGCCGCGTATCCGGTCGGAGCGTCCGGCGTTCGAGCTGCACTACCCGCACATGGTCGAGCGGATGCGGGCCGAGGCCCACGTGGGCCGCGCCCACCATCCCGAGCTCGAGACCGCGGACAAGTCCAGCTGACGCCTTCGCGCCAACTGGGTGAACAACTGAGAAGGTGACCTGTAGATGAGCTCGGCACGCGAGCGCTCATCGCTACTGATCACCGTCACCGGCGTCGACCAGCCGGGCGTCACCTCGGCACTGTTCGAGGTGCTGTCCCGGCACAAGGTCGAGCTGCGCAACGTCGAGCAGGTGGTGATCCGCGGCCGGCTCACGTTGGGCGTTCTGGTGGCCGCGCCGTCCGACGTGGCCGACGGCGATGATCTGCGACGCGACGTCGAGGCCGCAATTTACGGCGTGGGTCTCGACGTCGCGATCGAACGCAGCGACGACCTGCCGGTGATGCGTGAGCCCTCAACCCACACGATCGTGGTGCTGGGCCGTCCGATCACCGCCGAGGCGTTCGGGGTGGTCGCCCGCGCGGTGGCCGATCTGGGCGTCAACATCGATTTCATCCGCGGCGTCTCCGACTACCCGGTGACGGGGCTGGAGCTGCGCGTGTCGGTCCCGGCGGGCGCGGCCTACGGGCAGTTGCAGCAGGCGCTCGCCACGGTAGCCGCGAACGAGGGCGTCGACATCGCGCTGGAGGACTACACGCTGTCACGACGGGCCAAGCGGCTCATCGTGTTCGACGTCGACTCGACCCTCATCCAGGGTGAGGTGATCGAGATGCTGGCCGAGCACGCCGGTGCCGCGGCAGCCGTCGCCGAGGTGACCGAGGCCGCGATGCGGGGTGAACTCGACTTCGCCGAGTCTTTGCACCGCCGGGTCGCGACGCTCGCCGGGCTGCCTGCCTCGGTACTCGACGAGGTCGCCGAGCAGTTGGAGCTCACACCGGGGGCGCGGACCACGATCCGCACCCTCCGCAGGCTCGGCTACTACTGCGGTGTGGTCTCGGGCGGCTTCCGCCAGGTCATCGAACCGCTCGCGCACGAACTCATGCTCGACTACGTCGCGGCCAACGAACTGGAGATCGTCGACGGCAAGCTCACCGGACGCGTCGTCGGCGACGTCGTGGACCGGCCGGGCAAGGCCAAGGCGCTGCGGGACTTCGCCCAGCAGGTCGGCGTACCGATGGAGCAGACCGTCGCCGTCGGCGACGGCGCCAACGACATCGACATGCTGTCGGCCGCGGGCCTCGGGGTGGCGTTCAACGCCAAACCCGCGCTGCGTGAGGTGGCCGACGCGTCACTGAGCCATCCGTACCTGGACACCGTGCTGTTCATCCTGGGCATCACGCGCGGCGAGATCGAGGCCGCCGATGCGCTCGACGGTGTGGTGCGCCGCGTCGAGATCCCGGATTATTAGCCGAGATTCGCCTTTCTTTTGCTGACGGTGCGCGTGCGCGCTGATGGCGCGGCTTCGGTGGTTTGCGGGTTCGATGAACGCCCTTGCGCGTGCCGTGACCGTCGCAGCGGTGCCGTAGGGTGAGTTCGTGATTACGGTGAAGCATGCGGTCGTGATCGGCGCGTTCGCAGTCGCGGCGGTCGCCGGACAACTGGCGGTCGCGGCTCCAGCCGAGGCCAAACGGTGCCCGGCGGGCACCGTGGAGAAGTTCGAGGGCGTGTGCATCAAAGGCTCGGGCGGCGGCAGCGTGGCGCCTCCGGTGATGGCGCCCAGCGCGGGCGGCGCGAAAATCCAGAACCTGCCGGGCCAGTTGCCGAGCGTCAACGGCGTGCCGTGCACCATCGAGCACTACGGCACGTGCCTCGCGATGACCCAGCCCTAGATCAGACCACCAGCGCCTGACTCTGTGGCCCGATCGTGCCCGTGATGCTGTGCCACGCGCGCGCCAGCAGTTCGACGGCCTCGGCGAGTTGGGGCTCGGGCAGGGCGTAGGGCACGCGCACGAAGCGCTCCAGTGTGCCGTCGACCCCGAACCGCGGACCCGCCGGCAGATCGACGCCCATACGTGATGCCGCGGCTGCCAGCGCCGTGCTCATCGGGGCGGGCAACCGCACCCACAGCGACATCCCGCCGCGGCCGGGCCCTGGCTGCCAGTCCGGCAGGTGTTCGGCGAGCAGCGACACCAGGGCCTGTCTGCGCGTGCGCAGCAGTTCCCGGCGCTCGCGCAGGATCTGTTCGCGCATCGCCAACAGCCGCGCGGCGGTGAGCTGTTCGAGGACCGGCGTGCCCAGATCCACCGACGGCCGGATCGCGGCGATCGTGGCCAGCGTGCTGCGCTCGGCGCGGATCCAGCCCACCCGCAGACCGCCCCAGAACGACTTGGACATCGAACCGATCGTCAACACCAGATCGTGGCGGCCGACGGATGCGGCGAGCGGCTCGGGTGGTGCGTGGTCGACCCACATGTCGGCGATCGACTCGTCGATGATGGTGCGCGTCCGGGTGTCGGAGATGATCTGTCCCAACCGCTTTCGGTCGTCGGGGGCCATCGTGAAACCCGTGGGGTTGTGGTTGTCGGGGATCACGTAGGCCAGGCTCGGCGCGAGTTGCCGGATGGCGGCGTGGAAGGCGTCGAGTTCCCACCCCGCATCGGTGAGCGCGACCGGTACGGCGCGCGCGCCCGCGGTCGAGATCGCCGACAGCGCACCGTGATACGTCGGTTGCTCGACGAGTACCCGGTCGCCGGGCTGGGTGTGGGTGGTGAGGATCAGCCCGATCGCGTGTTGTGCACCGCTGGTCACCATGATCTGCGACGGATCGGTGGGAAGCCCACGCTGACAATATCTTTCGGCAATGGCCTCGCGCAGCGGCGCGGCGCCCATGAGCTCGTGGCCCGGGCCCTGCAGGTATGCGGTGACATCCTTGGCCGCCTCGGCGAACGCGTCGAGCACAGCGGTGCTCGGTGCGGCCAGTGCGGCCGCGGCCAGGTTCACCGACGCCTGGGCGGCCTCGATGCGCACCTCGGGCCGCGCGGGCAGCGCTGTGGTGCTCCGCGCGCCCCGGCGGGCGTGCAGATAGCCGTCCTCGCGCAGCTTCGAGAAGGCTGCGGTGACCGTGGTGCGCGACACCCGCAGTGCATCGGCCAACGCACGCTCGCTGGGCAGACGCGACCCCACGGGCAGGCGCCCGTCGACGATGAGCAGGCGGATGGCATCGGCCAGTCCGAGGTACGCCGGTCCAGTTTGACTGGACGTCCGCCAGTTGCCGAGTTCGCGCGCCAAAAGGTCCACATTCAGCGACCGGGCGACCATGGGGCTACTCATAATGAGGCCAGTATCCGCCAACTGGCTATTGAGGAGCAAGCCAGATCTCAAGATCATGGGTACATGCGTAAGAATTGGCTTTCTCGACTGTCGGTCAAATATCGCCGCGCCTATCAACCGCACCCCCGCACGAGTGCCCGTGACGCGGATGCCCGCCGCGTGCACAGCGAACTCGACGCCATCCGCGCGCGATTCCCCGATCACGCGTGAGGACCGCGTTGACGCGCGGTGCGCTGCTTTCCGTCGGACTCGTCGGCTACGGCACGTCGATGGCCATGATGGTCCGCGCCGGCCTCGGCCTTGACCCGTGGGACGTCTTCCACCAGGGACTCACCCGCCACACCCCGATGACCATCGGTATGGCGTCGGCCGTGGTGGGCGTCGTGGTGCTGCTGGCCTGGATCCCGCTGCGCAACCGGCCCGGCATCGGCACCGTCGCCAACGTCATCGTGATCGCGGTGACCGTCGACGCGGTGCTCGCGATGCTGCCCGCACCGACGGCGATGCCGGTACGTATCGCGATGATGGTGGGCGCGGTGGTGCTCAACGCGATCAGCACCGTGCTCTACATCGGCGCCGGTCTCGGTCCCGGGCCGCGCGACGGCCTGATGACCGGCCTCGTGGCGCGTACCGGGCTGTCGGTGCGACTCGTCCGCACGTGCATCGAGGCCACCGTGCTGGCCGTCGGATGGCTCATGGGCGGGACCGTCGGTGTGGGAACGGTCCTGTACGCCTTCGGGATCGGCCCGCTGGTGCAGTTGTTCCTCAGACTCACCCCGCGCCGCATCCTGTTCCACGATTTCGGCGCGCCCGGGCGTAACCGGGCGAGCGGCGAGGACATCACTACGATGAGCGGGTGCCCACAACCGGAGAAGACGCAGCCGACAACCCAGACCTGCTGATCGACTTCGCCAGGGTCACCCTGAGGCGCGGGGGCAACACCCTCGTCGGGCCCATCACCTGGGCTGTCGAACTCGACGAGCGCTGGGTCGTCATCGGTCCCAACGGCGCAGGCAAGACCTCGCTGTTGCGCATCGCCGCGGCCACCGAACACCCGTCGTCGGGAACCGCCTACGTACTGGGGGAGCGGCTGGGCCGCACCGACATGGCCGAACTGCGTTCGCGCGTCGGCCTGAGCAGCTCGGCTCTGTCGCAACGGATTCCCGACGACGAGATCGTCCGCGACCTCGTGGTGTCGGCCGGGTACGCGGTGCTCGGGCGGTGGCGCGAGCAGTACGACGACGTCGACTACGAGCAGGCCGTGAACATGCTCGAAAGCGTCGGCGCCGAGCACCTCGCCGAACGCCGGTACGGCACCCTGTCGGAAGGCGAACGCAAACGCGTCCTGATTGCCCGGTCGCTCATGACCGACCCGGAACTCCTGCTGCTCGACGAGCCCGCGGCCGGGCTCGACCTCGGCGGCCGCGAGGACCTCGTGGCCCGTCTCACCGACCTCGCCGCCGACCCCGATGCACCGGCCATGGTGCTCGTGACGCACCATGTCGAGGAGATCCCGGTCGGGTTCAGCCACGGCTTGATCCTGTCCGAGGGCAAGGTGGTGGCCTCCGGCCTGCTCACCGACGTGCTGACGTCCGAGAACCTGTCCAAGGCATTCGGGCAGGCCATCGCCCTCGAGGTGATCGACGGACGGTACTTCGCGCGCCGGGTGAGGAGCCGGGCAGCGCACAGGAGGCGAAATGACTGACGACCCGCTGGTCCCCGCCGACCCGCTCATCCCGCGGCCCGCCGCGACGGTGATGTTGATCCGCGACGTGCAACGCGGCGGACGCACGGATCTCGAGGTGTTCCTGATGCGCAGGCACGCCGCGATGGACTTCGTCGCCGGCGTGATGGTGTTCCCGGGCGGTGGCGTCGACGACCGTGACCGCAACGCCGACATCGCGTGGTACGGACCCGAGCCGTCATGGTGGGCCCAGCGCCTCGGCGTCGACGAGGGGCTGGCCGAGGCGCTCGTGTGCGCCGCGGCGCGTGAGACGTTCGAGGAGTCCGGCGTGCTGTTCGCCGGCCCCCAGAACGGGTCCGGTGACCCCGGCATCATCGCCGACGCGTCGGTGTACGGCGACGCACGCGCGGCCCTGGCCAACCACTCGCTGTCGTTCGCCGACTTCCTGCGCGACGAGAAGCTGGTGCTGCGGGCCGACCTGCTGCGGCCGTGGGCCAACTGGGTGACGCCCAAAGAGGAGCGCACACGGCGCTACGACACGTATTTCTTCGTCGCGGCCCTCCCGGAGGGCCAGCGCGCCGACGGCGAGAACACCGAGACCGACCGGGCGTTCTGGTGCACACCGAAAGCCGGGCTCGACGACTTCGAGGCGGGGAACACCTTCCTGCTGCCGCCGACCTGGACGCAGCTGGACTCCCTCGACGGCCGCACGGTGGCCGAGGTACTGGCGGTCGAACGCAAGATCGTGACGATCGAGCCCAGCCTGTCGACCGAGGGCAACAACTGGGAGATCGAATACTTCGACAGCGGGCGCTACAACGCTGCGCGCAAGCATCGGTCGCCCGGGCAATGAACGAGTTCATCAAGATCGTCCTCGGTTCCGCGCCCGAGCAGACGGGCGTGGCCACGCTGCTGTTGTCGCGTCCCCCGACGAACGCGCTGACCCGCCAGATGTACCGCGAGATCTCCATCGCCGCGAACGAGCTTGCCCAGCACGCCGACGTGTCGTCGGTGATCGTCTACGGCGGCCACGAGATCTTCTGCGCGGGCGACGACATCCCCGAACTGCGCACCCTCGACGCCGAAGAGACCGCGGCGGCCGACCACGCGCTGCAGCGCTGCATCGAGGCCGTTGCCGCCATCCCCAAACCCACGGTCGCGGCCGTCACCGGGTACGCGCTCGGCAGCGGGATGAACCTGGCGCTGGCCGCGGACTGGCGGGTGAGCGGCGACAACGCCAAGTTCGGCGCCACCGAGATCCTGGCGGGGCTGGCACCGCGCGGCGGCGGCGGGGTACGCCTGGCGGACGCCATCGGGACCAGCAAGGCCAAGGAGCTCGTGTTCAGCGGCCGGTTCGTCGGCGCCGAGGAAGCGCTCGAGATCGGCCTGGTCGACGAGATGGTGGCACCCGACCACGTCTACGAGGCCGCGCTCGCGTGGGCCCGCCGGTTCTCCGACCATCCGGTCGACGTGCTGGCCGCCGCGAAAGCCTCCCTCAACGGGCCGGTCAACTGGCGGGGCCCCCGCCCGACCGATCGGATGGTGGACCGGCCCTGACCGGGACACCGGGGCGGCCATTAGGCTGCCCTGCATGACGGAAATCAGGGACGCCGCCGACCCGGCTCCGAACCCGCACGCCACGGCCGAAGAGGTCGAAGCCGCGATGCACGACAGCAAGCTGGCTCAGGTCCTCTACCACGACTGGGAGGCCGAGACCTACGACGAGAAGTGGTCGATCTCGTACGACCAGCGCTGCATCGACTACGCGCGCGGCCGGTTCGACGCCATCGTGCCCGAGGACGAGCAGCGCAAACTGCCGTACGACCGGGCCCTCGAGCTGGGCTGCGGCACCGGGTTCTTCCTGCTCAACCTCATCCAGTCCGGCGTGGCGCGTCGCGGTTCGGTCACCGACCTGTCGCCCGGCATGGTCAAGGTGGCCACCCGCAACGGCCAGTCGCTGGGCCTCGACATCGACGGCCGCGTCGCCGACGCCGAAGGCATCCCGTACGAGGACGACACGTTCGACCTGGTCGTCGGGCATGCTGTGCTGCACCACATCCCCGACGTCGAACTGTCGCTGCGCGAGGTCGTACGCATCCTCAAGCCGGGCGGACGGTTCGTGTTCGCCGGCGAACCCACCACGGTGGGCAACCGGTACGCCCGCGAGCTGTCGACCCTGACGTGGCACGCGACCACGAACCTGACCAAGCTGCCGTTCCTGAGCGGCTGGCGGCGGCCCCAGGAAGAACTCGACGAGTCCTCACGCGCGGCCGCCCTTGAGGCCGTCGTCGACCTGCACACGTTCGATCCGGCGGACCTGGAGCGCATGGCCACCAACGCCGGTGCGGTCGAGGTGCGCACCGCCAGCGAGGAATTCACCGCCGCCATGCTGGGCTGGCCGGTCCGCACGTTCGAGGCCGCGGTGCCGCCGGGCCGTCTGGGCTGGGGCTGGGCCAAGTTCGCGTTCAACAGCTGGACCACGCTGAGCTGGGTGGACGCCAACGTCTGGCGCAAGGTCGTGCCGAAGGGCTGGTTCTACAACGTCATGGTCACGGGGGTCAAACCCTCCTGAGCCCTGGGGTGACCTTCACGGTCGACGACGTCGCGTATCTGCGCTCGGCGGCAGGCAGGCAGGCGCTCGACGAGGCCGGGAAACTGGCCCTGTCGGGCGCCCGTCTGGTCAACGACATCGCCGCGCTGCGAGCGGCTTTCGGTGACCGGGCGGCCGTGCTGGCCGAGACCGTGCAGTTGCGCCGCCGCGCCGCGGCCAAGTTCGCCGACCCGTCGGACTGGCTGTTCACCGACGAAGCGTTGCAGCAGGCCACCGCGGCGCCGGTCGCGGCACACCGGGCCGCGCGACTCGCGGGTGCGACGGTTCACGATGCCACCTGCTCGATCGGCAGTGAGCTTGTCGCGCTTCGTGATTCGGCTGACCATGTGGTGGGCAGTGACCTGGATCCGGTGCGGGTGGCGATGGCCGCGGGCAACGTGCCCGACGTCGAGGTGTGCCGTGCCGACGCGCTGCGGCCCATCACGCGCGACGCCGTCGTGATCCTGGACCCCGCGCGGCGTGCGGGCGGCAGGCGGCGGTTCGACCCGCGTGCCTACACCCCGGCCCTCGACGCGGTGTTCGACGTGTACCGGGATCGCGACATGGTCGTGAAATGCGCTCCCGGAATCGATTTCGCCGAGATCGAACGCATGGGGTTCACCGGTGAGATCGAGGTGACCTCGGTGGGCGGGGGAGTGCGAGAGGCGTGCCTGTGGTCACCGGCGCTCGCCGGTGCCGGGGTGAGAAGGCGGGCCACCGTGCTGGACCGCGGCGAGCAGATCACCGACACCGAACCCGACGACTGCGCCGTCGCACCCGCCGGTCGGTGGATCGTCGACCCCGACGGGGCCGTCGTACGCGCAGGCCTGGTGCGCCACTACGCGGCCAGGCACGGGCTGTGGCAACTCGACCCCGACATCGCGTACCTCTCCGGTGACCGGTTGCCCGACGGGGTCCGCGGATTCGAGGTGCTCGAGGAGCTCGGCTACCACGAACGGCGTTTGCGGGCGGCACTTGCGGCACGGTCCGCCGGTGCGGTAGAGATACTGGTCCGCGGGGTCAATGTGGATCCCGACGTACTGCGAACGCGGTTACGGCTGCGCGGATCCAAGCAACTCACGGTGGTCATCACGCGGCTGGGGTCGGGATCGGCGAGCCGGGCGACGGCGTACATTTGCCGTCCCTCGCGATGACCCGCCAGTACGCTTGAATCGAAATGCCGGCGCGGTCGGCGTTTGGTTGATCGCCCGGGAGGACGACTGACGATGCGAATTTCCACTGTGGTGGGGGTGTTGGCGGCCGGCGTGCTGATCGGTGGCGTTGCCGCACCGTCGGCAGCCGCGCAGTCGACCTGTGCCGAGCTCGGCGGCACGGTCGACGCGGACCAGATCTGTCAGGTACACACGGCCAACGCGACCTACCGGCTGGATTACACGTTCTCGACCACCTACCCGGACCAGGAAGCCGTGGTCGGCTACCTGAGCCAGACCCGCGACGGGTTCGTCAACGTATCCGACATGCCCGGCTCACGTGATCAGCCGTATGTGCTGGACGCCCGGGGGTCCTCGTACTCCTCGGCGGTCGCCCCCGGCCTGCCTGCGCGCACCCAGAGCCTGGTGCTCGAGGTGTTCCAGGACGTCGGCGGCGCGCAACCCGAGACCTGGTACAAGTCCTTCAATTACGACCTGGTGAAGCGGGCGCCCATCACGTTCGACACGTTGTTCAAGCCCGGTTCCCGGCCGCTCGACGTGATTTTCCCGATCGTGGCGCGCGAACTGGAGACCCAGGCGGGAATCGTCCAGTCGATCTCGCAGTCCGCGGGCATGGACCCCACGCACTACCAGAACTTCGCGATCACCGACGATTCGGTGATCTTCTTCTTCGACCGCGGCGCGCTGGTGGCCGATTCGGCGGGTGCGCTTCAGGCCTCGGTGCCGCGGTCGGCGGTGGCGTCGCTCCTGGCGTGAGCTGAGAAGGACGCCACCGCCGATCAGCGGATCACGCGGACGTCGTGGTCCGTTCGTGCCTGCCCTTGGGGTCGTAGGTCTCCCAGAACGTCGCACCGACGATGTCGAGGCTCAGCGGGTTGAAGACCGGGTCGATGCCCGCCTTCTGCTGTTTCTCGTAGTCCTTGAGCGCCGCGAGTGCGGGCCGCTGCAGGATGATGATGCCGATGATGTTGAGCCAGGCCATCAATCCCACACCGATGTCGCCGAGAGTCCAGGCGTCGGTTGCGGTGGAGATCGCGCCGGTGACCACCGACACCAGGATCAGCGCCTGCAGCAGCATCGTGGCATTGGAACCGACGGTGCCCCGGACGATCGGAACCGGGATGGTCGCGCTCTTGCCCAGCAGGAAGCGCAGGTTCGTCTCGGCCATGTAGTAGTACGCGACGATCGTGGTGAACGCGAAGAACGCGAGCGACACCGCGACGAACGACGCACCGGCGCCGCTCCACAACGTGTCGAAACCGGCCTGTGCGAAGGCGGGCCCCACCGTGATATCCGACGGCAGCATGCCGCCCTCGGCCAGCACCGCACCCGTCTCGCTCTCACCTTCGTAGACGCGGTAGGCGCCCGTCGTGAGGATCAGGAAGCCCGTGGCCGAGCAGACGAACAGCGTGTCGATGTACACCGCGAACGCCTGCACCAGACCCTGCTTGGCGGGGTGGGTGACCTCGGCCGCGGCGGCGGCGTGCGGGCCCGTGCCCTGGCCGGCCTCGTTGGAGTAGATGCCGCGCTTGACGCCCCACATCACGGCCGAACCGATGATCGCGCCGAACGCCGAGTCCAGGCCGAACGCGCTCGCGAAGATCAGTCGCAACACCTCGGGCACCGCGCTGACGTTCACCACGACGATGATCAGCGCGAGGACGATGTAGACGACGGCCATGAACGGCACGACGATCGAGGCGAACGCCGCGATGCGCTTGACGCCGCCGATGATCACGAAGGCCAGCACGATCACGATGCCGACGCCCACCCACCAGGTGGAGAAGCCCCACGCCGAGTTCATCGCGGCGGCCATCGAGTTCGACTGCACGCTGGGCAGCAGCAGACCACACGCGAGCACCGTGACGGCCGCGAACAGCAGTCCGTACACCTTGAAGACACCGGCCGCGCGTGTGTGCTCGAGAGCGCGGCTCAGATAGTAGGCCGGACCGCCACGGTACTCACCGGTCAGCTGGTCACGGGCCTTGTAGATCTGGCCCAGGGTGCATTCCACGAACGACGTGGACGCGCCGAGGAATGCCACGGCCCACATCCAGAACATGGCGCCCGGGCCGCCGAACGCGATCGCGGTCGCGACCCCGGCGATGTTGCCGGTACCGACGCGGCCCGCCAGCGACATCGTCAGCGCCTGGAACGACGAGACCCCGGAAGGCGACTTCTCGCCTTTGACCATCAGCCGGATCATCTCCGGTACCTGCCGGATCTGCAGGAGCCTGGTGCGGATCGAGAAGTACACGCCCGCAGCCAGACACAGATAGACGAGCCAGCTACTCCATACGTAGCTGTTGATGAGGTCGAGAAACTCCGACACTGGTTATTGCCTTCCCCCAGAAATTCATTGATCTTGCACGGTTGCCGCGCCAAATCCTCACACGAAGCCCACCACTTTCTGTGGAGATTTCGTCAATTCCCTGTAAAACTTCCGGCATCATGCCGGTGAGAAGCCATACACTTGCCCGTCACTCGTCGCGGTGACCACGCGGCCGTCGTGGCCGATCGATACCCCGACCGGCCAGCCGGTGGCCTCGGGAAGCGGATGGGTCTGCAGCGTGCGGCCGTCACCGGTGTCGAAGACGAGCAGGGCCTGCCCGTGGCCGCCCTGCCGCGCCACGGCGTAGCCGACGTTTCCGGAACGACTCGACGTGGTCAGGGGAGCGACGTCGTCACGCGTCCACACGATCTCGCCGCGGTCACCCTCGTCGCGCACCGCGGTCAGCTTGGCGTCGGGACCGCCGCCCGCCACGATCAGACCGTCCGGCGCCACCGACGGCGGCGTCTGGGCGAGATAGTCGAGCGGCACGGACCATTTGACGGTCCCGTCCGCGGAGTTCAGCGCCCACAGTTGCTCGTCGCGCCCGCTGACGTAGACGGTTTGGCCGTCCGCGGACAGCACCGGGCTGGCCAGCGGGCCGCGGCCCGCGGCGTCACTGGTCCACGCCTGCGTCAGCAGCGGCTTCTGCCCGGGCCGGTAGTTCAGGCCGACCAGCACCGGGGCCTCGGCGCCGGGCTGCCACAGGCTCAGCACCACGATGTTGGTCTGGCCGGAGAACGCGGGCGCCGCCGCGACGGGGCACCGTGACCGGGCCAGCGGGCAGTCGGCCAGACCGCGCTCGGAATCGGTCGGGTCCACGCCCGACACCAGATCGAGAGGTGTGCCCTCGACCGTGCCGCGGTGGGAGTCGAACACCAGCACCTGGCCGAGGTGCGTGACCACGAGGAGTTGCCCGTCGGCCAGCAGTCGCGGGGTGGTCGGCATCCCGATCACGGGCTTACGCCAGCGGATCCACTGCGTGGGAGGAAAGGACAGCATCGCGCCGGGCTGGCCCACATAGACGTTGTCGAAGCCATCGAACAGCGGGCCTGACCATCCGCCGCCCTGCACCAGACGCGTGCACCAGCGCTGGCGGCCGTTGTTGTCGGCCTCCCACACCATCAGCGAACACCCGCCCGCGCTCTGGGCGTTGACCGCGAGATAACCGGCCGAACCCAGGGCGACCTGGGCGCCTACCTCACCTTTGGCCGACCGGCTCCACTCCGCGCGCAGCGACTGGGCTCCGGGAGCACTCTTGTAGCTGCTGTTGGCGGCGTCGGCGTATTGCGCGGCCCAACCGGAGGCAGGGCTGGCCTGGACCCAGGAATCGGTGTTCTCACAACCGGCGAGAAGGCCCGTGAGCAGCGCAGCCACCATGAGCGCCAGGTATCGCCGGAACACGGTGTCCTTTCGTCGAGAGACCGGACAGATCGTTGAGTTGTGGACCACGTGAGGGTAACCCGAGCGCCCGGAAAGCCTCGCGTAGGCTTTCCGGCCATGACGACGATGTGGGGCGCACCGATTCACAAGCGGTGGCGGGGCTCGCGTCTGCGCGATCCGCGTCAAGCCGACTTCCTGACCATGGCGTCGCTGAAGTGGGTCATCGCCAACCGGGCGTTCACGCCCTGGTACCTGGTGCGGTACTGGCGGCTGCTCAAGTTCAAGCTGGCCAACCCGCACATCATCACCCGCGGCATGGTGTTCCTGGGCAAGGACGTGGAGATCCAGTGCACGCCCGAACTCGCGCAGATGGAGATCGGCCGCTGGGTGCACATCGGTGACAAGAACACCATCCGCTGCCACGAGGGCTCGCTGCGCATCGGCGACAAGGTGGTGCTGGGCCGCGACAACGTCATCAACACCTACCTCGACATCGAGCTCGGTGACTCGGTGCTCATGGCCGACTGGTGCTACGTCTGCGACTTCGACCACAAGATGGACGACATCAACGTCCCCATCAAAGATCAGGGCATCATCAAGGGCCCGGTGCGTATCGGGCCCGACACCTGGATCGCCGCCAAGGTCACCATTCTGCGCAACACCCTGATCGGCCGCGGTTGCGTGCTCGGCGCCCACGCCGTGGTCAAGGGGGACATCCCGGACCACTCGATCGCGGTCGGCGCACCCGCCAAGGTGGTCAAGAACCGCAAGCTGGCGTGGGAGACGTCGGCGGCCGAACGCGCCGAACTCGCCGCGGCACTCGCCGACATCGAGCGCAAGAAGGCCGCGAGCAACAAGTAGTTCCCGGGCGCTCAGGCGCCGTTGCACACCCCGGATTCGCGGATCACGTTGCCGTAGACGTTCGCGGTCGCGATGTTGGCGTTGATGACCCCGGACGGCATGCGCTGCTTCATCTTCACGCTGATCTGCGTGAGCTGATACCACAGGTGATGGAACGAGTCGCCGTGGAACAGCGGCGAATACTGGCTCTGGTCCGGGTAGTTCGTGACGTAGAGGGTCTGGGCGCGCGGGTCGAGGAAGGCCGCGGACCGGTCGACGTTGGCGCGGACGGCGTCGCCGGCGGCCTGCACGCCGGGATGTGACCAGTGGTCGCCGTTGTCGTCGAGGAAGCGCTGGAACCGCACGATCTGGTCGAACAACGTGCCGTACTGCGCGTTGAACCACTGACAGGCCTCACGCTGAGCGTCGATCTGCTGAGGCGTGACCCGGATCTGCCACAGGTTGTACGGGAACACCGTGTAGTCGGGCGCCCAGTTCGACGGATGGGGTTCGAACGCGGCCAGCGCGGGCCAGGCCTGTTCGGGTTCGGCCGGCGTCGGTGCCGCAGTCGCGAGCGCCAACGCGGCGCCGGTCGCCAGCGCCGCACACCCGGTGCGGAGTCTTCTGCGTTTCAGGCGTTGCGAGGCCACCCCTCGATTTTTGCGAAGCTTCGCCTCCGCGGACGCAGAATCCGTGATTCATCCGGTCCAGTCGATGCCGAAGAGGTTGGCCAGCGCGCCGCGTCCGGTACTGGTGACGGTGAGCGCGCGGTGGCGCGGGGCGCGGCGCACCCAGTCCGCGCCGATGAACCGATCGAGGATCGCGCGGCCGAGCCTGCCCGCGACATGGTGGCGCTGCTCGGACCAGTCCACGCAGTAACGCACCAACGGGCGTGAGCCGGAAGGCACTTCGATCCCCATGCGTGTGAGGACGCGCGAACCGTTCTCGGTGAGCTCATATGCGACGTCGTGGCCCGGGCTGCTCAGTCGATCGGCACTGTCCGCGTGGAACAACCCGTCACCTCCGGTGAGAATCTCCAGATCCAGCAGGCGGCCCATGATCTGCACTCCGAGCCGGCCGGCGATGTGGTCGTAGCAGGTGCGCGCCGAGCGCAGACGTGCCGCGCGGGTGCCCTCGCGCAGTGAGGTGACCGGACGAGACGGCGCCAACCGGCCCAGTTGTTCGATCAGCGCCGCGATCTCGGGTCCCGCCAGGCGGTAGTAGCGGTGACGGCCCTGGCTGCGCACCGCGAGCAAGCCGGCGTCGGTCAACTTGGCCAGATGGCTGCTCGCGGTGGCGCGGGTGACGCCGGCTTCCTCGGCCAGGACGCTTGCGGGCAGGGCGCGTCCGTCGTCGAGCGCCAGCAGCACCTTGCAGCGGGCCGGATCGGACAACAGCGCGGCCACCGAGGCGATGTCGGCCTCGGCGGCAGCGCCGAGTTCCTGGGCCTCACGCATGGGACGACTCCTTGTGGATGGTCCCGAAGTTGCGGGCTGTGCCTTCGGTGTGCGCGGTGTCCACCGACGCCGGAGGCCGCCTGGTCAGCCACAGGCCCAGCACCGCGCCCACCACTTGACATGATGCGCCCATCACCAGCGCGGTGCGCACACCCGCAACGCCGCCGACCACCGTCATGGCGCTGCCCAGCACCGCCACACCGACCGTGATGCCGAGTAGCCGCGACAGGTTCACGACACCGGAGGCAACGCCCGCCCGGCGTGTGGGCACAGCGGCCATCGCCAACGTCACCGCCGGACCCGTTGTCAATGCGAGCCCCGCGCCGGCCATCACGAAAGACAGTTCCAGTTGCCACAGCGCACCCAGCGGTCCCGCCGCGGCATAGAGCAGAGAGGCCGCCGCCATCAAGAGCAGGCCCGTTGCCATCACGGGCCGAGGTCCGGTGCGCCGCGCGAGCATCGTGGCGGTGGGGATCAACGCCAAGTACACCAGGGGCATCGGCAGGAACCAGACCGCTGTCGCGAGCGCGGTGAAACCTCGAAGTTGTTGCAACGCAAAACTGTTCACCAGAAGGACACCGTAGATGCCGAATGTCATGGTGAACGTCGCGAGCAGTGCCCCCACCAGTGCCCGACTGCCGAACATGTGCAACGGCAGCATCGGGTGCGGGCTGCGGCGCTGGATGCCGAGGAACGCCGCGATCGCCGTCAGCGCCACAATCCCGACACCCACGCGCTGCGCCCACTGCCAGTTGTGCCCCTCGACGAGGACGAGTGTCCCCGCGCTCAGTGCGATCACGGCTGACACCTGGCCGGGCAGGTCGATGCGCGGCGCATCGGGATCGCGTGAATCGGGCAGATGGGACACGCTCATGGCGATGGCCAGCATGCCGACCGGCACGTTGATCCAGAAAATACAGCGCCATCCGAGGGTCTCGGCAAGTGCTCCGCCGACCAGCGGACCCAGCGCCGTGCTGCTCGCGGCGGCCATCGCCCACGCGCCCGTGACGCGAGTGCGGTCGCGCGGATCCGGGAACGCAGCGGCGGCCAATGCCAGGCCCTGAGGCAGCATCAAGGCCGCTCCGACGCCCTGCGCCGTCCGCGCGGCCATCAGCACCGCGAGCGACGGTGACGCTGCGCACGCCGCGGACGCGGTGACGAAGGTGACCAGGCCGATCTGCAGCACGCGACGTCTGCTGAACCGGTCTCCGAGAGAGCCCGCCGTGAGCAGGAACGACGCGAACGTGACGTTGTAGGCGTCGATGGTCCATTGCCCGCCTGCGACACCGCCGCCCAGGTCGCGATTGATCGCCGGAAGCGCCAGGTTGACCGCGTTCGCGTCGATCAACCCGATGAAAAGCCCCAGGTAGGCGGCGATCATCGTCAGAACCGTTGAACGTTGCGAACCCATGACCGCACGCTAGGCCCGGAATGCTTCGACGCCCGTCGAATCAATCGGCCGCGAGACGGGTATAGGGGTCTGGTCTGACTGCGACCGGATCCACCGCTCGCATCACGAGAGGGAATCCATGACAGCATCGCGAGTGTGCGCGTGACGGGTGACCGGGACGCGGTGGCACGCAAGCGGCGCCACATCGACGTGTGCCTCAACGAGGCCGTCGACCACCAGAGCGTGTCGACCGGGCTCGAGCGCTACCGGCTGCCGTACCACGCGCTCACCCAGACCAACCTGACCGAGATCGATCTGACCACGAATTTTCTCGGCAAGCCGCTTCGTGCCCCGGTGCTGATCGGCGCCATGACCGGTGGTGCCGAGCTGTCCGGAACCATCAACCGCAATCTCGCCGCGGCCGCCCAGAAACTCGGCGTCGGGATGATGCTCGGTTCGCAACGGATCATGCTGCGCAGCGGTGAGCAGGCCGCGCACCGCTCCGAGAGCTTCGCAGTGCGTGACGTCGCCCCGGATGTGTTGCTGGTGGGCAACATCGGGCTGTCGCAGCTGACCCACGACAACGCGCCGTTGATCACCGACGCACTGCGGCGTGTGGGTGCCGACGCACTTGCGGTGCACACGAACCCCCTGCAGGAGGCGATCCAGGCCAACGGAGACACCGATTTCGCGGGATCACGTGAACGGCTCCTCGAAATCGGTCCATCCATCGGCTGCCCGCTGCTGCTCAAGGAGGTGGGCCACGGCATCGGCGCCGCGGCCGTCGCCGAGCTCACCGGCGGCCGCGACGATGTGCCGGTCGCGGCCATCGACGTCGCAGGTGCGGGCGGCACCTCGTGGTCACGCGTCGAGCAGTTCGTCCGCTACGGCACGGTGCGGTACCCGGATCTCGCGGACTGGGGCGTCCCGACCGCACGTGCCATCATCGAAGTGCGACAGGCGCTTCCGCGTATCCCGCTGGTCGCCTCGGGCGGCATCCGCACCGGTATGGACGCGGCAAAGGCAATTGCGCTGGGCGCCGACGTGGTCGCCATCGCGCGACCGCTGCTGGCGGCCGCGATCGATTCGGCTGCGGCCGTGGCCGACTGGCTGCAGGGGTTCATCGACGAACTCCGCATCTGCCTGCACGGCAGCGGCGCACCGGATCTCGCGGCCATGCACGCCATCCGGCTGGTCGACCGGTAACGGCCGTGGCGACGATCCTCGCGTACACCTCGCCCGCCCTGGGTCACGTCTATCCGCTCGCGGCCCTGCTGACCGAACTGGCCTGCCGCGGACACGAGATGCACCTGCGCACCATGGCCCGCGAGGTGGAGGCCATGCGCGCCGCCGGCTTCCGGGCAGATGCCGTGGCACCCGAGATCGAGGCGATCCGCGGCGACGACCGATCCACGTCCGACGCACTGGAAGTGCTCGCGATGTCCCTCGACGTGTTGTGCAGCAGGGCCGCTTCGGAGGTCGACGACATCCGCGACGCGATCGCCCGGTCACGGCCCGACCTGGTGATCGTCGACGCGAACTGCTGGGGTGCCATGGCCGCGGCCGAGGCCGAAGGGCTGCCATGGGCGGTGTTCTCACCGTTCACGCCGTACCTGCGATCACGTGGGGTACCGCCGTTCGGGCCGGGACTGCGACCGTGGCCGGGCCTGCCCGGACGGGCACGTGACGCGCTCATGCGCCGCGTCACCGGACGCATGTTCGACGACCCGGTGTTGCGGCGCATGAATCCGCTGCGCGCTGAAGCCGGTGTGCCAGAAGTGGATTCGATGGACGCCATGATGCGCCGCGCGCCGCTGACACTCGGGGTGGGCGGACGTCCGTTCGAATACCCGCATCCCGATTGGGGGGATTCGGTACACCTGCTCGGCGCATGCGTGTTCGAACCGGGACCGGTCGCCGAACCGCCCTGGCTCGCCGAGATCGACCGGCCCGTCGTGCTGGTCAACACATCTTCGATCGCGCAGGCCGATACGATCCTGGCGCACACCGCGCTTGCGGCCTTCGCCGACGAACCGGTCCACGTCGTCGCGACGTTCCCCGCCGGTGTCCCGGACGGTCTGCCGCGGCCGGCCAATGCGACCATCGGTGAGTACATCCCGCACGGCGTGGTGCTGGACCGCACGGTGTGCGTGGTCACCCACGGCGGAATGGGGACCACGCTCAAGGCGCTGGACCGGGGTATCCCGGTGTGCGTGGTGCCGTTCGCGCGGGACCAGGCGGAGGTGGCCCGTCGGGTACAGATGGCGCGGTGCGGAACACGCCTGCCCGCCAAGCATCTCAGCGCCGCGCGTCTGCGCCGGAAGGCGCGTCAGGCCATGGCGATGAGCGATGGCGCGCGACGTGTCGCCGCGGGGTTCGCCGCCACCGGCGGTGTGGTGCGCGGCGCCGATCTCATCGAGCAGCAGGTGTTTTCATCCGAGATGCGGATGTGAGTGCACTCGTGATGCGACGGCGCCTGGCGAACAGCAGCAGCCAGGAGAGCGCGGCCGCGGTGAACGCGGCGGCCTGTGCGGCACCGGTGCGGTTGGCCGGGTAGAGCACACCGTCGGCGTAGTGGTCGATGAAATCGTCCGCGGGCAGCGGCTTGAGCCCGGCCCGCACGCGTGCCCACTGCTCCAGGTGTGTGAGCGGGCAGCGCAGCCGTAGTGCGACGACGAAAGCGCCCCAGATCACCGTCGGCACATGGAACGCCAGGGTGCGGGGCCAGCGCAGCGCGAGGAATCCGCCGCTCGGCAGATACAGCAGGTAACCGAAGTGTGCACCGACCGTGATCGCCACGAGCGCGGTGTACGCCTTCTTCATGCACCGATTATGGGCCCTGTCCGGTGGCGTGGCGGTGATCTCGCTGGTGATGCCGAATCTGATACCGCCGCTCCGCGTACACCAGGTCGTCACGCCACAAGCGGTTCGCGGCATGCCGCATCAGCGGCGTGATCAAGGCAGCGGCGCGTCGAGCGTGACGGAAACCGGCCCGATCCGATTGCGCGACGACGGCTTCCACCACGGCGGTGCGGGGGCGTCCGTCTGTGCCGGGTCCGAGCGGCGTGGCGTGCGTCTCGACGATGCTCCCGGCGCCTTCGCCGTCGACGATCCGCATCACGATGGTGCGGGCACTCGGACACGTGAACTCGGCGACCACCGGCACACCCAGCCGACCGAGGCGGAACGTCACCGACAGCAGGAACCGGTCGTCCTCCTCGGTCGGGGTGCTCAGCACCTCCAGGCGGGTGAACGAGTACGGGTGGAACCAGTTGCCGTGCCACGGGTCGAGGCGGTTGGCGATGATGTCACTCGGTTCGCACACACCCACCAGACGGGTGACGGCATGCAACGTCTCGCCCGCCGGACGGGTCGGCACCACCGGGACAGTCAGGGGGTCCTCTCCGCCGAGTTCGTCGAGGCGCACCCACGCCAGCACGCCGTCGTCGTGGCTCGGCAACGGTGCCCAACCGAATTCGCAGGTTTTCCCGGTGAGCGGCAGGCCGTGCCACCGGCAGATCAGCGAACCGTCGTCGACCACCCCGGTGGCCAGATCGGCACCCAGGTGCGGACAGCTGCGCGGCCCCACCCGCAGGTGGCCTTGCCGGTCGCGCCACGCGACGACCTCGATCCCGCCGATCGTCGTGCCGAAGGGGCGGTCGGCGCGGATCTCGCGGTTGGCGCCGAGCACGTACCAGTTGCCCGTCGGGCGACGTTGCGAGCGGCGCAGGGCCGCCTCGATGATCGCGGGTTTGGCCTCGCCGTAGGTGGGCCGTTGCTCGGACCAGCGCGGTGATGAAATGAGTTGCAACGGCCAGTCCTTGGGCCACCGATCACCGATCTTCAACTCGCCCTCCGCTCTTCGCGCGTGGCCAGCCATCTCAGCGGCGCGAACCGGCCTGCGGTCGGGACGGACCTCAGCGCGTGGCCGGCCACACCCCACCGGTTGAGCAGCACGTTGGCCGCGGCCCAGCCGGTGGTGGCCGCGCGTTCCATCAGCGCCGCGGGCAGATCGAGGCGGATGCCGTCGCCAGCGAGAACGAGCCCCGGTACGCCCGTGACGACGCCAGGACGGTCGGCATGGGAGCCCGGTGCGAACAGCGGGCAGTCGTCGCGCACCAGGACACGTTCGAAAACCGGTTCGGCCGTTGCTGTCTCGGGGTAGAGCCGGTGCAGCTGCGCGAGCGCTCCGGGGCCGCTCTCGGCGGTGTCCAGGGCGTAGGCATGCAACTCCACCGCGGATCCACCGTTGTCCCTTGCCCATTGGGCGCTCTGGCGCTCGTAGCGCTCGAGCACGCTGATGTTGTCCAGCGGTTTGTGCCCTGCCGTTCCCATGAACGCCGGACGGTCCGCCGTGACGGGACGGTCAAGCCACAACCTGTGCACGGCGAACGGTGGTGCGGTGCGCAGACCCTGGACCCGCGCCCGCCAGCGGTCGTCGCCGAGACCGGGCGAGGACGTGACGATCCGCTGCAGTCCGGCGATGTCCGCCGCGAGCACCACGGCGTCCGCGTCGAGGCGTTCACCGGAATCGGTGTGCACCGCGAACGCGTCGGGCGATGTCGTGACGGGGTCGATGCGGGTGACGGATGCCCCGAGGTGGAAACGCACGCCGTGCTCGTGCAGATACCGTCGCAGCGGTTCCCACAGCGCGGTGTCGTAGTTGGAAGTGGGCACATCGAACACGAGTCCCTCGCTGGATCCGAGGAAGTAGATGTGGAACATCGTGGCCAGCTCGGCCGCCGACAGGTTCGACGGGTCGGCGAAGAAGCTGCGCGAGAACACCTCGAACGCCAGATGCCGTGCGGCCGGGGGGAAGTTGATGTCCTTGAGGAAGGTCTCGGCATCGATGTGGTCGAGGCGGTCGTAGATTCCCGGCACCGAGACCGCGGCGAGCGGTGCGGCCGCCTTGGCGTCGAGCCGCATGAGGTCACGCAGCCGGAACGTGGGGCTGCGCAACGCGAACCACAGCGCGTTCCACGGCGGGGTGTGCGGTAGCCGGCGGAAACTCTCACGGCGGCCTTCGCCGTCGATGAGGGGGTAGTCCTCGACCGGGGTCAGCATGCGCAACTGCGGGTCGACGCGCGCCAACAGCGCGCGCAGGTTGTAGTACTGCCGGAAGAACGCGTGGAAACCGCGGTTCATCGCGTACTCGGCGCCGTCGTGCTGCTCGGACCAGCCGCCGACGCGTCCGCCCAGATAGTTTTCGCGTTCGATGACGGTCACCTCGACGCCGCGCTCGGCCATGCCGGTGGCCGCGGCGAGCCCGGCGATACCCGCACCGACGACCACGACCCGCGGACGCCTCGGCAGTTCGCCCGCGTGGGGGAGCCCGCGGGGTGCCGTGTGAGTGCGCTGCAGTCGGTCGGTCATCGCGACACCTCCTCGCGCTCGGGCACGTGCCCGCGTTCGGTGGGCACGCGCCGCCGTTCCCACAGCAGGAGCACGGCGGTGATCATCGCGAAGCCGAACAGGAAATCCTCGATGGGCGTATCGAAGAACACGCGCACACCGCTGGTGTGCTGCTCGTCGTAGATGACGATCGGTGCGGAGAGTTTGGTCAGCCAGCCGTCCACCGGAATCTGGAAGCCCAGCACGATCAGCATCGACAGCCAGTAGGCCGGTCGCCGGAACAACCCTGTGCGCAAGAATAATTCGAGCCCGCACACCGCGATCACGGCCAGGACCGCGGGCAGGGTGTATCCCAGACCGGTCATCTGCGCCTCACCCGTTCCAGGATGGTGCTCACCGCGTTGTAGGTCAGCAGCGCGCACAACGGGATCACGAGGAAGAACAGCACTTCCTCGATCGGCACGTCGAACGGGATGGTCAGCCCGGTGATGTAGTCCGGGTTGTAACCCCACACGTCGAACGCCACCGCGATCTCGTCCCACAGCAGGAACACCGCGGCGACCGGTAACACGGCCTGTAACACGCGTCGCGGTTGCCGGTACACGCCGTCACCGAGGCACTCCAACGGAGCCGTGATCGCCACGCACGCCGCGAGAACCAGGAGGTAATGCCAGTTCTCGCTCATGCGGCTCCCGGTACGGCGGCAGCGTGTGAGCGGGCACGCCACGCGTGGATCAGGCCCGCGCCGGCCACCTGGATGCGGCGGCGGGTGCCCACGGTGGCGCGGCGACGGAAGATCGCGAAGTCGCTTTCCTCGATGCAGTCGAGGATCTCGGAGTACAGCTGCATGGCGGTGGCCACGCATGGGCGGGACCGGGGTGCCAGCATCGCGATGCCCTCGGCTGCGTATCTGTAGGTCCGGCGAGCGATTTCGTGCTGGGCCTGAAGTGCCTTGCGGACGCGTGAATCGGTGTGCTGGTTGTGGTGGCACCACATCAACAGGTCGCGGTCGACACCGTGGACCGCGAGTTCGTCGGCGGGCAGGTACACGCGGTCGCGCAGCAGGTCCTCGTCTACGTCGCGCAGGAAGTTGGTGAGCTGGAATGCCCGGCCGAGCGCCGCGGCGTGCGGCGCGGCTTCCTCGGGTGCGGTGACGGTGCCGAGGATCGGCAGCAATTGCAGCCCGATGGCCTCGGCCGAGCCCCGCATGTACTCCTCGAGCGCGGCACGGTCGGCGTAGTCCGTCACGGACAGATCCATGCGCATCGACCGCAGGAAATCCTCGAACAGTTCGTCGGCGATGCCATAGCGCGCCACGGTGTGGCCGACCGCGGTCAGCACCGGATCACCGGGATGCTCTGCGCGGGCGAAGAACTGGTCGGCGAGCAGCTGCAACTGCCGGGCCCGTGCCGCGGTGTCCAGGGTCGGATCGAACTCGTCGAGAATGTCGTCGGCGTAGCGCGCGAACCCGTACAGCGCGTGCACCGCGGGGCGTTGGTCCGGCGCCAGCAGGCGGGTGGCGAGGAAGAACGTGCGCCCGTGCGCGGCGTTGATCTCGCGGCAGCGGCGGTACGCCTCACGCAACATCGGGTCGTCGATGCCTGCTGCGGCGAATTCGTTGCGGATCATGGCATTCGGGCTTTCCGGTCGGCGGTGGCTGCGGTGACGGAGTTGATGTCGTGGTGGGTGCGGGTGCGCCGCACGGTGCCGGTGACCCGGTCGGCGGCCAGGCGGCCGGACAGCAGTGCGGTCGGCACGCCGACGCCGGGAACCGTCGAGGATCCGGCCAGCACGGCGTTGGCGACGCCGCGCACCGTGTTGCCCGGGCGGAACGGTCCGGTCTGGCTGAACGTGTGCGCCAACGCGAAGGGTGTGCCCGCCACCATGCCCTGGCGCGCCCAGTCGGCGGGCGTGACGACCTGCAGCACCTGGGCGTCGTCGCGCAACTCCGGCAGCAGCCGCTCGGCCACGGTGTCGACGACCCTCTGGGCGTACGCGGGGCCTTCGGTTTCCCAGTCGATCGCGGTGGACGACAGGTTGGGCGTGGGCGCGAGCAGGTAGAGCAGATCGCGGCCCGCCGGGGCGAGCGCGGGATCGCCCCTGGTGGGGCGGGTGACCAGCAGCGACGGATCGCGCATCAGGCGGCCGTCGTCGATGATGTCGGTGAAGGTGTCGTGCCACGCGTCGCCGAACAGGATGTTGTGGTGTGCGACGGGCCGGTCGATCCGGCGGCAGCCGACATGGACGACGACAGCCGACGGTGAGGCGCGCCAGGGCCGAGGGCGCCGGGGCGTGCGGCCCAGCAGTTCGTAGGTGCGGGGTAGTTCGGTGGTCAGCACCACCGCGTCGCACGGGATGCGTTCGCCGGTGTCGGTGTGCACCGCGGTGACGCGGTCTGCCGAGCGTTCGAGGCAGTTGACGGTGGCGCCGTAGTGGAATCGCACCCCGGCGTCGGCGCCCGCGGCGGCCAGCGCGTCGGGAACCGCGCGCACGCCACCCTTCGGGAAGAAGACCCCGGAGATGGTGTCCATGTAGGCGATCACCGCGTAGGCCGCCAGGGCGCGTTGCGGGGAGACACCGGCGTAGAGCGACTGGAACGTGAAGACGCGCTGCAGCCGGGGGTCGCGTAGGTGGCGTCTGACCATGTGGTCCCACTTGCCGAACCCGCCGATCGCCGCGAGTTGCGCGAGCTGGGGCGTCAGCAGCGAAAGCGGTGAGTCGAAGTTGGCGCCGATGAAGCCGTCGATCTCGATGCGGTACAGCCGGGTCAGCCAATCGCGCAGCCTCCGGTAGCCCGCGGCCTCGCTCGGCCCCGCGAGATCCGCGATCGCCGCGGCCATGCGGTCGGCGTCGCTGTGGACCTCCAGCGCACTGCCGTCGGCGAACTGTGCGCGGTATGCCGGGTCGACCGGGAGCAACTGCAGGCGGTCGCCCACCGACTCGCCGACCGCGGCGAACACGTCGTCGAGGATGTCCGGCATCGTCAGCACGGTTGGCCCGGTGTCGATCCGGTAACCGCCGGTATCGATGCGGCCTGCCCGCCCGCCCGGCCAGGGTTCGCGCTCGACGACGGTGACGCGGCGGCCGCGTCCGGCGAGGTGAAGCGCCGCGGACAGGCCCGACAGACCGGCGCCCACCACCACGACGTGGTCGGTCGGTCCCGGGATCGCGCGGCTCATCGGGCCGCCCGGCAAAGCACGAAAGCGCCGGCGGACACCGCCGGCGAGGTCGGTATCTCGCTCACATACGCCCCTTCCGGGCTTGGCATGCTCGCGAGATACCCGCAGGCGGCGGGCTACAAACGTCCGGTCTTACCGGTCGGGCAGCGCGTGTTCGACGATCGGGCGCCGGGGCAGCGGTTCACGTTCGCGACGCTTGGCCGCGAGATACACCTGCGCGGTCTCGTCGGCCACGGTGTGCCAGTCGAAATCGGAGGTGAGGCGTTCGCGTGCGGCGACCGCGCGGCGCTGCGCGGCGTCGGGGTCGTCGAGGACGGCGCGGACCGCGGCCGCCAGGCCCGCCACATCGCGCGGCGCGAACGACATTCCGGTCTCGCCGTCGATCACGGCCTCGCCGAGACCGCCCGCGGTGGACGTCACCAGCGGCGTGCCGGTCGCGGCGGCTTCCAGTGCCACGATGCCGAACGGTTCGTAGTGGCTGGGCAGCACCGCGGCGTCCGCGGCCTGGAGTGCCTCCACGAGTCCGTCGTGATCGAGACGGCCGACGAAACGGGTTGCCTTGAGCACCTTGTGCTTTCGTGCCTGCTCGACGAGCCAGTCCTGTTGCGTGCCGTCGCCGGCGATGGTCAGCGTCGTACCGGGATGCGCACGGCGGATGCGCGGCAGCGCCGCGATCGCGTCCTGGATGCCCTTCTCGTACTCCAGCCGGCCGACGTAGAGCAACCGGGGCGGACCCGTGCGGGGACACCTGCGCGCGAACGGCCACAACTGTGCGTCGATCCCGTTGCGGATCACCCGGATCTCCGACAGTCCCGGGCCGAACAGTTCGGTGATCTCGTCGCTCATCGAGGTCGAACACGTGATCAGCGAGTCCGATTCGCGCACCAGCCAGGATTCGATCGCGTGCACCTGGCGGCTGATCGGCCCCGACACCCAGCCCGAGTGCCTGCCGGCCTCGGTCGCGTGGATCGTGGAAACCAGTGGCACATCGAAGAATTCGGCGAGCGCGATGGCGGGATGGGCCACCAGCCAGTCGTGCGCGTGCACCAGATCGGGCACCCACGGATTGCCCGCGGAATCCCGCACCTTCAAACCGGTGCGGATCATGGCGTGGCCCATCGCCAGTGTCCACGCCATCATGTCGGTGCCGAACTCGAACTCGTGGGGATCTTGGGCGGCCGCGACGACGCGCACGCCTTCACGCACCTCGTCGGTCGACGGGTGCGTGCTGGGATCGGTGCCCGACGGCTGACGGCTGAGCACCACGATCTCGTGGCCCGCCGCGGCGAGCGCCGTGGCCAGGTGGTGCACATGGCGGCCGAGCCCGCCGACCACCACGGGGGGGTATTCCCACGACACCATCAGGATTTTCACGGCTGAGCGCTTTCGTGACGGGGCGAGCGTGCGCAGAATGCTGCTGATCGACGGCGTGTCGCGGGGCAGCCACGCACGCTCGCGCAGTTGAGGAGGAGGGGAGCAGCAGCAGTGGGGGTGGGGGTGGGGGTCATCGCGGGAGCCGCCTCGCGTCGAGTGCCCCGAAGAGGCCGTCGGCCTTGTTCCAGCCGTCGGCCAGACGCTCGGCCTGTTCGCGGCGCCCGGCGGCCAGCGCGTCGGAGATCTCCCGCGTGGCGTGTGCGTGCAGGTGGGCCCGGTAGCGCGCGTACTCGGCGGCCGAATCCTTGCTCACCATGAACGGCCAGTCGCTGGAGACCGTCAGCAAGGTCTCGCGCAGGATCTGATCGGCGACGCGGTCGCGCGTGACGGGTGAGCCCACCGTGGCGTGCTGGGTCAGGGCCTTGTCGACGGTGGCCAGCGCGTTGTCGACGACCTCGCTGTTGAGCTGCACCAGATCGGCCACCTTCTGCCCCGACCACACCTGCCAGTCCTTGCCGGAACCCCATGAGCTGGGCGGCAATTCGACGGGTGTGCCGACGAATCCGTCCGCGGCGGCATCCGCGAGCGTGCCGACGCGCACACCGGCCTGCGGCAGTGCCCGCAGCACGCGTTCGAGCCACACCGGGCCCTCGTGCCACCAGTGGCCGAACAGTTCGGTGTCGAACGCCGCGACCACGTGCGCCGGGCGGCCGATGCGTTGGCTCTCGTCGAGCAGACGCCTGCGCACGACCTCGACGAAGTCGGCGACATGGACGTCGACGGCACGGTCGGCGCGCTCGGGTTCGTAGGGCGCCTTCTGCTCCGACGGCACGTTGCGCCCTGTCACACGGGCGGGTTTGAGGCCCGTGGTGTGGTCGTAGGTGTGGAAGTCGCGGTACGCGCCGTGGCCGGGATATCCCGACTTGGGCGACCACACGCGGTAGGACACCTGCAGATCGCGGCCGAACGCGATGACGTCGGACTCACCGACCGGGCGCCCGAGCGCGGTGTCGCCGTGCAGTGACGGGCCGTCGACCATGAAGTGCCCGACACCCGCTGCGCCGTAACCGGTTTCCATGCCGGGGGCATAGGCACACTCCGGCGCCCAGATCCCGGTGGGGGTGTGGGCGAACCGGTGCTGCGAATCGGCCAGGCCCTCGCGCAACGCGAACTCGCGCAGGCGGGGATTGAGCAGCGGCTGGAACGGGTGCGACAACGGGCCGCCGAGCAGTTCGATGGTCTCGGCGTCGATCAGTTCGCGCAGCAGCGGGCTCGCGCCGTGGCGCCAGTGCGTGGTGAAATCCTCCATGGCCTCCGCGGCCAGCGACAGTTCGTGGGATCCGAACTCGCGCAGACCTTTACGGTCGCGCAGCGTGGTGGCCTCCAGCGCGCGCAGCTGCCAGTTGGCCAGCCAGTGGTGCATGCCGGTCAGGCAGTAGGGATCGTCGAGTTGCGCGGTGACCACCGGCGTCATGCCGAGGCTGATCAGATGGGAACGGCCCTCGGCGGCCAGCGTGCGCAGCACCCGCACCAGTGGCAGATACGCCGCGGCCCAGGACTGGTACAGCCATTCCTCGCCGACGGGCCAGCGGCCGTGGTGGGCCAGCCAGGGCAGGTGGGTGTGCAGGACGAGGGTGAAAAGTCCCGGTACCGGTTCTGCGCTCGCGTCCGTCATGGCCGCACTGCTATCGCCACGAGGTCCAGGCTGTCATCAATGTCGCGCTCGGCGGCCGGGGTGAGGTCGAAGTCGTCGGTACGCACGGCCGCGACATCGGCGAGCAGTTGCTCGTCCCACGGGGCGTCGGCCACCGCGCGCTGCACCTGCGCCTCGATGATCGATCCGCCGTGGCGCGCGTCGAGTTCGGCCAGTCCGGCGCCGTGGAACACGCCGAGGGTGTCCTCGACCTCGAAGCCTGCCGTTTCGAGCAGCTCGGTGAGTTCGGCGGCGTTGAGTTCGCGCGTGTGGAACGGGTTGAGCGGGGTGTCGCGACCGGGGGAGAACGTGATCCGGTTGGGCGTCGACACCAGGAACACCCCGCCGGGACGCAGCACGCGGAAGCATTCCGAGACGAATTGCGCCTGATCCCACAGGTGTTCGATCACCTGGAAGTTGACCACGACGTCGACCGAGGCGTCCGGCAGCGGCAACTCCGCGAGGTTGCCGTGACGGATGGCGACGCGCGGGTACCGGGCCCGCACATGGGCCACCGTCGCCTCGTCGTAGTCCAGGCCGATGACACGGCGGGCCACGTCGGCGATCAGGTCGGCGCCGTAACCCTCGCCGCAGCCGGCCTCCAGGACGTCGCGCCCGGCGCAGCGGTGGGCCAGTCGCTGGTAGACGACCTCGTGGCGGCGGAACCAGTAGTTCTCCTCCGCCAGGCCCGGGATGGTCCGCTCGCCGGTGAGGGGTAAAGCCGAAGGAAGGGCGTTATCCGGATCGCCCACGATTGCGCTCATTGGAAGGCAGGCTAACCCAGCCGGGGCGATGGTGGATCGTTCGCCGACAGTTACCGCAGGCGGCGGTGTGGTAGGGGAGGTCGCCAGTGAACTTCGACCGGCTATGGTGTTCGTGCGAACCGCCTCAAGTTACCGGCGGGTAACATGGTGTAGGTTGCTCAGAACGTGATATGGCAGGCCGGTCCCCGGCCTCATCGAGGAGGACGAACCAGAGTCATGACGAACATCGTGGTCCTGATCAAACAGGTCCCAGACACATGGTCCGAGCGCAAGCTCTCTGACGGCGATTTCACCCTCGACCGTGAGGCTGCGGACGCCGTGCTGGACGAGATCAACGAGCGTGCCGTCGAAGAGGCACTGCTCATCAAGGAGCGTGAGGGCGGCGACAGCACTGTCACCGTGCTGACCGCAGGCCCGGAGCGCGCCACCGAGGCGATCCGCAAGGCCCTGTCCATGGGTGCGGACAAGGCTGTGCACGTCAAGGACGACGGCCTGCACGGTTCCGACCTCATCCAGACGGCGTGGACGCTGGCCCGTGCGCTCGGCACCATCGAGGGCACCGAGCTGGTCATCGCAGGCAACGAGGCCACCGACGGCGTCGGCGGCGCGGTTCCCGCGGTCATCGCCGAGTACCTGGGCCTGCCCCAGCTCACCCACGTGCGCAAGCTGAACGTGGAGAACGGCAAGGTCACCGCCGAGCGGGAGACCGACGAGGGCGTGTTCACCCTCGAGGCGTCGCTGCCTGCCGTGGTCAGCGTCAACGAGAAGATCAACGAACCGCGATTCCCCTCCTTCAAGGGCATCATGGCCGCGAAGAAGAAGGAAGTCACCGTGCTCTCGCTCGCCGAGATCGGTGTCGAGCCTGACGAGGTCGGCGTCGCCAACGCGGGCTCCAAGGTGCTCGCGTCGACCCCCAAGCCGCCGAAGACGGCAGGCGAGAAGGTCACCGACGAAGGCGACGGCGGAACCAAGATCGCCGAGTACCTGGTTGCCCAGAAGCTCATCTAGAGCCACCCGGCAGCGCAATCCGCATCCCGATCGATTCCCCAAGACGCGAAAGACATAGCGAGAACCCATGGCTGAAGTACTTGTGCTCGTCGAGCACGCCGATGGTGCGCTGAAGAAAGTCAGCGCCGAACTTTTGACCGCCGCCCGCGCACTGGGTGAGCCCTCCGCCGTCGTGGTGGGCAAGCCCGGCACGGCCGCAGGTCTCACCGACGGCCTCAAGGCCGCCGGTGCGGCCAAGATCTACGTCGCCGAGTCCGACGACGTGGAGAACTACCTGCTCACCCCGTACGTCGACGTGCTGGCCGCACTCGCCGAGTCGGCCGCCCCGGCCGGTGTGATCATCGCCGCCAACGCCGACGGCAAGGAGATCGCGGGCCGGTTGGCCGCGCGTATCGGCTCCGGCCTGCTGGTCGACGTCATCGAGGTCAAGGAAGGTGGCGTGGGTGTGCACAGCATCTTCGGTGGTGCCTTCACCGTCGATGCGCAGGTCACCAGCGAGACCCCGGTCATCACGGTCCGTCCGGGCTCGGTCGAGGCCGTCCCGGCCGACGGTGCGGGCGAGGTCGTCAACGTGGAGGTCCCGGCGCAGGCCGAGAACGCCACCCGGATCACCAAGCGCGAGCCCGCCGTCGCCGGTGACCGTCCGGAGCTCACCGAGGCCTCGGTCGTGGTCGCCGGTGGCCGCGGTGTCGGCAGCGCCGAGAACTTCAAGATCGTCGAGGAACTCGCCGACTCGCTCGGCGGCGCCGTCGGCGCCTCGCGCGCCGCGGTCGACTCGGGCTACTACCCGGGCCAGTTCCAGGTCGGCCAGACCGGCAAGACCGTCTCCCCGCAGCTGTACATCGCGCTGGGCATCTCCGGCGCGATCCAGCACCGCGCCGGTATGCAGACCTCGAAGACGATCGTCGCGGTGAACAAGGACGAAGAGGCCCCGATCTTCGAGATCGCCGACCTCGGCATCGTGGGCGACCTGTTCAAGGTCAGCCCGCAGCTCACCGAGGCCGTCAAGGCTCGCAAGGGCTGATCACCTCATCACGCGGACCCCGGCGCACCTGGTGCGCCGGGGTTCTGTGTTTTTTGCCGGACCCCTTCGATTTCAAGGACCACGAACTTTCCGGGGTTCCCGCGCGGCCCGGCGGTGCCAGTGTGGACACAGGTCACAACACTGCCGAGGAGGTAGACGGAGCCATGAAGATCACAGTTTTCGGTGCCACGGGCCTGATCGGGTCGAAGGTCGTCGCAGCGCTCAACGAGGCGGGCCACGACGTCGTCGCCGCGGCCCGCGACACGGGTGCCGATGTCCTCACCGGTGAGGGGCTCGCCGACGCGCTCACAGGAGCCGAGGTGCTGGTCGACGTCGTCAACTCACCGTCGTTCGCCGACGACGACGTCATGAACTTCTTCACCACCTCGACCCGCAACCTGACCGAGGCGGCCACCAAGACCGGCACCGGCCACTACGTCGCGCTGTCCATCGTCGGATGTGACGCGCTGCCCGACAGCGGCTACATGCGCGCCAAGGTGGCCCAGGAGAAGGCGATCGCCGCCTCCGGCATCGACCACACGATCGTGCGCGCCACCCAGTTCCACGAGTTCGCCGAGTCCATCACGCAGACGCTGGTCGCCGGCGACGAGGTGCGGGTTCCCGACGGGCGCATCCAGCTGATCGCCTCCGATGAGGTGGCCGCCGAGGTGGCGCGCGCCGCGCAGGCCGCCGCCGTCAACGGCATCGTGAACATCGGTGGGCCGGAGAAGCTTTCATTCGCCGACATGGCCAGGGCCGTGCTGGCCAAGCACGGCGACGACAAACCCGTCGTGGTGGACGTTCAGGCCACCTACTTCGGCACCGCGGTCGACGACGACAGCCTGGTCACGGGCGACGACGGCAAGCTCGCGACCATTCGCTTCGCCGACTGGCTCGCGGGGCGCTGACATGGAACTCGCCGAGGCGGTCCGAGCCCGGCGGTCCACCCGGAAGTTCCTGCCGGACAAGCCCGTGCCGCACGAGCTGATCGAGGAGGCGCTCACGCTGGCGATGCGGGCGCCGTCGAACTCGAACGTGCAGCCGTGGCGGGTCTACTTCGCCAGTGGTGAACGCCGCGAACGCCTGGTCGCGGCGCTCACCGCCGAGGTGCGGGCCCGGCGGCCCACGTCGCTTGGCCTGCCCGACGCATTCCAGCATCTGCGCTCCCAGCTGGGCGCACTGGTGTACGGGTCGATGGGGATCGCCCGTGCCGACACCGAGGCGCGGTGGGCCGCGCAGCTGCGCAACTGGGAGTTCTTCGGCGCACCGCTGGCCGGTGTGGTGTGCATGCACCGCGACCTCGGCCTGGTCGACAGCGTCGGGGTGGGCATGTTCCTGCAGACGTTCCTGCTGGCGCTCACCGAGCGGGGCATCGGCAGTTGCGTGCAGGTGTCGGTCGCGATGTGCGCCGATGTGCTGCGGGCCGAACTCGACATCCCCGACGAGCTGACGGTGCTGTGCGGAATGTCGATCGGCTACGCCGATCCGGCCTTCCCGGCGAACCATCTGGACATCCCGCGTAACCCCGTCGAGCAAAACGTCACGTTCTACAGCTGACGCGCCGAAGTGACGAATTTCACCCTGCGCGTGGGGTGAGTGGGGCGCCCGCCGAGTCGTCACCAACCGCTCACGGACACGTCACGTACGCGATGCCGTCCCGAGAACCGGCTGAACGAGCGTGCTTGTCATGAGCATGAGAGCGGCATCTGTACTCATCGCGGCCGACGAGGCCACCTCACGTCCCGACCGCGGGGCAAAGCGCTACACGCTTCTGCTGACCACCGACCCCGACCTCATCGACGCCGCGCAGCGGTTGCGTCACGACGTGTTCACGTCCGAGCCGGGCTACGCGTTGGCCGGGTCCGCCGACGGCCGAGACGCGGACCACTTCGACGAATACTGCGACCACCTCCTGGTTCGCGACGAGCGCAGCGGCGAACTTGTGGGCTGCTACCGCATGCTGCCGCCGCCGGGCGCGATCGCCGCGGGCGGGCTGTACACGGCGACCGAATTCGACGTCACTGCACTGGATGTCCTGCGCCCCTCGCTGGTGGAGATGGGCCGCGCCGTGGTGCGGCAGGACCACCGCAACGGCGCGGTGGTGCTGCTGATGTGGGCGGGCATCCTCGCCTACCTCGACCACGCGGGCTACGACCATGTGACGGGTTGCGTCTCGGTGCCGGTGGCCGGTGCGGCTGGCGAGGCACCTGGCGCCCAGATCCGCGGCGTCCGCGACTTCGTGCGGCGCCGCCATGCCGCGCCGTACACCGTCCACCCGTACCGGCCCGTGGTGCTCGACGGCAGGACCCTCGATGACATCGCCCCGCCGGAGCGCGTCACCGTGCCCGCGCTGATGCGCGGCTACCTGCGCCTCGGCGCCCAGGTGTGCGGCGAGCCCGCCCACGATCCGGTGTTCGGCGTCGGCGACTTTCCCGCGCTGCTCGACAAGCGGCGGGCCGACGTCCGTTACCTGCGACGCCTGCGCTCGGCCTCCGCTGCCGCCCACATGACGGGCGGGGCGGCATGACCACGCGCGAGCACCCCTGGCTGCCCAAGGCGTCGTGCGACGCCGGCTGCGTGCACAGCGTCGAGCAGGGACGGCGCGTGATCGTCTGGCTGCGCACCGCGGCGCGCCTGTCGGCGGCCCTGGCGCTGCTGCCCGGCATGCCGCTGCTCGCGGTTCCGCTGCCGGGCCGCTCACACGTGCAGCGCATCTACTGCCGGCTGCTGCTGCGTTGCCTTGGAGTGCGGATTCGCTTGTCAGGCGGGCCGATTCGCAATCTGCAGGGCGTCCTGGTGGTCAGCGGGCACGTGTCGTGGCTCGACATCTTCGCCATCGGCTCGGTGCTGCCGGGCTCGTTCGTGGCCCGCGCCGACCTCGTCGAATGGCCCGCGCTGGGGCGAGTGGCCCGTCTCATGAAGGTCATCCCCATCGACCGCGCGAGCCTGCGCAGGCTGCCCGCGGTGGTCGCCACGGTGGCCGACCGTCTGCGCGCCGGGCGCACCGTGGTGGCCTTCCCGGAGGGCACCACGTGGTGCGGGCTCGCGCACGGGCCGTTCCGTCCCGCGATGTTCCAGGCGGCCGTCGACGCGGCCCGCCCGGTGCAGCCGCTGCGGCTGACCTACCGGCACCGCGACGGCCGCCCGTCGACCACGCCCGCGTTCGTCGGGCAGGACACGCTGCTGCGGTCGGTGTGCCGCGTCGTCACCGCACGTCGCACGGTGTGCCACGTGCACGTCGGCGCGCTGCAACTGCCCGGTGACGACCGGCGCGCGCTCGCGGCGCGCTGCGAGGCCGAGGTGCGCGGCGGGCACGAGCGGCGCGATGCGCGCACGCACGCCATCGCGGCCTGACCGGCCGATCCGTCAGGCCCGCGAACTGCGGCTATCCTGGTGTGGTTATGACCTCCACTGCGGGCAGGCAGGTCTACCTTGATCACGCCGCCACCACACCGATGCATCCAGCCGCCATCGAGGCGATGACGGCTGTGCTGGCCGGCGTCGGAAACGCCTCGTCACTGCACGGTTCGGGACGCGCGGCCCGCCGCCGCATGGAAGAGGCCCGTGAGGCCCTCGCCCGGCTGCTGGGCGCGCGACCGTCCGAGATCATCTTCACCACGGGCGGCACCGAGAGCGACAACCTCGCCGTCAAGGGCATCTACTGGGCCCGTCACGACGCCGATCCGGCGCGCAGGCGCATCATCACCACCGCCGTCGAACACCACGCGGTGCTCGACGCGGTCGAGTGGCTCGTCGCGCACGAGGGCGCCGAGGTCACCTGGCTGCCCGTGGACCGCGACGGTGCGGTGAGCCCGGCCGCGCTGCGGGAGGCCCTGCAGGCGGGGGCCCACGACGTCGCGCTCGTGAGCGTCATGTGGGCCAACAACGAGGTCGGAACGATCATGCCGATCGCCGAGCTCGCGGCTGTCGCCGCGGAGTTCGGGGTGCCGATGCACAGCGACGCCGTGCAGGCCGTCGGGCAGATCCCGGTGGATTTCGGGGCCAGTGGACTGGCCGCGATGAGCGTCACGGCGCACAAGTTCGGCGGGCCGACCGGTGTCGGCGCGCTGCTGCTGCGCCGCGACACAGCGTGCGTGCCGTTGCTGCACGGCGGCGGTCAGGAACGCGATGTGCGTTCCGGCACACCGGATGTGGCCGGTGTGGTGGCCATGGCGACCGCGGCAGGTGTGGCGATCGAGAACCTGGCCGACAACAGCGCCAGGGTGCGCGCGCTGCGTGACCGGCTGATCGACGGCGTGCTGTCGGCCATCGAGGACGCGCAGCTCAACGGAGCCCGCGGCGACGCCAGGCTGCCGGGCAACGCCCACTTCACCTTCCACGGCTGCGAAGGGGATTCGCTGCTGATGCTGCTCGATGCCAAGGGTGTCGAATGCTCGACGGGCTCGGCGTGCACCGCCGGTGTGGCGCAGGCGTCGCACGTGCTGATCGCCATGGGTGCCGATGCCGTCAAGGCGCGGGGCTCGCTGCGACTGTCGTTGGGACACACCAGTACCGAGGCCGACGTGGACACCGCGCTCGAAGTCCTGCCCGCCGCGGTCGGGCGGGCCAGGCAGGCCGCGCTCGCGAGTGCGGGGACGGTGAGCCGATGAGGGTTCTGGTCGCGATGAGCGGCGGTGTCGATTCGTCGGTGGCCGCGGCGCGCATGGTCGACGCCGGACACGACGTGGTCGGGGTGCACCTCGCGCTGTCCAGCGCGCCGGGCACGCTGCGCACCGGATCCCGCGGATGCTGCTCGAAGGAAGACGCCTCCGACGCCCGCCGCGTGGCCGACATCCTCGGAATCCCGTTCTACGTATGGGATTTCGCCGACCGGTTCAAGGACGACGTGATCGACGACTTCGTCGAGTCCTACGCGCGCGGTGAGACCCCGAACCCGTGCGTTCGGTGCAACGAGCGCATCAAGTTCTCGGCGCTGGCCGCCAGGGCGCTGGCGCTGGGCTTCGACGCCGTGGCCACCGGGCACTACGCCCGGCTGTCCGACGGGCGGTTGCGCCGTGCCGTCGACGCCGACAAGGACCAGTCCTACGTGCTGGGCGTGCTGACCGCCGAACAGTTGCGTCACGCGCTGTTCCCCATCGGTGACACCCCCAAGCCGCGGATCCGCGCCGAGGCCGCCGAGCGCGGCCTGGCCGTCGCCGAAAAGCCCGACAGCCACGACATCTGCTTCATCCCGACCGGTGACACCAAGGCGTTCCTCGGCGCGCGAATCGGTGTGCGGCCCGGCGCGGTGGTCGACGGCAGCGGGACCGTGCTCGCCGAGCACGACGGTGTGCACGGGTTCACGATCGGTCAGCGCAAGGGCCTCGGCATCGCCGGACCTGGCGCCGACGGGCGCCCGCGCTACGTCACCGCGATCGACGCCGAGACCGGTACGGTGCGCGTCGGGCCTGCCGAGGACCTCGAGGTGTGGCAACTGACCGGTGAACGGCCGGTGTTCACCAGCGGCGTCGAACCCGGCGGCCCCATCGAGTGCCAGGTGCAGGTGCGCGCGCACGGCGGCATCACCGACACCGTGGCCGAGTTGCGCGACGGCAAGCTCGAACTGAGCCTGCGGGCACCGCTGCGCGGCGTGGCACCGGGGCAGACCATGGTGCTCTACCGGCCCGACCCCGACGGTGACGAGGTCATCGCGAGCGCGACCATCACGCGTCGATGAGCATCCGTCGAATATCGTTCACGCCGTGAGTATCTTCGCGACCGCGACCGGTGTCGGATCCTGGCCGGGGATCACGGCGCGGCAGGCCGCCGAGATCGTCGTCGGTGAACTGCACACGCTGTCGCATCTGGTGGAGCTGCCTGCCCGCGGCATCGGCGCTGATCTGATCGGGCGCGCCGGGGCGCTTCTGGTCGACATCGGTATCGACACCGTGCCGCGCGGGTACCGGATCGCGCCCGGGCGCAGTACGGCGCTGCGCCGCGCGGTGAGCCTGCTCGGCGAGGACCTCGACGCGCTCGAAGAAGCTTGGGAGAAGGCCGGTCTGCGCGGCAGCGGCCGCCCGGTCAAGCTGCAGGCGCCCGGTCCCGTCACGCTCGCTGCGCACCTCGAACTGCCCGGCGGCCACCGGGCCATCACCGATCCCGGTGCGCTTCGGGACCTCGGGGCGTCGCTGGCCGAGGGCGTCGCGGCACACCGCGCCGAGGTGGCCCGGCGCCTGGAGACGACCGTGGTGGTGCAGTTCGACGAACCGTCGCTGCCCGCGGCGCTGCAGGGCCGCCTGTCCGGCGTGACGAGCCTGACCCCGGTGCACCCCGTCGACGAACCGCTGGCCATGAGCCTGCTCGACGCGTGCGTGGCGCAGGCCGACACCGAGGTCGCCGTGCACAGTTGCGCGGCCGACCTGCCGTGGAAGGCGTTGCTGCGCAGCGACATCCACGCGATCTCCGTCGACGTGTCGACGCTCACCGCAGCGGATCTCGACGGCGTGGGGGAGTTCGTCGACGCCGGTCGCACCGTGTTGCTCGGCGTCGTGCCGACGTCCGCACCCGACCGCAGACCGGCGGTCGAAGAGATCGCGAAATCCGTTGTCGCCGTGACCGATCGGCTCGGCTTCGCACGCGAGGTGCTGCGTGAGCGGATCGGCGTGACGCCCGCGTGCGGGCTGGCAGGCGCCACACCTGAGTGGGCCCGCACCGCGATCGAACTGGCGCAGAAGGCCGCCGACGGTTTCGCGCAGGACCCCGAAGGGATCTGATCTAGCGAGTCCGCAGTTCCTTGCGCAGGATCTTGCCCGCCGCCGATTTCGGCACGGCCTCGATGAACTCGACCTGGCGCACCTTCTTGTACGGCGCGACCTGACCGGCCACGAACGCCATGACCTCGTCGGCGCCGAGATCGATGCCGGGCTGCCGGACCACGAACGCCTTGGGCACCTCTTCGCCCGATTCCGGATCCTGCACACCGATCACCGCGGCGTCGGCGATGCCCGGATGCGTCAGCAGCAGGGCCTCCAGTTCGGCCGGCGGCACCTGATACCCCTTGTACTTGATGAGTTCCTTGAGCCGGTCGACGATGTAGACGCAACCCGTGGCGTCCACCCGCGCCAGATCACCGGTGTGCAGGAAGCCGTCGTCGTCGATGGTCTCGCGCGTCGCGCGCTCGTTGTTGAGATACCCGGCCATGACATTGGGGCCCTTGAACCACAACTCGCCGGTCTCGCTCAAACCCTCTGCGGGAACTTCGATCTCGGCACCGGTCTCCGGGTCGACGATCTTGCTCTCGGAGTTGGGCACGGTCCAGCCACACGAATCGAGCGGTGCCACTGTCCCGACGGTCGAGAGCCCGCCGTCTTTCGGGGTGACGTGGCTGACCGGGCTCAGCTCGCTCATGCCGTACCCCTGCACCACCCGGCAGTCGAGCCGTCGTGCGACGGCCAGGCCGAGCTCGGCATCCAGCGACGCCGCACCGGACATGATGCCCTCCAGCGCCGACAGGTCGTACGAATCGACCATGGGGTGCTTGGCCAGCGCGACGGCGACCGGGGGAGCGATGTAGGCGTAGGTGCACCTGCGCTCGGCGATGTTGCCGAGGAACTCCGCGAGATCGAACGACGGCATCACCACCAGTTGGGCGCGCGCGTGCAGCGCGGCGTTGAGCAGCACCGTCATTCCGTAGATGTGGAAGAACGGGAGCACCGCGAGCAGCCGGTCGTCCCGGCGCATCCCTTGCAGCGGCCGGATCTGCGCGACGTTGGCGACCAGGTTCCTGTGGGTGAGCATGACGCCCTTGGGATTTGCCGTAGTGCCCGAGCTGTAGGGCAGCACCGCCAGATGGGTGGCGGGGTCGAAGGTCACCTGAGGTGCGGCATGGCCGGTGGGCAGGCTCTCACCGTCGAGCAGCACGACGGCGTCATCGGTCAGCCCCACCGCGGCCGCGGCCTCACGGGACTGTGGCGCAAGGGCATTCACGGTGAGCAGCAGCTTGGCCTTCGAATCCGTGAGCTGCTTGGCGATGTCGCGCGCGGTGAACAGCGCGTTGACGGTGGTGGCGGTGGCACCCGCGCGCAGGATTCCGTGGAAGGCCACCGCGAACGCCGAACTGTTGGGCGACAGCAGCGCCACCACGTCGCCGACGCCGATCCCGCGGGCCGCCAGCGCGCCCGCAAACGCCTCGATGCGCCCGATCAGTTCGCCGTAGGTGGTCTCTGCGCCGGTCCGGCTGTCGACGAGCGCCACCCGGCCCGCGTCCGCGTCGTCGAGACCGGCGAACAGATAGTCGTGGACGCTGACCGGCGGGATCGTGACGTCGGGGAACGGGCTGGCGAAACTCATGTGACGGCTCCCGGCTGTTGGTCGAGTTGTTTGACGAGCTTTTTCGACGCCACCATCCGGTAGGAGGCATCGAGGAGTTCGGTGATCTCTTCCCAGTCGACCTCGGCCGCGGTGAGATCGAGGCCCAGCCACCCGAACGGGCCCATGTAGGCCGGGAAGAAGAAGCGGCTGTCCTGTTCGAGCGCCTTGCGGTCGCTCTCGTCGACCTTGACAAGAACCGAGTGCGGGTACGGGATCATCTCGCCGCGGGCCTCGCCCTTCACGTTGCCGCCGTACATGGCGAACATCTTCGGCGCGCAGAACACCGGCCTGCCCCACGACACCTTCTCGAACGCGCCGGGAAACCCCAGCGCGATGGCGCGTACCTCGGCCAGACCCGGATCGTCGTCGCTGAACATGATGGGGTGGGGCATGACGCCAGGTTAATCACCCGAAAAATTGCCGACGACCTGCAAGGGGTGCTGATGGGTGTCGGTGCGCTCGGCTAGCCTGCCAGAGTGAGCGAGAAGGCAACCGGAGAAGTCGAAGCGGAACTGCCCGAACAGCCTGACGCCGACGAGCGGCGGCGCTGGCAGGAACTTGCCGACGAGGTGCGCGAACACCAGTTCCGGTACTACGTCAAGGACGCGCCGATCATCTCGGACGCGGAGTTCGACAAGCTGCTGCGCGAACTGCAGGCGCTCGAGGACGCTCATCCTGAGTTGCGGACGCCCGATTCACCCACCCAGCTGGTGGGCGGCGCCGGGTTCGCCACCGAGTTCGCGCCCGCCGAGCATCTGGAACGGATGCTGTCGCTGGACAACGTGTTCGATTCCGACGAGCTGACCGCGTGGGCCGCCCGCATCAGCAGCGAGACCGGCGACGCGGCGCATTTCCTGTGCGAGCTCAAGATCGACGGTGTCGCGCTGTCACTGGTGTACCGCGACGGCAGGCTCGAGCGGGGCGCCACCCGCGGCGACGGGCGCACCGGCGAGGACGTCACGCTCAACGCGCGCACCATCGACGACATCCCCGAGCGGTTGACGCCCTCCGACGAGTTCCCGGTGCCCGCCGTGCTCGAAGTGCGCGGAGAGGTCTTCTTCCGTGTCGCCGACTTCGAGGAGCTCAACGCGGGTCTGGTGGCCGAGGGCAAGCCGCCGTTCGCCAATCCCCGCAACAGCGCGGCCGGTTCGCTGCGCCAGAAGAACCCCGCGGTCACCGCGCGCCGCAAGTTGCGCATGATCTGTCACGGCATCGGATACACCGACGGCTTCAGCCCGGCGTCGCTGCACGACGCCTACCGCGCACTCGGGGCGTGGGGCCTACCGGTGTCCGAGCACACCACCAAGGTGTCCACCGTCGCCGAGGTCGCCGAACGCATCGCCTACTGGGGCGAGCACCGCCACGAGGTCGAGCACGAAATCGACGGTGTGGTGGTCAAGGTCGACGAGGTCGCGTTGCAACGCCGCCTCGGGGCGACCTCGCGCGCGCCGCGCTGGGCCGTGGCCTACAAGTACCCGCCCGAGGAGGCCACCACCAAGCTGCTCGACATCCGGGTCAACGTCGGCCGCACCGGCAGGGTCACGCCGTTCGCCTACATGGAACCGGTCAAGGTGGCCGGGTCCACCGTGGGCCTGGCGACCCTGCACAACGCCTCGGAGGTCAAACGCAAGGGCGTGCTGATCGGCGACACCGTGGTGATCCGCAAGGCCGGCGACGTCATCCCCGAGGTGCTGGGGCCCGTCGTCGACCTGCGCGACGGCACCGAGCGGGAGTTCGAGTTCCCGACGCATTGCCCCGAGTGCGGAACCGAGTTGGCCCCGGCGAAGGAGGGTGACGCCGACATCCGCTGCCCCAACTCGCGCAGCTGCCCGGCGCAGCTGCGGGAGCGGCTGTTCCACCTCGCCGGTCGCGGTGCCTTCGACATCGAGGGGCTGGGCTACGAGGCGGCCACGGCTCTTCTTGCCGCACAGGTGATCCCGGATGAGGGGGACCTGTTCACCCTCACCGCCGATGACCTGCTGCGCACCGAACTGTTCACCACCAAGAAGGGTGAGCTCTCGGCCAACGGCAAGCGTCTGCTGGCCAACCTCACCAAGGCCAAGGAGCAGCCGCTGTGGCGGGTGCTCGTCGCGCTGTCCATCCGGCATGTCGGGCCCACCGCGGCGCGCGCACTGGCCACCGAGTTCGGCAGCCTGGAGGCCATCGAGGCGGCGTCGGAAGAGGAGCTGGCCGCCGTCGAGGGCGTCGGCCCCACCATCGCCGCGGCCGTCAAGGACTGGTTCACCGTCGACTGGCACCGTGCGATCGTCGACAAGTGGCGCGCGGCCGGGGTGCGCATGGCCGACGAACGCGACGCCAGCATCGAGCGCACGCTAGAAGGACTCTCGATCGTGGTGACCGGATCGCTGGCCGGCTTCAGCCGCGACCAGGCAAAGGAGGCGATCATCGCGCGCGGCGGCAAGGCCGCGGGTTCGGTGTCGAAGAAGACCGCCTACGTGGTGGCCGGCGACGCGCCAGGATCCAAGTACGACAAGGCGGTCGAACTCGGCGTGCCGGTCCTCGACGAGGACGGGTTCCGTCGGTTGCTCGAACAGGGGCCGCCGGTCGAGCCGGCCGAGTAGACGGGATCTCGGCGGTGTGGGACGCAGAGTTGTTGCGCCCCAATAAATGCCCCAACGAATGTGGTGGGGCTCAGCGCAGGATCGTCGCGACGATCCCGGCGAGGTAGCCCAGCCGGGCGACCTCCGAGGGCCGGAACTTCGGGCCACCGGGCCTGCCGAGGACCACTGCGGTGCTGTGGTCGCCGAGCGGCGCCGCGGCCAGCGTCGTGGCCATGTCGCGCCACACCTGCGGAACCCAGTCCGCCGTCTCGTCGAGGGCCTCGGCGTGCTGCAGTGGCAGCCACGGTGCCGTCGCGGCCTGCGTCTCGGGTGCGCCGTGGCTCGCGGCGAGGCGTTCGGCACTGTCACCGGCCGACCGGACCACCGTGCACCAGCCGACGCGCAGCACGCGGGGCGCCTCGGAGGCGAGCACCTGCAACTTGTCCGCCTTGGTGGGCGCGGCCGCGATGTGATCGATCAGCTCGAGCTCGCGGTGCGCCTCCAGCAGGCCGGTGTGCGGCCGGATGCTGTCGACGAACACGCCGTTGAGGTTCTCCGCGGCCGTGATCAGGGTGTCGGGCATGGACCCGGCGGGCAGTTCGACGACCAGATCGTCGATCGCGTAGCCCGGTCCACGCTCGACGACGTCGAGCGAGAGGATGTCTGCGCCGACCGAGCCGAGGGCCACCGCGAGCGAGCCGAGGCTGCCCGGTCGGTCCTCGAGTTGGACGCGCAGCAGATACGAAGGCACGGCCAACACCTTTTCACAGCGTGCTCACGTGAGCATGTCCGGTCGCTCGGCTCCCGCCCTGTGGTCTCGGCTCCCACTCTCTTGACTAGGCTGCTTAGTCGTGTCACAGATCTCCCGAGACGAGGTCGCCCACCTGGCCCGACTGGCCCGGCTGGCGCTGACCGAAGACGAGCTGGACGGTTTCGCCGGCCAATTGGACGCGATCCTCGGCCATGTCAGCCAGATCCAGTCCGTGGATGTCACCGGTGTCGAGCCGACCGACAACCCCCTCAAGGACGTCAACGTGACCCGGCCCGACGCGGTGCAGCCGTGCCTGACCCAGGACGAAGCGCTGGCAGCCGCACCGAAGGCGGCCGACGGCCGGTTCGCGGTGCCGAGGATTCTGGGGGAGCCCGAATGAGCACCGAACTGATCCGCAGCGACGCCGCGACGCTGGGCGCCAAGATCGCGGCCAAGGAGGTGTCCTCGACCGAGGTCACCCAGGCCCACCTCGACCAGATCGCCGCGACCGACGATCGCTTCCACGCGTTCCTGCACGTCGCTGCCGATTCCGCACTCGCCGAGGCGGCCCGTGTCGACGCCGCGGTCGCGGCAGGCGAGCAGCTGCCGTCGCCGCTGGCGGGCGTGCCGCTCGCGCTCAAGGACGTGTTCACCACGACCGACATGCCCACGACGTGCGGGTCGAAGATCCTCGAAGGCTGGCAGTCCCCGTACGACGCGACCGTGACGGTCAAGCTGCGTGCCGCGGGCATCCCGATCCTCGGCAAGACCAACATGGACGAGTTCGCCATGGGCAGCTCGACCGAGAACTCGGCGTACGGCCCGACGCGCAACCCGTGGAACACCGAGCGCGTGCCTGGCGGCTCCGGCGGCGGCAGCGCCGCCGCGCTCGCGGCCTACCAGGCGCCGCTGGCCATCGGCTCCGACACCGGCGGTTCGATCCGCCAGCCGGCCGCGCTGACCGCCACGGTCGGCGTCAAGCCCACGTACGGCACGGTGTCGCGGTACGGGCTCATCGCGTGTGCTTCGTCACTGGACCAGGGCGGCCCGTGCGCGCGCACGGTGCTCGACACCGCGCTGCTGCACGCCGTGATCGCAGGCCACGACGCGCGCGACTCGACGTCGGTCAAGGCCGACGTGCCCGATGTGGTCGCCGCCGCCAGGGCCGGCGCGACGGGCGACCTCAAGGGTGTGCGTGTGGGTGTGGTCAAGCAGCTGCGCGGGGACGGCTACCAGCCGGGCGTGCTGCAGTCGTTCAACGCCGCCGTCGAGCAGCTGACCGCGCTGGGCGCCGAGGTCACCGAGGTGGACTGCCCGCACTTCGACCACGCGATGGCGGCCTATTACCTGATCCTGCCCTCGGAGGTGTCGAGCAACCTCGCGCGTTTCGACGCGATGCGGTTCGGCCTGCGCGTCGGCGACGACGGCACCCACAGCGCCGAAGAGGTCATGGCGCTCACACGTGCCGCCGGATTCGGCCCAGAAGTCAAGCGCCGCATCATGATCGGCACATACGCGCTTTCGGCGGGCTACTACGACGCCTACTACAACCAGGCCCAGAAGGTCCGGACGCTGATCGCGCGCGACCTGGACCGCGCGTACGAGAACGTCGACGTGCTGGTGTCGCCCGCGACGCCGACCACCGCATTCGGGCTGGGGGAGAAGGTCGACGACCCGCTGGCGATGTACCTGTTCGACCTGTGCACGCTGCCGCTGAACCTGGCCGGGCACTGCGGCATGTCGGTCCCGTCGGGCCTGTCGCCCGACGACGGTCTGCCCGTCGGCCTGCAGATCATGGCCCCCGCGCTCGCCGACGACCGGCTCTACCGCGTCGGCGCGGCCTACGAGGCTGCGCGCGGTCCGCTGCCATCTGCGCTCTGACGGGGGAAGATGAAGCTACGCGAGTAGCAGGAGGGCAAAGGGCATGCGGATCGGAGTTCTCACCGGTGGCGGTGACTGTCCAGGCCTGAACGCGGTGATCCGGGCGGTCGTGCGCACGTGCGACCAGCGCTACGGCTCGTCGGTGGTCGGGTTCCTCGACGGTTGGCGCGGCCTGCTGGAGGACCGCCGGATCCAGCTCGCCAACGACGACCGCAACGACCGGCTGCTGGCCAAGGGCGGCACGATCCTCGGCACGGCACGCGTCAACCCCGAGAAGCTGCGCAACGGCCTCGACCAGATCAAGCAGACGCTGGAAGACAACGGCATCGACGTGCTGATCCCGATCGGCGGCGAAGGCACGCTGACCGCGGCGCACTGGCTGTCCGAGGAGAACGTGCCGGTGGTCGGCGTGCCCAAGACCATCGACAACGACATCGACTGCACCGACGTGACGTTCGGCCACGACACCGCGCTGACCGTGGCGACCGAGGCCATCGACCGGTTGCACAGCACCGCCGAATCGCATCAGCGCGTCATGCTGGTCGAGGTCATGGGCCGCCACGCCGGCTGGATCGCGCTCAACGCGGGTATCGCCTCGGGTGCGCACATGACGCTCATCCCCGAGCAGCCGTTCGACGTCGAAGAGGTGTGCCGGCTGGTCAAACAGCGCTTCGTGCGCGGGGACTCGCACTTCATCTGTGTGGTCGCCGAGGGCGCCAAGCCTGCCGAGGGTTCCATGCGGCTGCGCGAGGGCGGTATCGACGAATTCGGCCACGAGCGGTTCACCGGCGTCGCGCAGCAACTCGCGCTCGAGGTGGAGAAGCGCATCAACAAGGAGGTGCGCGTCACGGTGCTCGGGCACGTGCAGCGCGGCGGCACCCCGACGGCCTACGACCGCGTGCTGGCGACGCGTTTCGGCGTCAACGCCGCCGACGCCGCGCACGCGGGCGAGTACGGGATGATGGTGTCGCTGCGCGGCCAGGAGATCGGCCGCGTGCCGCTGGCCGACGCGGTGCGCCAGCTCAAGCTGGTGCCGCAGTCCCGTTACGACGACGCCGCGGAATTCTTCGGCTGAGGGTTCTCCTCTGCCTTCGGGCGCTCGCGGCAGGGGCGAGGGCTCAAACTAAAATCGCCTCATGACCGCTGCCACCACCGCTGAACTCGTTGACTTCGACGACGTCGTCGCGCGCTACGAACCCGTCATGGGCATGGAGGTGCACGTCGAGCTGTCGACAGCCACCAAGATGTTCTGCGGGTGCGCCAACCGGTTCGGCGCCGAGCCCAACACGCTCGTCTGCCCGGTATGCCTCGGCCTGCCGGGCGCGCTGCCGGTGCTCAACGAGGCCGCGGTGGAGTCGGCCATCCGCATCGGGCTCGCGCTGAACTGCGAGATCACGCCGTGGGGCCGGTTCGCGCGGAAGAACTACTTCTACCCGGACCAGCCGAAGAACTACCAGATCTCGCAGTACGACGAGCCCATCGCGGTCAACGGCTACCTCGACGTCCCGCTGGAGGACGGCACCACATGGCGCGTGGAGATCGAACGCGCCCATATGGAGGAGGACACCGGCAAGCTGACCCACCTGGGCAGCGACACGGGCCGCATCGCCGGCGCGACGACATCGCTCGCGGACTACAACCGTGCGGGGGTGCCGCTCATCGAGATCGTCACCAAGCCCATCGAGGGCGCGGGCGCCCGCGCGCCGGAGATCGCCCGCGCCTACGTCACGGCGCTGCGGCAGCTCATGCGCGCCCTGGACGTCTCGGACGTCCGCATGGACCAGGGCTCGATGCGGTGTGATTCGAACGTGTCGCTCAAACCCAAGGGCGCCAAGGAGTTCGGCACCCGCACCGAGACCAAGAACGTGAACTCGCTGCGCAGTGTCGAGGTCGCCGTGCGATACGAGATGCGCCGTCAGGCAGCGGTTCTCGACGCGGGCGGCACCGTCACACAGGAGACACGGCACTTCCACGAGGACGGCTACACCTCGCCGGGACGCAGCAAGGAGACCGCGCAGGACTACCGCTACTTCCCCGAGCCCGATCTGGAACCCGTCGCACCGAGCCCCGAACTCGTCGAGCGTCTGCGCACGACCATCCCGGAGCTGCCGTGGCTCGCGCGCAAGCGGATCCAGGACGACTGGGGCGTCTCCGACGAGGTGATGCGCGACCTGGTCAACGCCGGGGCGGTCGAACTGGTCGCGGCCACCGTCGACCACGGTGTCTCCAGTGAGGCGGCCCGCGCATGGTGGGGCAACTTCCTGGTGCAGAAGGCCAACGAGGCAGGCGTCGAACTCGACGAGCTGCCCATCAGCCCGGCCCAGGTGGCGGCCGTGGTGAAGCTCGTCGACGAGGGCAAGCTGTCCAACAAGCTCGCCCGCCAGGTCGTCGAGGGCGTGCTCGCCGGTGAGGGCGAGCCCGAACAGGTGATGACCGACCGCGGACTCGCGCTGGTGCGCGACGATTCGGTGATCCAGGCCGCAGTGGACGAGGCGCTGGCCGCCAACCCCGACATCGTCGAGAAGATCCGCGGCGGCAAGGTCCAGGCCGCGGGCGCGATCGTGGGTGCGGTCATGAAGGCCACCAAGGGTTCGGCGGACGCCGCGCGGGTGCGCGAACTGGTGCTGGCGGCCTGCGGTCAGAGCTGATTTCGGCCGCCCGCGGCCGGAGCTGATTTCGGCCGCCCGCGGCCGGCGCTGACGAGCGTCAGGTCGGAACCGGGAACTGGCCGGCGAACATCTTCATCGTCGTCGCCGCGTACTGCTCGAGCCGCTCGCGCGTGTAGGTCTCGGGATCGTGCACGGCGAGCCGGCCCAGCATCTCGGCGAACGACAGCATCGTGTGGCCGATCAGTTCGGGGTCCAGGTTGGTCAGCCGGGGATCCAGTTCGATGCCTGCGCGCGCGAAAGACTCGGCCAGCGCGACGATCTGCGAACGCGCGTGGCGTACCGCGGCCCGGTACTCGCGCGGAGCGCTGTCGGGGACGGTCAGAATGAGACGCCACCGGGTCGGGTTCTCCAGGACAGACTGGAGAAACGCTGACACGGTGGCGGTGTAGGCCTCGGTGGGACCGGCGACGATGAGATCGTTGGGCAGCGCCGCACGAACCTGGTCGAGTCCCCGTTTGTGCTCGCGGGTGAGCAGTGCGGTGACCAGTTCCGCGCGCGTGCGGTACGCGGTGTAGAGGACCGGTTTGCCCACGCCCGCGGCCTCGGCGACGGCCTCCATGCTCAGTTCGTGCAACGGGCAGTCGGCCAGCACGGTGAGTGCCGCGTCGAGCAGTTGCTGGCGCCTTTGCTCTCGCGGCAGCCGCGGTGCGTATCGTCGGCGCTGGCGTTCAGGCACTCGGACAATGGTACGTGATGTGGGTCCGGTCACATATCCGGCCGCTGGCGCGCACGTACGGCCCCGATTCGCCGCTGACGCACAGATATCGAGCGTGACTGCGAAAAGGGTTGTGGCTCAGGTCTTGTCGGCATCGCCGCGCGGGAATCCGCCGCCCTGCGGGAACAACGGGAACACCACGTCGTCGAGCTTCTCGGCGTCGCCGGCGGTCTTGTTGACCGTCGCGCCCCACACGTTGCCGTCGGGGGACAGCTGCAGTGCCCACACGTGACCACGCGTGTTGTCCCGCACCACCTCGGGTTCGCCCGTCACCGCACCGGTGTCGGGTGCCATGTGCACGGCGACGGTCTTCTTGGTGTCGACCAGGTTCACCAGCACCGTGCCGTCGAGCGCGGCACAGCCCGCCACCCCAGGACGGTCGGGCCAGGTCCACACCGTCGAGATCTTGGAGTCCTTGGTCATCCGCTGCAGGCGGTCGGCCGTCGGCGTGCGGTCGGTGACGTACAACGACCCGTCGGACGGGTCGATGCACATGCCGCCACCGGCGCCCATGCCCGACATCGCGGTGGTGATGGGCGCCTGGTTGACCGTGGTGGGCTGCTCGATGCGCAGCACCTTGCCCGCCGGCGAGTTCGGATCGGCCGCCATGGCCGGGTCACCCGCGTCGCCGGTCTGCACCAACAACGTCGTGGGACTCGTGAAGATCAGCGAGCCCATGTTCCCGGTGGCGCCCTTGGGGATGCCGGTGAGGATCGGCTTGGGCACGTCGCCGTCGGCGATACGCACGACGCGGTTGTCGGTGGGCGTGCTGATGTAGGCGTACATCAACCGGTCCTGGATGTACGTCGGGGACTTCACGATGTCCATCAGGCCGCCGTCACCTGACGGATCGACGGGGATCACGGTCTTGATCTTCGGCTCGGCACGCGTGGCGACCTCTTTGATCGCACCCGTCAACCGCTCGCCCACCAGCGCGGACTGGCTGTCGGCGCCCATGATCAGGCCACTGGTGCTGTCGAGGCAGCCCTGCATGACACCCGGCGCGGGGCATTCCTTGGGGAACGGAACCGCGGGCAGCGGCGGGGGCGGCGGCGGAGTCGTGGTGGGGCCGGGCCGCAGCTCGGGTTCGGTGGTGAACGGCTCCGACTGTGCCGCATCGAACCGGGCGCACCCCGTGCCGACCAGCATCGCGGCACACAAGACGGCGGCCACCTGTCTCATCCGCCGGCGCGATTTCATGCTCGCCAGATTACGGATCGTCGCGCGGTGTCCGCCACGCCGGCTGCCGGGCAGGGGGCTCGTGACGCGGAATTTCGCTCCAATACCAGGCGGAAGCGCCGTGGTAAATACCAGGATCCCGAGGAAGTTGCACTTACCCTGGCAGCGTGACCAGTTCCTCGCAGGACCCGTGGCAAAGACCCGATAATCCGGGGACCGGCGATTCCGCCAGGCCCGCCGGGGCAAGTCTGGTCGATCCTGAAGACGATCTGCCCTCGGCCTCGTACGGTGGCGACTTCGAGACCACCGCCATCCCGCGTTACGACTCCAAGGCGCCCGACCAGTCGGCGTTCAGCATGGTCAGTGAGCCCGAGCCGCTGCCGTACGTGCAGCCCGGACTGCATTCGCCGATGGGCGCGTACCCGGCCGAGCCGGTCGAGATCGACCGCAACGACGTGGTCGACGACCAGGTCAGAGCCGCCGGGAGACGAGGCACCCAGGACCTCGGCCTGCTGATCCTGCGCGTGGCCATCGGTGGGCTGCTCATCCTGCACGGCCTGCAGAAGGCCTTCGGCTGGTGGGGCGGACCGGGTTTCGACGGGTTCGGCACGTCGCTCGACGACATGGGTTTCAAGTACTCCGGCATCCTCACCTACGTCGCCACCGGCGGCCAGATCGCGGCAGGCGTGCTGCTGGTGCTGGGACTGTTCACGCCGATCGCCGCGGCAGGCGCGCTGGCCTACGGCATCAACGGCCTGCTGGCCGAGGCGATGATCGCCCACGAGCAGGCCAGGCTCTCGGAGTTCTTCCACGACGGCCACCAGTACCGGCTGGTGATCCTCGCCGCGACCGCGGCCATCATCCTGACCGGACCGGGGCGTTACGGCTTCGACGCCGGACGCGGCTGGGCCAGGCGCCCGTTCGTCGGTTCGTTCGTGGCGCTTCTGATCGGGATCGGCGCGGGCATCGGCATCTGGGCGCTGCTCAACGGCGGCAACCCGCTGAGCTGATTCGCCTTTCGGGACCGTTACGCGTGATCGTCACGCGTATGGGTTCGGAACCCGTCCTCCGCTGACCTCCGCGAGCAGCGGCAGCGTGGCGAACGTCACGGCGGGCAGGCGCAGATCCTCGCCGGTGGTGCGCTGCGCGACGGCCCAGCGGCCGCGCTCGAACCGCAGGCCCTCGATGTCACTCCACGGCACGGTCTGGCTACCGAGGAGCGATCGCGCCGTCACGGTGTTGCGGTCGGCCTTGGTCTGGAACCGAATGATGGCCAGCGACAAGCCGATCGGGATGAGCAGCAGTACCCCGAACAACGGCGGATTGGTCAGGATCACGGTCAGCAGGCCCAGCGTGACCACCGCGACTGCCAAGTGCGCCATGGGCGATATGCGGATGACGACGGGGTCGGTGGCTGAACGTGCACTCACGGCGTCCATCCTTGCACTGGCCCGGTACAGCGGAGAAAACGCTCCCAATACCTTGCTCACGGGCCGATCGCAATTTGACCTTTGACCAGTGTGGCAGCTACCGTCAACGCTTATGCAGACCCCGGGAGTGCTCGTAGTAATTGGTTGGCGCGTTGATGCCGCGCTGGCCCTCTGCCGGGCATAGCAAACCAGCATCGACGCGCCACCCTCGTACAGCAGCCTGCTGACGGGGGTTTTTTGTTGCCCACAGGCGCGTTGGCGTCACCACCACAACCGAGATTCCGCCACAGAGGAAACGTAAGAGGGACGGGAAGAGAACACCGTGAGCGCACCCACCACGCGACCACCACACACGGCCGCAGCCCCCGCGAACGGCGCACCTGCGTCGACGTCAGATCAGCCGCAGCCCAAGCGCGTTGCGCCTGAGCAGCTCACCGGCGCGCAGGCAGTCGTCCGGTCGTTGGAGGAGATCGGCGTCGACACCATCTTCGGTATCCCCGGCGGTGCGGTGCTCCCGGTCTACGATCCGCTGTTCGACTCGAAGAAGCTGCGCCACGTGCTGGTCCGCCACGAGCAGGGAGCCGGCCACGCCGCGAGTGGCTACGCGCACGCGACCGGCAAGGTCGGCGTGATGATGGCGACGTCCGGGCCGGGCGCCACCAACCTGATCACGCCGCTGGCCGACGCCCAGATGGACTCGATCCCGGTCGTGGCGATCACCGGTCAGGTCGGCCGCTCGCTGATCGGCACCGACGCGTTCCAGGAAGCCGACATCACCGGCATGACGATGCCGATCACCAAGCACAACTTCCTGGTGCGCAACGGCGACGACATCCCGCGCGTCATCGCCGAGGCGTTCCACATCGCACGGTCGGGACGTCCCGGCGCGGTGCTCGTCGACATCCCCAAGGACATCCTGCAGGGGCAGTGCACGTTCAGTTGGCCGCCGAAGATCGACCTGCCGGGCTACAAGCCGACCACCAAGCCGCACAACCGCCAGATCCGCGAGGCCGCCAAGCTCATCGCGCAGGCCCGCAAGCCCGTGCTGTACGTCGGCGGCGGCGTGATCCGCGGTGAGGCCACCGCCGAACTGCTCGAGCTGGCCGAGCTGACCGGCATCCCGGTCGTGACGACGCTGATGGCACGTGGCGCGTTCCCCGACAGCCACCGCCAGAACATGGGCATGCCCGGTATGCACGGAACGGTCGCCGCGGTTGCCGCGTTGCAGCGCAGCGATCTGCTGATCGCGCTGGGCACGCGGTTCGACGATCGCGTCACCGGCAAGCTCGACTCGTTCGCGCCGGAGGCCAAGGTGATCCACGCCGACATCGACCCGGCCGAGATCGGCAAGAACCGCCACGCCGACGTGCCGATCGTCGGTGACGTCAAGGCGGTCATCGCCGAGCTGGTGCAGTCGCTGCGCAAGACCGGCACCACGGCCGAGGCGTTGCAGCTCGACAGCTGGTGGGAGTACCTGTCGGGCATCCGTTCGACCTACCCGCTGAGCTACGGCCCGCAGAGCGACGGCAGCCTGTCGCCGGAGTTCGTCATCGAGAAGCTGGGCCAGATCGCCGGTCCCGACGCGGTTTACGTCGCCGGTGTGGGCCAGCACCAGATGTGGGCCGCGCAGTTCATCAAGTACGAGAACCCGAAGACGTGGCTGAACTCGGGCGGTCTCGGCACGATGGGCTTCGCCGTGCCCGCGGCGATGGGCGCCAAGTTCGCCCGGCCCGAGGCCGAGGTGTGGGCCATCGACGGTGACGGCTGCTTCCAGATGACCAACCAGGAACTGGCGACCTGTGCGCTGGAGGGTGCGCCGATCAAGGTGGCGTTGATCAACAACGGCAACCTGGGCATGGTGCGCCAGTGGCAGACCCTGTTCTACGACGAGCGCTACAGCCAGACGAACCTGTCCACGCACTCGCGGCGGATCCCGGACTTCGTCAAGCTGGCCGAGGCGCTGGGCTGCGTCGGCCTGCGGTGCGAACGAGCCGAGGACGTCGAGGACGTCATCAACCAGGCCCGCGCGATCAACGATCGTCCGGTGGTCATCGATTTCATCGTGGGCGCCGACGCCCAGGTGTGGCCGATGGTCGCGGCAGGTACCGGCAACGACGAGATCATGGCGGCCCGCGACATCAGGCCGCTGTTCGATGACAACGAAGAGGGGCACGCCTGATGAGCGCTTGCGCGAAGAAGAGAGAATCCTGATGAGCGCTTGCGCGAAGAAGAGAGAATCCTGATGAGTAACGGAACCCCCACCCACACCCTGTCGGTGCTGGTCGAGGACAAACCCGGCGTTCTCGCGCGAGTCTCCTCGCTGTTCTCGCGCCGCGGCTTCAACATCCAGTCGCTCGCGGTCGGCGCGACCGAGCAGAAGGACATGTCGCGCATGACCATCGTGGTGAGTGTCGAGGACTCGCCGCTCGAACAGATCACCAAGCAGCTCAACAAGCTGATCAACGTGATCAAGATCGTCGAGCAGGAAGAGGACAACTCGGTGTCCCGCGAGCTCGCACTCATCAAGGTGCGGGCCGATGCGACCACGCGCGGTCAGATCATCGAGGCGGTGAACCTGTTCCGCGCCAAGGTCGTTGATGTTTCGACCGAATCTCTCACGATCGAGGCGACGGGTACGCCGGAGAAGCTGGAGGCCCTGCTGCGGGTCCTGGAGCCGTATGGCATCCGGGAGATCGCTCAGTCCGGTGTGGTGTCGGTGTCGCGCGGTCCGCGGGGCATCGGCGCAGCGAAGTAATCAGGCTCGAGTAGCGTTTATTGGCTGTATGGCCGGAAAGAGAAGGAAGTTCACGCATGGCAGTTGAGATGTTCTACGACGACGACGCGGACCTGTCGATCATCCAGGGTCGCAAGGTCGCCGTCATCGGCTACGGCAGCCAGGGGCACGCGCATTCGCTTTCGCTGCGCGACTCGGGTGTGCAGGTCAAGGTCGGTCTGAAGGAAGGCTCGAAGTCCCGCGAGAAGGCCGAGGAGCAGGGTCTTGAGGTCGACACCCCGGCCGAGGTGGCCAAGTGGGCCGACGTGATCATGCTGCTGGCGCCCGACACCGCGCAGGCCTCGATCTTCACCAACGACATCGAGCCCAACCTGGAGGACGGCAACGCGCTGTTCTTCGGCCACGGCCTGAACATCCACTTCGGTCTGATCAAGGCTCCGGAGAACGTCACGGTCGGCATGGTCGCCCCCAAGGGCCCGGGCCACCTGGTGCGCCGCCAGTTCGTCGACGGCAAGGGCGTGCCCTGCCTGATCGCCATCGACCAGGATCCCAAGGGCGAGGGTCAGGCCCTGGCGCTTTCGTACGCCGCGGCCATCGGTGGCGCGCGCGCCGGCGTCATCAAGACCACCTTCAAGGAAGAGACCGAGACCGACCTGTTCGGTGAGCAGGCCGTGCTGTGCGGTGGCACCGAGGAGCTCATCAAGACCGGTTTCGAGGTCATGGTCGAGGCCGGCTACGCCCCGGAGATGGCCTACTTCGAGGTGCTGCACGAGCTCAAGCTCATCGTCGACCTGATCTACGAGGGCGGCATCGCGCGCATGAACTACTCGGTGTCCGACACCGCGGAGTTCGGCGGCTACCTGTCGGGCCCGCGCGTCATCGACGCCGACACCAAGAAGCGCATGCAGGACATCCTCAAGGACATCCAGGACGGATCGTTCGTCAAGCGCCTGGTGGCCAACGTCGAGGGCGGCAACAAGGAGCTCGAGGCGCTGCGCAAGGCCAACGCCGAGCACCCGATCGAGGTCACCGGCAAGAAGCTGCGCGACCTGATGAGCTGGGTCGACCGGCCGATCACCGAAACCGCCTGAGTTTCGCCGACATCGACCAAAAGGGCCGCCCTCGCACGCCGGGGGCGGCCCTTTTCGTCGTTCTGCGGTTGCTACCCGGCCAGCCGGCCCGCGACGGTGACCACGCGGCGTGCGAGATGGTCGAGCGCGTTGTTGGTGATCTCGTCGATCTCGGTGATGTTGGTGCGGTTGGCGATCAGCCCGACACCGTACGGGTTCCCGTCGGCGAACTTCACCTCATCGGTGTAACCGGGCGCGACGATGATCCCGCCGAAGTGCATCAGCGTCACATAGAGATTGAGCAGGGTCGACTCCTGGCCGCCGTGCGCGGTCTGGCTCGAGGTGAACGCGGCGTACACCTTGTCGGCCAGCCTGCCCTGCGCCCACAGGCCGCCGAGGGAATCGATGAACGCCCGGAATTGTGCTGCCGGTGAACCGAATCGGGTGGGGGAGCCGAAAACCACCGCATCGGCCCACACGATGTCCTCACCGGTGGCCGCCGGAAGATCCTTGGTCGCCTCGTAATTGGCCGTCCACGCCGGGTTCTGGGTGAACGTCTGCGGATCCTGTGTCTCGGCGATGTGCCGCAACCGCACCTCTGCTCCCGCTGCCTCCGCGCTGGCGGCCACGCGCTGTGCCATCGTGGTGCCGTGGCCCGTGGCCGAGTAGTAGATGACGGCGACTTTCGTCGCGGAAGAGGTCATCCGTTCACTGTAGAGATCGCGTCCCGGTCACGGGGTCGCTTCGTGACCGGGACGCCCGTGGGTGCGGCGACGCTCTTTCATCTCGGATTCGAACACATGCCGGGCGCCGCCCATGAACTCGTTGCGCAGGCGACGCTCGTGTTCACGGAACAGTGACCAGTACATGTCGTCGAACTCCTCGACGATCTGGAACGACCACCGGCCGGGCAGGACGTTGTGGCCCACCAGTTCGGTCTGCACGCGCTCGGCGGCGGCGTCGTGACCGGCCTCGCGCAATTTGTCGCACACCTCGTCGAGCAGTGCGTCGGCGTGCCCGATGAGTTGATGGAAGGTGTACAGATGCCCGCGGGCGCGCTCGATGTACTCCAGCGCCTCCGACATCTTCCCGGCGGCTTCGACGGTGTCGTCGCCGACACCGGGTGGCCGTGCATGCCGACTGTCGGTGCTGCCGTTGGCTGTGCGCTCGTTCATGCTGCGCGGGATACCCATTCCGGCCGGCGGTGACGCACATCCGGCGCGTGTCAGCGCAGAGCAGGCAGGCCCAGGCCGAACTCGCGCCGCAGAACTGTGCGCGCGGCGTAGAACCCGGACATGCCGTGTACGCCGCTGCCGGGCGGGGTGGCCGACGAGCACAGGTACGCCTTGGGGATCGGCGTGGTCCACGGGTTGACCCGGGGCGTCGGTCCCGTCAGCGCGCTGATCATGTTGTTGCCACCCACCCCGATGTCGCCGCCGATCAGATTGGCGTTGTGGTGCGACATCTGCGATGCGGGCACACTGCGCACCGCGACGACGAGATCCCGGAACCCGGGCGCGAACCGCTCGAGGATCGACGTCACGGTGTCGGCCATGTCGACCGGCGATCCCGACGGCACGTGCGCATACGTCCACAGTGGCCGCCTGCCTCGGGCGTCGATGCGGCCCGGGTCGGCGATGTGCGGCGACGCCGCGAGCACCATGGGCCACTCGGCGTGACGGCCGCGGGCGACCTCGGATTCGGCCAGTGCCATCTGTTCCCGGCTGCCCCCGAGGTGCAGCGTCGGCGACTGCGCCAAACGTGGATCACGCCAAGGGATCTCGCCCGACAACACGAAATCGACCTTGGCCACGCCTGATCCGTAGGTGTAGTTACGCAGAGCCTTTGCGTAGCGCGGTGGAACGGCGTCGCGGTAGATCGACAACAGCGCGGTCGGCGCGGTGTCGTAAACGACGACGCCAGAGGGCGGTTCGGTGACCTCCTCGCCGAGGACGAGTTCGCCGCCGTGCGCGCGCAGATCGGCGATCAGCGCGTCGGGGATGGCCTGTGACCCACCGATCGGGATCGGCCAGCCCACGGCGTGCGCGAGTGTGGCCAGCATCAGTCCGGCGCCCGCCGACACCAGCGACGGCATCGGCGAGATCGTGTGCGCCGCAACGCCACTGAACAACGCGCGGGCGTCGTCGCCGCGCAGCAGCCGCCACAGCGCAGTGCCCTGACCCAGCATCCGCGGCGCCACGCGCAGCGCGGCCGGGATCGACGGCGGCAGTGAACGTTTGTCGCCCAGCATCAGCCCGACCACACCGTCGCAGTCGTCGGCGAGCGGGCCGAGCAGCCGCCGCCAAGAACGGCCGTCGTCCAACTCCGCGCACGTGCGGTCGATGTCGCGGTAACCGATCGCGGCGGGGCGTTCGACGAGCGGGTTGGCGTACGCGATCTCGGGGACCGCGAGCCGTACGCCGTGCGCGGTCAGGTCGTAGGCCGAGAAGAACGGCGACGCGAGCGCGAGAGGATGCACGGCCGAGCAGATGTCGTGGCTCACACCACCGAACTCGGGGTCCGGAAGGGTCCTGGCACCACCTCCCGGGGTGGTCTGGGCCTCTATGACCCGTACGGCCAATCCGGCCCGAGCGCAGATGACCGCTGCGGTCAGGCCATTGGGTCCACTGCCCACGACTGTGACGTCCACGACTCCAGTAGACCGTACGTACCTGCTACGTGGTAGCGGCCGTTTCGGTGTATAAGCGGACGCACTAGGCTGACCGCGTGAGTCTTCCCGTTGTACTGATAGCCGACAAGCTCGCGGAGTCCACTGTCGCCGCCCTCGGTGACGAGGTGGAGGTCAGGTGGGTCGACGGTCCCGACCGGGCGAAGCTGCTGGCCGCGGTCCCCGAGGCCGACGCCCTGCTGGTGCGCTCCGCCACCACCGTGGACGCCGAGGTCATCGCCGCGGCCCCCAAACTCAAGATCGTCGCGCGCGCGGGTGTCGGTCTGGACAACGTCGACGTCGACGCGGCCACCGCACGTGGCGTGCTCGTGGTCAACGCCCCGACCTCCAACATCCACAGCGCCGCCGAACACGCCATCGCGCTGCTGCTCGCAACGGCCCGGCAGATCCCGGCCGCCGACGCGACGCTGCGTGAGCGCTCCTGGAAGCGGTCGTCGTTCTCGGGCACCGAGATCTTCGGCAAGACCGTCGGCGTCGTGGGCCTCGGACGCATCGGCCAGCTGGTCGCGCAGCGGCTGGCGGCGTTCGGCGCGCACATCGTGGCCTACGACCCCTACGTGTCGCAGGCCCGCGCCGCGCAGCTCGGTATCGAACTGCTCCCGCTCGACGACCTCCTCGCGCGCGCCGACTTCATCTCGGTGCACCTGCCCAAGACCAAGGAGACCGCGGGTCTGCTCGGCAAGGAGGCGCTCGCCAAGACCAAGAAGGGCGTGATCATCGTCAACGCCGCGCGCGGCGGCCTGATCGACGAGCAGGCGCTGGCCGACGCGATCACCAGCGGGCATGTCCGCGGTGCGGGTCTCGACGTGTACGCCACCGAACCCTGCACGGACAGCCCGCTGTTCGACCTTCCGCAGGTCGTCGTCACGCCGCACCTCGGCGCGTCGACCGCCGAGGCGCAGGACCGCGCGGGCACCGACGTGGCGGCCAGCGTGAAGCTCGCCCTGGCCGGCGAGTTCGTGCCCGACGCGGTCAACGTCGGCGGCGGCGTGGTCGGCGAAGAGGTCGCGCCGTGGCTCGAGCTCGTGCGCAAGCTCGGTCTGCTGGTCGGGGCACTCGCGGATGCGCCGCCGGTGTCGCTGCAGGTTCAGGTGCGCGGTGAACTGGCGTCCGAGGACGTCGAGATCCTCAAGCTCTCGGCGCTGCGCGGACTGTTCTCGGCCGTGGTCGACGAGCAGGTCACATTCGTCAACGCCCCGGCGCTGGCCGCCGATCGTGGTGTGACGGCGGAGATCTCCACCGCGACCGAGAGCCCCAACCACCGCAGCGTCGTCGATGTGCGCGCGGTGCACGCCGACGGGTCGTCGATCAACGTCGCCGGCACGCTGTCCGGGCCACAGCTGGTCGAGAAGATCGTCCAGATCAACGGGCGCAACTTCGATCTGCGGGCCGAGGGCCACAACCTGATCGTGAACTACTCCGACAAGCCGGGTGCGCTCGGCAAGATCGGCACACTGCTCGGCGGCGCGAACGTCAACATCCTTGCGGCCCAGCTGAGCCAGGACGCCAGCGGCGACCATGCCACGGTCATGCTGCGCGTCGACACCGATGTCCCCGACGATGTGCGTGCCGCGATCGCCGATGCGGTCGGCGCCAGCACGCTGGAAGTGGTTGATCTGTCATGAGTTCCAACTTGAAGCTGGCCGTCATCGCCGGTGACGGCATCGGGCCCGAGGTGATCGCCGAGGCGGTCACGGTGCTCGACGCGGTGCTGCCCGGTGTCGAGAAGACCGAATACGACCTCGGCGCCCGGCGCTACCACGCCACCGGAGAACTACTGTCCGACGAGACGATCGAGGAACTGCGCGGCTACGACGCGATCCTGCTCGGCGCGATCGGTGACCCGTCGGTGCCCAGCGGTGTGCTGGAGCGCGGCATGCTGCTCAAACTGCGGTTCGCGCTCGACCATCACGTGAATCTGCGCCCCGGCAGGCTGTATCCGGGTGTGACGGGCCCGCTCGTCGGCAATCCGCCCATCGACTTCGTCGTGGTGCGTGAAGGCACCGAGGGCCCGTACACCGGCAACGGCGGTGCGCTGCGCGTCGGCACGCCGCACGAGGTGGCGACCGAGGTCAGCGTCAACACGGCATTCGGCGTCGAGCGCGTGGTGCGCGATGCGTTCGCGCGCGCGCAGGACCGTCGCAAGCACCTGACCTTGGTGCACAAGACCAACGTGCTGGCCTTCGCGGGCAGCCTGTGGTCGCGCACCGTGGACCGGGTTGCGCAGGAGTATCCCGACGTCGAGGTCGCCTATCAGCACATCGATGCCGCGACCATCCACATGGTCACCGATCCGGGCCGCTTCGACGTGATCGTCACCGACAACCTGTTCGGCGACATCATCACCGACCTCGCGGCCGCGGTGTGCGGCGGTATCGGCCTTGCCGCGAGCGGCAACATCGATGCCACGCGCACGAATCCGTCGATGTTCGAACCCGTGCACGGCAGTGCGCCCGACATCGCGGGGCAGGGGATCGCCGATCCAACGGCCGCGGTGATGAGCGTGGGTCTGCTGCTGTCGCACGTCGGTCAGACCGAGGCGGCCGCGCGGGTCGACAAGGCGGTCTCCGAGCATCTGGCCACCCGCGGCGACGAGAAGCTGTCCACCAGCGCGGTGGGCGAGCGGATCCGTTCTCTGCTCTAGGAGTTTTCGCGTCGAGGGCGCACAGGCTTTCCGGCCTGTGCGCCCTCAGTGCTGTCTCGGCCACTGTCTCGGCCGTTGTCTCGGTGTGAATCTCAGCTCTCGCGCGCCGGTTCGACCGGGACGAGCGGGATCGCGAGCGCGGGCAGCAGTGCGCACACCGCGAACGCGACGGGATATCCGGCCACCCCGATCAACCCGCCGAACACCGGCGAGGACACCGCGGTCGCGAGGTGCTGGCTGGTGTTCTGTGTGCCCAGTGCGCGTCCGCTCCAGAACGGCCCGGCGATCTCGGCGATCCCGGTGAACGCCAAACCGTTGTCGGACACGGTGATCACCGAGGCCGCCACCATCAGCGCGATGCTGACCGGTGACGACAACCAGTCGGTGAGCGCGAGCGCGGCCATGGTCACCGCGGCGGCCAGCGCGATGGTCCGGATCGGCCGCAGCCGGTAACCGATGACGTCCGACCACTTTCCGGCGGCGATCCGCCCACCCGCGCCGAGCAACTGCGTGACGGTGACCAGGATGCCCGCGGACGCGGCCGACCAGCCGCGGTCGGTGATGAGCCACACCAGGGCGAACGTCCACAGCACACCCTGGGGCACCACCAGCAGCACCGAGACCGCGTGGATGCGCCACAACACCGACGAACCCCGGTAGGGGTTGGCGAGGTGTTCGGCCGGCGCCTCGGCGCGCGGCGGCCGCGGTGGGTCGAGTACGAACACCGCACTGACCACCGCGGCGATCCCGCACACGACCGCGGGGAACAGCAACGCCGCCGAAACCCCGTGACTCTCGGCCAAGCGAGGAATCACCAACGCACCCAACCCGACTCCCAGCGGGGTTGCCGTCTGCCGGATGCCCATGACCAGTCCACGCTGTTCGGGTGGAAACCAACCGACCACGAGCCGGCCGCTCGCGGAGTTGCTGCTGGCCGCGGCCATTCCGCCGAGCAGCAGGAAAAGGCCGACGGCGAACAGTGATTGGACCGATGCGGCGGCCAGCGCCGCGGCCGCGGTGAGCGCCGACCCAAGGCCGAGCACGAGGCGTTCCCCGAAGCGGTCGACGACGTAGCCCCACGCGATCAGTGTCGTGACCATGCCGAAGCTGGGCATCGACGACAGCAGCCCGGACCGTGCCAGGTCAAGGCCGCGTTCGGCGTGCAACGTCGGGATGAGAAACGCCGCGCCGTTGATGAACACGTTGGCGCACATGGTCGACGTCAGCGCGATCACGAGCATCGACCATCGCCGTAGGGTGCCGATCACCGGAGCAGCCATGCGTTCCATGCTGTCACGGCTTCTCAAAATGTCGAATCGCAATTCCACGATGTGGACATCGGTCCGCGGCCTTCTAGCCTTAGACGGTGAAAAAGTGGTTGCTGACAGGTGTTTCCCTCATATGTGCCCCGGTGTGCGCACTGGTCCTCGCGCCGACGGCGGCCTGGGCTGCCGAGCCCGAGTGGTCGAACCTCGATGCGCGCCGGTACGACGCGCCCATACCGCGGGCAGGCACGCTGATCGCGGCGGTGCCGCTCGACCCCGCGTTGTCGGTGGCAGGTGCCGAACGCGCCTACCGGATCCTGTACTCGACTGTCGACCAGCACGATTCACCCGCGGTGAGCACGGCGGCCGTGTTCGTCCCGCGCGGACAGGCCCCCGAGGGCGGATGGCCCGTGATCGCGTGGGCGCATGGCACCGTCGGACTCGGCGATGACTGTGCACCCTCGGCGCAGCCGCGCAGCGCACGCGACAACGAATACCTCACACAATGGCTCGACCAGGGCTACGCCGTCGTGGGCTCGGACTACGCGGGTCTGGGCACCCCGGGCCTGATGAGCTACCTGAACAGCGTGGCCACCGCGCACAGCGTGGTCGACTCGGTCATCGCGATGCACGAGATGGATCTGCCGCTTTCCCCCGAGTGGGCCATCGTCGGCCAGTCGCAGGGCGGCGGGGCGGCGGTCAACAGCGCCCGCTGGGCCACCGAGTTCAGTCGCGGCACCGGGCTCGACTACCGCGGTGTGGTGGCGACCGGAACGCCGTTCAACGTCGAGAGCATCGTCAAACAGGCCGGGCCGGACATGGCGCTGCCGCCCAACCTCGGACCGGCCGCCAACAGCTACACGGGATACATCCTGGCCGGGTTCCGCGAGGCCCGGCCCGACATCGACGTCGACAGCGTGCTCACACCCGCGGGCCTCGATGCGGTCGCCAAGGCCGAGACCCTGTGCAAGCCCCAGCTCGATGCCGCGCTCGCCGGCATGACGCCGACCGACTTCTTCCGCGCGCCGCTGGCGACGCTGCCCGGTGTGGACGCCGCACTCGACGCGTACATGGGCACGCCCACCAGCGGCTACGACCGTCCGATCTTCCTCGGGGTGGGCATGCAGGACCGTGACGTTCCTCCCAATCTCACACTGCAGCTCGACGAGGCGCTGCGGGCGAACGGGCAGGACGTCACACTCAAGGTGTATCCGGACGAAGATCACTCGGGCACGGTGCTGGCATCGGTTCCGGACTCCACACCTTTCCTGCGCGCGGCGTTCGACCGCGGCTGAGGACGGGCGTCTGCGCCTGACGCCGCGACGTGCGCACTACGCTGACAAAAATGCGCTTAGGTCGAATTGCCAGTCCTGACGGCGTCGCATTCGTGAGCATCGAAGGCGACGGACCAGATGCCGTCTGCAAAGAGATCGCCGAGCATCCGTTCGGAAACCCGAACTTCACCGGACGCAGCTGGCCGCTGGCCGACGTCCGCCTGCTCGCACCGATTCTCGCCAGCAAGGTGGTCGCGGTGGGTAAGAACTACGCCGCGCACGCCGAGGAGATGGGCGGTGTGGCGCCCGAGGATCCGGTGATCTTCCTCAAACCGAACACCGCGATCATCGGTCCCAACGTGCCGATCCAGCTGCCCGCCGACGCCGACCCGGTGCACCACGAGGGCGAGTTGGCGATCGTCATCGGCAGGCCGTGCAAGGACGTGCCTGCCGCGCGTGCGGCCGAATTCATCCTCGGCTACACGATCGGCAACGACGTCTCCGCGCGTGATCAGCAGCGCAAGGACGGGCAGTGGATGCGGGCGAAGGGGCACGACACGTTCTGCCCGCTGGGGCCGTGGATCGTCACCGATCTCGACCCGTCCGATGTGGAGCTGCGCACCGAGGTCAACGGACAGGTGCGCCAACGCAGCCGAACCTCGCTGCTGCTCCACGACATCGGGCGTCTCGTGGAGTGGACCTCGGCGGTGATGACGCTGCTGCCGGGTGACGTCATCCTGACCGGGACCCCGGAGGGCGTCGGCCCCATCGAGGACGGCGACACCGTCAGCATCACCGTCGAGGGCATCGGCACACTCACCAATCCTGTTGTGCGTAAAGGGAAGAAATGACAACGAAGAAGGTCCGGGTTCGGTTCTGCCCGTCGCCAACCGGCACGCCGCATGTCGGCCTGGTGCGCACGGCCCTGTTCAACTGGGCCTACGCGCGCCACACCGGAGGCGATTTCGTCTTCCGCATCGAGGACACCGACGCCGCGCGCGACAGCGACGAGAGTTACGCCGCGATCCTCGACGCTCTGCGCTGGCTCGGCATGGACTGGGACGAGGGACCGGAAGTCGGTGGCCCGTACGAGCCCTACCGGCAGTCGCAGCGGCGCGAGATCTACCGGGACGTGGTGGCGCGCCTGCTGGAGGCCGGCGAGGTGTACGAGGCGTACTCGACGCCCGAGGAGGTCGAGGCGCGTCACCTCGCGGCGGGGCGCAACCCGAAGCTGGGTTACGACAACTACGACCGCGACCTGACCGACGCGCAGCGCAAGGCGTTCGCCGACGAGGGGCGCAGGCCCGTGCTGCGCCTGCGGATGCCCGACGAGGACCTGTCGTGGAACGACCTGGTGCGCGGACCCACGACGTTCGCGGCCGGTTCGGTGCCCGATTTCGCGATCACCCGCAGCAACGGTGATCCGTTGTACACGTTGGTGAACCCCGTCGACGACGCGTTGATGAAGATCACCCACGTGCTGCGCGGCGAGGACATCCTGCCGTCCACACCGCGCCAGATCGCGCTCTACCGGGCACTGATGCGCATCGGCGTCGCCGAGTTCGTGCCCGAGTTCGCACATCTGCCAAGTGTTCTGGGTGAGGGCAACAAGAAGCTGTCCAAGCGCGACCCGCAGTCCAACCTGTTCCTGCACCGCGACCGCGGGTTCATCCCCGAGGGCCTGTTGAACTACCTGGCACTGCTGGGCTGGGGCATCGCCGACGATCACGACGTGTTCTCGCTCGACGAGATGGTGGCCGCGTTCGATGTGGCCGACGTCAACTCAAACCCGGCGCGGTTCGACCAGAAGAAGGCCGACGCGATCAACGCCGAGCACATCCGCATGCTCGCGCCGGAGGACTTCACCGCGCGGCTGCGTGAGTACTTCGTCACACACGGGTACGACACGACGCTCGACGACGCCGCGTTCGCCGAGGCGGCCGCGCTGGTACAGACGCGTGTGGTGGTGCTGGGCGACGCGTGGGGCCTGCTGAAGTTCTTCAACGACGACGCCTACGAGATCGACGAGAAGTCGGCGGCCAAGGAGCTCAAGCCCGAGTCCGCTGCGGTTCTGGACGCCGCGCTGAGCGCCCTGGAGGCGGTCGGGGACTGGACGACCCCGGCGATCGAGGCCGCGCTCAAGACGGCGCTCCTGGAGGGGCTGGAGCTCAAACCACGCAAGGCGTTCGGCCCGATCCGCGTCGCGGTGACCGGTGCCGCGGTGAGCCCGCCGCTGTTCGAGTCGATGGAACTGCTCGGCCGGGACCGCAGTCTGGCGCGGTTGCGCGCCGCGAGGGACCGGGTGTGAAAACCACCCCGAAATCTTTGGTAGTCTGCTCGTCGGCCCGGTAAGCAACCGCGGGGGAACATCCCGCCGAGCGAACCGGACCAGGAAGCCCGTGACCAGCGGTGATGGGCCTCCAATGGGGTATGGTGTAATTGGCAACACAGCTGATTCTGGTTCAGCCATTCTAGGTTCGAGTCCTGGTACCCCAGCCAAACGGCCGGGTCGGGTCGGATTAGGTCAGAGAGAATCTCTGAGCTATGCTGACCTCCCGAAAGTTCTAGCCCCCGTCGTCTAGCGGCCTAGGACGCCGCCCTCTCACGGCGGTAGCGTGGGTTCGAATCCCATCGGGGGTACAACAGCGAAAGGCGCTCGGTTCCACGAACTGAGCGCCTTTCGCGTTTCCGGCCCGCCCGTGCGAGCCACTCGCTCGCCTGTCTCGCGATACGCGACGTTCGTCACATCCGCCGGCGCTTCGCTTCGGAGCGGCGTGACTGTGAGAAAGGCGACATCCGGGCCGAGGCTCGACCGGAGGACTCACAGCCGGCGCGTGAGCGCCTCGGCCGCCGCCAGCAGATCCGCGGCCCACCGTGCCCCCGGGCGCCGCCCCATACGGTCAATGGGTCCCGACACCGACACCGCGGCGATCACCTGGCCCCGGCTGTCGCGCACGGGCGCGCTCACGCTCGCGACGCCGGGTTCGCGCTCGGCGGCGCTCTGTGCCCAGCCGCGTTTGCGAACCTCCGCCAGGGTGCGTTCGGTGAACTTCGCCGACGGCAGGACGGCCTGCTGCGTCGCGGCATCGGCATATGCCAGCAGAACTTTGGCGCCCGAGCCGGCCGTCATGGGCAGCTGGGTGCCGACGGGCACGGTGTCGCGCAGGCCGGCCGGTGGTTCGAGCGCCACCACGCACACCCTGGACAGCCCTTCCCGGCGGTACAGCTGCACGCTCTCGCCCGTGATCTCGCGCAGGCGGGGAAGTACCGCGGCGCCCGCCGAAAGCAGCGGATCGTTGACGTGAGCGGCCAATTCGGTGAGCGCCGGGCCCAGGCGCCAGCGCCCGTCGGCATCTCTGGCGAGCAGCCGGTGGGTCTCCAGGCCGGCCGCCAGGCGGTGCGCAGTGGCCCGGGGCAGGCCGGTCCGCTCGCACAGTTCGGCCAAACCGCAGGGAGACTCGGCGACGGTGTGCAGTACACCCACCGCTTTGTCGAGCACGCCGATGCCGCTATCATTTCTCACAGAGAGATACTAGCGTCTCGTATTTTGAGATAGCCAGTGAAACTCCCAGCCCCCCAGCGGACTCTTGAAGAACAGCCCCGCTTGTATTTGAGCCGAATGCGAGAACCAGCGATGGATCAACCGACGCAGACATCCGTGAAACCGCGCACCCTGGCCGAAAAGGTCTGGGACGACCACGTCGTGGCGCGTGGCGAGGGAGAGGGCACCGCCAAAGAGCCCGATCTGATCTACATCGACCTCCATCTCGTCCACGAGGTCACCAGCCCGCAGGCCTTCGACGGGCTGCGGCTGGCCGGACGTCCCGTGCGGCGGCCCGATCTGACGATCGCCACCGAGGACCACAACGTGCCGACCATCGACATCGACAAGCCGATCGCCGACCCGGTTTCGCGCACCCAGGTCGAGACATTGCGGCGCAACTGCGAGGAATTCGGCATCCGCCTGCATCCCATGGGCGACGCCGAACAGGGCATCGTGCACATCATCGGCCCGCAGCTGGGCCTCACCCAGCCCGGGATGACCGTGGTGTGCGGTGACTCGCACACGTCGACCCACGGCGCCTTCGGTGCCATCGCGATGGGCATCGGCACCTCCGAGGTCGAGCACGTGATGGCCACGCAGACGCTGTCGCTCAAGCCCTTCAAGACCATGGCGGTCAACGTCGACGGCGAACTGCCGCCCGGCGTGAGTGCCAAGGACATCATCCTGGCGGTGATCGCCAAGATCGGCACCGGCGGTGGGCAGGGACACGTCATCGAGTACCGCGGCAGCGCCATCCGCTCGCTGTCCATGGAGGGCCGGATGACGATCTGCAACATGAGCATCGAGGCCGGCGCCCGCGCGGGCATGGTCGCGCCCGACGAGACCACGTTCGAGTTCCTCAAGGGTCGTCCGCACGCGCCCAAGGGCGCCGACTGGGACGCCGCCGTCGCCGCGTGGAGCCGGTTGCGCACCGACGAGGGCGCCGAATTCGACACCGAGGTCTACATCGACGCCTCCACGCTGAGCCCGTTCGTGACCTGGGGCACCAACCCCGGCCAGGGCGTTCCGCTGTCGGAGGCCGTGCCCGACCCCGAGCTGATCGTCGACGAGGGCGCCCGTCAGGCCGCGGAAAAGGCTTTGGCCTACATGGACCTTCGCCCGGGTACCCCGATGCGCGACATCGCCGTGGACACGGTGTTCGTGGGCTCGTGCACCAACGGCCGGATCGAGGATCTGCGCGTGGTGGCCGACGTGCTGCGCGGCCGGAAGGTTGCCGACGGCGTGCGGATGCTCATCGTCCCGGGTTCGATGCGGGTGCGCGCACAGGCCGAATCGGAAGGCCTCGACCAGATATTCACCGCAGCCGGGGCCGAATGGCGCCAGGCCGGGTGCTCGATGTGCCTCGGGATGAACCCCGATCAGCTCTCCCCGGGGGAGCGCTGCGCGTCGACGTCCAACCGCAACTTCGAGGGTCGCCAGGGCAAGGGCGGCCGCACCCACCTGGTGTCGCCTGCCGTTGCCGCAGCCACCGCCGTGCGCGGAAAGCTCGCGTCCCCTGCAGATCTACCCGCCGCGGCCCGCTAGAAAACCCACGAAGGAGAAGCGTGATGGAGGCTTTCACCACCCACACCGGCATCGGTGTCCCGCTGCGGCGGTCCAACGTCGACACCGACCAGATCATCCCGGCGGTCTACCTGAAGCGGGTGACCCGAACGGGTTTCGAGGACGGTTTGTTCGCCGCCTGGCGCAACGATCCGTCGTTCATCCTCAATCTGTCGCCCTTCGACAAGGGTTCCGTCCTTGTCGCCGGACCGGATTTCGGCACCGGATCGTCGCGCGAACATGCCGTCTGGGCCCTCATGGACTACGGCTTCCGGGTCGTGATCTCGTCCCGATTCGCCGACATCTTCCGGGGGAACGCGGGTAAAGCCGGGCTTCTGGCGGCCGAAGTGGCCCAAGATGATGTCGAACTTCTTTGGAAGGTGATCGAGCAGAATCCCGGGCTGGAAATCACTGTGAATCTTCAAGATCGAACGGTGACCGCCGGAACGGTCGTGGTGCCGTTCAGGATTGATGACTACACCCGGTGGCGGCTGCTCGAAGGACTGGACGATATAGGCCTTACGCTGCGGAAACTCGATCAGATCGAGGCCTACGAGGCGGCTCGTCCGGCCTGGAAACCGCGCACTCTCCCGGCCTGATCCGGGCCTTCGGCGACCCGAATTCGCCGCCCACCTAGTCGGTTCTGGAGCCCCCTGACAGGAGGTCAAGTGGGGCAACCAGATTGCCGAAAAGTTCGCTAGCTTCGCCTGAAACTGCGCGTGGCTCTTGGAAATCAGTGGTCACAGGGTTTACCGTGTCCTCTAGTCGGTCCAAAGAGGACCACTGGTTTCGGAGGTTTTGGATGAACAAAGCGGAGCTCATCGACGTACTCACAACCAAAATGGGCACCGATCGTCGGCAGGCTACCGCCGCGGTGGAGAACGTCGTCGACACCATCGTGCGCGCGGTGCACAAGGGCGATAGCGTGACGATCACCGGGTTCGGTGTCTTCGAGCAGCGCCGCCGCGCCGCTCGCGTGGCCCGTAACCCGCGGACCGGTGAGACCGTGAAGGTCAAGCCGACCTCGGTGCCGGCGTTCCGTCCCGGTGCGCAGTTCAAGGCGGTTATCTCTGGCGCACAGAAGCTCCCGGCCGATGGTCCGGCCGTGAAGCGTGGCGTCACCGCTGGTCCCGCCAAGAAGGCCGCCAAGAAGGCACCGGCCAAGAAGGCCGCCGCCAAGAAGACGGCGACCAAGGCTGCGGCGAAGAAGGCCCCGGCCAAGAAGGCCGCGACCAAGGCTCCGGCGAAGAAGGCCGCGACCAAGGCTCCGGCGAAGAAGGCCGCGACCAAGGCCCCGGCCAAGAAGGCCGCGACCAAGGCTCCGGCCAAGAAGGCCGCCGCCAAGGCTCCGGCCAAGAAGGCCGCGACCAAGGCTCCGGCCAAGAAGGCCGCCGCCAAGAAGGCCCCGGCCAAGAAGGGCCGCAGGTAGATTCCGCAAAAGGCACGCCGCGGGGTGATTCACCCCCGGCGTGCCTTTCGCGTTGGTGCGTTACTTCTCGTCGGGAGGGCTCAGATAGTCGGCGCCCACCAGTTCGCCGTCGGACAGCGACAGCACCCAGGTGCTGCCTTTCCGATTGCCGGTGGTCTCCGGACGCACCTTCGCCCGCTCGCACCACCATTCGATGAGACCGGGAATCACCTTGCCCTGCGTGCAGATCACGGGGTTGCCCGGTCTGCCCGCGATCTCCAGCAGCCGCTTGCGGGCGGCCTTGTGGTCGGCGGCATAAGCCTCTTCGGTCAGCAGCGGCTCGTTGTGGATGAGCTGATCGAGTTCCTGCGCCAGCGGTTCGATGGTCTGATGGCAGCGCACCCGGTCGGCCGCGTACAGCGTTGTGGCACCGAATGCCATCAATTGCGCGACGAGTGCCTCGGCCTGTGCGCGGCCACGCTTGTCCAGCGGACGCTTGCGATCGTCACCCTTGTAGCGGGAGCGGCGCCCGGCCGTGCCGTGCCGCACGACGAGTACCGTCTTGGTGTCGACCGGGCGTTTTACGAAGCGCCGCAGTACTTTTCGGTCATCCGGGTACTGCAGCTGATCCATCGCCGCGTCGACGGGAAGCCATACGAGCTTGTCCACCTCGTCGTTGGGGCTGAAATCTCCTCCGGTCGATTTCGCGGCCCAGTACCAAACACGTTTGGTGCCCTGCGGGATCGGGTACGTCACCCGTCCGAGGCGGCGGCCCAGCACCGCGGTGTGCCCGGTCTCCTCGTGGATCTCGCGTGCCGCGGCCACCGGTTCGGTCTCGCCCTGGTCCAATTTGCCCTTGGGAAGTGACCAGTCGTCGTAACGTGGTCGGTGGATGACGGCGACCTCCACCGTCGCGGGATGCCCTGTGGTTCCACCGTGCTCCGACGCATCGCGCCAGAGCACCGCTCCCGCGGCACGGACGGTGTGCTTCGACTTCTCGGTGGTGTCCTTCGACAACGGGATCTCCTGCAGATCGTCCACCGGCATCACAAGCCGGGCCGTTTCACTCATGGCTGGCGGTGGCGTTCCATCAGGGACACCTGATGGTCTCGGACCGTCTGGCCTTCCTGAGGCAGTGCGACCCAGTGGCTGTCGTGCCGCAGTTCCCAGCAACGGGTGGCCGGGTCCATGGCCGACTCGAACACCTCGTTGAGTTGCGCGGTCAGCCGCGGATCCTTGACCTGCGCCATGACCTCCACGCGCCGGTCGAGATTGCGGTGCATCATGTCGGCGCTGCCGATCCAGAATTCGTTGATGCCGCGGAAATGAATGATGCGCGAATGTTCGAGGAACCGGCCGAGGATCGACCGGACCGTGATGTTGTCCGAATACCCGGGGACGCCGGGGCGCAGCGCGCAGATCCCGCGGACCACGATGTCGACGGGGATACCGGCCTGCGACGCTCGGTACAGCGCGTCGATCACCTGCTCGTCGACCAGCGCGTTGGCCTTCAAGCGGATTCCGGTCTGCACCCCCGCGTGCTGCGCGGCGATCTCCCGGTCGATCCGCTCGATGATGCCCTTGCGCACACCGCGGGGCGCCACCAGCAGGTTGCGATAGGAATCCTTGCGGGAGTAGCCGGTCAGCGAGTTGAACAGGTCCGTGAGGTCGGCCCCGATGTCGGGGTCGGCGGTGAGCAGGCCCACATCCTCGTAGAGGCGTGCGGTTTTCGGGTTGTAGTTGCCGGTCCCGATGTGGCAGTACCGCCGGATCGCCGAACCCTCGCGACGCACGACAAGACAAGTCTTGCAATGTGTCTTCAACCCGATGAGCCCGTAGACCACGTGCACGCCCGCCTGCTCCAGCGTGCGCGCCCACTTGATGTTGGCCTGTTCGTCGAAGCGGGCCTTGATCTCGACGAGGGCGACCACCTGCTTGCCCGCCTCGGCGGCATCGATCAGTGCGTTGACGATGGGGGAGTCGCCCGATGTGCGGTACAGCGTCTGCTTGATGGCCAGCACGTTGGGATCCGCGGCGGCCTGCTCGATGAACCGCTGCACCGTCGTCGAGAACGAGTCATACGGGTGGTGTACCAGCACATCTCCGTCGCGCAGCGTCGAGAAGATACTCTTGGGCGTCTCGCGTTCGCCGAACGCAGGCGGGGTTGCCGGGACGAACGGCCGGTCCTTGAGATCAGGGCGGTCGACGCTGTAGATCTGCCACAGCGCCGACAGATCGAGCAGGCCCGGCACCTCGATGACATCGCCGGGTGCCACGTCGAGTTCGCGCAGCAGCAGTTCCAGCATGCTCTCGGTCATGTCGTCGGAAACTTCCAGCCGGACCGGCGAACCGAATCGCCTGCGCGCGAGTTCCCGTTCCAGCGCCTGCAGCAGATCCTCGTCGCGGTCCTCCTCGACCTCGAAGTCCGCGTTGCGGGTGATGCGGAAAGCGTGGTGCTCCACCACTTCCAGTCCGGGGAACAGCACGGGCAGGAAAGCCGCGATGAGCTCCTCCATGGGCAGGAAGCGCACACCGTCGGAGTCATGCGACGACGATCCGAGTTCGACGAAGCGCCCGACGTTGTCGGGAACCTTGATCCTGGCGAAGTGCTGTCCACCGTCGTCGGGATGCCTGACGGTGATCGCGAGGTTCAGGCTCAGACCGCTCACGAACGGGAACGGGTGCGCCGGGTCGACCGCGAGCGGGGTGAGCACGGGGAAGACCTGCTCGTGGAAATAGGTGGAGAGTTTGGCGCGTTCGTCCTCGTCGAGTTCGGCCCACGTGACGATGTGGATGCCCTGCTGGGCCAGTGCCGGGCGCACCGAGTCGAGGAACACCGCCGCGTGGCGGAAGGAGATCTGCTGTGTGCGTTCGTTGATGCGGCGCAACTGCTCACGCGGGGACAAGCCGTCCGCCGAGCGCACCGACAGGCCCATCTCGTCGCGGCGTTTGAGGCCGGCGACGCGGACCATGTAGAACTCGTCGAGGTTGGAGGCGAAGATCGCAAGGAATTTCGCGCGCTCCAACAACGGCAGCGAGGGGTCGGCCGCGAGCGCGAGCACGCGCGCGTTGAAGTCGAGCCAGCTCAGCTCGCGGTTGAGGTAGCGGTCTTCGGGCAGCGTGTTGTCGACGGTCGGCGAGGTTGCCGCGGGCGGCGCGGCAGGCGTCGCGACCGCCTGTCCCGAGGCGGCCGGGCGTGCGGTTCCGTCCTGCGCGAGGGGCTCATCGGTGCGATTGGCAGGCTCTGCTTCGGTCGCTTCGCTCACGTGTCCGATCATTCCCTAAGACCGGTCGGGCGGCCACCTCCTAGTGTCCTGAGTCATTAATTGCGGCCTAGTTGTTAAACTAGGTCGTGCCGACTCCTCATGCCGCTGAGATTGTGTTGTCCGCTGATGAGCGGGCCGAGTTGGAGGGCTGGGCGCGGCGAC
>Ga0182740_1000251_pt1 | contig 82914 bp, 77 predicted proteins | sample eDN5th37CKraftBY_FD_128872 | JGI IMG/M metagenome (GOLD analysis project Ga0182740, IMG submission 128872) | Enriched backyard soil microbial communities from Emeryville, California, USA - eDNA 5th pass 37_C Kraft BY (version 2) (version 2) | ecosystem: Environmental > Terrestrial > Soil >...
CGATCACCGACCACTCGAAATCCGTCAGATCAAAGCGTGCCATCTCAACCTCCAAGGCTGAGATCAGTGAATCAGAACACACCCACCAAGGGAATCCCAGTTATGGGTATGTGACCTAGAGTCCGATTCAACCGAGTTGAATCAGACTCTAAGCCTATCCTTTTGATTAAGCATGATCTTATCCGAAAACCGGTTTCCACTTTTCGGCATCATGCTCTAACCGCCTTGGCCTTCGCTGGCCTTGCGGCCGCGAAAGCCCGTCGCCAGCACATAAAGCTCCGCCGAGTCGGCACGGCTCGCCGCCGGCTTGACGTGCTTGACCACGGCAAAGTCGCGCTTGAGCGCATTGAGCAGCGTCGCCTCGGTGCCGCCCTGAATCACCTTGGCGAGAAACGCACCGCCGTGTTTCAGAACCTCGGCGGCAAATTCCGCCGCGGCCTCCACCAGCGCCATGATCTTGAGATGATCGGTCGGCCGATGGCCGGTGGCGTTCGCGGCCATGTCGGAGAGCACCACGTCCGCGGGACCGCCCAGCATCGCCTTCAGCCGGTCGGGCGCATCGGCATCGAGGAAGTCGATCTTGGCGAATTCCACGCCGGGAATATCGTCCATCTCCAGAATATCGATGGCGACAATGCGGCCGCGCGCGCCGATGCGCTTGGCCGCCACCTGGCTCCATCCGCCCGGTGCGGCACCGAGATCGACCACGCGCGCGCCCGGTCTCAGCAAGCGATGCTTGTCGTCGATCTCGGCAAGCTTGAACGCCGCGCGCGAGCGAAAGCCCTCGCGCTTGGCGCGCGCCACGTAAGGATCGTTGAGTTGGCGTTCGAGCCAGCGTTTGGACGACACCGACTTGCGCTTGTCCTTGACCCGGACCTTGAGGCTGCGATTGCCGCCGTCACCGCTTCTGGATGTCACGATAGCGCCACGCCGCGCTTTTCCATCCCGGAAAAACAGCGCCTCCACGCACTCTTCATCGTCAGGCCTCGTCCCACACGCCGTCCTCGCGCATCATCTGCACCAGCATACCCTCGCGAAGCCCGCGATCGGCTACGCGCAGCCGATCGCACGGAAAGGCGCGGCGGATCGCTTCCAGAATCGCACACCCCGCAAGCACCAGGTCGGCGCGTTCGACTCCGATGCACGGATTGGCGACGCGGCTCTCATAGCTCATACCGAGCAGCCGCTCGACCACATCGTCGACTTGTGCCCCGCTCATCCAGCAGCCGTCGACCCGCCGCCGCTCGTAGCGAGGCAATTCGAGATAGACGCCGGCAATGGTCGTGACCGTGCCGGACGTGCCGAGAAGATGAATCCCGTCGGTGCCGCCGTTCGCCGCGGCAAAGTCCGAGATATGAGCTGTCACCTCCTCGATCATGAGTTCAAACAGGTCGCGCCCCACCGTGACGCCGCCATAGCGCTCGGCAAGCGTCACCACGCCGACCGGAATCGACATCCAGGCGCTGATGTCGGGATGCGGCGGGCCATGCCGGGTCGGCGCACAGCGGCCAAGCCGCACCAACTCCGAGGAGCCGCCGCCGATATCGAACAGGATGACGCCCTTGGCCTGCGGGTCGATCAGCGGCGTGCAGCCGGTGGCCGCCAGCCCCGCCTCCGTTTCGCGATCGACGATTTCAAGCTCGATTCCCACCTCGTTGCGCACCCGTTCGAGAAAATCGCCGCCGTTGGCGGCGGCGCGGCAGGCCTCCGTGGCGATCAGGCGGGTTCGGACCACGCCACGGTTGCGCATCTTGATGCGGCAGACTCGCAGCGCATCCACCGCCCGCGCGATGGCGGCCGCGCTCAAGCGCCCCGACGCCGTGATGCCCTCGCCCAGCCGGATGATGCGGGAGAACGCGTCGATCACCCGGAAGCTGTCGCGCGTGGCCCGCGCCACCAGTAGCCGGCAGTTGTTGGTGCCAAGATCGAGCGCGGCATAGGTCGGGCCCCGCACGTCCGAATCGCCCGCCTCCGGGTCCTCCGAACGGCTGGAGCGCTCGTTGGACCGCTCCTGGCGATCATGACGCGGGTGCCGAAACGGCGACCGTCGCCCCCGCCGGGGAGCCCTGGGCTCGCGGTCCGGCGCAGGGGCGAGGCCGGTCGCCCGGACCTCGTCTTCCATCGAAAGCCTTTCTCCACGCCGAAGCGCAAAAACTTCAGCCCGGCTCGACGGCGCGGCGATCATTGGTCACTTCACGCGAAAGTGTAGAGAGCGGCGGCGCGGCGCGCAACTCTGGACATCCTCCGGAACATGGCGAAACCCTTCGGCCGCGCTTGTGAAACAGGGATGGCTCCGATATCTGGGGACACTCGATTTCCCGTCATCGCCAGGCTGTTCCATCGTCGGGCTTGGTGCAAAGCCTTCGCCCACGACGCCCACGAGCCGGGAGGGCACGGCATGACGCCGGCGGGCTCAGCAAACGACCCGGAACGCCATGAACATCCACGACACCACCATCGTAACGCCATCCGATCCTGCAATCGGCCAACGGGTCCTGCGTAAGGAGGATGGCAGGCTGTTACGGGGCCAGGGCCGCTACACCGACGATATCAACCTGCCCCGGCAAGCCTATGCGTTCATCGTGCGCAGCACCGTGGCCCACGGCCGCATCGGCGCGATCCGCACCGACGCCGCCAAGGCGATGCCCGGCGTTCTCGGCGTCTTCACCGGCGCCGACATGAAAGAATACGGCACGCTGCAATCCGCGTTGCCGTTCAAGAGCCGCGACGGCTCGGATATGAAGCGGCCACGCCGTCCGGCGCTGCCGACAGACAAGGTGCGCTTTGTCGGCGACCCGGTGGCCTGCGTCGTGGCCGAAACGCTGGTGCAGGCCAAGGACGCGGCCGAGGCGGTCGAAGTCGATATCGAGGCGCTTCCCGTCGTCACCACGCCGGCGCAAGCGGTCGCGGACGGCGCGCCCGCCATTTTCGAGGACGTTCCGGGCAACGTCTGCCTCGACTTCCATTACGGCGACAGCGAAAAGGTCAACGCCGCTTTCGCCGCCGCGACCCACACGGTCAAGCTCAAGCTCATCAACAGCCGTCTGGTGGTCAACGCCATCGAGCCGCGCGCCGCGATCGGAAGCTACGATGCCACGAGCGAACGCTACACGCTGCATTCGGTGAGCCAAGGCGTGATGGGCATGCGCGCGGGCCTCGTCAACGCCATGAAAACCACGCCGGACAAGGTCCGCGTCGTCACCGGCAATGTCGGCGGCTCGTTCGGCATGAAATCGACGGTCTACCCGGAATATGTCTGCATCCTGCACGCCGCCAAGGTGCTTGGGCGGCCGGTGAAGTGGACCGACGAGCGGTCGTCGAGCTTCCTCTCCGACAACCACGGCCGCGACCATGAGCAGACCGCCGAGCTTGCCCTCGACAGCGAGGGGCATTTTCTCGCGCTGCGGCTGACCGGCTACGGCAACCTCGGCGGCTTCCAAGGCCAGATGGGGCCGCAGCCGCCGACGCTCAACACCGTGCGCAACGTCGTCAGCCTCTACCGCACGCCGCTCTTGGAGGTGAACACCAAATGCGTGTTCACCAACACGACGCACCTCAACCCCTATCGTGGCGCGGGACGCCCCGAGGGCAACTACTACATGGAGCGGCTGATCGACTACGCAGCCGCCGTGACCGGCTTCGACCGCATCGAGTTGCGCCGTAAGAACCAGATCCGCAAGAGCGAGATTCCGTTCAAGGCCGCTTCGGGTGCGATCTACGACAGCGGCGACTTTCCCGCGATCCTCAAGCAGGCGCTCGATGCGTCCGACTGGAAGGGCTTTGCCAAGCGCCGGCGCGAAAGCGGCAAGCGCGGCAAGCTGCGCGGCATCGGCCTCGGCGCTTACCTCGAAGTAACGGCGCCGGCGAACAAGGAGATGGGCGGCATTTCCTTCGATGCCGACGGCGGTGTCACCATCCGCACCGGCACGTTCGACTATGGCCAGGGCCACGCCACCCCGTTCGCTCAGGTGTTGAGCGACAGGCTCGGCGTGCCGTTCGACAAGGTTCGTCTGCTGCAAGGCGACAGCGACGAGCTGGTGGCAGGCGGAGGCACCGGCGGCTCGCGCTCGATCATGAATTCGGGACAGGCCATCGTCGAAGCCGCCGCCAAGGTGATCGAGCAAGGCCGGCAGATCGCCTCCCACGCGCTCGAAGCCTCGGCTGAGGATATCGAGTTCGAGGACGGCCGGTTCACCGTTGCCGGCACCGACCGTGCCATCGACATCATGACACTTGCGGATCGGGTCCGCTCCGGTGCGATCAAACTGCCGCCGGATGCCCCGCAATCGCTCGACGTCAAGCACGTCACCGACGGCGCACCGGCGGCCTATCCCAATGGCTGCCACGTCTGCGAGGTCGAGATCGACCCCGATACCGGCGTGACGGAGGTTGTGAAATACACGGCAGTCAACGACTTCGGCACGATCATCAACCCGATGCTGACCGATGGCCAAACCCACGGCGGCGTGGTCCAGGGCCTGGGCCAGTCTCTGCTGGAGCACACCGTTTATGACGAACAGGGACAGTTGCTGACCGGCTCGTTCATGGACTACGCCATACCGCGAGCGCACAACGCACCGTCGTTCGATGTGTTGAGCCATCCGGTGCCGGCCACAACCAATCCGCTCGGCGTCAAAGGCTGCGGCGAGGCCGGCTGCGCCGGATCGCTGACGTCGATCATGAACGCCGTCGTCGATGCGCTCTCGGTCTACGGCATCAAGCACATCGACATGCCCGCAACCCCGCTTCGGGTCTGGCAAGCGATCCAGAACGCGCAACGGGACGCGCGCCGGAAACAATGACAGCCCGGCGCCGTTCGCATAACAAAACTCAGCCACAACGCGGCAGGCCATGACCGAAGCGACCAACACCACGTTTGCCGCACGGCGATCCGAGGATGTGCGCGTCGTCGCGACGGTGAGCACGGCGCACTTCATCAGCCATTTCTACATTATGGCGCTGCCGCCGCTGTTTGCTTTCGTCAAAGCGGATTTCGGCGTGAGCTATACCGAGCTGGCGCTGGCCATCACCGTTTTCATGGTGGTGTCCGCGGTGCTGCAAACCCCTGCCGGTTTCCTGGTCGATCGCGGCAATCCGCGGCTGATCCTGGTCGCCGGCCTGTTGTGCGGCATGGCCGGACTCGCCATCGCCGCGTTCTCGAACTCGTACTGGGTTTTCATTGCGATGTTCGGCCTGATGGGCGTCGGCAACACGGTCTATCATCCCGCCGATTACGCCTTGCTGGCTCGTCATGTCTCGCCCGAGCGCACGAGTCAGGCCTATTCGATGCACACGTTCTCCGGGATGCTGGGCGGCGCGGTGGCGCCCGCAGCGATGCTGGCGATGCACGGGCTGTTCGGCTGGCGCGGTGCATTCATCGGCGCGGCGGCCCTCGGTCTTGTCGCCGTAGCCGTTCTCCTGTTGCTGGGCGATGGGGAATCCGAACAGCCGGCCACGCCGCACAAGGAGGCTGCCGCCGCCGACTGGCGTCTGCTGATGTCCGCGCCGATGGTGATGAACTTCCTGTTCTTCACATTGCTCGCCTTCACCACCTTCGGCTTCATGAATTTCTCCGTCGTGGCGCTGGGCGCGCTTTACGGCACGCCGGCCACCACCGCCAACGCCGCGCTGTCCGGCTATCTGGTGCTGACGGCGCTCGGCGTGCTCGCCGGCGGCTTCGTTGCCGCACGCACCACGCGCCACGGGCTCACGGCGGCGCTGGGCATCCTGGTCGCGACCGCGGCCACGTTCGCGATCAGCCTGTTCAACCTCGGCGCGCCGCTGTTGATCGCGGTCGCGTCGCTCGCCGGGTTCGCGCTCGGCCTCATCATGCCTGCGCGCGACATGATCGTGCGCTCGGTCACGCCGCCGGGCGCATTCGGCAAGGTGTTCGGCTTCGTCACCAACGGCTTCAACATCGGCGGCATCATCTCGCCGCTGGTGTTCGGCCCGCTCATGGACCACGACGCACCACGACTGGTGTTCATTGTCATCGCGGTCGGCGGCCTTCTCGGCATCGCCACAGTGGTGAGCGTCCCGCGGCGGTCCTCCGCGCCATGATCTCACCGTTGCGGGCCTTCCTGCTGCTTTGGCTCGCGGGTGCGGGCCTGCGGCTCACCATTCTTGCGGTGCCGCCGGTCATTCCGCTGATCCATGACGATCTTCACCTGTCCGAGACGGCCATCGGTGTTCTCTCCGGCCTGCCGATGGTGTTGTTCGCCGGGGCGGCCATCGCGGGCTCCTTGATGATCGCCCGCCTTGGCGCGTTCACGGCCCTGTTGATCGGGCTTAGCCTCGCGGCTGTCGGTTCGGTCGTGCGCGGCATCGGGCCAAGCATCGCGATGCTTTATTTCGGCACCATCGTGACCGCCTTCGGCGTCGCCGTCATGCAACCGTCGCTACCGCCGCTGGTGCGCCTCTGGGCACCCAAGCGGATGGGTTTTGCCACCGCGGTCTACACCAACGGCCTTCTGATCGGCGAGGTGCTGCCGGCCGCGCTCACCATCCCATTGGTGTTGCCGTTGCTGCACCAGAGCTGGCAATGGAGTTTCACCTTCTGGGCGGTTCCCGTTGCGGCCATCGCTGCAGTCCTGCTGCTGTTCGCGCCGCGCACGTCGCCGGCTCCCGTGACGGCGGCGACACGCCGCTGGATGCCGGACTTCAGCGATCCGCTGATCTGGCGAATTGGCCTGCTGCTTGGCGGCGTCAACGCCACCTACTTCGCGTTGAATGGATTCCTGCCCGACTACCTCACCCGCACCGGCCGGCCCGACCTGATCCACGCCGCGCTGACCGCGCTCAACCTCGGGCAGCTTCCGGCATCGTTCCTGCTCCTCGCTTCGGCGGAGCGAATGGTTCGCACGGTGTGGTCATATCTGGCCTGCGGCGCGGCCTGCCTTGCCGGCATCCTCGCGATCGTCGGCCCCGGCAATGCATGGGTGATCGTCGGCACGGCAGTGTGGGGCTGCGCCGGTGCGGCGGTGCTGGTGCTCGTGCTGGCGCTGCCGCCGCTCATCAGCCCACCGGAAGACGTCCACCGCGTTTCCGCAGGCATGTTCACGATCAGCTATTCCTGCGCGGTGGTGGTGCCCATCATCAGCGGCCTGTTGTGGGACGTGACGGGCTGGACGCTCGCGCCCTTCATCCCGATGGTGATCTGCATGCTGGTTCTTATCGGCCTTGCACCGACTGTCGTGCTGCGCGAAAAAAGCCAGGGAGGATAAGACATGGGTGACAACTACGGCACGGTGAAGGTCGCGGCGGTGCAAGCCGCTTCGGTGTTTCTGGACCGCGATGGATCGACGGAGAAGGCGTGCCGCCTGATCCGGGAGGCCGGCAAAAACGGCGCGCGGATCATCGGTTTTCCCGAAGGTTTCATCCCAGCGCATCCGGTCTGGTATCACCACCACGCCGCGACGGCTGCCATCGCCAACAAACTTTCGGTTGAGTTGTTCAAGAACTCGATCGAAATTCCGGGACCGCAGACCGACGCGCTGTGCGCCGCCGCCCGCGACGCCAACGCCTATGTCATGATCGGCGTCTGCGAGAAGATTCCGAACACCACCGGCACGATGTTCAACAGCCAGCTCTACATCGGGCCGGACGGCAGCATCATCCGCAAGCATCAGAAGATCATGCCCACCGTCGGCGAGCGCCTCGTCCACATGGGCGGCTACGGCGACACGTTCGGCGCGTTCCAGTCCGAATTCGGCCCGGTGTCGGGACTGATCTGCGGCGAGAACTCCAATCCGCTGGCGGTTTTCGCGCTGGTTGCCGAAGGCACCCGCATCCATGTGATGAGCTGGCCGAACCACTTCCCCACCAGCGGCGACCCGCTGCGCAACCGCGTCGCCATCGATTCGCAAGCCTTCGCGCAGATGAGCAAGGCCTTCGTCATCTCGGCCTGCGGCACGGTGGACGACCGCATGATCGAGATGCTGAAAGCCGGCCCCGAAGCCGAAAAATTCCTGCGCGATCCCAACTGCTGCGGCGGCTCGCTGATCGTCGATCCGATGTCGCGCATCATCGCGGGGCCGATGGGCGCGGAGGAAGGCATTCTTTACGCTGACTGCAACCTCGAGCTCAGCATCCAGATGAAGCTGCGCCACGATTTCGCCGGTCACTACAACCGGCCGGACATTTTCCAGGTGCACATCAATCGCGCCGCGCCCCAACTTTACCGCGTGCACAACGATCCCGCGGCACTGGCCGCGCCCGAAACGCCCGAACTGCCCGCCCCGCCGCCACGCCTCTCTCCCCCCGACTGACAAATCCGGTTATCCCGCGCCGTTCTGCGTCATCACGAGCATCCATCCTGCCGAGGGCATCATGGACGTCTTTGAAGCGGTCGATACGCGCATCGCCTGCCGCGCGTTCCTCGACAAGCCGGTCGATCTGAACATCGTCAAGGACCTGATCGTTCGCGCGCAGCGCGCCGCCTCGGGCGGCAACCTGCAATCCTGGAACGTCTACGCGCTGACCGGCGAGCCGCTGGCGGCGCTCAAGGCGGTTGTGGGCCAACGCATCGCGAACGAAGACCCCCGCCATAGCAAGTCCGAGTATCCGATCTACCCGGAGCCGATGTGGGGCGCCTACAAGGAACGCCGCGAGGCGCACGGCGTGCAGCTCTACGGCTCGCTCGGCATCGGCCGCGACGATGCCGCCGGGCGGCTGGCCCAGTATAAAAAGAACTTCGAGTTCTTCGACGCGCCGGTCGGCCTGTTCATCACCATCGACCGCAGACTCGGCCCCGGCCAATGGGCCGACCTCGGCGGCTACATCCATGCCCTGGCGTTCCTTGCGCGCGGACATGGCCTCGACACCTGCCCCCAGGAAGCATGGGCGCGGGTTTACGACACCGTCAGCGATTTTCTGAAACTGCCCGAGAACGAAATGCTGTTCTGCGGCATGGCGATCGGCTACGGCGACCGCAAGCACAAGGCCAACGACTTCCGTTCGCCGCGCGCCGCGCTGTCCGACTTCTGCACCTTTCTCGGCTTCGATTGAGCCGGCCTCGAAGGCCGGAGACACCACGCCCATGCGTTTCCCGCATGCGGAAGCGTTCCGCCGCAACCTCCGGGCATGGTATAAGACAGCCAACCGGACGCCATATCTGCGGGAGCGGCCCCTCCTCCAAACAACCGGCCGCGCCGGCCCGCAACGAGGAACCCGCAATGAGCCTGGAAACGCTCGGCTACATCGGCCTTCGCACCAAGAACCTCGAGGATTGGACGGCTTACGCCAGCCGGTTCCTCGGCATGCAACTCGTGGACAAGAGCCGCGGCACCGCGACCTTCCGCATGGACGACCGCAAACAACGGCTGGTGGTTCACGAATCGGACGCCGATGCCCCCGGATTCTTCGGCTGGGAGGTGGCGGACGCCGCTGCGCTTGACGCCTACGCCGCCAACCTGGAGCGGCATAAGGTCGCCTTCGCGCGCGGCACGCGGGCGCTGGCCGAGGAGCGCAAGGTGCGCGACCTGATCGTGCTGCACGACCCCGCCGGCAACCGGCTGGAGGTGGTTCACGGCGCGGAGACGACAACCGATCCGTTCAAGCCCGGCCGCTCGATTTCCGGCTTCCGCACCGGCCCGCTCGGCATGGGTCACGCCGTGCTGCAATGCGAGAAAATCGACGATGTCCTGCCGTTCTATCAGGAGATCCTCGGCTTCAAGCTCAGCGACTACTTCACCAAGCCCTTCGCGGCCTATTTCTTCCACATCAATCCGCGCCACCACAGCGTCGCCTTCATCGAAACCGGCAAGGTCGGAATCCATCACCTGATGGTGGAAACCTGCTTTCTCGACGACGTCGGCCAGGGTTACGACCTGGCGCTGAAGAACCCGGAGATGATCGCCACGACCTTCGGCCGCCACTGCAACGACCAGGTCCATTCGTTCTATTCGTGGTCGCCGTCGAAGTTCATGTTTGAATATGGCTGGGGCGGCCGCACCATCGACGTGGATACCTGGCAGCCCGAAATCGTCACCGGAGGGCCAAGTCTTTGGGGCCACGAGCGCTACTGGCTCAACGAACACCAACGCAACGAAGCGCGCGAGATGCGCATCCGCAACGCCGAGAACGGCTCGCGCCTTCCCATCAACGTGATGGAAGGCAATTACAAGCTGGCCCGCGATGTCTGCCCCTGGTGGAACGCCACCGCGCCGGCGCGCAAGACGGGCTAATTTCACGCGGAGCACTTCAATAAGAACAACGTGGGAGGTTACACATGAACGTCAACGTGGCCCCCGGCTCAATCCCGAACGCGCCGGAACCGTCGGAGTGGCCCGAAAGCACCCTCACCCGCGTCCCGTACTGGGTCTACCAATCGCCCGAAATTACCGCGCTCGAACAGCAGCGCCTGTTCGAGGGGCCGGTGTGGAACTTCCTCTGCCTCGAAGCCGAAGTGGCCAAGCCCGGCGACTACCGCACCACGTTCGTCGGCGCGATGCCGGTCGTGGTGGCGCGCGATTTCGACGATGAGATTTATGCATTCGAGAATCGCTGCGCCCATCGCGGCGCGCTGATCGCGCTGGACGGCGGCGGCCATGCCCGCGACTTCACCTGCGTCTATCACGCCTGGAACTACGACCTGAAGGGCAACCTCAAGGCCGTGGCCTTCGAAGACGGCGTCAACGGCAAGGGCGGCATGGGCAAGACCTTCTGCCGCGCCGATCATGGCCCACGCAAGCTGCGTATCGCGCTGTTCTGCGGACTCGTATTCGGCAGCCTGTCGGACGACGTGCCGCCGATCGAGGAATATCTCGGCGAGGACGTAGCAAGGCTCATCAAGCGCGTGTTGCACAAGCCCGTCGTCGTGACCGGGCGCTACACGCAAATGCTACCGAACAACTGGAAGCTCTATTTCGAGAACGTCAAGGACACCTATCACGCCAGCCTGCTGCACACGTTCTTCACCACCTTCCGCATCAATCGCCTTTCCCAGCGAGGCGGCATGGTGGTGAGCCCGGATGGCGGCAACCACGCGAGCTTCTCGTTTATCGACACCAAGAACAGCGAGACGAACTACGCCGCGATGGGCATCCGCTCCGAGAACGAGGGCTTCGCGCTCAAGGACCCGAGCCTTCTCGAGGTCGTCGACGAATTCAACGACGGCTGCCAGATGCAGATCCTGACGGTGTTTCCGAACTTCGTCCTCCAACAAATCCAGAACGCTCTCGCGGTTCGCCAGGTGCTGCCGACCGGGCAGACCGAAACGGCGCTGAACTGGACCACATTCGGCTTCGCCGACGACACGCCCGAGATGACACGGTTGCGCCTGCGCCAGAACAACCTCGCCGGCCCCGCGGGCTATGTCTCCATGGAGGACGGGGCTGTCGGCGGTTTCGTGCAGCGCGGCATCGCAGCGGCCGCCGGCGAGCGCGCCGTTCTCGAGATGGGCGGCTCCAGCACCGCCAACGAGGGCACCCGCGCGACCGAAGCCTCCGTGCGCGGCTTCTGGAAACGCTATCGCGGCTTGATGGGCATTTGAGGACGGACGCCGCGATGAGTTCTGCTATCACGATCGAGCGCATCCTCGCGCTTCAGGCCCGCTATACCCGCTGCATCGACAACAACGTGCTGGAAGAGTGGCCCGACCTGTTTCTCGACGAGTGTCTCTACATGGTCACGACGGCGGAGAACCACCGCAACGGCTACCGGTCCGGCATCATCTACGCCGACACCAAGAACATGCTGGTCGACCGCGTCGCGGCGTTGCGCCAGGCCAATGTCTACGAGAAGCAAAGCTATCGACACATTCTCGGCCTGCCGTACGTCACCGGAAACGACGGCGCGGAGGCCGAGAGCGAAACCCCGTTCCTCGTCACGCGCATCATGCATGACGGCCAGACCAGCATCTTCGCCACCGGCGTTTATCTCGACACTTATCGGAGTGCCGGCGACGCGCTCAAATTCAGCCGCCGGGTCGCCGTGTGCGACTCATCGCGTATCGACACCTTGTTGGCTTTGCCGCTGTAATGACGTTCCAGGTTTCCGTCGCCGGCACCGAGTTTCGTTTCCCCTGCGAGGCAAACGAATCCGTGCTCGACGCCGCCCAACGCGCCGGCCTTGAAATCCCATTTTCCTGCCGCAAGGGCGTCTGCGGCACCTGTAAGGGCCGCATTGTCTCGGGCGAGGCCCGCACTTTTGCCGGCGACGCGCTCGGCGCCTCCGACCGGGCGGACGGCAACGTGCTGTTTTGCAATGCACGGCCACGTTCCGACCTTGTCATTGCCCCGCGCTCAATCAGCAAGGCCGATCCGTTTGCCCGCAAGACCACAACGGCGCGTGTATTCCGGCTCCAAAGGCTCGCTCCCGACGTGATGCTGGTCCATTTGCGTTTTCCGGCTGGCATCCGCGTCAAGTTCAAGGCCGGACAGCATCTGAACCTTATCCTCGCTAACGGTGAGCGCCGCGACTTCTCGATGGCCAACCCGCCGCGCGAAAGCGATGGCGCCCAACTGCATATCCGGCACGTCCCCGGTGGAGCGTTCACCAGCCATGTGTTCGATGGGCTCAAGCGCGGCGATATCCTGACGGCGGAAATCCCCTTCGGTGACTTTACGCTGCGCGACAGTGACAAGCCGATCCTGTTTGTAGCAGGATCGACGGGATTCGCCCCGATCGCCTCGATCATCGAGGACATGACGAACCGCGGAATCAAACGTGACATCGCGCTGTATTGGGGCGCAAGGCAACGCTCCGGGCTTTATTCGGCATTGCCGGAAAAATGGGCGGCGGAAAACCCGCGCTTCAAATATGTCCCGGTTCTATCCGACACAGCCGAGGCCGGCTTCCGTCATAGCCTCGTGCACCGCGCTGTGCTGGAGGATCACTCCTCGCTCGCCGATTTTCAGGCCTATGTTTGCGGCGTGCCGGTGATGACCCAAGCGGCGCGCGACGAATTCATCGCCGCCGGCCTTCCCGAAAGCGAATTCTTCGCCGACGCCTTCGTCACTCGCGCCGAGGTCGCCGCCTCCGGCCCTTGATCGGTGGCTGGAATTGACTCGCGCGCCGCGCGATGATCGTTTCTGTATATCGAGCAACGGGAATCGCATCATGGCCAACCGCACGCACCTCGTCGTCATGCCGGGCGACGGCATCGGACCGGAAATCACGGCGGCAACGCTCGTGGTGCTGCGCGAGGTGGACAAGCTGTTGTCGCTCGGCCTCACCTTCGAGGAGGTTCCGATCGGCTTCGAGGCTTTGAAGACGTACGGCACCACCCTCCCCGACCACTCGTTCGAGGCCGGCAAGCGCGCGGATGGCGTCATCCTCGGCCCCGTCTCACACAACGACTATCCACCTGTGGCACAAGGCGGGCTCAACCCATCCGGTGAAATGCGGAAGCGGCTCGATCTCTACGCCAACATCCGCCCGGCCAAGAGCCGGCCGGGCCTGCCGCCACGCTGCGGCAAGCCGGTCGATCTCGTCGTGGTGCGCGAGAACACCGAGGGCTTCTACGCCGACCGCAACATGTTCGTGAACACCGGCGAGTTCATGCCGACGCCCGACGTGGCTCTCGCGGTCCGCAAGATCACGCGGCAGGGCTCGACGCGGATCGCCGAGAGCGCGTTCCGTCTGGCAATGCAGCGCCCACGCAAGAAGGTCACCGCCGTCCACAAGGCGAACGTTCTGCGCGTGTCCGATGGGCTGTTCCTGGAGTGTGCCCGCGCCGTCGCCAAACGCTACCCGCAGGTCGAGTACGAGGAGCAGATCATGGACGCTATGGCAGCGCTGCTCGTGCGCGATGCCACGCGATTTGACGTGATTCTCGCCACCAACATGTTCGGCGATATCCTCTCCGACGAGGCGTCGGAGATTTCCGGCAGCCTGGGACTTGCAGCCTCAGTGAACGCCGGCGACGAACATGCGCTGGCGCAAGCGCAGCATGGCTCGGCGCCCGATATCGCAGGCCAGGACCGCGCCAATCCGGCCTCGCTGATCGGTTCCACCGCCATGCTGCTGACATGGCTTGGTGAGCGGCGATCCGATCCGCGCTTCGTCGAAGCGGCCACACTCATCGAGCGCGCATTGGATCATGCGGTCGCTCATCCGGAGACGCGGACAGCGGACCTTGGCGGACCGCTTGGAACGCAAGCCTTTGCTGCGCGCGTGGCTGCAGCCGTAACCGCAAGAAAATGAGGATGTGAGCGGCCGGTGCGCCAGCGGGATTCGCCCGCAGCATCCGTTTTGTTATCGGCCTAATGGTGAGGCCAGGCACGCCGCCTTTGAGAAATTCATGAAACTCGACCGCTTGAGACACACGGCAGGTTTACTGCCGCCTCAATAAGAGCGCGGCATGCCGAGCACATGCTCGGCGAGATAGGCCAAAACGAGGTTGGTGGAAATCGGCGCCACCTGGAACAGCCTTGTCTCACGCCACTTCCGCTCGACATCGTATTCGCTCGCGAAACCGAAGCCGCCGTGGGTTTGCAACGCGGCCTCGCCGGCATGCCACGACGCCTCGGAGCTGAGGAGCTTAGCCATGTTGGCTTCAGGGCCACAGGGCTGGCCGGCCTCGAACAGCGCCGTAGCCTTGCGAACCATGAGAGCAGCCGCCTCAATCTCCGCATAGGCACGTGCGATTGGAAACTGGACGCCCTGGTTGCGGCCAATGGGACGGTCGAACACCGTGCGTTCGTTGGCGTACCTCGACGCTTTCTCGATAAACCAGCGCCCGTCTCCGATCGCCTCCGACGCGATCAGGATTCGTTCGGCGTTCATGCTGTCGAGGATATAGCGGAAGCCCATGCCCTCTTCACCGATAAGATTCTCTATCGGCACGCGCAGCGAATCGAAAAACACCTCCGTAGCGTTGTGATTGATCATCGCCCGTAGAGGCTTGATGTCGAGTCCTTGCCCCAGGGAAGCCTTGACGTCGACCAGAAACACCGAAAGCCCCTCGCTCTTCTTTTTGACCTCGTCCACCGGAGTGGTGCGCGCCAGGAGCAGCATGAGATCGGATTGCAGCGCACGCGAGGTCCACACCTTCTGACCGTTGATTACATAGTGGTCGTTGCGGCGCTCGGCGCGGGTTTTGAGCTTGGTGGTATCGGAGCCGGTCGTCGGCTCCGTCACACCGAAGGCTTGAAGTCGCAACCGGCCGGCGGCGATATCGGGGAGGACTTTCCTTTTCTGCTCGGGGCTCCCGTGACGCAGCACCGTTCCCATGATGTACATCTGCGCATGGCAAGCGCCGGCGTTGCAGCCGGCCGCATGGATCTCCTCAAGCGTCGCTGAAGCCGCGCCGAGCGGCAGACCGAGCCCGCCGTATTCTTCGGGAATGAGCGAGGCCAAGAGGCCGGCCTCGGTCAACGCCTTCACGAATTCGCTCGGATACGACTGCCCTTGCTCAAGCTCACGCCAGTAACTGCCGGGAAAGCCGGCGCAAATCCGCCGAACCAATTGGCGGATTTCCGGATAAGTCTCGCCCAAGGGAATCTGAACCGGGCGGTTGTTGGCAGGGACATCCTTCATTGCGCCATTCCGTCAGAACATTTTCGAGTCTGCTCGCAGCCTGCGCCGCTTGCCAAACATCTCTTGAGTGCGCGCCCCGGCGCCACCGCCCAGTTACCAATTCAGAGCGGCAAGCATGCAAACGGCTGGATCGGTCCGCCCGGTCATATACCGACGTTAAAGGCATCAGATACCAGCAAGGCGAGCCACCCGTATCTTTATGAAATTCCTATATCACGAGTTTTGTATCCCTCTCGAAAATATATGCGCTCCAGTGCCATCTGGGAATCTCAAGCGAGAGACATGTCCCGTTTGAGACATGAGGAGCGTGCAAATGCTGGACGTCATCCTGCTGGCCTTGAGCCTTGTGCTTTTTGTGTTGTCGCTCGGCTACGCGGTCGCCTGCGACAAACTTTAGGAGGCCACGATGATTTTCGATTACGCGCTCGCGGCGGTCGTGGCCGCGGGAATCACGATCTATCTCGTCTACGCGCTGCTCAGACCCGAACGATTCTGAGAGGGCTCACCCCATGAGCATCGTCGGTTGGATTCAAATTCTGCTGTTCTGCGCCATCGTTGCCGCCACCGTGGTGCCGCTCGGCGGTTACATGACCCGCGTCTTCAACGGCGAGCGCACATTCCTGTCCCCAATTCTCCGGCCCGTCGAGCGCAACCTTTACCGGCTCGGCGGCGTCGATGAGCGCAGCGAGCAGCGTTGGCTCAACTATACGGTCGCTATGCTGTTCTTCCATGTCGGCGGCTTCCTCATTCTTTACGCACTGATGCGGCTGCAAGCCTATCTGCCGTTCAATCCAGCAGGGCAGTCGGCCGTGGCACCCGACCTCTCGTTCAATACCGCTACGAGCTTCATCACCAACACCAACTGGCAGAACTACGGTGGCGAAAGCACGATGTCTTATCTCGTGCAGATGCTCGGCCTCACGCATCAGAATTACCTGTCCGCCGCAACCGGCATCGTTTTGGCTATCGCACTGATCCGGGGTTTCGCACGGCATTCATATCGGACCATCGGAAACTTCTGGGTCGACCTCACCCGTTGCACACTCTACATCCTGATTCCGATCAGCGTTCCGCTGGCGCTGTTCTTAGTCTGGCAAGGCATTCCGCAGACACTCGGCCCCTATGTCGAAGCGACGACGCTTGAGGGCGCGAAGCAGACGATTGCGGTCGGTCCGGTCGCCTCGCAGATCGCCATCAAGATGCTCGGCACCAACGGCGGCGGGTTCTTCAACGCCAATGCCGCCCACCCGTTCGAGAACCCGACCGCGCTGTCGAACCTGGTGCAGATGATAGCAATCTTCACAATCGGCGCGAGCCTCACCAATGTGTTCGGCCGCATGGTCGGTAACCAGCGTCAAGGCTGGGCAATCCTCGCGGCGATGGGCGTGCTGTTCATTGCCGGCGTCACCGCTTGCTATTGGGCCGAGGCGCACGGCAACGACGCCCTGAACGCGCTCGGCCTCACTGGCGGCAACATGGAAGGCAAGGAGACACGCTTCGGCATCGTCGCCTCAGCCCTGTTCGCCGTGGTGACGACCGCGGCCTCATGCGGCGCGGTCAATGCGATGCACGACAGTTTCACGGCGCTTGGCGGCATGATTCCGCTGATCAACATGCAACTCGGCGAGATTATCATCGGCGGCGTCGGCGCCGGCCTCTACGGCATGCTGTTGTTCGTCATCATCGCGATCTTCGTCGCCGGCCTGATGGTGGGCCGGACACCCGAATATGCCGGCAAGAAAATCGAGGCCAAGGAGGTCAAGATGGCGATGCTCGCCATCCTGGTCCTGCCGCTCATGTATCTCGGTTGGAGCGCGGTCGCTGTCGTATACCCGACCGCCGTGGCCTCGATGGCAAACGCCGGTCCTCATGGCTTTTCCGAGGTGCTCTACGCCTTCACCTCGCAGACCGCCAACAACGGCTCGGCGTTCGGTGGATTGACCGGCAATACCCTCTTTTACAACACCGCTGGCGCCGTCGCGATGTTCGTCGGCCGGTTCTGGATGATCATTCCGGCGATGGCTATCGCCGGGTCACTCGCCGCCAAGAAGACGGTTCCAGCCTCGACCGGCACATTTCCGACCACCGGCGGTCTATTCGTCGGGCTCATCATCGGCGTTGTCATAATCGTCGGCGGCCTCACTTTCTTCCCGGCGCTTGCGCTCGGCCCGATCGCCGAACATCTCGCCATGAAAGCCGGCACCGTATTCTAACCAAGCACGCGCGGAGTCCTGTCATGGATACTGCCACCATTCGCAAACGCACGCCGGTCTCGGCGCTGCTCGATCCGAAGATCTTGATCCCGGCCATCGGAGCCTCCTTCGCGAAGCTCGATCCGCGCGCGCTCATCAAGAGCCCGGTGATGTTCGTACTCGAGAGCGTCACCGCACTGACAACCGTGATCCTGGTGCGCGATCTCATCGTCGGAGCTTCGAGCATTCTGTTCGAATTCCAGATCGTCCTTTGGCTGTGGTTCACGGTCCTGTTTGCCAATTTCGCCGAGGCAGTTGCCGAGGGCCGCGGCAAGGCGCAGGCCGACGCGTTGCGCCGGTCGCGCACCGAAACCCAGGCGAAACTTCTGAAAGAAGGCGAAAAGGCCTACAGACTGGTCCCCAGCACCAGTCTCAAGGTCGGCGACCTCGTGTTGGTCGAAGCCGGCGACACTGTCCCATCCGATGGCGAGGTGGTCGAGGGCATCGCCTCGGTGAACGAAGCGGCAATCACCGGCGAGTCCGCGCCGGTCATCCGCGAATCGGGCGGCGACCGCTCGGCCGCCACCGGCGGCACGCAGGTGTTATCCGACTGGATCCGCGTGCGCATCACCGCGATGCCCGGTTCGACTTTCATGGACCGCATGATACGCCTGGTCGAAGGCGCCGAACGGCAGAAAACGCCAAACGAAATTGCGCTCAACATCCTGCTCGCCGGCCTGACCATCATCTTCGTGTTCGCCACGGTCACGATCCCGAGCTATGCCGCCTACGCGGGAGGCGTCGTCTCCACCGTCATGCTGGTCGCACTGTTTGTCACTCTGATTCCGACCACGATCGGGGCGCTGCTCTCAGCCATCGGCATTGCCGGGATGGATCGGCTGGTTCAGTTCAATGTTCTAGCCACGTCGGGCCGCGCCGTGGAGGCTGCAGGTGACGTCGATACGCTCCTGCTTGACAAGACCGGCACGATCACACTCGGCAACCGCCAGGCGGCGGAGTTCAAGCCGCTGCGCGGCGTCTCCGAACGGGAGTTGGCGGATGCCGCGCAATTCGCCTCCCTCGCCGACGAAACTCCTGAGGGACGTTCGATTGTCGTGCTGGCCAAGGAAAAGTACGGTATCCGCGAGCGCGACCTGGGCGAAATCAAAGGCAGCTTCATTCCGTTCACCGCGCAAAGTCGCATGAGCGGCATGGAGGTGGGCGACTCCTGGGTCCGCAAGGGCGCCGTCGATGCGATCCTCAACCATCTCAGCGCGCCGGTCTTTGCCGCCGCGGGGCGTAGTGGGGGCCGCACTTTACAGCCGGCGGTCAGCTCCGACGCAGCACGCGAGATCAATGCCATCGCCGACGCCATTGCCAAAGCTGGCGGCACTCCGCTTGCCGTGGCCAAAGACGGAAAGCCACTCGGCGTCATTCACCTGAAGGACATCGTCAAGGGCAGTATTCGCGAGCGCTTCTCCGAGTTGCGCCGCATGGGCATCCGCACGGTAATGATCACTGGCGACAATCCCACGACGGCCGCCGCGATCGCGGCCGAGGCCGGCGTTGACGACTTCCTGGCTCAGGCTACGCCCGAGGACAAGCTACGGCTGATCCGCGAGGAGCAGGCCAAGGGAAAACTCGTCGCGATGTGCGGCGACGGCACCAACGACGCACCGGCGCTGGCCCAGGCCGACGTGGGCGTCGCCATGAACACCGGAACCCAAGCCGCGCGCGAGGCCGGCAACATGATCGATCTCGATTCCAACCCGACCAAGCTCATCGAAGTCGTCGAGATCGGCAAACAGTTGCTGATGACCCGTGGGGCATTGACCACGTTTTCGATTGCCAACGACGTGGCAAAATACTTCGCCATCATCCCTGCGATGTTTGTCGCCTTCTATCCGCAACTCCAGGCGCTCAATGTCATGAATCTAACGAGCCCCGAAAGTGCGATCCTGTCGGCAATCATCTTCAATGCACTCATCATCATCGCGCTGATCCCGCTGTCGCTGAAGGGCGTGGCCTATCGTGCCATCGGCGCCGGCCCGCTTCTGCGCCGCAATCTGCTGATCTATGGCGGCGGCGGCGTTGTCACACCGTTCATCGGCATCAAGGTCATCGACATCATCGTCACGGCGCTGCACCTCGCCTGAGGAGAGAGTCATGGTCAAGGAAATCCGCCCAGCGATCGCATTCGTGGTTGTTCTGGCGATCATCACAGGCCTCGTTTATCCGCTAGCCATTACTGGCATCGCTGGCGTCATTTTCCCCCGTCAGGCGCACGGCAGTCTGATCGAGAGGAACGGCAAGATCATCGGCTCGGCGCTGATCGGCCAGGCATTCACGGAAGACAAGTACTTCCACGGCCGTCCATCGGCGACGACCGGCCCAGACCCCGCCGACTCCACGAAGACCGTCCCCGCCCCCTACAACGCCGCCAACTCCATGGGCTCGAATCTTGGCCCGACAAACAAGGCGCTGATCGAGCGGGTCCAGAACGATATTGCCAAACTGAAGATGGAAAACCCCTCGGCAACGGTTCCGCAAGATCTCGTAACCACTTCCGGCTCGGGGCTCGATCCGCACATTTCTCCGGAAGCGGCGCTGTTCCAGGTGCCGCGCGTCGCGAAAGCGCGTAATATGCCGGAAGAGCAGCTGCGCCAGTTCGTCAGCGGCCGTGTCGAAGGTCGGCTATTCGGGTTTCTGGGCGAACCGCGCATCAACGTGCTGGAGCTCAACCTGGCCCTTGACGATGTCGCGCCAAAATAACCGATAATCTTGCCTTCGAAGCCAGCCGGAGGCTCTGATGACAGATCAGATGAGAAACCCGGACCAGCGCCCTTCTCCGGATGCCTTACTTGAGGCGGCCCGGCAAGAAGAGCGGCGGACGGGCAGGCTCAAGATCTTCGTCGGTGCCGCTCCCGGCGTCGGCAAGACCTACGAGATGCTGCAGCAGGGACGCGCCCGCAAGAGTGACGGCCATGCTGTCGTCGTCGGTGTCGTCGAAACCCACGGCCGTGAAGAAACAGCAGCCCTTCTGAACGGTCTCGAAATCATCCCGCGCCGACATCTGACCTACAAAGGCCAGCACTTCGAGGAAATGGACCTCGATGCCGTCCTGGCGCGGCGGCCGCAAATCGTTCTGGTCGATGAGCTTGCACACACCAACGCACCGGGCAGCCGTCACCCGAAGCGATATCTCGATGTCGAAGAAATCCTGGCAGAGGGGATCGACGTCTACAGCACAGTCAACATCCAGCATATCGAGAGTCTGAACGACGTGGTCGCGCAGATCACTCATGTGCGCGTGCGGGAAACCATTCCCGATTCGGTATTCGATCAGGCCGACGCTATCGAACTTATCGACCTCACGCCCGACGACCTCATCCAACGACTGAAGGACGGCAAGGTTTACGTTCCCGAGCAAGCTCGACGAGCACTTGGGCATTTTTTCGCGCCCGCCAACCTGACCGCGTTGCGCGAGCTTGCACTCCGCCGCACGGCAGAACGGGTGGATGGACAGCTTCTTACGGAAATGCAGTCTCGTGCCATCCAGGGGCCCTGGGCAGCGGGAGAACGCATCCTGGTTTGTGTCAGCGAAGACCCACGCTCCGCCGGTCTCGTGCGCTACGCCAAGCGGCTGGCGGACCGATTACATGCGCCGTTTACTGCGCTATCGGTCGATGAGCAGCGCAGCGCACAACTCTCCGAAGCCGACCGCGACCGCATCGCCAATACATTGCGACTCGCCCAGGGATTCGGCGGCGACACCGCCACGATTCCGGGCGGCGATCGCCGGATCGCCGACGACATCATTCGTTATGCCCAAGCCAACAATGTCACCCACATCGTTATCGGAAAGTCGATCCGTTCACGTTGGTTCGAGATTCTGTATGGGTCGGTGGTTCACGATCTAGTCCGACGCTCGGGGAACATCAGCGTCCATGTCATCACCGGAGAAGACCCCTTGGGAGAGATGGCTCCCAGGAGGGCTGTGAAGACCGCATCAAAGTCGCAGTTTACCGATCCGCGGCCATTCGCGGCCGCTCTTGCCGCAGTTGCCATCGCACTTGCAGCGAGTGGACTGATCCTGCCTTTGATCGGCGTCGAGACAGTCGATCTTGTGTTCCTGACATCCATTGTCGCCGTCGCCGTGCGGTTCGGCCTGTGGCCATCGCTTCTAGCGAGCGTCGCAGCTTCGCTTTGTTACAACTTCTTTTTCATGCAGCCGCTTTACACGCTCACGATTGGCGATCCGACCAACGTCGCGGCTTTCATCTTTTTTGTCATCATGGCCGTGCTGATATCGAACGTCGCAGCGCGGGTTCGCACGCAAGCTGTTTCCGCGGCGTCGCGCGCTCGCACGACCGAGGCGCTTTACTCGTTCAGCCGCAAGCTCGCCGGCGTAGGAACGCTGGACGACGTGCTCTGGGCTATTGCTTATCAGACCGCGTTGATGCTGGATGTCCGCGTCGTCCTCCTCCTGCCGGAGAACGGGGCAATCACGGTCAAGGCGGGCTATCCGCCTGAAGACAGGCTCGACGAAGCCGACCTCGGCGCGGCGAAATGGGCATGGCAGAATGACCACCCTGCCGGACGGGGCTCCGATACGTTACCGGGCGCAAAATGGCTCTTTTTGCCTATGCGCACGAGTCGTGGCGCCATCGGCATCGTTGGCATCGATAGCGACAGAGCGAGCCCGTTGTTCACGCCCGACCAGCGCCGGTTGCTTGATGCCTTGATTGACCAAAGCGCCCTCGCTATCGAACGCGTTCACCTCGTCGAAGACATGGATCGTGCCAAACGATCGATCGAAACCGACCGCCTGCGGTCTGCCCTTCTGACTTCGATATCCCACGATCTCAAGACTCCTCTCGCCGCTGTATTGGGATCAGCCGAAACGCTTCGCGACTTAGCCGGGAAATTGAGCGAAGCCGAGAAGGGGGATCTTCTCGCAACGATTATCGACGAATCCGAACGGCTTAATCGTTTCATTGCCAATCTTCTCGATATGACCAGGCTCGAATCCGGAGCAGTCATGCCAAATATCGCGCTTCACGACGTGAGCGATGTCATCGGTAGCGCATTGCGTCGCGCGAACAAGATTCTGTCTGGCCATCGTGTCGACGTTGAACTGGCGCACGACCTGCCGATGGTCGCGCTGGATGCGGTCCTGTTTGAGCAGGTTCTGTTCAACCTTCTGGACAATGCGGCAAAATATGCTCCGCTGAATACGAGCGTTCGCATTGAGACTTGGCGTGACGCCGACGCGGTGGGCGTACAGGTCGCCGACGAAGGTAGCGGTATCTCGCAAACCGATCTCGAGCAGATCTTCGATAAATTCTACCGCGCGAAGAAGGCAGACCAGGTCCAAGCCGGAACGGGCTTGGGACTCGCAATTTCACGCGGTTTCGTCGAGGCGATGAGTGGCACGATCACCGCATCCAACAGACCTGACCGATCAGGCGCTGTGTTTACCATTCGTCTTCCGATCCCCGAACAATCCCCGCTTTTGGACACCGCCGCATGAACGCTCCCGCATCCAAGATTCTGGTCATCGACGATGAGCCCCCCATCCGCAAGCTGCTGCGGATGGGATTAGCCGCACACGGTTACCAGATCGCCGAAGCTCCAAGCGGTAAAATCGCGCTAAAGTTGCTGGAACAAAAGCCGGACCTCGTCATTCTCGATCTTGGCCTGCCGGATATTCAGGGGCACGAATTGCTGCGGATGATCCGCCTGCGCGATGAGGCGGTGCCGATCGTGGTGCTATCGAGCCGTGGGGATGAGACCGGCAAGGTGCACGCGCTCGACTATGGTGCCGATGACTACGTCACCAAGCCATTTGGAATGGAAGAACTGCTGGCGCGCATACGGACAGCGCTGCGTCATCGGCTCCAGGTTCATGGCGAACGACCGATCTTCAAAGTTGGCGATCTATCGGTCGATCTGGTTCGCCGAACGGTCAAGGTAGACGAGAAGGATGTGAAACTCTCGCCCAAGGAATACGACCTTCTTCGTATCTTGGCGCAACATGCCGGCAAGGTATTGACCCACAAATTCCTGCTCGGCGAGCTCTGGGACTCGTTGACGGACGCTCAGTATCTGCGAGTCTACGTCCGGCAACTCAGGCAGAAAATCGAAAAAGACCCCGAGCGCCCTCAATATATCCTAACCGAGACCGGAATTGGCTATAGGCTTCGCGCGCCCGACTAGCATGCGTATCAAGATCCTCTATCAGGACGGCAGCGGCCTCACCCGCGGCTGGCACCAAACAGCCCGACGCCATTCGGGTTTCAGCACGCCCAAACGGATCGTCCCTTCGTCTGCCCCGGCCTTCATCGCGCCGCCATTCCACGGGCCATCGGCTTTCCTCGACAACAATCTTTGCTAGCAAATCCGCCTTGCGGACCCCGAGACGCGCCAGAGCGCGCCATCGGTCCGATCAAATTCGCTTTTGGGAGGCACTTATGTTCAAGCTCAATCGTCAATTCCTGGTCACTGCGTTGCCGCTCACAGCAATTGTAACCTCTGCCGCTCGTCCGGCGGCGGGTAGTGCCTGCATGAGGAGGTACGGGTACCGACTCAAGAAAGGTTCTTGAGCCGCCGGTCCGAGCTCTCCGATTTCGGGCGGAGAATCGGCGCGTTTCGTTTTCGGATCGCACATCGGTCAGGTAGGATAGCGTTACGAGTACGGCCGCGCTTGTTACCCCCGCTGGACGGAAGTCGATTGAACGACTCATGCCGCTAATTCAGGATGTCAACGACATCCTGTTTGAGCATCTCGATCCAAAATCGATGAACCTGATTCATGACCTCGCAAAACACCTGATCTCCAACGCCGAACTCGCCATGGGCGAAGTACGCCGGTGCCGTCTGAAAAGCGGAGCCCAGACGTGATCGGAGACAGCATCCGCTTGAACACAAACCTAATCACCTCGCCGCTGCCGCTCCCGTAGGAGCGCGGCTCCAGCGGCTGATGGCCGACAACGGCTCCTGCGAGCGCGTGGGAGACTGTTGGCCGAAATGACAATTTCGGTTCGAAACCCAAACGGCAGGAGACTGACAATCCGGCCCAAAATGTCACTTCCGCAGGCCACTGCGCGGTTTCGACCATCCCAATTCCAGAAACTGCCCTGGTTGGCTGACGGGACAGTGCCGTTCGAACCAGTCTCTTCATTCCGCTCACGCCGAAATGGGAATAATAATGGGAAAACCGCGCAAATTGCCGCGGCTGGGCGATGAAGATGCAGAAAACGCCTCTCTCACAAGCATTTTCAACGATTCTGAAGTCAGAAAATAAATGGGAAAAAAATGTCGCGGAAATGGGAAATCTAAGCCCAAAAAATGGGAATATTCTCACCATCTGATTCGCGATTCAGCCGCTGCGCAGTCACTTTAGACGCCGTGGATTGGGGGCGCTGTGAAGACGCTGGCTATCAAGTACAGGGACCCGGGTAAGCTCAAACCACGCGTCAAAAATCCGCGCACTCACACCCCCCGCCAGATTAAACAGATCGCCGTCAGCATCCAGGAATTCGGATTCATCAATCCAGTTCTCGTCGACAGCTCGGATGGAATTGTAGCCGGCCATGCCCGTGTTGCTGCCGCTCTATCCCTCGGCATGACGGACGTCCCGACCGTCCGTGTGGACCATCTGAGCCCGATCCAAATCCGCGCTTATGTCATCGCCGACAACCGGCTGGCCGAAAAGGCAGGATGGGACCCGGCCCTGCTCTCTCTCGAACTTCAGGAGCTATCAGTCCAGCCCAATTTCGACGTCACCGTCACCGGCTTTGAGATGGCCGAGATCGATCTCGTCGTCGGTGAGGCCAGCGATCATGAGCCGGAAGAGGCCGATGTCATTCCCGAAATCGATCGCTCCACCCCTGCGGTATCGCGGCCTGGTGACTGCTGGCGGATTGGCGACCATTTTCTCCTATGCGGAGATGCCCTCAAGCCGCAGAGCTACCAACGGCTCCTCCAGGGCAAACGGGCCCAAATGGTATTCACCGACCCTCCGTACAATGTACGGATTGCCGGCAACGTTTCTGGGCTGGGAAAGGCCCAGCATCGCGAGTTCGCGATGGCGTCCGGCGAGATGACCCAGCGAGAGTTTACCAATTTCCTACGGCGCGCGCTTACGAATCTCGCGGAGTTCAGTACCGATGGGTCGATCCATTTCGTATGCATGGATTGGCGGCATATTCGAGCGCTGACCGATGCCGCGGACGATGCCTATACCGAACTCAAAAACATCTGTGTGTGGTCGAAGAGCAATGCCGGCATGGGCTCGTTATATCGGTCGGCCCACGAATTCATATTCGTCTGCAAGAGCGGCGGCGCCAAGCATATCAACAACATCGAACTCGGGCGCTTTGGCCGAAGCAGGACCAATGTCTGGCAATATGCCGGCATGAGCAGCTTCGGAAAGGACCGAGATGCCTCGCTGGCCGGGCACCCGACACCAAAGCCGCTCGCACTGGTCAGCGACGCCATTCTCGATTGCTCGAAGCGGGGTGGCATTATTCTCGATGCATTTGCCGGTAGCGGAACAACGTTGCTCGCCGCCGAAAAGACCGGCCGGCGCGGCTACGGTATCGAGCTGGACCTGCACTATGCCGACCTGATCATCAAGCGGTGCGAAGAGGCCTATGGCTTGGGCGCCATCCACACAGAGAAAGATTTGACTTTCGATCAAGTTCGATCCGAACGGACGGAGCGCAACAATAATGGTCAAAAGGGTACGATTGAGGGCAAAAACGCCAAAAACCTCCGGCGCAAAACCGGTCCGCAAACGGGAAAGAGTGCGTCTCAAAAACGCAAACGAGTCCGCCTCAGACACAGCTGAATATAAGGTCGGCAAGAACCGGCCCCCGCTTCATACGCGATTCAGGAAAGGCGATGGCCGAAAGCGGCCGGGCCGGCCCAAGGGCAGCAAAAATATCGTCACGATGATCATGGAGGCTGCTCGTGATCAGGTCGCTGTCGTGATCGAGGGCCAAAAGCGCAAGATTTCCAAGGCACAAGCAGCCGTAACACAACTTGCAAATGCGGGCGCGACGGGCGATCCGAAGCTGATGCTTAAATTCATCGATCTGATTGCAGACATTGAAGCGAAAGCCGAGGCGGCCAGGCCCTCCGAATATCCCTTTAGCGATGTCGACAAAAAGGTGATCCAGGAGGTCTATACGCGCCTGCGAGCCTATGACGATCGGGCGGACGGCTAATGGCACCGTCTCCGGCAAAAATGACCGCCGAGATCTATCGGCAGGACCTTCTTGCTTTCATTCATCGATCGTTTCTTGAACTCAATCCAGCACAGAAATTCGAATACAATTGGCATCTGGAGCTTATTTGTCAAAGCCTCGAAGACGTCGCCTACGGCAATTGCAAGCGTCTCATCATCAACGTTCCACCACGGCACCTCAAATCTCACTCCGCATCCATTGCGTTCCCAGCCTGGTTCTTGGGGCATTTCCCCGAAAAGCAGGTGGCGTGCGTCTCCTACGCGCAAGACTTTTCCGACAATCTGGCGCGACACTCTCGCCGCCTCATGGACAGTGCATTTTATCAAGCGGTGTTCGGTACCCGGATTTCTCGCAGGCGAGACACCGTAGCGGACTTCGAAACCACCCGGGGCGGATTCCGGTTTTCCACGTCGGTCGGAGGCGGGTTCACGGGCCGCGGCGCAGATATCATCGTCATTGACGACCCTTTGAAGGCCGATGAGGCGCTGTCGGACACACGACGCGAGAGCGTAAACGAATGGTTCGACAACACGTTGCGAAGCCGCCTCAACAGACAGGACCAAGGCGCAATCGTCATCATCATGCAACGATTGCACGCCAACGACCTGGTCGCGCATGTCCAGGAGACAGAAGATTGGAGGGTGTTGTCATTCCCAGCCATCGCGGAAGACGATCAATCCTATGAGGTCCGCAATCCCTACCGAACTGTCCAGTTTCATCGAAAGGAAGGAGATGTTCTTCAACCGTCGCTGACGCCGCGCCTGACCTTGGAAGTGCTGCGTAAGACAATGACGTCCTACCATTTTGCCGCTCAGTACCAGCAGAATCCTGAGCCACCGTCCGGCAACATCGTCAAACGTGAGTGGCTAAAATTCTACACACCCGAAGAGAAGCCGGACGATTTCAGTATGATCGTTCAAAGTTGGGATACGGCCGTTAAAGATACCGAGCTTGCAAATTTCAGTGTCTGCACAACTTGGGGAGTCAAAGACCGGAAAGCCTATCTACTCGATGTTTTCCGCAGGAAGCTCTTATTTCCCGATCTCAAGAAATTCGTCCAGAGCTTCGCTGAACTTCATCATGCAACGGTCGTCTTGATCGAGGATATGTCGTCCGGCGCATCCTTAATTCAACAATTGCGTGCCGAAGGCCTTTCAAAAGTGCAGGCCTCGCCCTCCCTGGATGGCAATAAGACCATGCGTTTGTATGGCCAAACGCCAAAGATCGAAGGCGGGCTCGTCCTATTCCCGAAATCGGCCGATTGGCTCGACACGTATTTGAACGAATTGCTGTCGTTTCCAAGCTCGAACTATGATGACCAGGTCGATTCCACGGTCTACGCCTTGGCCTGGATCGACGAAAATCACAGATGGTCCGGCGCCATCATCAAGCCATCGTGGATTCATTATTACGCGGCACTCCCTGAAGACCAGAAATATCAGCGCGTCTTCATGTCTTGGGACACGGCCCTTAAGGACGGGGGGCAGAGCGACTGGACGGTGTGCACGACCTGGATGCTGCTTGGCGATATCTATTATTTGCTGGACGTACAACGCGGCATTTACGAGTACCCCGAATTGCTAAGAACATTCGATGCACTTGTAGAAAAATACCAGCCCTATCAAATCCTAGCAGAAGAGACCGCAGCAGGAACGGCGCTAAAAAGAGACTGCGATCTGCTATCGCGCTCTTTGATCCAGCTTCAACCGATCGAACAGGATCGGAAGGGTCGGCTCTATACGCAGCAAACCAAATTTAAAGAGGGCCATGTGCGCTTTCTCAAAGGCGCTCCGTTCATGTCACAAGTCGAGAGAGAGCTCCTCAGCTATCCGCATGGCGATACAGACGATGTCGCGGATAGCATTGCTCTCGCTCTTCAATATGGTGGGACAGGCTACGACTTCACCTTCAGTTGGGTGTGAAAGATTCTGAATGGGCGCCTTACCATGGCGCTCCGCGATATAGCGGTCGAGTTGGCGACGAACATCGGCCTCGCCACATCTGATCGAAGATGCGTCGACGGGGCCTACTTGTCACCGAATTACAAAATCGAGGGATCGTCTTGGTCACGCTCGTCAAGCCGGACCGCTGGATTAATCCCTGGGCCGCACCGTGCGCGACGCGGCCAAGGTTTACAACGTCAGGCTATTTGTTGTGCTTCGCCGGCACCTGATGAGGTCGCCAGAGTGAGATGTGAACTTGTCAGGGTTAGCGAAGGGGGACAGGCAAACGATCAACCGGTCCCCTTCCCCATCGGCGCCCCGCGCCTCTGCCCAACGCTCCTGCGCCAAGGTCAGCGCGGCAGGCTCATCAGCGGCCTCTATAATCCCCAACATTCGGAATTCGACGCCGCCTGGTCCTCGGCGGCTCTGGTAGACAACCCACCGGCTCATCCATCCTGCCCCATGGTGAAGTTGACCTTGCGGCCTGCACCGTAAGATCGCGACCGAAGCGGCATCAAACTCACCCCAGGGACACCGCCCTCTCCTGCCTCGGGCACCTGGTGCAGCCCCCTGGCGCCCGATGGCGCCGGAGCCATCGGGATGAGCGCATTTCCTCAGGATTCGTGGCCGTATTCATGGCCGTCCACGCCGAGCTGCTTGATCCGGCCGGCAAAGACGCGATGCAGATCGTTCAGCTGCGTCGCCAACCATTCATGCTGCCGGGGCCAATCGGATTCATCCTCTGGATCGACGTCCCTCAGGTAGACGGCCACGCGGCAGTCCTGCTGGCTGGGCAGTTCCTCCCACTCCAATGGCTGGTTCAAGTCGCGCTCAACGGCCTGCCTTTGCGCGAGAAGGGCCTGGAACAGAGGCTTGGCCATCTCCCCCATGATGTGCATCTCGGCCCGGATCTCGCGATCACGCCGAAGCATCGTTGCCGTCAGATGAAACTCCGAACGCCCGATCGGATAGGTCATCCAGGCTTGAGACTGAGGCCTGCGATTGCCGCCGACAGGTCCCTGTTGCCGATCCAGAACCGTGTTGAGATCAGCCCAGAAGCGCTGCTGCCGCTGGCGAAGCTCCGACAAAACGCCGTCGTCAAGGGCCCGCGCCGCCCGCGCCACCGACCGCGACCAGCCATTCGGCTTGGCGACGACACTGAACCTCGGGGCCGCAGGCGAGCTTCCAATGCGCCAGAGTTCAACCTCCAACCCAAACAACCGCACACTGTCGGCGCTAATCCGGTTGAGCCAGTCCAGCGCGGCACGGTGCTCGTCGGTAAACGACGCCGCGATCCAGATGATCGTCACAGCTTCGAGCCCCGCCGCATAGGTCATTAGTTGGCCGAGGTGGCCGTGATCGGTCCGTCCTAGCTGATTTTCGATGATGACCCGCTGGTCGGCGCCGACATCCCGGCACAGGATATCCGCCCGAAACGGACCGACGGGCTCTTCGATGGCTTCGGGCTCGAGATCGAGGCCCAGCGTGTCGCCAAGCAGTTGCAGGCTGTCGCGCTGGGCCAGCCAGGGGGTGAAGTCGAAGGCTTCATGGGCCCAGACGGTCTTGAGATCGCATCGTTCCAGCCGCCCCAGCGGCAGCGCGTGGGAAGCCCGCGGCACAGCGCCATCCGGCAGCGTCAGCAGCGACGAGACGGAGCCTGCCGTCGGATCGATGGCAGGGATTTTCGCGGTCGTCGGCATCGGAATCGTGACCTCCTTTTGCGGTGGTCATGCCATCGCTCCGAATGGCACCGGCATCCAGTCGAATGTGGGCGCCGAGCGCCAGATCACCGCAAAATGGTGAATTGATATCCTAATATCGGATAATCACACACCTGCAAGGTTACCGACCTGCTAACCGATCCTGACCGCGGCGGCGGTTTCGGACGATACATCCTCTTTTGGGATAATCCGATGATCGGATCAGCCTGCCGCCGCCATGGCTTCTCGCGCGCGCGGCATTGCAAAGACCGTTCATACTCCCGATCAGGCGGCGTTTTGCCGGCTGATGATCGGGGCGCGCAAGGCCGCGGGGCTGACCCAGCAGGACTTGGCCGACCGCCTCAGGAAACCTCAATCCTTCGTTGCCAAATACGAGGGCGGTGAGCGCCGCCTCGACGTGGTGGAGTTTGTCGCCGTTACCCAGGCTATCGGCGCCGACCCGATTCGCATCTTGCGGGCGTTGTTGAAGAACCGCCGTTGACCGAAATTCAAGGTACCAGCAAGCCGGTCAACGAGTCCATTTCGGGCGGCGGACAGCTCTCACCTTGCCGCCGTTTCCTCCGCCACAGAAGAATTGGCTGCCTTCATCCGCCTCCAGCCCTGAGACGCCAACCGGCAGGCAGGGCGAGGCGCTCCAAAACCTCCCCTGTATCCGGATCGACGCGCCGAACGTCGCTCGCCCCGCTCTCCCAGGTGCCGTGCCAGAGTTCGCCTCCACCCAGGTGACACCGGTGACGAAGCGATCGGATTCGATCGTGCGAAGTACGGATTCCGTCTCGTCGATGGCCCGCGCCGTCTGCTCGGTGGGTTTGTGCAGATTGGGGATCGCGGGCCCGCCTCCGTCAAGCCGGACCACGGTGTCGGATGAGCGGCTCATCGAGTACACCATGCCCTGCTCGCTGCTGTGCTGGCTGCAGCGATTGGAGCAATGCAGCAGACCACCGATCTTGCCGCCTTACCCCGTGATGTACCGAGCGTCCGCACATTCAATTCGTCGGTTAAATCCTCCGGTGCTTCGCCATCATCTGCTTTCGGTGGCCTCAGTGGCAGGGTTCCGTGACAACCCATTCAAGAATGGTCTGTACTGCAACAAGGCCGGGGTCCCTTGCCTTCCGCACGATCGTAAGCAGCTGAAACCAAAGGTCGTCGCCCGCCCGCTCGGTGAATTCGCGAACAGCTCCGGCTGCAAAGTCTGGCAGTGACATCGAGACGGCCTCGGCTCGCTTTGCCAATTGCGCCTGTAGGTCCGGATCCAATGTCTCCAGCACTTTGGCGGCAACATCTGGTTGATCAAGCTGTGCGATGAGGTCTCCAAGCACTTGCTCTCCTCCTCGGTGATACGGCGGAATGCCTAATCAGTCAGATATCTCATCGTCAAGCGTGGCAATCGGCCCGGCTGGAGGTGACGTCGATGCAGCTTAAATCGCTCGGCAGCGGGCCGTTGGTACGACAAAATTGTCGCTCTACACCGTCCCGGAATATCTAACGATTCGACAATAGCATCGCATGCTATCTGTTACCGTCGCAACCAATGCTCCGGGTTATTGACGCGGCAGACGACAAACGACGGTGACATGGTAGAGAACTGCATTGCTGCGGGGCGTCGGGCAACCGTCGAGACTCGCCGGGCCGGCCTGAGCAACGTCTGCGATCGTCCGGAACGTAACGGATTCCCAATCACCGGTCTAATCACTGAACGGGCTGCCGCCGGCGCGCTTCGACGAAAGCTATTGTCCAATCTTCAGATCGGCGAGGACCAACAAGTCTGCGCGGAAACAGCGCCACCTCGTCCTGGTTGCAGGCCAATCCCATCGACTCACCCATGGTCATGTCCGTGACCGTGGTCTTGCTTGTGTTCATCTTCACTATCTGGACGGGTCAGCAGGTGGCCGACGCCGGCCTTGTTTGCCCAGTATTCCCAAGTGCGCCAAGTCTCGGTTGAGTATGGACTGTAGCCCTTGTTACGCGCGTCGATCTCACCCTGCGATAGGTAGGTGATGTCGCCGCCCAGGATCTTGGCACGTAAGAGTGCGCGCGCATTGCGCGGCAGATAAACCGAGAGACGCACCGCTTCGATCAAGGAACGTCCGACTGACGCAAAACCATGACCTCGCATGAGCGCGACGGCATTCTGGCCCAGGCACTCGGCCAAGTCGCGCCCTTGATCCAGGTTCGTGACCAGCACATTGGTATCGCCAAATTTAGTAGATATGTCCCACACCGGAACGTTGGGACCGATAAAGCTTCCCGAGTGAATGACGGGTCGCAGCTTCGTCGCGGCAGCGATGCCGAACGGCAGCGTGTCTTCCGCATGGGCGTGAACCACCGAGACGATGTCGGGGCGCGCCTCGTAGATTGCGGCGTGGATGAATCGCTCAAGATAGAGCGCGCGGTCATCGTCCTTTACCGGCTGCCCGTCGAGGCTAAGCTCGACAATGTCGTCTTTGGTGACGAGCTCAGGCGCCAGCGAGCGCGAAATGAAGAAGTGATTGGGATTATCCGGATGGCGGATGCTGATATGGCCGTAGGCGTCGACCACGTCCTCTTTGGCGAGGATGCGGTTGGCGATGACCAGATCTTGAATAATATTGTCGAATTTTCTCATGATGGTGTCTCACAAAAGGGAGCTAGCAACCAGAGATAGCGTGAAGTCGGTTTCGTCGACCGCCAAGGCGAATCCTGCCCTTATTGGTTCGAACACCGTTGGACTCAGATATCCCATCGTAAAGTGTTGACGCTTCGGATCGTAGAAGTGCTCAATGTCATTGAACACGTCGATTTTCACCTCGCCTCCAAGTCGCTACATTTTACGCTGCAGTTCGGTCTTTAGCGAAAAAACTGTTCATCGTGGCGGAGGTTTTCCGCTCGCCCCAGATCGGGGCCGCAGCCGACACCGGGCCCCGACGTGCTTTCAAGCAACTCCCGCATCAGTCGCGCGCCTCGATCAGACCCTCAGCCTCGAATTGAATTCCTGTGTAAGCTTCTGCCTCTTAATTGGACAACCTCTGCTTCCATCAAAACATCTAACTCGGCGTCTTCGGAACCAGGTGCAGCCTAAACTCCCGGACGTACAGATTAATCAGATCATGCTGTCCGTGGGATCGGATCCGTCCAACCGCCCATCGCGGAGTTGGAATATGCGGTCGAAGCGGTCGAAGATCTTCTCGTCGTGCGTGACGGCAATAATGGCAGCGTCATGCTCGACGGCGAGCTTACGCAGCAGATCCATGACGATTCCGGCACGCTTGGAGTCAAGGGCGGCGGTCGGCTCATCGGCCAGGATGATGCGGGGATTATTGGCAAGCGCGCGAGCAATGGCTACGCGTTGCGCCTCTCCGCCGGAGAGTTTTGCAGGCATAGCGTGCTCGCGATGACCGACTTCAAGGTCGTTAAGCAGTTCGCCTGCCCGTTTGCGCGCGGCCATGATGTCGACGCCCGCCAGTTGCAAGACAACCGCCACATTGTCGGTCGCATCGAGGAACGGCAGCAAATTGTGGAACTGGAAGATGAAGCCGATCTTGTCGAGCCTCAGACGCCGCAAGTCGCCACGCTGCCACTGGCCATCATGCAGCACCAACTCGCCATCGAGCTCCATGGAGCCCGCCGAGGGATCAAGAATGCAACCGATGACATTAAGCAACGTGGTCTTGCCGGAGCCGGACGGGCCGAGCAGCGCCACCACTTGGCGCGGAAACACCTCCAGCGAGACCTCCCGCAACGCATCCACACGTGTTTCACCCTCCCCGAAATGCTTAGAGATGCCCTCAAGCCGCACCAACGGCCGGTCCGATCGTAGTCTTTCCATGTCAGCCCCCGAGTGCCGTCGCCGGATCGACCCGCAGTGCCGCACGCACACCGAGACCGCTGGATAAGAGGCACACCGCGAACACGATCAGACCGAGGACTGCGACATTATCTGGCTCCAGCACCACGCGGCGCGGGAAATAGTCCTTGATATTGACGATCAGTGTGGCGCCAATGACGAAACCGATCAGCCCGAGGGCTAACGCCTGCTGCACGATCATACCGATGATGGTGCGGTCGGGCGCCCCAATCAGCTTCAGGGTAGCGATCTGCTTCAGCTTCTCCATCGTCATCGTGTAGATGATGAGAGCAATGATGACGGCCGAAACGACCAGTAGAAGCGACGTGAATAATCCAATCTGCCGGCGGGCGCGATCAACAAGCGAGCGAGAGAGGATGAGTTCCTGCTCCTCCTGTGTGATCGCCGCCAGATGCTTCCAGCGGCGGATCGTGGCGGCCGTGGCACTGGCGGAAGCATTCGGGTGCAGCCTAGCGACCACCGCATTGACGGTATCGAGGTTGGCACCGCCAGTGCCGCGGGCAAGTTGTACCCGCGCCGCCGGCGGCGCGAGGTCGAACTGTAGCTTCTGTGCATCGGACAGCGTGATGTAGACGGCAGGATCGCCGCCGGAGTTAACCTGATGCTGGGTCAGGCCCACGACTGTGAACGTTTTACGTCCGAGCTGGATTCGCTCGCTCAGGGTCAATCCGGATGAGCGGTCGGCGACCATCTCATAGTGACTGCGGGCGATCTCGCGCCCCTCCGCGATCTCTGGCGGACCTCCGGGGCGCGTCAGCTCGTAGCCGATAACGTAAAGTCGCAGTTTGCCGCCCTGGTGCTCAGCCTCGACGGTCTGATAGGTGATGCTGCCGGCCGCAGTCACGTCGGCGATACGCGCCACCGCCTCGCGGATGTCACCCGGAATCCGCGAGGCCTCGGCGAAAGGACCGCGAGTATTGGCCTCAACCACCCACAGATCGACGGCCGGCGCTCGGGCAATCGTCAAGGCATCAGCGACGAGGCCGCGATAAATACCGATCATCGCCAGCACGACGCCGAGTAGCAATCCGAGCCCCAGGCAGGTCAGTAGGAAGCGGCCGAGATTGTGTCGGATATCGCGATAGGCAAGGTTCATTTGGACGTCGCCTTGGCCACGCGCGCGGCGCGACCTTCAAGCAGCCCGCTCTCCAGTTGGGTGACAACGCGGGCGTTCTCGGAAAGGCCGCCGACAATCTCAAGGCGCGCATCCTCGGTGCGATGGCGGAATTGAACTAGGCGCCGCCGCAAACGCCCCTCTTCGACCGTCCATACCGTACCCTGCCGGCCGTCATAGCCATGCACCGCGGCTGACGGCACCAGCAGCGCCTTGTCGAGGTTTGCTACCGTAATCCAGAACTCCACCTGCTCGCCAAGATAAACACGGGCCGGTGGATTCTCACCTCTGAGATAGACGCGCCGCTCCTCGGTGACGCGATCGCTTTCGAGCCCAATACGGACCACGCGGCCGGTGAAGGATTCAAGCGGGCGGGATCGCAGGCGCGCTTCGACCGGCTGTCCTTCCTCAATGAAGCCGGCACGCGCCTCGTCGACGTGGGCAAGGCCCCAATAGCTGCCGACCGCAATGAGGGTGAAGATCGGGTCGCCGGCCTTAATCACCGAACCCAGTTCTTTGTGGCGCTCGACAACGACCGCATCGAATGGCGCGACAAGCGTTCGGTGCCGCAGCATAGTCTCCTCGTACTGAAGCTGAGCGCGGGTATCGGTCAATTGCGCCTTGACGCTTTCAACCTCGCTCTCAGCCACATCGACATCCGCCTTAGCTACCGCCTCGTCACGAATTGCCTCTTCCGCCGCCTGTTGGGAGACGACGTCACGGCCGGCCAGCGCCTGCTTGCGCCGGTTGGTCTCCTGCTTCTGGATAAACACCGCGCGCGCCTTCTCCAGATTTGCAGTACTCTTCGCGATATTGACACCCGCGATCAGCAACGCGGCGCGCGCTTTAGCAACTTTGGCGTCCTGCTCGCCGGTCGAAAGTCGAGCCAGCACTTGCCCCTTGCCAACACGGTCGCCATGATCGGCGTGAAGTTCGGCCAGCGTGGCGCCGACCTCGAACCCTATCTTCGAGAGGACACGCGCTTCAGTCGTTCCGAGACCGAACACCCGGATCGGAACATTTTTCTCGGCCGTTGCGACTTGAACATAAATCGGGCGATTGACATAGACAAAGGTAGCGACGGCGATAACGGCAACCAAACTCGTCGCAGCCAGAGCATAGTGTACTGCCAGCTTGCGCAGTAGGGCAGAAAAACCTGCCGTCCGTCCGGATGGTCTTTCGGCCTTGACGGCTGGGCGCACAGAATCATTCATGATCGGATCTTCCCGTCATTGATCCTGGTTGCGGATCGACGGCACTAGGTCACGGTTCGCGCAGCGGCGCGCGACCAGCATGAACACCAGTGCGACGACGATCGCGCAACACGGGCTGCACCACAGGGCTCAGACGCCGGCCAGCACCGGAACGGAATTCCTGGTGATCTGGCGTCATCCAGTCCAAGATTTGTTCCGGCTCGTGTGGCTGGCACCCTTATTTGTGTTCGACTAAACACCTTAGGTCCAATAGCCAGATTTGAGAAAGTTTGTTCGCGCCTTCATGCGTCTTCGGTGCCCCGTAGGATCTCGTGCAATCTGCCCAAGCATGACTGGACAGTTAGCAGTTGGCGGACGGCCGCAGCGATTCGATCGTTCGCAATCTCCGCAAGTAAATCCCGGATCGCCACGGCGCTTGGTAACCGTGCTCCGCAGCGCATCGAATATTCGGCGGGCCATGTGAAACACTCCCACAATTTATTTTTAATGAGTCCGAGAACGAGAACATTGACCCAAATCAATGTGATCCGGCCAGCACGAGATAAATTTGCGATTTAGGCTCCGATGATATCAAGGCAATAGCAAACGACATGGCGATGACGCCCGCTGATTTGCCAGCATTGGCCATGAAGGGTCCCGGAGCCGCTGACCTGCTAAAACAAATGCTCATTGCGTTGAAAGTCGACCCCACGGCGCTCAGTGAAATTGACCGACGTCTGACACGGGATCTGCAGAGACTGTGCATCACCTGCGAGGAGAAACGGCGATACAAGCACGAGCTTGCCGCAGCTCAACCGCATGGCCAACACATTCCTGACGGACACCGAACTCGTAACTCGTAGGAACGAGAATTGATACGGCAACTATGCCACTCTAACGAGAATGCCCAGCGCCAATTGCGGACTTCAGGCATATCGATGCCATGTTGGCGAATATAATGCTGATGCTCGATCAGTTTGTCGCGAATAGCCTACTCGACATAAATAGTGTTCGACCCAAGTCTCGGGACGCGGAATGAAGTTCCGACGGTTTGAGCACGGGCAAGGCCGAATGCCTGACAGTGTCGGCGTCAATTCTGTTACGCCGACCCGGCGTCATTCTACCGCACCTTGAACGACCAAACGCTCAATCTCGAAAGCGGGTCGATTAACAACGTCTTTTGCGATCTCGCAAACAATAGCATTGCGCAACGTTGGCGAATACGCTTCACGGATCATTCCCAATGCGCGCGGCGGCGCCACTACTGTCAGCGCCTTGGCTGCCCCGGTCGATACTGCGTTGTGCAACCGCTCCGCGAGATCGTGCAGAAACGTTCGCTCGGCCTCGTCGTGCCAGTCCGTCTGATCGACGGCGCTCCTGCGGTTACCGACCGATTGATACGAGCGTCCCGGCGGAGCCGCCCCTAGAACGTGCGTGGGCTTGTCGGCCTGCTCGTATGTTTCCTTGGTGCAAAAATTAGGGAACTTGGCATCGCCAATGTTCTCAAGGATGAGAGCCTTGCGGCCGTCGCACGCCACAACCCAAGCACCAGTTTCGATCTTCATCATAATCACCCCTGCGGTCCGAGGCTGACGACATACTCCTCATGATCCTCTTTGGCGGCGAGCCATCGATATTCACATCGACAGGGACGAGTATCGCAGGCAGCCTCAGGTCCATTTCGCTGCTAAGCATCGTTCATATAGCCGACCGCATGCGACCGTCATGCTTTCTTGATCGCAATTTTCTTCTCGCTCTTCATTGCCTCTGGCGTTTTCGGCAACGTCACAGTCAGAACGCCATTATTGAACTCTGCTTCGATCTTGTCGGCATCGATGCCGTTCGGAACACGGAAAACACGCTGGAAGGCACCATAGCGTCGTTCGGAAAGGTAGCGGTCTTGCATTTTCTCTTCCTTCTCCTCTTTTTTCTCGCCACGAATCGTCAACGTTTGGTCGACGTATTTGATGTCGATATCGGTCTCTGACATGCCCGGTAGCTCTGCCGTGAATACATAGGCATTGTCATTATCGACTATGTCTATGGCGGGTATGCCGCCCCGGTTCGTTTCACTGCCCCAAAATGGCTTAAAATCGACGTCCATCAGACTGGGCGATGCCCGCCATGGCCGCAAACCGAAGTTCTCGAGCAGCTGATCGACATCCCGGCGCAGGCCTTCGAACGGGCGCCACTCTACTGGCGGAGCCGCTTTCTTCACCGCTTCATCCGACGTTTTCAGTGCAACTTCAGTCATGACATCCTCCTCTTTGTGAGAGCCGTGGCAAATGTCCGCCGACGGCCGCCGCAGCGCGTTGATCCACGTCAATCCCAGAATGCAAAAAACCCTGTAATTTTCCTGCAAATCGTGGGAGGAGCGCGCGATGACGAATATGGGAACTGCGGATCGAATCTTGCGGGCCCTCATCGGGATCGCTTTGATTGCGTTCGCAACCCGCTTAGGGTTTCCGGAGACTGGATGGAACTGGATCGGCTGGATCGGTGTCTTACCGATCGTTACTGCCGTGATCGGCTGGTGCCCGCCCTATGCCCTGCTGGGCATCAACACCGACCCATCCTACAGGCAACGCTGATGTCGAGCCGATCGCCGATTTTATTTACACTCGTCCCTCTACTGCTCGCACTGTCCGCGCCGCCATTCTCCTGGGCCGAGACGCTCCAAGAGCGCGGCAGGGTCATCGCTGGCGGACTTTGCAGCCGATGTCACGCTATCGGCAGGACAGGTGACAGCCCGCATCCGGCCGCGCCGCGGTTTCGGACGCTCGACCGCCAGATGGATCTTGGCAAGTTGGCTCAGCGCATCCGCGAAGGACTTCTGACCGGCCACGAAGACATGCCGATGTTCCGCTTTGGCCGCAACGATGCAGACGCGATGGTGGCCTACATCCGTTCAATTCAGGTTCCTTGAATGGTGCACCCAGGGGCTTGGCACAGCGGTGGTACAGGCGGTTCAACTTACCTCCACTCATGAATGGAGCTAATAGATGCAGCCGACTGCAAGCCTGATATATACGGTTGATCGCGATGAAGCCTACCTGAAGGCTACCGGCATATGGACGGCAATGACCGCGTCTGCCGCCGAGACGCTGATTCAGCAATCGCTCGAGCGGGCTCACGGACTGCGGTCCCTTGTGGTCGATATCAGCGCCGTCGGGGAACTGGATACCTACGGCGCCTGGCTGCTCGAACGGATCATCCGCCGCTCCCGGTCCGACGGCCTCAGCGCCGAGATGACAGCGGTGCCTGAGCGTTTCAAGGGGTTGCTCGAGGCGGTTCATGGAACCACGGGCGCGACGGGTGAAACCCGCAAGCGCACGCCCCTCCCACTCGCCATGCTGGAAGCGATCGGCCGTGCGTTTCCCCGGTTTGGCGCCGACGCAACGGCCTTTGCCGAAATGCTCGGCGCGCTGGCCGCCGCCATATGGCACGTCATCATCCATCCCTGGCGTTTCCGATTCACATCGGCGGTTCACCATCTCGACCGGGTCGGCTGGCAAGCGCTCCCGATCATGCTGCTGATCAGCTTCCTGATCGGGGCGATCATCGCGCAACAGGGAATCTTCCACTTCCGCAAGTTCGGCGCCGATGTCTACGTGGTCGACTTGGTCGGCATCCTGATCCTGCGCGAGATCGGCGTCCTGCTCATCGCCATCATGGCCGCCGGCCGTTCGGGAAGCTCCTACACCGCCGAACTCGGCTCGATGAAGATGCGCGAAGAAATCGACGCGCTGCGCACGATGGGGCTCGACCCCGTCGAGGTTCTGATGGTGCCACGCGTGCTCGCGCTCATTGTCGCCCTGCCGATCCTGGTGTTCTTCGGTGCGCTCGCCGCGCTCTACGGCGGCGGGCTGATCATGTGGCTCTACGGCGGCATGAGTCCCGAGATTTTCATTGCGCGACTGCAGGAGGCCGTTTCGATCACACACTTCAAGGTCGGCATCATCAAGGCGCCGTTCATGGCGCTGGTCATCGGCGTCGTCGCCTGCAGCGAAGGTCTGCGCGTGAAAGGCAGCGCGGAGTCACTTGGATTGCAGACCACGACCTCTGTGGTGAAATCGATCTTTCTCGTCATCGTTCTTGACGGGTTGTTCGCCGTCTTCTTCGCTTCCATCGGGATGTAGCCGTGACCTCGAACGCTCCCGCTCTTGCGATCCATATCGAAGACCTGGTGGTCGGTTTCGGCCGCCAGATTGTCCTCGATCATCTATCGCTCGATGTCCGCCGCGGTGAGATCATGGGGCTGGTGGGGGCTTCGGGCGGCGGAAAATCGGTTCTGCTTCGCACAATCATCGGCCTTTTACCCAAGCGCCACGGCAAGATCGAAGTTCTGGACACCGACTTCGACGCTTCGCCCGAAGACGATGTTCAACTCATCGGCCACCGATGGGGCATCCTCTTCCAACAGGGCGCGCTGTTTTCCTCGCTGACCGTTCTGCAGAACGTGCAGTTTCCGATGCGCGAGCACCTCGAACTTCCGCAGGCGCTGATGGACGAGGTGGCGCTCGCCAAGCTGGAGATGGTCGGGCTTAGCAAAAGCGACGCCGCCAAGTTTCCATCCGAACTGTCGGGAGGGATGACGAAGCGCGCCGCCCTCGCGCGCGCCCTCGCTCTCGACCCCGAGATTGTATTCCTCGACGAGCCAACTTCGGGCCTCGATCCGATCGCAGCCGGCGATTTCGATTCGCTGATCATGACCTTGCAGAGGACGTTGGGCCTCACGGTCTTCATGATCACACACGATCTCGACAGCCTTTACACCGCCTGCAACCGCGTTGCGGCCTTGGTCGCGGGAAAGATCGTCACCATCGGCCCGATCGCCGACGTGCTGACCTCGCCACACCCCTGGGTCCAGGCCTATTTCAGCGGCACGCGGGGCCGCAAGCGATCGCAGACTGGTGGAGAACGGAGCTAGGGTCATGGAAACCACCGCCAAATACCGGCTGATGGGCGCGTTCACGCTGGTCGCAATCCTCGGCGTATTTGCCTTCGTCTATTGGCTCAATCATGGTGGGGGCCTGGGTGAACGCAGCACCTACGAAATCAAGTTCCTCGGAGCGGTGCCCGGGCTGCGCCAGGGTGCGGCCGTGCAGTTCAACGGCATCCGCGTCGGCGAAGTGACCGATCTGCGGCTCGACGGAGCGAAGCCGCAAGAGGTGGTTGCGCGAATTTCAGTCGATCGCGGAACGCCCATCCGGCGCGACACGCGGGTCAGCCTGGATTTCCAGGGCCTGATGGGCGTGACTTCGGTTGCGCTCAAGGGCGGCGCGGCGGATTCTCCCCTCCTCGCCGACACGCCCGGCACTCCGCCCCTGCTGGTGGCCGACGCTTCGGCCGGAGCCGACCTGACAACCACGGCCCGCGAGGCGCTTCATCGCCTCGATGGTATCCTCGCGGACAACTCCGATGCTCTGCGCGGAGCGCTTTCCAATCTCAACACCTTTACCGTCGCGCTTGCGAAGAACTCGGACCGGATCGATAGCATCGTCGCGGGCTTGGAGCGCATGACAGGCGGGGACAGTGGCAAGGCGCCACTACAATCGTTCGACTTGACTGCCCCACGGGTATTTCCGCCTTACGAGCCACAAGCCACTTGGCAGCTTGCCGTGGCCGAACCGACCAGTCTAATCATCTTCGACAGCCAGAGACTGGTCGAACGCACCGCGTCCGGCGCTCGGGTGCCGATGCAAGGCAGCGCGCAGTGGGCAGATACGCTGCCGAAACTCGTTCAGGCGAAGCTGATCCAGACTCTGGAGAATGCCACCACGCTCGCATCGATCGCTCGCGCGGCGGACGGTGCTTCCGCGGATCGCCAGCTTGTCGTCGACATCCGCAACTTCGAATTCATCGATGCCGACCGGCCTAGCGCAACGGTCGAGCTCGCAGCTAAGATTATCGGCGATGACAATCGGGTGCTTGGAGCGCGGGTCTTCAGGGCTGATGCGCCAGCGCCGACAAAGGATGCGGATGCGGCTGCAGTTGCCCTTGATCGTGCGTTCGGCGACGTAGCAACGGAGATGGCGAATTGGGTTCGAGAAGCCTTACAATAGGGTTTCACAGAGGATGCCATCCGCCAAGCGCCGACACTCCAAACTCTGCTAATCGCCTGAAAGTGGCGAACCGAAAAGCAAAGCAGTCGATTGCGTCGCAATCGACTGCTTATTTTCTTACCCAGCGCGTGTCGTAGCCAGCGATCAACGGTCAGCCAGTGGTGTCGGATGGCCTCACAATGAGATTGTCGTTAACCGTGCGCACACCAGGCGTCACCTCCGCCGAAACACGGAACGCTTTTTTCTGCGCCGCCGAGTCGACAATACCCCAGAGGTCCGCGGTGCCTTGATTAACTGTCACGTTAATCAGGCTCGACTGTCCCCACGGCTCTGCCTTGAACCGGGTCAAAATAATCCCCCGCAAGTCGGTATCGCTTCGGTTGGTGGCAGGCGTATCGCGTAGGCAACTCGCGACCGCCTGAACGACATTGGCCCGACGCCGACAAGCTTATTGTCCGAAACGATCGGGATGCGTTTGATTCTGTTCTTCTCGAGCAAGTCGGCAATTTCGCCAAGCGAAGTTGATGGGCTCGCGGTGATCACCGGAGAGGTCATCACGTCTGCGACCTTTCGGCCATGTTCGCGGACGTACTCTCGCGCGAGGCCGTCGCTGCCCATCAGCATCCGCAGCCACCAGGAATGCCGGTGGCCGGTGCCGCAATTCGCTCGGCGCATCAAATCGCCTTCGCTCACTATTCCGACCAGATCTCCATCCTTATCGACAACGGGCAGCGCGCTGATGCCCTTCTCGAGCATTACCATTGCCACCTGCTGAACGGACCAATCAGGTTGGGCTGTGATTACGTTCACTCCCATCACGTCTGCTGCCTTCATGATGCTCCTCCATCAGTTGGCACATAATCGACAAAACACAGATGCGATTGTTGACTTACCTCAAACAAAAGGGACCAAATCGTCGCAGAATAGTCCGGAGATTCCCATCTGTCATGTTATCCTGCCTTTCGGCGGCTACGTTAGAATGGGTCACGACATCACTGACGATCCATGACCACTTTTCGGCTCGATCAACTGCTTTCGCCCCGCTCGGTGGCCTTGGCCGGAGCCAGTCCGCGCGAGCACTCGGTCGGCCGTAAGATTCTGAAGAACCTCAAGGCCGGCGGCTTCGCTGGACCCATTCACCTGATCAACCCCAACCATGCCGAAATCGAAGGCATCGCGGCGACGAAGGATGCGTCCCAGCTGCCGCCAATCGATCTCATGGTGGTGGCGTCACCGCCCGCCACGGTCCCAGACCTGATCGCGACCGCGGGCGAACGAGGCTGCGCCGGCGCGGTCATCATCACCGCCGGGCTTGGCCAGGGCGCGGGCTCGCTGGCCGAAGCCACCGAGCACGCGGCGCGTGCGCACGGAATGCGGCTGATCGGGCCCAATTGCCTCGGAATCCAGGTTCCCCGCGCGAAGCTCGACGCCAGCTTCGCGGCCCACATGTCGCGGCCGGGCGACCTCGCGCTGATATCGCAATCGGGAGCGATCGTGGCCGGCGTCGTCGAATGGGCGGAGCGGCGCGCGCTGGGCTTTTCCGGCATCGTGTCTCTCGGCAACCAGATCGATGTCGACTTTGGCGACCTGCTCGACTTCTTCGCGGAAGATGCGGCAACGCGTGCCATCATGCTCTACATCGAGTCGATCCAGGATGCTCCAAAATTCATGTCGGCCGCGCGCGCGGCAGCGCGCGTCAAACCCGTGGTGGTCCTCAAGTCCGGCCGCCATGCCCAGGGAGCGCAGGCCGCTCGCACGCATACCGGCGCGCTCGCAGGCTCTGATGCAGTCTATGACGCCGCATTCCGACGCGCCGGATTGGTGCGGGTGTTCGATCTCGACGAACTGTTCGACGCTGCCGAAACGCTAGGCCATATCAGGCCGTTTGCAGGGAACAGGCTTGCGATCCTGACCAATGGTGGCGGCGTCGGCGTTCTCGCCGTCGATCGCCTGATTGATCTGGGCGGCCAACTCGCCCCCCTTTCCGATCAGACCATGCAGACTCTGGACAAAGCCCTGCCGCCGATCTGGTCGAGGGCCAATCCAGTCGATATCGCGGGGGACGCAGACGCCAAGCGTTACACCGCCGCGATGCAGGCTCTGCTCGCCGATCGCGACAACGACGCCCTTCTCGTCATGAACGTGCCCACGGCACTGGCCTCCGCCACCGACGCGGCCGCGGCAGTCGCCTCGGCCGTACGTGACCATCGGAACCGATATCATCCGCCCAAGCCCGTCTTCGGCCTATGGCTCGGCGATGACAGCGACGCTCAAGCAGAACTCGAAGCCGCCGATATTCCCAGCTATCAAACCGAGACGGACGCGGTTCGCGGTTTCATGCATCTGGTTCGCTATCGCAGCGGCCAGGACGCCTTGATGGCTGCGCCGCCGAACTTGCCTTCAGATTTTTCGCCCGATGTCACGGCCGCCCGCCGTATCGCGCAGCACGCAGCCGCGGATGACCGCATCTGGCTCGATCCGCTGGAAACCGCGGACTTGATGGCTGCTTACGCAATCCCGATCGCCTCGGTGTCGTTCGCCCGCGATCCGGACGAGGCGGCCGTCATCGCAATGCCGCTCCTCAAGACGGGACCTGTCGCCGTCAAAATCCTATCGCCGGATATCGTACACAAATCCGACATCGGCGGCGTGCGGTTGAATCTTCGTGACCGAACGGCCGTCCGGAAGGCGGCCGCCGATATTTTGCAACGTGCGCGCAAGGCTAGGCCCGATGCCCGCATCACCGGCGTGACGATTCATCCCATGATCGTTCGGCCGAAGGCCCGCGAGTTGATCGCAGGGCTCGCGAACGACCCGACCTTCGGGCCCATCCTGGTGTTCGGCCGCGGCGGCACCGCCGTGGAAGTCATCAATGACAAGGCGCTCGCACTGCCTCCGCTCGACCTGGGCCTGGCCCGGGAGTTGATAAGCCAGACGAGAGTGGCGAATATTCTTGGGAGTTATCGCGACATCGCGGCGGCCGATGTCGGCGCAATCGCCCTGGTGCTGACGAAGCTGGCGCAGCTTTCCGCTGACGTTCCCGAGATCAACGAGCTCGACCTTAACCCGCTTCTCGCCGACGACACAGGCGTCGTCGCCCTCGATGCACGCGTGGCCGTGGGCGCGGCCCAGACCGATGACCGGGGCCGGACCGTCCGGAAACCACCATTCGCGATCCGGCCCTACCCCAAGGAATGGGAACGTTCGGCCCAATTGCACGACGGGACAGTCGTTCTGGTCCGGCCGATACGCCCCGAGGACGAAGCGCTCTATCCGCAGTTTCTTCAGCGTGTCACTGCGGAAGACCTGAGACTGCGGTTCTTTGCGCCGGTCAAGGACTTCAGCCATACGTTCATTGCGCGCTTCACCCAGATCGATTACGCGCGTGCGATGGCCTTCCTTATCATCGACAAGATAACCGGCGACATGCTTGGCGTCGGCCGCCTGCATCGCCGATCCCACAGCAGCACCGCCGAATTTGCCGTGCTGGTGCGTTCGGACCTCAAAGGCCGAGGATTGGGTTGGCTCTTGATGCAAACGTTAATCGACTACGCCCGCAACGAAGACCTCGAAGCGCTCCAAGGCGAAGTGCTGACGGAAAATTCGACCATGCTACGCATGTGCGCCCAACTGGGCTTTGAGATATCGGAAAGCCCGAGCGATCCGACCATTCGAGTCGTCAGCCTGCCGATCGCATCGTTGGAAAGCCCGGTCGCGCGATAGCCGCCGAAAGGCTCAGCGTCGGCTCACTGCTCCAAGGATTTCAGATAGGATATGACGTCGTCGATCTGGCCTGGATCGAGGCGGAATTCGGGCATCGTGGGATGCCCCGTGGTGATGCCTTCGCCCAAGGCCTCTTGCAGCGACTCGATCGGATATTTTAAATGCAAAGTCCGCAATGGCGGCGCCGCGGCCAAAGGGCTCTCGCTCACCTTGTCGATCGAGTGACACCCCGCGCAATTGGCCCGCATAAACGTTTGTCCGCGCTGAGCGGACGGCGACAGGGGCCCGGCGCCAAAACCTGGCGATGCACCGAATTGGAAAAAGACCACGAAAAGCACCGCGGCGGCAGACATTCGGTTATGCATGCCATCTAATCCTTTTCGCGTGCTGCGTCCCGGCTCAGGCGACATAGAGCTTCACGGTTGGCACAATAGATTTGCCATTTGTCATTGTGAGGAGCGGTTGAAAGATCGTGCTTGCACCGGTCCCTGCTGTTGCAAAGCGCGCATCGCCTTTGCATCTCATCGAGCAAGGGCCGGTCGTCTTCCGTAACCTGAGCCGGACTAATATGCAGAGCGGCCATTCGCCAAGCCAATAGACTGACGGAATCAGGCCATTTTCCGGCTCGGACGTGAATTTCGGGTGCCATTGCGGGATTTCCCTTGCTGGTGATTTTCCCGGGCAGACGCTCGAACGTGCCGCCACCAGTTAACCTAGCGTCTACCCAAACCCGTCGCGCCGCGGCTTTTCGGCTGACGAGAGCCATCATCCACCGCCGCGCTCACCATCAAGCATTAAGTTGGCGAAGCTTGGCTTGGTTCTTCAATACAACATGGCGCGACGTGCACAACTCGATCGCCGCCGTGCTTTCAAGATGTGTCATCGTGCGTGATACCGTTTCAATGGTCAGGCCGAGATAGTCGGCGATGTCTCGCCGCGACATCGGCAACTCAATCTGTCCCTTGTAGGACGCGCGTTCGGCCATTTCCAGGAGAAAGCTGACCACACGCTCCTCGGCTGTCTTGATCAACGCCAGAATATGATCCTGGGCGCGCTCCAGTTCGCGTGCCGTCAGCTCCCAGAGCTGGCGGGCCACTTCGCTGTCGCGGCTGGCCGACGCCTCCAGTGCCTTACGCTTGACGACAAGAACCTTGGTGTCGCTGATCGATTCGGCGGAGAACACGTGAGCTTGGCCACTTTCAAGTCCGAAGACATCGCCAGGCATGTAGAATGCGCCGATCTGGCGCCGGCCGTCGCAGAGGACGCGATAGGTCCGCACTGCGCCCGAGACCACCTGATAAAGATAGTCCGCCGGCTCGTTTTCTCCGTAGATTTCAACGTCGCGCTTGAAACTCATGGGCGCGCCCATCAATTCGATGATCTTTTTCTCCGGGCTGGTACCGGAACGGGCCATCGGGCTGGATGTCAGGCTCGCGGTGAACGGACGTATCGGCGCGGCATTTTGCGTTAGCATGGCAAACCCTCCATATGTCGAGCGCAGGATGGCTACCATCACACGTAAAGAAAATTCAGGTATCATCCCTAAGGAGTTTCCCGGAGAGTTCGGGCACACCTTGAACCTGCCCGGCAGCCCGTGGCAACCCGAGGGCGGCACGGCGAACCGCTTCCACGTCCGAGTGTGCAATGGCTGATTTAGTCCAAAAGCCTGATGACGTCTCCGGCCTGCTTGATTTCAAGCTTTGGCTGCATCGCCGCCCACTTCTTGCGTACGCAGCGGGATTGGCGACGGTATCGCTAATCTTCGCGGTGCGCGGTTGGCTGGCGCCGACTCTGGAAAACCAGCCACTGTACCTGTTCCTTGCGGCTCCAGTGCTCGTCACCGGCATCCTTGGCGGCTGGGGACCTGGGCTGGTGGCAACGGCTTATGCAGTGATTCTTCAACTCTTTATCGCCGGCAATGTCAGCACGCTGATCGATATCCATCATCCTGCCTTCGCGATCGACCTCGCTCGCGTTTTTACTTTTGCCGTAGTTGGATTCGTTGCTGCCTGGTTCGGCAGCCACCTGCATCGCGCCCAGGTCGATGCTACAACCAACGCCGGGGCTGCTGCAGCCCGCGAGGCTCATCTCAAATCGATCCTCGATACCGTGCCGGAGGCGATGATCGTCATCGACGAAAATGGCATCATCCAGTCGTTCAGCGCTGCGGCAGAGCGCTTATTCGGATATCACGCCACCGAGGCGATCGGCCGAAACATCAAGATCATGATGCCGTCACCCTATCGCGAAGAACATGACGGCTATCTGGCACGCTATATCCGAACCAACGAAGCACGCATCATCGGAATCGGCCGCGTGGTTGTTGGCCAGCGTCGGGACGGCTCGACATTTCCCATGGAGCTTGCCGTCGGCGAAATGCGCTCCAACAATCAGCGCTTCTTCACGGGCTTCATCCGCGATTTGACCGAACGGCAGAACGCCGAAGCGCGCCTACAGGAATTGCAATCGGAGCTCGTTCACATCTCCCGTCTTACAGCAATGGGTGAAATGGCATCAGCGCTTGCTCACGAATTGAACCAGCCCCTCTCTGCCATCACTAATTACCTCAAGGGCTCCCAGCGCCTGCTCGAAGGACATTCCGATGAGACATCGGCATCGATCCGCAACGCCATCGACAAGTCAGCAGCGCAGGCTCTCCGCGCCGGTCAGATTATCAGACGGCTACGAGACTTCGTTTCTCGCGGAGAAAGCGAACGGCAAGTAGAAAGCATCGCAAAGATTACGGAAGAGGCAAGCGCGCTCGCTCTCGTCGGCGCCAAGGACTATGGTATCCGAACGCAGTTTCATTTCAACCGCGATAACGATCTCGTCCTCGCCGACAAGGTACAGATTCAGCAGGTCCTGCTCAACCTGATCCGCAACGCGGTCGAAGCCATGAACAGTGCACCCGTCCGCAACCTCACCATCTCGACGCAAGGGGCGCGCGACGGCATGACAGAAATCAGCGTCATCGATACAGGCTCTGGCATTTCACCCGATTTCACCCAGCATCTATTTCAGCCCTTCATGACCACCAAGCGCGAAGGAATGGGCGTGGGACTCTCGATCTGTCGCACCATTATCGAAGCACACGGAGGCCAGATTTGGGCTGAGCCCAATCCCGACGGCGGGACCGTTTTCCGGTTTACCTTGCGAACAATAACAAGCGAGGAGATGAGCGATGCAGACTGATGGCATTGTTCATGTCATAGATGATGACGAGGCGATGCGGGATTCGTTGGTTTTCCTGCTAAAAAGCGCGAAGATTCCGGTCAAGGCTTATGAGAGCGCCGTTGCCTTCTTAAGTCGCATGCCGATCGACAGCGGCTGCGTCGTCACCGACGTCCGGATGCCGGAGATGAGCGGCGTCGATCTGCTCAAACGGCTTCGGCAGATGAAGAACCAAGTACCGGTGATCATCATCACCGGCCATGGCGATGTGCCGCTGGCGGTGGAGGCGATGAAATGTGGTGCATCGGACTTCCTCGAAAAGCCGTTCGACGACGAACTGCTACTCAGCGCTATCCGCACTGCTTTGTCGAACCAAATCCTTGAACACCAGAACCACACATTGCGCTTAAATATCGAACAGCGCATCGCGCGATTGAGCGTCCGCGAGCGACAGGTACTTAATGGATTGGTTTCCGGCCATCCTAATAAAACCATTGCCTTCGACCTCGGCATCAGCCCGCGAACCATCGAGATTTATCGCGCCAATGTGATGAGCAAGATGGAGGCGGCAAGCCTGTCAGACTTGGTTCGAATGGCACTGACAGCCGGCATCCTGGGTCAAGACTCGAGCCTGGATTCTTCTTCGGGTTCCAGTTGAGCCAGATCAAAGCATCGTTCCAATTTCTTGCCATGCTTAAAATCATTTGCAGGAAATGGCGCAAAAATCATGATAAAGGACATTGTCGTAAATCTTCCGATTGGTCGACCGCGTGATGTTGTCAGCGGCTTTGCCGCCTCAGCCGCGAAGCTTTTCGAGGCCCACCTGACGGCTATCGCGTTCACCTATGAACCCGCGGTCGCGGCCGTCGGCTACGATGGCATTACCCCCGCGATCCTCGACGACTGGCGCGCCGAACGGCAGATTGACGCCGAGCGGGCGCAAAAATTCTTCAACGATCAGGCACGGGCGCGCGACATCATGGCCGATTCCCTGATCCTGTCCGACGATCTGGGAAACAGCGCACGAACCTTCAGCGAAATTGCCCGGAACTACGACCTCTCCGTCTTGGGCCAGGCCGAGCCGGAAGACGACATTCCCGAAAGCCTTGTTATCGAGGCCACGTTGTTCGATTCGGGGCGGCCGATCCTGCTTGTTCCCTATATCCAGAGCGCGGACATCAAGCTGGATCGCGTGATGGTCTGTTGGGATAATAGCCGAAATGCCGCTCGCGTCGTCGGCGATGCGATGCCGTTTCTGAAGCGCGCCGGCCATGTCGATATCGTCACCATCGAGCGGAAGGAGCAGCTTGAAGAGTTGCGCGGCGCGCAGATTGCCGAACACCTGGCGCGTCACAAGCTCAAGGTCGACCTGAAGCCGATCGTAGCGCCCGACAGCGATGCCGCCAACGTCATTCTTTCCCACGCGGCGGATAGCGGCACCGACCTCATTGTCATGGGCGGGTACGGCCACACGCGCCTCCGCGAATTCATCCTCGGCGGAGCGACGCGCGGCATCCTCGAAACGATGACGGCGCCCGTTCTCATGTCGCACTAAGCAAGGACGTCGGGCGGGGATAACCATGCAAACGCCACACCCCCGCCCGAACAACGGTCGCCGCGAGCCGACAACAGCGAACGATCCCACGCAGGAAGCCGTGTTTGCGCTGCTTGGTGATCCTTCGACCCACGGCGGCTGCGCGGTGCGCCGCTACGACACGCATGCATCGGCGGTGTTCCTGACGCCCGACCGGGCCTTCAAGGTCAAGCGGGCCGTGCGCTTTCCGTTTCTCGACTACTCCACGCTCGACAAACGCAAGGCGGCATGCGCCGCCGAGCTTGCTATCAATCGCCAGTTCGCGCCTCGCCTCTATCGCCGGCTAGCGGCGATCACCCGTGAGCCGGACGGCAGGCTAGCTCTTGACGGCGAAGGCGAACCCATCGAATGGGCGGTCGAGATGGAGCGCTTCGACGAAAACCAAACCTTGGATCACATTGCGGATCGCGGCGCCTTTGACGACGCTCTGCCCGGCAAGCTCGCGCTTGCAGTTGCCACCATGCACGACCGGGCGGAGCCTGCCGATCCAGGCCCGTGGCTCGCGGCACTTCCCCAATATATCGACCAGAACACAGCCGCGTTCCGCGGCGCCGGCGATCTTTTTCCAGCCGACGCTGTGGGCAAATTAGATCGGCAATCGCGGGCGGTGCTGGAGCGACTGCGCCCGCTTCTCGTCACGCGCGGTCGGCAAGGCCTGATCCGCCGCGGGCATGGTGACCTGCATCTCGGCAACATCGTTCTGCTGGACGGCGAGCCGATTGCCTTCGACGCCATCGAATTCGATCCGGTGATCGCGTCCGGCGATGTCTTGTACGACCTCTGTTTCCTTCTAATGGACTTGGTCGAGCGCGAACTCAACGTTGCCGCAAACGGCGTGCTGAATGGCTATTTCGCGGCAACGCACCGTATCGAGGACTGCGACGGCCTTGCGGCGCTGCCGCTCTTCATATCGTTGCGCGCGGCCATCCGCGCCAAGGTGACCGCCGCGCGTCTCGATCAAGCCGCCGAACACAAACGAGACGAGATTGCGCGCTCGGCGCAGCGCTACTTCCAGTTTGCCCTGGCGTCTATCATGCCGCCATCGCCTTCCATTGTCTGCACCGGCGGCCTGTCGGGGTCAGGGAAGTCCGTGCTGGCCCGATCGCTGGCGCCATTCGTCCTTCCCTTTCCTGGCGCGCTGGTGCTGCGCTCCGACGTCGAGCGCAAGACACTGTTCAACGTTCGCGAAACCGAGCATTTACCGCCGGAGGCTTACCGCCCCGAGGTATCCGAAAAAATCTATGCATCGTTGAATGACAAGGCCGCGCGGATCGCACGCGCCGGCCACTCGGTGATCGTCGACGCTGTATTTGCCAAGCCTTCGGAGCGCGCGGCAATCGAGGCGGTCGCACACGGTGCCAAGATCGCGTTCCACGGCCTGTTCTTGACGACCAGTCTTGAAACGCGCCTGGCGCGGATCGGCGGACGCGGACCTGATGCCTCGGACGCCGACGCGAAGGTCGCACGCGAACAGGAGAACTTCGACATCGGCGCCATGACCTGGTCTACGATCGACGCTTCCACCTCCCTAGCAGAAACGCTTTCGCGAGCACGCCGTACACTCGGCTGAGCACCGGCACGCCCTCGTGACTAGGGGGCAAGCACCGCCGCGCCCTGCAACCGGCCGGCGCGCAAATCGGACAAGGCTTCGTTGGTGTGGGCCAACGGATAGCGCACGGTTTCAGCGACGATCCCAACTTTTGACACGAGGTCGAAGAACTCCACGCCGTCGTTTCGCGTCAGATTCGCGACCGACAGGACCTGTCTCTCCTGCCACAACAGACTGTAAGGAAAGCTCGGAATGTCGCTCATGTGGATACCGGCGCAGACAACGCGACCACCTTTGCGCACCGCCGCGGGCACCCACGCGCCGACCAGCGCATAGATGATCGCACAATCGAGTTCCTCGGTCGGCATCTCGTCGGAAGCACCGGCCCAACATGCGCCGAGCTTGCGGGCGAAGCCCTGCCCTGTGTGATCGCCTGACCGAGTGAAGGCAAGAACGTCGCGGCTCAGCCAACGGACCACCTGCGCGATGATATGTGCAGCGGCGCCGAAGCCATAGAGCCCGATGCGCCGCCCCTCGCCCGCCATGCGAAGCGAACGTCAGCCAATTAAAGAACGCCGACACGCGCCGATCGGCAATGAATTGACGCCAGCGCTAATAGCATGCACTCGCCCGGCGATTTCGTGGCTCGGAACAATAGGAAGTGACTGGTTCGGCAATTCGCATCGACCACATGCAGGTCGCTCCTGCAGACGCCGCAGGCCGAAACACGAATATACACCCTATTGTCTCGCGGCTGCAGATCGGACTTCGTAATCAAGGCCAGCAGTTGGCCTGGACGCCGGAGCACCATTGCCTGCATGGCTCGCTCTATGTCCCGTTAACCCGATCTCCGGTCGCCACAACGCAACTGTACTCTAATCCTTTTCTGACTTGGCCGCGCCGCGTTCCTGCCACTTCCGCCAATGGGTGGGGTTCACATCGATGCGACGTCCGGTTGCGGCGTTGATCCACCCATCGGGAACACGGCGACAGCAAACAACCAGAGCATGGATATCGCCACCTTCGACCACCGCCACCTCGATGTCCCGCTCTAACGGCACGCTCGATACCGGTTGCCACAGTCTGCTGGTCATGTCTGGTACAGCGCTCGTGGTCGCAAACAATCTCATTATTCGAGCTCGCCTGTTCCGACTTTGATTTCGATCAATAACTGCCGGAAACATGTTATCGACAGAGAAATTGGACACGGTTTGACTTTGCTCAATTCGCAGAACGGCTGCCGGCTACATGGATAAGCGCCCATAAAGGGAGGCTGCCATGCAGGCCAAAGATGTGATGACCGCGCCCGTCATCTCAATCGCTCCAAATGACGCCATCGAGCGCGCGATCCGCGTAATGTTGCAGAATCACATCAGCGGGTTGCCCGTCATCGATTCCTTCGGTCGTCTTCAAGGCATCGTGACCGAGGGCGACTTTCTCCGGCGCGCGGAAACCGCTACCGAGCGCAGACGTCCTCGCTGGCTCGAGTTCCTGATGGGTCCTGGGCGAATGGCCGAGGAGTACGTCCACACGCACAGCCGCAAGGTCAGCGACGTGATGACCTATGAACCTCTGACCGTCTCCGAAGACACCTCGCTTGAGAAAATTGTCGCCTTGATGGAGAAAAAGCAAATCAAACGAGTTCCGGTCGTTCGCGGCGAGAGGGTCGTGGGCATTGTCAGTCGGGCCAATCTGCTTCACGCGCTGGCGAGCATCGCCAGCGAGGCCAGGCCGACCAGTTCTGACGATCAAAGCATCCGTGAACGCATCCTAGCCGAACTCCAGAAGCAAAAATGGGCCCCTTTAGGCATGATCGACATCATCGTGCGTAACGGTGCCGTCGAGCTTTGGGGGACCATCACGGACGAGCGCGAACGGCAAGCCTTGATCGTCGCTGCTGAAAACGTTCCCGGCGTGAAGTGCGTTAACGACCACATCGCTTGGATCGAACCAAACTCCGGTATGCTGTTTCAGTCACCGGAAGACGTCGCTGTGCAGTCGAAGCCAAATTAATCGGGCACCGGGTCCAGTAGCCGTCGCAACGAAACCTAAGTTGCAAACCGCGCGGTACAGCGCTGACTTGTGCGGCACGGACTCCAAAGCCCACCCGAGAGCGAGCCTATAATGGGAGCCTAGGAGCGAATCGTGGCGAAGATCATGATCGTGGTCGGCCATCCGCAGACTAACACGCTTTGCGAGGCGTTGGGCCGAGCATACAAAAACGGGGCCGAAAGCGCGGGCCACAATGTGACGCTTTTCACTTTGGCCACCTTATCGTTCGATCCCATTCTCCATCACGGCTACCGCAAGGAGCAGCATCTCGAGCCCGATCTGCGCCGCGCCTATAATGCTCTCGCGGCTTGCGATCATCTGGTCCTCGTTTTCCCGCTCTGGTGCGGCGACATGCCGGCCCTGCTGAAGGGGTTCATCGAGCGCATCCTTCAGCCCGATCTGATCGCTCGCGAAAATACCGAAAATTCCATGAACCGCGCGATCTTCCGAAACAAGACGGCGCGCATCATCATCACGATGGGCATGCCTGTTTCGATCTATCGATTTTGGTACCGTGGCTATGCGCTGAAGCTGCTGACGCGGAACATCCTAAACTTCATTGGCATCAAACCCGTGCGGCATACCCTGTTCGGAATGGTGGCAACTTCCAAACCGCAGACTCGTGACGCATGGGTGGAGCGTGTCCGCACCCTCGGCAGGCACCGCGCATAATCGACAACAGCAAACTCTTAGAGTCATTAGCGTTGTCGTTTTGTAATTATGCTCGATTCAACATCCCGTCGAGAAACCTGCTTTATGATTTTTAGGAAATCGATGTCTCTTCGACGATATCGACGCGCGGATGTCTAGAATAATAATCGCACTTGGAAATACTCCGCCTCGTAATCGACTGCAACGGATCAGCATGCTTCCAATGCGAGATTGACAAATCTCAATGCACGATTGGGTACCACCGCCCATCAATGTTCTGAAGTTGCATCAAGCTCGCCCTGAACTCCGCCGGGCAACTTATTTCTGCAACCAGGAGGCTCGCATGAGTGCGCAAGGCTTGGAAGGTCTCGATCATACGGTGCAACTCACGCACATCTGGATTAACGACCTGGATGACCGGCTTTCTTGGAACGACAAAGCGCGCAGCTATCGCTTGTTGAAAGCCGTACTCCACGCATTGCGCGACTCGTTAAAGGTCAATGAAGCCGTCGATCTTGGCGCGCAGCTTCCGGGTTTGCTTCGCGGTGCCTATTATGAGCAATGGCGCCCGGCGACAACGCCGATTCGGAATCGCAACGTCGATCAATTTCTCGTGCGCGTGAACGAATCGTTCAAGCGCGATCCTTTGGCCGATCCTGCCGGCGCCGTCATGGCGGTGTTCGAGCTCCTGACCGAGAAAATCACCGAGGGTGAGATCAGCGATGTGAAACGTTGTCTGCCGAAAGAGATCCAACGCATCTGGCCCGAATCCAACGCAGTTCGCCATTAGGACGACACAGTTCTTGAGGGTCCCCAACGTTCTGCATTTTAATGCATCGCTGCCACACCTTGCGCGTCGTGCTCCACGCTCAACATTTACGAACGGCTTTCGTCTTGCATCTGTAGGTTCCAATAAATCTATCGGTTCCTCCCCACGGACGGAATCAAGGTCGCGAGGGCTCCAGCCGCTGCACTGCTGGCGCCAACGATCAGCCAATCATCCCAATGGAGTGGGCTCAGGTGGAGAAGCGTGGCCGTCGCAGGGACCTGCGATAGGATCACCGCGGACACTACGGTCGCCGCCACAGCAATGACGGCATTGCATGACTTGAGCCGACTGAGCCCCGCCGTGATCATTGCGCTAGAGACAATCAAAACCATCAACGCCATAGTCCGGGCATGCTCGATGTCTTGATTGTCTCCAAGACTCCAGGCATATCCGACCGTTACCAAGATTGTAACGAGCGCCCCCGTCGCGGCAATCAGCGACCATTCCGCTTTTTCAAAGAATCGGATCTTTGACCCACGCTGCACCTTCTCGAGTTGCCCTGATGTCGGCAATTCCTGGAACACCAGAAGCGCAACGGGGTGGATAATGAGTTCAAGCCAAACGATGTGTGTCGGAAGATAGAGAAGCGGCAACCCAGCAAATGGAATGAACGCGGCGGTCACCACGAGCGGCATATGGATCATCATGAGATATGCAAAGCTAAGCTTGAGGTTTCGGAATAGCTTCCGGCCCTCCGCCACAGCCCGAATGATGGTGCGGAAATTGTCGTCGAGAAGCACTATCGATGCCACTTCGCGCGCGCTCCTGGTGCCTCGCTCGCCCATTGCGATGCCAATATCGGCGCCCTGCAGGGCCGGAACGTCATTGACACCGTCCCCCGTGACGGCCACGATTTCGCCAGACGCCTTCAGCGCTCGCACGAGGTCGAGCTTCTGGGCGGGCATGGCGCGAGCGACCACGTCGACATGGAGCAGTCCGTCGCCACCGGTTTTGCTCAACTCCCCGGCTAGAGCAGACCCTTCGACAACAACTGGGTTATCGCCCCCTATCCCGCTTTGGCGGGCAATGGCCTGTGCGGTCGCCACATGGTCACCTGTCACCATGATAACGCGGATATCGGCAGCGCGAGCCTGGGCGATCGCCTCCTTAACGCCTTCACGAATAGGATCCTCAAATCCGACAAGTCCTGCAAAAATATAATCGCGGTCCGGCTCTCCACCGGACCACTCCGCGAGAGGCTTGGACGCTACTGCAATCACCTTGGAGCCCGAGGCGGCAAGATTCTCCGTTCTCACAAGCCAGGCCGCGCACTCCTGCGCAGACAAATGACTCATATCAAGAATTGTCTCCGGCGCTCCCTTAGTCACCACGAGAAGGCTGCCATCCTGGCGCACCACCGCCGCCTCCCGGCGACGATTCTCCGTGAATGGATACGTCGCAAGGCGCTCGCCAACCTGGGAATGCATCGCTTCGAGGATCGCCAGATCCATGGGGTCGCCACTCTCTGCTCTCGACGCCATGGCCGCAAACCGTCGAAGATCATCAAGGGGAACACTCTCCGCGGGCAGTAGATGAACGAGGCGTAGGTGGCCTTCTGTAATCGTACCTGTCTTATCGGAGCAGATGCAGGTCACCCGGCCGATATTTTCGACGACAACAGCGCGACGAACCAGTGCACGGCGACGCGCCATGCGATAGACGCCAACGCCAAGAAAAACAGTAAAAGCAATCGGAAATTCCTCGGGAAGGGCCGCTACGGCCAGTGTGACGGCGCTAATGAAGGCATCGAAAACACCAAAGCCTTGATGGTACCGCGTGACGGCGAGCGCCAGACACACAACCACAGAAATCACGACGAGCACCGCAACGAGAGCACCGATGGCGCTCTGCAACGGCGTCCGTGCATGCTGGCCCTCGCGGGCCAACCGCACGATCTGGCCGTAAAGCGTCTCTCCGCCTGTAGCAACAACCCTCAGGCGCGCCTCGCCCGTCAAGAGCCGCGTTCCTGCCGCGCCCCAGGATTCACCTGCAACGGCTGCGTCCGCTCCCATGCTGCGAGGTATCGCAAATGGCTGCTTGCGAGCCGGCATCGCCTCGCCCGTCAACGTGGATTCATCAACCTGCAGATTGGTACCCGCTACGATCAGGCCATCGGCAGGAAATGATTCTCCCGCGCTCACGATGGCCAGGTCGCCAGGAACGATGTCCAGTGAGAAAACGTTCTGGATCGTGCCCTGCCGCAACACTCGTGCATTGGAAACCAACTGCCCCGACAATCCTTCCGTTGTTGCCTGTGTGCGCCGGTGGAGATAGGCGTCCATCCCAGCAATTGGTAGCAATGCTAGGCTTAGAATAACGCCATCGGTGTATTCGCCGAGCGCAAAGAACAGCGTTGCGGTCGCGGCTAAAAACCAGATCATAGGATCACGCGCCGTGTCGCGCACGACGTCGCCCCACCCCGCCCGTTGCTCAGTTAAAATGTTGTTGGTTCCATAAAGCGCTCGCCGCTCCTGCACTTCACCTGCTGTCAAGCCGCGGTCGACGTCTGAGAGTCCAACGACCCGATCGAATTGAAAATTGTGCCTCACCTGAGCCCCGCTAACCGATTTCCAAAGCCTCTTCGTTATTGTGCACCAGCGTTGCGCCTAAGCCCTCGCATCAGAACGATCAACCACATCAAAAGAAGGAACCCAATCCCGAATGCATAAACCCGCCAATCGAAATTAGCCAAAAGAACGCAGATCGAAACTATAGCCGCGAGAGGAAGGATCGGCATCCAACCGATTGCCAACGGCACCCGGAATGGCCTTGGTAAATCCGGTTGCCGGTATCGCATAACGATGAGCGCGATATTGACAGCAAAGAAAGCCAGCAACGCCGCGAAGGACGACAGTTCGGCCAACATCCTTACGTTGCCGATGGGCAGCATGATTGCCGATAGACAACATATCAGAAGCGCGGCCGCCCAGGGTGTCCTTCGCATTGGCGAAAGGGTTGTGAAGGCCGGGGGAAGTTCACCGTCACGCGCCATCGAGAATGCCAGCCGCGAGCCTGCAATCACGGTGATCAAAACCGTATTCGCCGTCGCAAAGATTGCGATTCCAGCAAGGACACTCTCGAACCCAGGCCACGCTTTACCGATGGCAAGCGCCAATGGCGCCGTGTTCAAGGCCAATTCGTTGGAATCGACCAGCGAGACGACAGCCAGGGCCACGAGAACGTAAAGCAATGTCGTGATGCCGATACTGAAAAAGATGGCGCGTGGGAGGTTGCGGGCTGGATCGCAAGCTTCTTCAGCCAAGTTCGCGATTTCCTCGAACCCCAGGTAAACGAAAAACACCAGGGCTGCCGCCGGCAGAACGCCGGACGACGGTGCAAACGATAGAGGTGCAGCGAGATCACCCGCCGCCATGCCCGCGGCAACGACCAGGACCAGGCCACTGATTTCGATCGCTGTAAACACAGCATTCGCCCAACCTGCCTCACGCAACCCCCATATGTTCAATGCAGTACAAGCCGCGATGAGCAAGAGGGCCGATAGCCAGATCGGAGTCTGCGTGAAGGCAAGGATATAACCGCCGAAAGCGACGGCAACAGTTGCCGCCGTTGCCGCACCCCCCATCAGGATCAAAAAGCCGACGCCGAAAGCCGCCCAGCCAGCGGCCGGAAACGCACGTTTCAGGTACAGGTATTCGGCGCCCGCGTGCGGAAGCGATGTCGTCATCTCCGCATAGGAAAAGCCGGTCAATAATGCCGCGATCGCGCCGATAACGAAGCTCAACCACAGGCTCTGCTGCGCCAACCCCGCCGCCGCTCCGATCACGGAGTAGATGCCCGCGCCGACGATGACGCCGACGCTGTAAGACACCAACTGAAGCGGACCGAGAACCGGCTTGAGTTGCATGATCATTCATCGGCAGCCGGTGCGGGCTGGAGGCCTTCAGAAGACGCCATCAGTGCGATAGGAAGATCGGCACCGGAGGTTTCGACACCATGCTTCTAGTCGCGCCGCCCAGAATAAAATCCCGCATACGCGAGTGCCCATAAGCACCCATGACGAGGATATCGCCGTCCACCGAGTCGACATAGGACGTCAGAACCTCGCCAATTCCGCGGCCGCCGGCATCGGCCGTGTCCAAGATGACATGCACGTCGTGGCTGACTAGGTTCCTGGCCAATTCTTCGGCCGACCGCCGACCGGAGATACTTTTCTCGTTAGTGATCGTCACGATATAAACCTGCTTCGCCTTTTTTAGGATCGGCAACGCATCCGCGACGGCGCGCGCCGCCGGGCGGCTGAAATCCCACGCTACGGCCACCGTATCGAGGGCGAACGCGCTGGTCCGCTTGCGAATGTGAGGCATGACAAGTGTGGGTTTTCCTGACCCGAAGATGATCGACTGGGCATACCATTGAGCGACATGATCACCGTCGGATACCGGCACGATCGTTAGATCGCGGAGCCTCGCATGTTCGACTAGGACGTCAGCGGTCTCCGAGGTCAGGCACTGTTCCGTGATCCGTTCTCCGAACACTCCCTCTTTTTCCGCCGCGCTCTGAAATGCCGAAAGGAGTTCTTCAGCGCTGGTTGCACTTTTCTTGATCTCGGTGGTGACCATTGCCGGGATATCGAGCAACATGTTTCCAAGCACGCTGCCGGGTACGCGAAACTTGATCTCACAGGCGACCGCCGAAATCCGCGCACCCGTCGCCGCCGCAAAGGCGATCGGAGCCTCTATGGCGAACGCCGGTGTTGGACTGGGATAGGTCGTCAGCGATAAGAGAATATCCTTGAAGGCCATGTGAGGCTCCCTTTCGATGCGCCAGAACCTATCGCGCGGCCGATGGTACGAGTTTGATCCAGCGCAACAGCGCAACGCAAGTTCCGAACCAACCCGAAAGCCACCTGTTTTCCGCTCCGTACCGCTGCCGTGCTTGGAGGCGCCGGCCTGCTCAATAGCTCAGCAGCACGCAGCATTGCTGCTGCATGAGAAGGCTGCGAGTGACGCCGCCGAATATCCATTCGTTGAGGCGCGTATGGCCATAAGCGCCGGCGATGATAATGTCTGCGCCCTCGTCCCGCGCAAGCATGAAAAGCCGATCGGTCATGCCGATCAGTGCTTTGGTTGCGATCGCCGACGCACTGATGCCGCGACGCACTAACCAATTGGCCACATCATCAACTGATGATCTGATCGTCGCTTGATGATCCTCGGTTTCGAGAAATTCAACCACGATGACGTGGCGGGCCTTGTGGAGAAGAGGCAGCGCATCGTTGACCGCCCGCCGCGCCTCACGCGTGTCCTTCCAGGCCACGATCACGGTGTTAAGCTTGAGCCATTCCACCTGCGGCGACTCCATGAGGACCGGCCGTCCGGACCGCAGCGCCAGATCGCCCGGATTGAGCGACCGCGTCACGTCGGCGTATTCGGTGTTGCTGCCCGTGACGATCAGGTCGGCCGCACGGGCGTTGAGAGTGACAAAGTCGATTGGCGTTTGTAGCGCGCTTCTCCATTCGAGCTTTCCGGCATAAGCGGCGAGGACGCGCCGGAACTCTGCCTCGCAATCAGAGAGCCGCGATTTCAGCCGTGTGCGGTCGCCTTCCAACGCGGCATCGGCCGCTGCTCCTATCATGAAATAGGGCGGCTGGATGTCGGCGGTAGCAATGCCGAGGAGCCTAGCGTCGAACAACTCGGCAAGATTTCCCGCGATCCGCAGCCGCGTATCGTTCGATCGGTCAAGATCGAGATGCACCATTATCGTTGAATAGCTCATGGTCCGTTTTCTCCGGATCGGTATGAAAGCTTATCGTTATCCCAGCACCAAGACCGGAACTTAGCACCCGAACGCTAGCTTCGCGGGCGGTTCGTCGTCCACCTCCCGGCTCAGCACAACGAGACTCTCGCTCGTTAGCGCTAGGAGCGAGTCCAGCTCAGCAAGTCCTACCGGACTATTCTGAATCGATCGTCGATCAATGGGGACGGCGCTCGCTCAGTATTTGACTAGGTTCGGCCGAAGCTAGAACCAGCAAACTTTCATGCGCGACCCGGTCAAATCGCAGTCCGATCTGAATGCTAGGATCTCTGGCATTCATCGCGATAGCGACAACGGGCTCTTTGCGGCGGATTATTCGACTCGGAACCACCATGGTGGCGGCCGTCGTAAGCAACGCCGACTTCATGAACTGCGTGAACCGGTGCGTCGCCCGCTCGACAGGATTTTCGGGACAACGATGTTGTCATTGAGCATAGACAGAATATCGATGGCTTCACCAATCTAGCCTCCGACAATATCCGCACATTGACGCGCAGGGCGTTGGCCGCCTCACATCATGCACCCAACACCCGGGAGAAGCTCGTCGGCTTTTTTCTTTTGCTCGGCATTCAAAGCGTTATAAAAATCCGAAAGCGCGGGTTTGATTTCTTTGAGCGCAGCGAGCCGACTTTCCAAAACCGCGACATGGGCGTCGAGACGTTCGACTGGAGCGTCGGCTTCAAGTACCGCTCGCATGGACTGCCACATGCCTCGCATGTTTTGCAGGTTATTCTTGAGAGCCTTGGCGAAGGCTTCCCATGCTGTCGACTGGGAGTCGGTGATGTTGAGCTCTGCCTTCAAAAAAGCGATACGCCCTTCTGCGAAGGACGATGTTTGACGGTCAGGACCGTCCGCCATCCCACAATTACCCATCATGCCAGGACCATAGCCGACGTCGCGACGGCCATAGCCGAACATCATTCCCGGACCATAGGCAGGTCCCATCATACCTCGGCCATTGCCTGGCCCATACATCATGCCCGCCCCTCTCGGCTCCGTCTGAGCCATGGCCGAAGGCGAAGGGCTCCAAATCCCTGCTGCGAGAGCGATAGCCAGCGCGACACTGGCGGCGTGACATTTGAACATGGGCTCCTCCTTTTCATGCGACTTGGTTCAAATAGCAAACCTTTATCGCCCCGAGTTTGATCCTACTCAAATCCTTAGCGCCCATTCTCATTCGCATCGCAATCGCAGTGCCCCCCTCTGCTCGGCGTCACTTTACATTATTTTACCAAGTCGTGATGCACGCTACATGCGATATCGATGAAGCGCTTGATACAAATCAATGTTGACCAGTCCAGAGATGCTCAATTAGAGCCTCTTGGGGATCTATCATGCACTTTCGAAACTCGACACAAGCTTATGGAATTGTTGCGATGAGCCTGCATTGGGTCGTCGCAGGGCTTGTTGTCTTCGCGTGGTTTCTGGGCAGCTTTGGAGATGAGATCCCGAGAGAATCCGGGCGATCAATCGCTTTCCTTATCCATATTTCAGCAGGTTTGGCTGTCACCGTGCTTGTAATTATTCGACTGCTTTGGCGAATGGGAGATCCTCCGCCTCCGCCTGAACCTACGATGTTAGGGCGGTGGGCCGGCTGGGCTGGCACGACTATGCACTATGCACTTTATATCCTGATCGCTGCGGCCATTGTGCTTGGAATAGCTGTGCAGTTTTCTCGTGGAAATGCGCTACCGGTCTTTGGGTGGTTTGAGATAGCCTCTCCTTGGATCGCCGATCGACCGTTTGCTCGGGCTATAAAAGAATTCCATGAAGCAACGGCGAACGCCCTGATGATTCTTGTCGGTATTCACACCGCGGCAGCCCTGTTTCACCATTGGATTCTCAGGGACCGCACGCTGCTGCGGATGCTGCCCGGTCAATGCGGCAAAGTCGACCGTAGACAAAGCCTGCTGCAATAATGTCGCGCTGTGATCTGGGAATATTGACACGTTCTCTTCGGGCCGAGTTTCATGACGTCGATGGCGAAAGAAGGCACCGTTGGACACTACTGATCGGCGCTCGCTCAGCGAGCTCGCTCTGATGGAAATCCTTTCGCTGTACGTAAAGTCGATCACAGCAGAAGAGTTTGTGGAGACGATGGGAAGCGCTGCCGCCAGCCGCGTAAGTCTGCGTCCCTCCAAACAACCTGTCGCGGTATGTCCGCGGCGATGTTCCTTTATATCGAGGCCTTGAGGAAATTGATGACTTGGTACCCGCGCCAGCTGTATCAACGCGATAGGTACCAAGGCGTTTCACGAAACCATGCTGCGAATGCGAGCGGCATGAAACGGTGGTCATTTGGTCTGGTGATCTATACCTTTGGTAAAATCACCGCTTCAATTTGCTTCTGGATTTCCTTGTCCAGAATCCGCTTGAAATGCTTTCGCATCGCTTTTGGCAACGTTTAACATATCGCTCAGGTGCTCGATGTTCTCGCGCCTTACAAATCGCTTCATGGCGTACTCGATGTTGCAGGATATCCTACCCAACCGCGTTGCTGGTTGGTCGATATCTTAAAGCGGCACTCCCGAGTTAAAATCGGAGAAGGAAAAGGATATGCAATTTCGTCAATGGTTTGAGGGTTCAAACTGGACGTATGCGAAGCATTCCGGATTCATACGCCGGATTCTGCTGCAGCCACGAGACGGAGGAAATTACGTCGCGATCGTGGAGCATGAAAACCGGGATACACTCATGGCCATGCACACCAGCCCCACACAAGCCGAGTTGCGACAGCGCTCACAGTCACTTTTCGAGGGCAATCCTCAACCTACACTCTACGACACTGTGAACTGACCGACGGTCGCAGACCTTATGAGCAGACTGCGCAGCCACTCGGAAAGCCATCTGGTCCATCGCATTGGCTGGCTTCGGGCAGCAGTGCTTGGCGCCAACGATGGGATTATCTCGACCGCGAGCCTCATCCTTGGCGTGGCAGTCGCCGCAATGTCCAAAAGCGACGTTTTGCTGGCAGGAGTCGCCGGCTTGGTGGCCGGCGCAATGTCGATGGCCGCCGGAGAGTACGTATCGGTCAGTTCGCAGTCAGATACTGAGCGGGCTGATCTTGCCCGGGAGCGCCGCGAGCTTCGCGACCAACCAGATTCGGAACTTGAAGAATTGGCTCGAATCTATGTTTCCCGTGGTGTTGAGATTGAACTCGCACGGGACGTTGCTCGGCAACTTATGACCAACGATGCTCTAGCCGCTCACGCAAGGGACGAGCTCGGTCTGTCGGAGATCAGCGCAGCTCGGCCCGTCCAGGCCGCGCTGGCGTCGGCTGCTACATTTTCGGTCGGCGCAGCCGCCCCGCTCGCGCTGGTGACCCTTTCACCTTTGAATTGGCTTCTCCCTGTGGTTGCCTTGGGTTCTTTAGGCTTCCTTGCCTTGCTCGGGGTATTGGGGGCTCGCGCTGGCGGTGCGGAACCGCTCAGACCGACGCTACGTGTGATCTTCTGGGGTGCCCTTGCAATGGTTCTGACAACTGGAATCGGTGCGATTGTCGGAAAGGTAGTATAGAGCCAAATGTTTTTCGGACATCATCGACGATGCTCTGCAATAGAGCTGTGGGACGAAGAAACTCGGACACGACCTCGTCGCGCGCAAACTTCAGGATTGCCTCAATCAACGAACCTATCTCGGCGATAGTCGGCAGCATCTCGCCACACTCTGCTGGTGTTCGACGTTTTCGGTCTGCTGGAAGTCCGTACGTCTGTCCTTCAGCTAAACGAACGTGAAATTCCTTTCTTTCCTTCAGTGATTGCTGGCGCCAGCGAGATGCGTAACAATCGATCCGCCATCAAGCCACACGTTCTCGCGGCTGATCTTGCCATCGCGGAACTCCCAGATGTGTAGCATACGAAACGAAACCTGCTTTCCACGGCCGGATACACCGAGGAAACTCCCCGGCACCGTCCCGCTCCACTGATGCTCCTGCACACAGAAATCCTCACTGTAGTAGCGGCGAGCGGCCACCATGGTTTCGGTTTGGATATTGCTGATCAGATGATCATAAAATCCCCGGGCGTTGTCTCGGCCGCTCAGCGGCCCATTTGGCCAACCCACCACGTCGTGAACGACATCGTCGGTGTAGACTGATACAGCGGTCGCGCTGTCGCCCGCCATCTCTGCCGAGATGTGCATATCGATTAAACGATTCATATCCTGCGGCTGCATGTGCGTCTTGCGGATGGCGTCCATCGCGCTTCTCCTCGTTGTTCGATATGCTATGGATTAGTCGAAGTTGTGGGCACCCGGCAGCCACAGAACTGTCCGGTCGGGCAACCGAAATGCAGAATCTCGCTGACTTTGACTGGAACGACCTGCGCTATTTCATAGCCGTGACCCGGGAGGGCAGCACGCTCGCAGCCGCCAAGGCAGTCGGTGTGAGCCAGCCGACCGTGCAGCGACGCCTGGCGGTGCTGGAAAAGCAGATCGGCTGCCAACTGATTGAATCCCGGTCGACCGGTTATTGCCTGACGGAGCTCGGCAGGGAGCTGCTCCCGTTCGCGCAGCGTATGGAGAAAGAAACCCTGGCATTTGCCCGTCAGCTTTGCACGCGCGATGAATCGCTGTCGGGAACAATTCGAATCACGTGTCCAGAAACTGACCTCCCTCACCTGTTGCGACCGATTTTCGATCGTTTCCAACCTCAGTACCCCGCATACAGCTCGAGTTCGTCGTGACCGACGGCGCGCTCGATCTTGCCAAAGGCGAAGTCGACATTGCTTTGCGGGGCGGACAGCCGAAAGACGGCAGCCTCATTGGGCGCAAGTTAGCCGATGCATTATGGCTGCCTGTCCGACGTCAGCACTGACGTCAGCACTGATGGGACCAAAGTGGCTTAACTGAGAGCGGGGGATTTCTAGTTCATCGTAGCCGTTCAAAGGAGCGAAGATGAGACAGAGATCCGGGACAGGGAAAGCGCATGCGGAACAGGCCATCAAGGACATCCGCCGCGCAACCAGCAAGCAGTATGGGGCGGGGGAGAAGATCCTCATCGTGCTGGAAGGCCTGCGGAGCGAGGAATCGATCGCCGTGCTGTGTCTGCGCGAAGGAATCGTCGAGTGCCTGTATTGCAATTGGTCGAAGGAATTCCTGGAAGCTGGCAAGAAGCGACTGGCCGGCGATACCGCCCGCGCCACCACCAGCGACGAGGTGAAGGTGCTGCGCAAGGAGGCGCGCGATCTCAAGGAGGTCGTCGCCGAGCAGGCGCTGGAGAACTGCGGATTCTTAAAAGACATGATCGCGAATGGGAGCGACGACGAATGAGATACCTGCCTCCGAGAAGCTGGAGATCATCCGTCTGGTCGAGAACTCGCATCTGTCGGTACAGCGCACGCTGCAGAAACTCTGCATTCCGCGCTCGACCTTCAATCGCTGGTATGATCGCTATGTCACCGGTGGCGTCAATGCGCTGGGAGACCACAAGCCTCGACCGAACTGGGTCTGGAACCGCATTCCCGGCGGGGTGCGCGACCGGATTATCGAGTTAGCGTGAACGAGCCAGAGTGGTCGCCACGGGAACTGGCGCTCACTTTCACCGACACGAAGAGCCACTTCGTCTCGGAATTCCCGGTCTATCGCCTGCTCAAGGCCCATGACCTGATCACCAGCCCCGCCTTCATTGTTATCAAGGCCGCCGACAAGTTCAATAACAAGACGACGAGGCCGAACTAGCTGCGGCAGACCGAATTCACCTATCTGAAGGTCATCGGCTGGGGACGGTTCTACCTGTCGACCGTGCTCAATGACTTCTCGCGTTACATCATCGCCTGGAAGGCGTGCACCACGATGAAGGCCGGGGACGTCACCGGCCCGCTGACCATGGCGCTGCAGGCTTCCGGCTGCGACAGCGCCAGGGTCATGCAGCGGCTGCGGTTGCTCTGCAACAACGGCCCGTCTTACATCACTTCCGACTTGGCCGTGTGACTATCCGACAAGGGCATGGAGCACACCCGCGGTGCGCCTTGCCATCCCCAGACCCAGGATAAGATCGGGCGCTGGCACCAGACGCTGAAGAACCGCATTCTCCTCGGAAACTACTTCCTGCCGGGCGATCTCGAGCAGCAGATCACCGCCTTCGTCGAGCATTACAACCACCGCCGCTACCACGAGAGCCTCGACAATCTCACCCCTATTGACGTCTACTTTGGGCGTGGCAACATCATCATGCTGGAAAGACAAAGGATCAAACGCGAAACCTTCAAACAACGCTGCTTGCTTCATCGAGAAGCGGCCGCCTAATATGACGACCGTGATGCGCCAGAGCCTCTGTTAGCTCAATCCGCCAATTGTCCCAAAATTCCCGACGATGGACAGACAAGGACGGTTCAGGCATCCTATTCGTTGGCATCTCGATCCAAAGCATCGCTGAGGCGATGTTCGCTACATTATCGTCGGCGGGACTTAGTGTGGCGCGGACGCATTGGATGTTCGCCCTCTTGATCACTTGCTTACCGGACGGGAAGCGCGACAATCCATTGATGAGCTCTGTGCTCCGGGATTGTTTCCGTTTGACCAGAAATACTCCCTTCCGCGAACATGTGCAGAATTGGCAGCCCCGCTCTTCCTTGCTCTGCCCGCGCGTCGCCCGCAGCGTGCAACGATGGCGCTGCTCTTCGAGCATCTTCCCAAGCCCTCGACCGGAGCTCGCGTCCTCCGCCAGGACCGTAGGCGGCCGATACTCGGTGATCAGATGAAGCGCGGCATTGCGATACCAGGACCAGATCAAGGCGCTGATGGAGGACATCTTCGACGTAGTCGGCGGTATTGGCTTGATCCGACCGGAGCGGCCGATCTAAAATTAATAGCCTGAAAAAGTGCCGTGGAATTTCCCGAAGCTCGACTCCCAACAAGCCAATCAAGCTGCTGCAGAGAAGCTTGGTTCTCGTAACTGGAGATGAGAAAGTTGGCATGCCAACGTCAAGGAGCATCGCTGTTCTATTAGTCAGCACCTGGGCCTTCACGGTCTGCTTCGCCGTGTGGATGATGTTCGGCGTGATCGGCATCCCGATCCGCACGCAGCTCGAGCTTGACGCAACCCAATTCGGGCTGCTCACGGCGACTCCTGTCCTGACGGGCGCCCTGTTCCGCCTGCCGCTCGGCATCTGGACCGACCGCTTCGGCGGACGGATCATCATGCTGTTGCTGCTCGTCGGTTGCGCGATTCCGCTTTGGCTTTCGTCTTACGCCACGGCGCTTTGGCAATTCCTGTTGCTCGGCCTCGCGCTCGGGCTGGTCGGCGCCTCCTTCTCGGTCGGCACGCCGTACGTGGCGCGCTTCTTCCCGCCGGAGCGCCGCGGTTTCGCAATGGGTTTCTTCGGCGCGGGCACGATCGGAGCGGCGCTCAATATGTTTGTCGCGCCATGGCTGATCGACGCCTACGGCTGGCAGATGGTGCCGCGTGTCTACGCGGTGGCGCTTGTTGCCACCGCGCTGGTGTTCTGGATTTTTTCGGCGCCCGACCCCGGCACCGGCAAGCCCGCCGCTTCGATGGGGCAGCAACTCACGCTGCTGCGCGACCCGCGCGTGTGGAAATATTGCCAATATTATTCGATCGTCTTCGGCGGCTTCACGGCGTTGTCGATCTGGATGCCGCAATACTTCAAGACGGAATACGGTTTCACCATCGCGCAGGCGTCGCTGCTTGCCGCCTGCTTCTCGCTTCCGGGCGGCGCGTTCCGCGCCTTCGGCGGCTGGCTGTCCGACCGCTTCGGCGCTCACGCCGTCACCTGGTGGGTGCTGTGGGTCGCCTGGGTCTGCCTCTTCCTGCTGTCCTACCCCAAGACCGACCTGATCGTTCACACCGTGAACGATCCGCTGAACTTCCGTATCGCCTTGCCGTCCTGGTTCTTCACCCTGCTGCTGTTCACGCTCGGCATCGCCTTTGCCTGCGGCATGGCCTCGACCTTCAAATACATCGGCGACGATTTCGCCGACAACATGGGCGCTGTCTCCGGCATCGTCGGCATGGCGGGCGGCCTTGGCGGCTTTCTGCTGCCCATCATGTTCGGCGCGATCCTCGATATTCTCGGCGTGAATTCGAGCTGCTTCATGCTGCTCTACGGCATCATCTGGGTGTCGCTGACGCTCAATTATCTGACAGAGGTGCGGCAAGCCCCGGTGATGGGCGAAGCGCGGACCCTGAGAGACGCTGCGAAGGCATGACGAGAGGCGGGAAAGGAAGGTCGGTATGAGTCATTTTCTGGAGCGTCTGACCTATTTGTCCCGCCGTCGCGAGACGTTCGCCGATGGCCACGGCGAGTTGCGCGACGAGGACCGCCTTTGGGAGGAAGGCTACCGGCAGCGCTGGCAGCATGACAAAATCGTGCGCTCGACCCACGGCGTGAACTGCACCGGCTCCTGTAGCTGGAAAATCTACGTCAAGAGCGGCGTCGTCACCTGGGAAACGCAGCAGACCGACTATCCGCGCACGCGGCCCGGTATGCCCAACCACGAACCGCGCGGCTGCTCGCGCGGCGCCTCGTATAGCTGGTACCTCTACAGCGCCAGCCGCATCAAATATCCGATGGTGCGCGGCCGCCTGGTGAAAGCCTGGCGTGAAGCACGAAAGACGCTCGGCCCGGTGGAAGCCTGGGCCTCGATCGTCGGCAATCCCGACATCGCGAAATCCTACAAATCCGTTCGCGGACGCGGCGGTTTCGTCCGCTCGAATTGGGAGGAAGCGAGCGAGATCATCGCCGCAGCCAACGTCCACACCATCAAGACCTGGGGCCCGGATCGCGTCGTCGGCTTCTCGCCGATCCCGGCGATGTCGATGGTGTCCTATGCCTCCGGTGCGCGCTATCTCAGCCTGATCGGCGGCACGCTGCTCTCGTTCTACGACTGGTATTGCGACCTGCCGCCGTCAAGCCCGCAAACCTGGGGCGAACAGACCGACGTGCCGGAATCGGCCGACTGGTACAACTCCGGCTACATCATCGCCTGGGGCTCGAACGTGCCGCAGACGCGCACCCCCGATGCCCATTTCTTCGTCGAGGCCCGCTACAACGGCACCAAGATCGTGGCGATCACGCCGGACTATGCCGAAGTCGCGAAGTTCTCCGACCTCTGGCTGCATCCCAAGCAAGGCACCGATGCCGCAATGGCGATGGCGATGGGTCATGTGATCCTGCGCGAATTCTTCCTCGACCGGAAGACTCCGTATTTCGAGGACTATTGCCGGCGCTACACCGACATGCCGATGCTGGTGCGCCTGCGGCGGGACGGCGACCGTTTCGTGCCGGACCGTTACGTGCGCCAAAGCGACCTGCCCGGTGCCTCGGTGTCCGGCCGCACTGCTTGGAAGACCGTCGCCACTGCCGAAGACACCGGCGAACTCGTCGTGCCGCAGGGCTCGATCGGCTACCGCTGGCCGGCCGAAGGCGAACAAAAAGGCCGCTGGAATCTGGAGGCGAAAGACGGTGAGAGCGGCGCGGATGTCCGTCTTGCTTTGACCCAGATCGACCGTCGCGACGAGGCGGTGGCCGTCGCCTTTCCCTATTTCGGGGGCAAGCCGCACGAGTATTTCCGCGAAAACGACCAGGGTGGCGACGTGTTGATGCGCAACGTGCCCGCGCGGCGCGTCATGCTCGCGGATGGCGAGACGTATGTCGCGACGGTGTTCGACCTGCTTTGCGCCAACTATGGCCTCGACCGCGGCCTTGGCGGAGCCTACGCCAAAGATTTCGATGACAACGTGCCCTATACGCCCGCCTGGCAGGAGCGGATCACCGGCATAGGCGCCGACAAGGTGATCGCCGTGGCGCGCGGCTTCGCCGAGAATGCGGAGAAAACGAAAGGCCGCTCGATGGTGATCATCGGCGCCGGCATGAACCATTGGTATCACCAGGACATGGGCTACCGCAGCATCATCAACATGCTGATGATGTGCGGCACCGTCGGCGTTTCCGGCGGCGGCTGGGCCCATTATGTCGGTCAGGAAAAGCTGCGGCCGCAGACCGGCTGGACCATGCTGACTTTTGCGCTCGACTGGGTGCGCCCGCCGCGTCACATGAACGGCACTTCGTTTTTCTATGCCCACAGCGACCAGTGGCGCTACGAGAAGCTCGACGTCGCCGATCTGCTTTCACCGCTCGCCGATCCGGCGCCCTATCGCGGCAGCATGATCGACCTCAACGTCAAGGCCGAGCGGATGGGCTGGTTGCCGTCGTCACCGCAGCTTTCGGTCAATCCGTTGACGCTGGCGGCCGAGGCAGACCGCGCCGGCGTCGCGCCAAAGGATTACGTCGTCGCCGGCCTCAAGTCCGGCGAGATCACGATGGCCTGCGAAGACCCCGACAATCCAACAAACTTTCCCCGCAACCTGTTCATCTGGCGCTCCAACCTGTTCGGTTCCTCCGGCAAAGGCCACGAATATTTCCTGCGTCATTTCCTTGGCACGCGCCACGGCATGCAAGGCAAGGACCTGGGCGAGATGGGAGAAGCGAAGCCGCAAGACGTGACGTGGCGCGATCCGGCGCCCGAAGGCAAACTCGATCTCGTCACCACGCTCGATTTCCGCATGTCGACGAGTTGCCTCTACTCCGACATCGTTCTGCCGACCGCAACCTGGTACGAAAAGAACGACCTCAACACCTCCGATATGCATCCCTTCATCCACCCGCTGTCGACGGCGGTGGATCCGGTTTGGGAATCGCGCAGCGATTGGGAAACTTACAAGACCATCGCCAAGCGCTTCTCGGAGTTGGCTGAGGGCCACCTCGGCGTCGAGCGCGATGTGGTCCTGACGCCGATCCAGCACGACACCGCGGCGGAACTCGCGCAGCCGTTCGACGTGCAGGACTGGAAAAAAGGCGAATGCGATCTCATTCCCGGCGTCACGGCACCGCAGATCGCCGTCGTCGAACGCGACTATCCCAACACCTATCGCCGCTTCACCGCACTCGGGCCGCTCGCCGACAAGCTCGGCAACGGCGGCAAGGGCATTTCCTGGAACACCGAAGCCGAGGTGAAGGGTCTCGGCAACCTCAACTATCGCGTCGAGGAGGACGGCCCGACACAGGGGCGGCCGCGCATCGAAAGCGACATCGATGCCGCCGAAGTCATCCTCTATCTCGCCCCCGAAACCAACGGCGAGGTCGCCGTCAAAGCCTGGCAGGCGCTCGGCAAGGTCACCGGGCGCGACCATACGCATCTCGCCGAGACGCGCGAGGATGAGAAAATCCGCTTCCGCGACATCCAGGCTCAGCCGCGCAAGATCATCTCCTCGCCGACATGGTCCGGCATCGAGAGCGAGCATGTCAGCTACACCGCGGGCTACACCAACGTCCACGAACTCATCCCGTGGCGCACGCTGACCGGCCGCCAGCAATTCTATCAGGATCATCGCTGGTTCCGCGATTTCGGCGAGGGCTTCGCCGTCTACCGGCCGCCGATCGACACGCGCACGGTGGCGGGCATCCTGGGAAAACGAAGCAACGGCGAAACCGAAATCGTCCTGAACTTCATCACCCCGCACCAGAAATGGGGAATCCACTCCACCTACACCGACAACCTCATCATGCTGACGCTGTCGCGCGGCGGCCCGATCGTCTGGATTTCGGAGACCGACGCCAAGAAGGCGGGCATCGTCGACAACGACTGGATCGAACTGTTCAACCTCAACGGCGCGATTGCGGCCCGAGCGGTGGTCAGCCAGCGCGTGCAGCAAGGCATGTGCATGATGTATCACGCTCAGGAGAAGATCGTGAACGTGCCCGGCTCGCAGATCACCGGCCAGCGCGGCGGCATTCACAACTCGGTGACGCGCACGGTGCTCAAGCCGACGCATATGGTCGGAGGCTACGCCCAGCTTTCGTACGGCTTCAATTATTACGGCACCGTCGGATCGAACCGCGACGAGTTCGTTGTGCTGCGCAAGCTCAACAAGGTCGAATGGCTCGACCATTCCAATCCCGTAGACAACGCTGTTCAGGAGGTTGCATCATGAAAATCCGCGCCCAGGTCGCGATGGTGATGAACCTCGACAAATGCATCGGCTGCCACACCTGTTCCGTGACCTGCAAGAACGTATGGACCTCGCGCCAAGGCATGGAATACGCTTGGTTCAACAACGTCGAGACCAAGCCCGGCATCGGCTATCCGAAGGATTGGGAAAACCAGAAGCGCTGGCGCGGCGGATGGGAGCGCAAGAAAAGCGGCAAGATCGTGCCCAAACAGGGCGGCCGCCTCGCCATCCTCGCCAAGATTTTTGCCAATCCCAATCTGCCTGAAATCGACGACTACTACGAGCCGTTCACCTTCGACTACGAGCATCTGCACGTCGCGCCCGAACTGCCGACCACGCCGGTGGCGCGGCCGCTCTCGCTCATCACCGGGCGCCCGATGGACAAGATCGAGTGGGGCCCGAACTGGGAGGAGATCCTCGGCGGCGAATTCGACAAGCGCTCGCAGGATTACAATTTCGAGGCCGTGCAAAAGGACATCTACGGCCAGTTTGAAAACACCTTCATGATGTACCTGCCGCGGCTGTGCGAGCACTGTCTCAATCCGAGTTGCGTCGCCTCCTGTCCGTCCGGCTCGATCTACAAGCGCGAGGAGGACGGCATTGTCCTCATCGACCAGGACAAATGCCGCGGCTGGCGCATGTGCGTGTCCGGCTGTCCGTACAAGAAGATTTATTACAACTGGACCTCCGGCAAGGCGGAGAAGTGCATCTTCTGTTATCCGCGCATCGAGGCCGGGCAGCCGACCGTCTGCTCCGAGACCTGCGTCGGCCGCATCCGCTATCTCGGCGTGCTGCTCTACGACGCCGACGGCATCGAACGCGCCGCCGCGGTCGAGGATGAGCAGGACCTTTACGAGGCGCAGCTCAAGCTTTTTCTCGATCCGCACGACCCCGACGTCGTCGCACAGGCGCGCGCCGACGGCATCGCCGACAATTGGATCGAGGCGGCCAAGAAGTCGCCGGCCTACAAAATGGCGGTCGACTGGAAGATCGCATTCCCGCTGCATCCCGAATACCGCACGCTGCCGATGGTCTGGTACGTGCCGCCGCTGTCGCCGATCCAATCGCACGCTAATGCCGGGGCCATCGAGACTGTCGGCGAAATTCCGGACGTGCGCTCGCTGCGCATCCCCGTCCGCTACCTCGCCAACTTGCTGACCGCCGGCGCCGAAGCACCGATCGTCAGCGCGCTGGAACGCATGCTGGCGATGCGGATCTATTATCGCCAGCGCCAGCTCGGCGAAGGCGACGGCCAAGCCGTTCTCACCCAAGCGGGACTGACGGTCGCGCAGGTCGAGGACATGCACCGCTACCTTGCCATCGCCAACTACGAAGACCGCTTCGTGATTCCGACCAGCCACCGCGAGCAGGCGGAAGACGCCTATGGGCTGAAGGGATCGTGCGGCTTCAGCTTCGGCAACGGCTGCGACTTCGGGCCGCCGCATTCGACGCTGTTCGGCGGCAAGATGGGCCGCCGCAAGCTCACGCCGATGCGGCCTCTGGATACGTGAGGGATTGCCATGCTGGTTTTCAAGGTGTTCAGCGCCCTCCTCTCCTATCCGGCCGACGACATGCGCCAGGCGTTGCCGGAGATCGCCGAGGTCATCAAGGCTTCGCCGCTGGTGGCGGTGCGCGAGCGCCAAGGCCTGCTCGACCTGATCGAGGAGATCGGCCGCGGCGATCTGCTGGCCGTCGAGGAGCGCTACACCGACCTGTTCGACCGCGGTCACGCGCTCTCGCTGCATCTTTTCGAGCATTTGCACGGCGACAGCCGCGACCGCGGCGAGGCGATGGTCGAGCTGAAGCAGCTTTATGCCGCAGCGGGGTTCGAGCTGTCCGCCCGCGAACTGCCCGACTACCTGCCGGTCGTGCTCGAATACCTGAGCCACCGGAATATCGCTGAGGCGCGCGACATGCTGGCCGACTGCGCGCATATCCTGACCGCCATCGGCCGCTCGCTGGTGGCGCGGCGGAGCCGCTACGCCGCGGTCCTCCAGGCCCTGCTCGTCATTGCCGGCGAGCAGCCGATCGACAGCGCCAAGATCCCACCCGTTCGCGAACGCCCCGAGGCGCTTGACCGCGACTGGGCCGAACAACCCGCCTTCGCCGACGTCGCACCGGGCGCAAGCCCACCCGCCCGTTGAAAGGGAGATCGCCATGCTCTCCAACACCTACGTGAACGCGCTCCTGTTCGGCGTGTATCCGTATATCTGCCTCGTGGTGCTGCTGATCGGCAGCCTGATCCGCTTCGATCGCGAACCTTACACGTGGAAGAGCGATTCCTCGCAGATGCTGCGCAAGCGCGAATTGCGGCTGGGGTCCAACCTGTTCCACTACGGCGTGATCGTCGTGATCCTCGGGCACTTCGTCGGCTTCCTGGCGCCACACTGGATGGTGAACTGGGCGCTCACCCCTGTCATGCACCAGCTTCTCGCCATGATCGTGGGCGGCATCGCCGGACTCATCGCCATCGCCGGGCTCAGCATCCTGCTGCACCGGCGGCTTTCGGATCCGCGCATCCGGCTGAACAGCCGGAAATGGGATATCGCGGTGGCCTTCATGCTGTGGCTGCAACTGACGCTGGGCCTGCTGACCGTCCCGCTCTCGGCCTTCCACATGGACGGCGGCCTGTTCGAGACGCTGACGAGTTACGTCAAAAGCATCGTCACGCTTGACGGCGGCGCGGCGGCGCTGATGGTCGATGTGCCGTTGACCTACAAGCTGCACATCCTGCTCGGCTTCACGCTGTTCCTCGTCTCGCCGTTCACGCGCATGATCCATATCTGGAGCGGCGTGGGCGCGCTCGCCTATCTGTTCCGGCCGTATCAGATCGTGCGCACGCCCAAGACGCGCGCCGACGAACCGGTGCGCTCATGAGCGTATCGGTCAACGGAGTCACGATTGCGGTCGAAGCGGACGCCTCCGCCGAACTTGCGGCCGCCCGCGAGCTTTTGCGGCAACGCGCGATCGCCACCGGCCTTCTCCCTCCGGGCGCGAACGGCGACGAACAGATCGACGCGGCCATCGAGATGCTGCTCGCGCGCGAGGTGACCACGCCGACGCCGACCGAGGCCGAATGCCGCCGCTATTACGAGCAGCATCCGCGCGAGTTCGAGAGCGGCGATCTGGTCCACGCCCGACACATCCTGTTCCAGGTCACGCCTCAGGTTAACGTCCCCGAGATGCGCGCTCGCGCCGAGCAAGCCTTGAACGAATTGCTGCGCGAACCGGACCGCTTCGCGGCGATGGCCGCCGAGCTGTCGAATTGCCCATCGGGGCAGCAGGGCGGCAACCTGGGCCAGATCGGCAAGGGCGACACCGTGCCGGAATTCGAAAAGGCGCTGTTTCGGCTAGGGCCGACCGGCCTGCTGCACGAACTAGTCAAGACGCGCTACGGCTTCCATATCGTCGCGATCGATCAGCGCATCCCTGGCGCGGTCGTGCCGTTCGAGCTGGCACACGATCGCATCGCCGAGCATCTGCACAACGCCGTCGAAGAAAAAGCGCTCCGCCAATATGTGAGCGTGCTTGCCGGGCAAGCAAAGGTCGACGGTGCCGATCTTATGGTAAGCGAATCATTCCTGGTCCAATAGTGTTCTTTGATGCTGCTCAGCGAAGGCCAGATGAGCAATTACAGGGGGGCGGCATTGATGATCGATGCACTGACGCCCGCCAAGCAATGGCTCGCTGACAAAGATTACGACGCCGACTGCAATCTAGTGCAGCCGATCTCGATCAATCGTGTGCGGCCTGGCGGGGTGAACAAAAAGCGTGTCGAGCGGATCTGGCGGTGCGAGGGGCTGAAGGTCTCTGTCAGACGGCCTAAACGCGGGTGTCTGTGGCCCAACGACAGTTCCTGCATCCATCTACGGCCGGAGCGACCCAACCATGTCTGGTCCTATGACTTCGTCGCTGACCGCACCCACGATGGCAAGGCACTCCGGATATTGTGCATCATCGACGAGTTCAGCCGTGAGAGCCTGACCACCCGTGTCGCGCGGAAGCTCAAGGCGACCGATGTCATCGAAGCCCTATGCGAGATGTTCGTCTCGCGGGGCATCCCTGCGTACATTCGTTCAGATAACGGCCCTGAGTTCGTCGCCGAAGCGCTTTGGGATTGGATCGCCACTGTCGGAGCCAAAACCGCTTACACCCAGCCGGGATGTCCATGGGAAAATGGCTATTGCGAAAGCTTTAACGGCAAGCTGCGCGATGAACTGCTCAACGGTGAGATCTTCTACACATTGAAGAAGGCTCAGATCGTGATCGAGAATTGGCGACGCCACTACAACACGGTGCGCCCACACTCATCATTGGGATATCGACCGCCGGCACCCGAGGCACTCGTCTGGCCAGCGCCAAAGGAGATAGAAAAATGCAATCCCTAAACTAACATTCTGATCACACCACCCCGTGGGGGCCGGTCAGAGCGTCAACGTGCTGGATACCTGTGTGCCATTTGCGGTTCCCCCAAAATTGTCAAGAACGCGCTGTCGCTCTGACCATATAGATCACATACTGCAGCAGTGCTGTTGTGTAGATCGTCTAGCGCCGCAACGTCATTGAAGACTTCATTATCCAGCGATAGGAGAAGCGCCATTTCATCAGGCGAGAAATAAACCGGAGCGGCTGAGGGCACAACCGGCCTTACAATTTGCCAAGCAGCACCTTTGAATTCGATTTTTTTAGCTTCTGCAAACACGAATCAAGCACTTTCTTATGTTTTCTAAACTTGATGCTATCCGTAACATTTTGAACAAGAGCGAATAACCTATGGCCTTGCGCGTCTTCGCGCGATCTTCTTCACGCTGCCGTTTCGGCGGCATCAAGGTTTCGCTTCTGAATTGCAAACGATATAATCGCACTGATGACTGCGCCTAGAAGCGAGCCGCCAATAACGCTAAAACCGACCAAGTTGTTATTGGATCAGCCACAACGTTAGCTCTCACAATAAGCCTTGACGATCAGGCGGGGTTTGTGGGCGCTTCCGGCTTGGGGCTTATCAACTTCATCGCCTGCGATGCGAGGCGCTTGCGATCCGCCCGTCGGGCGTAATTGATCGCCTGCCCCGCTACCGTCCAATCAAACGCCGCCATCAATTGATTCACGGTCGCGCCATTCTCTGCCGCGATAGTCGCGCCGGCCAGTGGTGCTCAGCAGGACTTGAACCTGCAACCGAGGCGTTATGAGCAGCGTGGCTTTCCGCTGGCCGAAAATGATCGGATGGCAGCCAAAACAGCCATAAGATTGCTCCCTATCTTCTCGACTTCGGTGCATAACGAAGCGTGTGTGGTGGCGAAAGGAACGCCACTATGGATGCAGGAATAGTCGAAGCAACGCTTAAAGCGCACATCGCCGAGATGCGGCAGCGCCTTGACCAAGCTGCCGGGATTATCAAGGCGGCCGAAGCTTGCGCCGAGAGCGGCAACATCGAAAAGGCAGTCGAGATCGTCCTCGACGTCGAGCAGCTGATTTACGAGGTCAGCACATTCCTCAATGCTGCAAGCTTAATGAACCGCATTTATAAGTCCTGACCAACGTTCAGCATTGCTCCTCCCTCCCCGCCAGCGCCATTGGCCTCCGCGGGTTTGCGGTCGTGGCGGCGTGCGCCGTCAACCAGCAAGAGGGGCTCCACATGGCTAAGAACAAACACGTTCGCAAAGCGAAATCGACAGCAACCATCGCGATCCCACAGAAGGCTTCCGCTCGCCAAAAGGCGGCTCAACGGCAGCCGGGGGCAAATTCCAAGCAAGCCGAGGTCCTCGACATGCTGCGCCAGCCGCAGGGTACGACGGTCTCGGCCATCATGAAGGCGACGAACTGGCAACCGCACTCGGTCCGTGGATTTTTTGCCGGGATCGTGCGTAAGAAGCTGGGCCTCACCTTAGAATCTGAGAAGCCTGGCGATGGCGAGCGCATCTATCGGATCGCCACGGGTAAGCTAAGAAAACCGAAGCCCGACGCCACTAAGTCGAATCATCGGGCAGCCTGACCATGGTACGGCAGCCCGTCGATCCGACGACGCGAGCCTTGCAAACGCCGTGGCATGTTCAGGCTACCACGGGCCTGGACAAGCTGCGCCGTGAATGGCGGCGTCTGTATGATCATGCCCCGCCGGGGATCAGCCGCAACCTGCTGATCCTCGGCATCGCCTACCGACATCAGGAGATCGAGCACGGTGGGCTCGGCACTCCGGTTCGCAAGCGAGCTACGGCGTGAAGCCTTCTCTGTCCGATCCTACGGTCGAGGCCGAACTCGATCGCCTTCGCGCGATGCGGATCGTAGAACTTCGCGCGCTCTGGCGCGCGAAGTTCAAATCCGGACCACCCAAGGCGTTTGGCCCAGACCTTCTGCGGCGGAGCATTGCCTATCAGATCCAAGAGAAGGCCTATGGTGGGCTCGACGCTGCAACCGCAAGGCTCCTGAGGCAACTGATGACGCAATACGCCAAAACACCTGGCAAGATCGTTGTGCCGCGGCGGATTAAGCCCGGGGCTATCCTGGTCCGCGAGTGGAAGGGCCAGAGCCACCGCGTCACCATCTTAGAGGACGGCTACGCCTACCAGGGCAAGACCTATGAGAGCCTTTCGGTTATCGCCCGGCTGATCACCGGCACCCGCTGGAGTGGACCTCGGTTCTTCGGGCTACGGACAGAAAAAGAGACCCGACCGTGACCAGGAAGCCCGACAAGGTGCTGCGCTGCGCCATCTACACTCGAAAATCCACCGAACACGGCTTGGAGCTCGAGTTCAATTCGCTCGATGCCCAACGGGAGGCCTGCGAAGCCTATATCAAGTCCCAGGCGTCCGAAGGGTGGCACACCATCGCGAAGCGCTATGATGACCCTGCCTATTCGGGCGGCAACATGGATCGTCCGGCACTGCAGGCGTTACTCCAGGACATCGAGACCGGACAGGTCGATGTGGTCGTGGTCTACAAGATCGACCGATTGACCCGCTCGCTCGCCGATTTTGCCAAACTCGTCGAGGTTTTCGACGCCAGATCGACTTCGTTCGTCGCCATCACCCAGCAGTTCAACACCACCACCTCCATGGGGCGGCTAACCCTGAACGTGCTGCTGTCCTTTGCCCAATTCGAGCGGGAGCTTGCCTCCGAGCGCGTCCGCGACAAGGTTGCAGCGTCACGTAAGAAGGGCAAATGGACCGGCGGCAGCGTGCCGCTCGGCTATGATAACAAGGACAAAAAGCTCGTCGTCAATCTGGCCGAGGCCAGGACCGTGCAGATGATCTTTGCGCGGTATCTGGCGTTGAGATCGTTCGGGAGGCTGATCGAGGACCTCAATGCCAACGGCATCGTCAGCAAGAAGCGGCCAATCACCGGCAGAGCGACAGGCGGCGTGCCGTTTACTTATGGGGCACTCGCCTATCTTCTGAAAAACCGTATCTATCTCGGCGAGATTGGCCACGGCGGGTCTTGGTACCCAGGCGAACACGAGCCAATCCTCGACCAAGACACCTTCGACAAAGTCCAACAGCTCCTCAAAACCAACAGCGCCAGGAGAACGGGACGGCGGCAGCACACCGGTGCCCTGCTCTCCGGCCTGATCTACGACGATCGCGGGAATCGCATGAGTCCGAGTTTTACCGTCAAGCGAGGCGTGCGATACCCATTTTATGTCAGCGCGGCATTGCTGCGCGGCAGCAAGGAAAATGCCGGCTCCGTATCGAGAATCTCCGCTTCCGCACTCGAAACAGCTCTGCTCCGGGCGCTAAGGCAGTGCGTTGTAACAGGTGCGAGCACTGCGCTCCTATCTCATGAGTTGATCGATCGGCACGTCAGTCGTGTAGTGATCGAGGAAAAGCGAGTAGTCGTGTCACTCAATGGGTCAGGCGACACGACGCCATCGTCGTTTGATATTCCGTGGTCAAAACCAAAGACGAAGCAGCTGGTTCGGATCGAGGGCGACCGCATCAATCAGATCCCTCAGCAATCGACCCCACAGGTGATACAAGCCATCGTCCGCGCCCATCAATGGTTACGATCCTTAACCGATGGCACACACGAATCAGTCGAGTCGCTCGCAAAGGCCGTCGATCTGCATCCGAAGGTCATCCGTAGCAGAATTCGGCTTGCGTTTCTGGATCCGACTCTCACGCGAAACCTTCTCAATGGCACGCGGTCGGCGCCTGATAACCTCAATGAGCTGGTTTCTGCAATTCAAATGAATTGGGGGCAACAACGCGCGCAGATCCTGCTGCGGGAGCCGGCCCGGGTGCAAGGAGAACCTGCGAACCCACCGTTATGAGCGGCCTTATCGGCCTGGAAAAGTCAGATAAATCCGGCGTTTTTCGTCACACTCAATGATGTTTGTTCGCATCTGTTCACGGGGTTTCTGTGGTCAATCTGTGGTCCATTCACGGTCCGCACCAATATATGAGCCTAGCAATCTCGACTTGCCACGAACCACCCGCCGCTAGTGCTTCTGAAACAGCACGACGCATTCTTGTGTCTCAGAAAGCATAACCACCGCTTCCCATGCCCGGAAAACAACCATCGGCGGCAGCCCGCTAGATCTGACGCTACCGGTTTGAACGTCAATTTGACGGATCGAACCGCGATGACGACAGACGACGTATGCGCCATCAGTCGTGAGCACCAAGTCGCCGAGTTTGCCTCGATCATCCAAGCTTAAAGCACATTTCTCGCCAAGCTTAGGTCACATACCCATAACTGGGATTCCCTTGGTGGGTGTGTTCTGATTCACTGATCTCAGCCTTGGAGGTTGAGATGGCACGCTTTGATCTGACGGATTTCGAGTGGTCGGTGATCGAGCCG